>Ga0233425_10010497_pt1 | contig 11255 bp, 10 predicted proteins | sample Watercolumn_Towu_2_FD_181712 | JGI IMG/M metagenome (GOLD analysis project Ga0233425, IMG submission 181712) | Freshwater microbial communities from Lake Towuti, South Sulawesi, Indonesia - Watercolumn_Towuti2014_140_MG | ecosystem: Environmental > Aquatic > Freshwater > Lake | place...
GCAAAACAGCGCACAAGTTGCCTGAATTTAGCCTCTGTGATTTTAGAGCGACTGTAGTATCTATTTTTATTAACCATTTCAGGAAGTTATCACACTTTAACAAGTGCTTTGCTTCCTAAGACCCATTCATAATTGGCAATGTTTCTTACCCGTTGTTGATCCTCCGGCCGCATGGATTCACTGCCGAAATTGATCTTGCGAATGAATTTCTTATCACTCTCCAGCCGTTTTTTCAAAGCATCTATCTCACTTTGCAACCGGCCAAAATCGGTACCATGCCCGGCAGATGCCGCAGTTAACGCATGCGCCAGCGCTCTGTTCTCAAGCTGCGCTTTCAGCAACTCAAAACGCGTATCTATCAAATGCACCCGGTCGAAGATAGTCTCCAGCTTAGTCGCTTTATCCATCACATATTCCGGTGTGGTGACCTTGCCGCAGTCATGCAGCCATGCAGCGATCCTGAGCTCATAAAGCTCATCTTCTGTCATGTTGAAATCCTTGAATGCACCTTCCTGCGCACTCACCGCAGCCTCCGCCAGCATCATCGTCAACCGCGGCACGCGCTGACAATGCCCACCTGTATATGGGGACTTTTCGTCAATTGCATCCGCAATCAGCTTGATAAAGGATTCAAACAGACCTTTAAGTCCATCTATCAGATTTTTGTTCGTCAAGACCACAGCTGCCTGCGAGGCAAGCGACTCTACAAGGCGCTGATGTGACTCGGAGAAAGGCACAATTTTCCCACTTTGCTGGTCAATCGCATTAATTAGCTGCAATACGCCAATAATCTTGTGTTCATGGTTTTTCATCGGCACGGTCAGGAATGACTGAGAGCGGTACCCCGTCTTCTCATCGAATTTACGTGTACCCGAAAAATCAAACCCTTCGGCCAGATATGCGTCTTCGATATTGACAGTCTGGTCTTTTGCCACACTATAAGCTGCAACCATATTCAGGTTAGGCTGGCCATTCTCAAGGTAAATGGGTAAAGGCGAAAACGGGATATCTACACCAGTCGTGCCGCCCATCGCGATACCCAAACTCTGAGTGCGCATGATCTCAAACTTGAGCTTGGCGTCTTCGGTCACGGTATATAGCGTGCCGCCATCGGCATTTGTCAGCTCCTTGGCGCCAAGCAGAATAATTTCTTGCAGACGTTGGCTGTCATGCTCTGAAGACAAGGCAATGCCGATGCCGTGTAAACGCTCCAGTTGATTGACTAATTCTGATTCACGCATTTTTTATTATTCCATTTTCCGCATCAGAGAAAAATCAGGCTAGCGCCTGATATATCCCTACTGATAATAAAACAGCATTTTTGACCCTGCAACCTCGATCACATCCTGGTCACTCAGCTGATATGCCTGCAACCCAATTGGCTTTTGATTGACGACCGGCTGCTGTTCTCCTTCTACATGGGTGAGAAAATATCCTTCAGCCCTACGCGTCACTACTGCAAGTTGCTCACCCGATTTACCCAAGGTCAATAAAGAGCGATTGAGAGAAACCACTTTCCCGGCGTCCTCCCCGTCCAGCATTTTTAGGCGTCCGAATTTCATCGGTGCGATAGGCTGCGTTGCTTCCGTATCTATTTTGCGCTTTGTTGCGGCAGATGATTGCGTGGCTTTGGAAGCCTGCATCAATGCTTCCATTTTGCGCAACGGGACCCGCGTCAAAGCGGACTCCAGCGAAGGCTGATTCTCATTGACATAGGTCAGCTGGTATTTGCCCAATTCAATGACATCACGATGCTGTAAGACATATTTCTTGATAGGCTTACCATTTACTTTTGTACCATTGGTGCTTTCCAGGTCTTCCAGAAAAGAATCGTTCCCAATGGTCACAATTGCGGCATGTTCCCCGCTGATGGCCATGTTATCAATATGCACATCGCAACGGGAGCGCCTCCCCACGGTCATGCGCTCCTTATCCAGCGGGTATTCGGCTAGCAATTTTCCTTCTAGAGACAATTGTACTTTTGCCATAAGTATCCTAAATCATTTACTTGATGTATTAGACTTCACATTTGCTTTACCAAAAAATCTTTGGCTCCAGCCTCCCTTGACAGCATAATCCCGTTTTACTTTTGCCAGCATCACGGAAATATTGTCCGTACCTCCTGCCTCATTGGCCAGATAAACTAGATCGGCTGCCTTTTTCCCAATATCATCACCTTCCAGAATCAGCGTTTTTTGAATCACATCATCATCTAGCATATCTGTCAAACCATCGGAGCACAATAAGTATAAATCACCTGTCTCCACATGGTGTTTACTTACATCCAATTCTACTGTCGGATCAACCCCCAGTGCACGCGTCACCAGATTTCTGTGTTCCGACATTCTAGCCTGTGCCTTGCTAATCAAGCCAAGGTTAATCTGTTCCTGCATCAAGGAATGATCCTCTGTAAGCTGCTCCAGCACCCCCTCACGCAACCGGTAAAGTCTGGAATCACCCACATGCCCCACAATCATCTTGTTATCGTAAAAAAGCGCCGTCACCAGCGTCGTCCCCATGCCAGCACACTGCGGTTGATTCTGCGCGATGTGAAAAATCGTGTAATTAGCGCGTACAACTGCACGTGCCAATTGCTCCTCTACCTTATGAATTGTTGGTTTGACAGAGGCTTTTTCTTCATGCATCGCCTCGCTCATCTCTGCCATCAAGGTCAGCACAGCGATTTCGCTAGCAATCTCACCCGCCTTATACCCTCCCATACCATCGGCCAGCACCAACAACCCGATACTTGCGTCACTTGCCATGGCATCTTCATTGTGGGTTCGGTACCGTCCCACATCGGTCAATGCCGCCAGATCCAATGCCTCACTTATGCTCATTTATCCACCATACCTGACAACACCTGCTCCAGGTCTGCAATCACCTGTTTGCCTTTTTGATAACGCTGCAACACGTTCTTCTCCAGCATCTTGTTAACAATCTGCGCCAGATGCTCATCCAACTCCGGCCGGAGCGTGCGAATATCCTCATGCGGCTCGTTGGCAATCTTATACATCAATGCCGCCATCGAATCCGCCTTGAAAGGCAAACTACCCGTCAATAAGGAATAAAACGTCACACCCAGTGAAAATATGTCTGAACGGCCATCCAGCTTCTTGCCTGACAACTGCTCTGGCGACATATAGCTTGGCGTGCCAAGCACCACACCGGTTTTGGTTTTGGAGCTATCCGTGATTCTGGCAATACCAAAATCCGTCACTTTAACCTTGTCTGTCTTCGCATCGAACATGATGTTGGACGGCTTAATGTCTCGATGCACGACCTGCTGGGCATGGGCGTAATCCAGTGCTTCGGCAACGCTAATCATGATGCGGATCAGCTTGTCCAAGGGCAGCAGGTGATCGGCTTGCGTATAATGGGTCAGATCCTCGCCCTGCAATAGCTCCATGGCAATATAAGCCAGGTCATGCTCCTCGCCCGCGTCATAAATTGTCACAATATTGGGGTGATTCAGTCGCCCTGCAGTCTCAGCCTCGCGGAAAAAGCGCGCTTTGACATCTTGCAACTCCGCTTCGTCAAATTCTTCGGACAATGCGAGCGTTTTAATGGCAACAACGCGGCCGATCTTGGGGTCTCGCCCCAAGTACACCACACCCATGGCGCCTTTGGCCAGTTCTTTTTCCACGAGGTAGCGCCCCAGCATAGGCTTTTCGATGCCGCCATCCCCCAGCAGCAAGGTGCTTTCGTTCGTGCGGCCGCTGCTCGCGCCCAACACCACTGTCTCTGCCATTTGCCGAGCGCGGCTGATACGCTGCGTGACGTCCTTGTAATCTGGGCGATACTGCCGGATATGGCTAAACACCGCTTCTGCCTTGTTGAACTGGCGCTTGCGCTCAAAATCCAGCCCCAGATGATACATGCCGTCCGCCACCGCATCATCCACCGGACATTTCTTGAATCGGTCGAACGCCATATCCAACTGCCCCTGGCTTTGAAACATCAGCGCCAGATCGCGGTTGCTCTCGGCGGAAACAACCTCAGCCTTTTCCTTGCCGCGCTCGGTCTGGAAATAACGTTTGGTTGTGAGCAAGGCATGACCGACTAGCAGCAGGCTTGCCGGCATTGCCAACTGCAGCCACCAGCTCTTTTGTGTCATTAGCAACAAATGGCACATTAGCAGCAAAAGCAGCAATATGCCGGTAGATAATGCGGCTTTCCCTGCGCTTAGCTCTGGCAACAGCCATACCAGATAAGCGATGACAAGCAACCAGGCCAGCGACTCTGCCCAGCCAGCCCAGGACGGAACCACAATGAAATCACGATTCAACAGGCTGGAAACAGAATGTGCCAATGTCTCGATCGGGCTCATGTTGGCTGCCACCGGCGTCTGCTGCGCATCGCCTATTCCTTCCGCCGTAGCACCGATCAGCACAATCTTGCCCTGGTATTTCTGCGGATTGATCTTGCCAGAAAGCACGTCATAGAACGCATCCATGCTGAATGGCGGATGCGCATCGCTGCCCTGGTAAAAATAAGTGTTCATACGCATCGCACTATCCGTGGCGATGCGCAAATTGCCCAGTTCAACGGCATCCGGATACAACTGCAACTGCTGCGAATCCAGGTTCAGGTAACGGGCGGCGACTTGCAGCGCCAGCGAAGGGTAAAGCGCCTGCTGATATTGCACCAGCAAAGGCTCCGCACGGATAGCGCCATCCGTATCCGGCGTGGCATTCAAATGCCCGAGGCGCTGGCCGCTTCGCCAATCAGGGCGACTGGCGGCATGGCAGAAACGCCCAGAGGCGGCTGGACATGGCTACTGGACAAATCCTGCGACAGCGCATGTGCGTGGCGGGCAATGTAGGCAGGAAGCGGCTCGTTGACACTTTCCGCCGGTTCGCCCAGCAAGAAAGGCATTGCAATGACAACATTGCCCATGGCTTGCATGCTGGCTGCCAATGTCGCATCCGGGTTCAGTTGCTGCTGTGCCTGGGCAACCAGAGCCTTGAGCGTGGCAGTATCGCCCGACAGCCGGCCAGCATTGGCCATCTCTGCAATCTTGTTGATATACGGCAGGCCGGCGTCGGCCTGCGGCTCCAGAAACAACACCGTGCTGCCGATCACTTTGGGCTTGGCCTTGGCCAGCACATCCAGCATTCTGGCATGCACCTCGCGCGACCATGGCCAGCGGCCGATATTGGCGATGCTTTCATCGTCCACCGCGATGAGGGCAATCTCCTGGTGGGGTGTCCGGTGCGACATGCGCATGCCCCAGTCATAGGCTTTGCGCTCCAGGCCCTGAAAGAAAACGCTGCCACTCGCCAGCAAAAACAACAAGGCAAGCAGCAATGCCTGTAATTTGTCAGATTTCCAGCTTATTTTTCTCAAAATGCGCCTTTTTAACCTGCCAGCCGGCCAAGTGAGCAAACCTAGCGCCGGAACTCCTGTGGCCTAAGGCTTGCCGCCACTTTATCCAGTACCCCGTTGATGTATTTGTGCCCATCCGTACCGCCGTAAAGCTTCGCCAGTTCCACTCCTTCGTTGATAGCAACCCGGTAAGGAATACTCAAATCAAACTTCAGTTCATAGGAAGCAATTCGCAAGATAGCATGCTCTACCGGGCTCAGCTCGGTCAACGGACGATCGGCAAACGCCATGATTTCCTGATCGAGTTCGGGCATCTTTTCAGTGACTCCGGCGAGCAAATGCTTAAAGTACTCCTCGTCCGCCTTGGTAAAATCAGGATCGTCCTGTGCATCCAGCATCACCTGCCTGAGCTCGGACGCATTGATCATGCCACGGTAAACCGCCTTCAGCACCAGTTCACGTGATTTGCGTCGGCTCTGGCCTGGCTTGGCCTTTTTCTGCACGCCGGAAGTATCGCTCACGCTCATCGCAATGCCTCAGCCAGATTCGCCATCTCGATTGCTACTTGTGCGGCTTCCGCGCCTTTGACATGCATCCTGGCCAAGGCCTGGTCATCGTCATTGGTAGTCAGTATGGCGTTTGCAACCGGCATACCGGTTTTTAGCTGCACCTCAGAAACGCCGCGTGCGGATTCGTTTGCGACGACTTCAAAATGGTAAGTCTCACCGCGAATAATCGCCCCCAGCGCAATCAAGGCATCATACTGTTTGGACAAGGCCATGTGCTGCAGCACCAGCGGCGTTTCTAACGCGCCCGGCACTGTCGCCACACAAATATCTTCCTCATTCACACCCAACTTCAGTAACTCCGCATGACAGGCGGAGAACAGACCATCGCCGATATTGCTGTTGAAACGCGAAAGCACAATCCCGACCCTTTTATCTTTACCGTTTAAATTGATGGCTATTTTTTTCAACATATTTCCTTCAGCTTAAAAGGCGACATTTTAACCTATCGCTTGTCAATTCCGGCAGATTAGCTAAATAACGCCCAGGCTTTCTGCAAGGTGCTCCAGATGCCATAGCCAATTGGAATCAATACCGCCGCCCAAGCCAGCTTTACCAGCACCGGATGGCTCTCTGCTCCGGCCGCAACGACCGTAGCGCCAGCCTGCATGGATTTCTCGTGTGCGATTCTTTTTTCTTCAGCAAGCTCCGCCTCCGTCATAAAGTGCTGCGGCGCAACCGGCTTGACCAGCAGGTTCGCGATGAAGCCCACCACCAGCAAGCCAGCTAACGTCATGAATATTGGCGCGTAGATCTGATCGAACGGCACACCAGCTTCCAGACGCGTGTCATGCATGTAGTTCACTACAACCGGCCCCAGGATTCCCGCCGTGGACCACGCCGTCAGCAGGCGGCCATGGATCGCGCCAACGAACTGCGTGCCGAACATATCCGCCAGATAAGCCGGGATGGTGGCAAAGCCGCCGCCATACATGCTGGCAATGATGCAGAACGAAGCCACGAACAAGGCCAGCCCCTTATAGCCTGCCAGATAAGCTGCGGCAGCATACAGCAAGGCACCTAACGTAAAAAAGATGAAATAGGTCTGTTTGCGACCGAGCTTATCACTAGAAGAAGCCCAGCCAATGCGGCCGAAAATATTAAACAAGGAAATCAGCCCGACAAAGCCCGCGCCTACCGCTGCTGCGGCTGTAGTCAGCGCTTCATCTTTTTTAATGTCGGCAAAACCCAGTTCCGGCTGCCCGATCAGCGCACCGCCAAAAGTCTCCTGCAGCATAGGCGCCGCAGCGCCGATGATACCGATACCGGCAGACACGTTCATGCACAGCACGACCCACAGCAGCCAGAATTGCGGTGTCTTGTGCGCCTGTTTCAAATGCACATGGTTGGCCGCAATCATGCTGTTCTGCTTCTGCGCAGGCGGTGCCCAACCGGCAGGCTGCCAGCCAGTAGGTGGCACGCGGTAACCGAGAGCACCCGCCAGCATGAACACAGTGTAGATCAGCGCCAGCACCACAAAAGTCTGCCACACACCTACACTGGTGGGTGTGGCAAAATGTTTCATCAGCAAAGTCGCCAGCGGGGAACCGATCATCGCGCCGCCGCCAAAGCCCATGATGGCCATGCCGGTGGCCATGCCGCGCCTGTCCGGAAACCATTTGATGAGCGTGGATACCGGAGAGATGTAGCCCAGCCCCAGCCCGATGCCGCCAATCACACCACTGCCCAGCCACATCAACCACAATTGGTGCGCATACACGCCGTAAGCGGAAATCAGCAAGCCACCGCACCAGCACAGCGTGGACACCACACCTGCCTTGCGTGGCCCGGCGCGCTCCAGCCAGCCTCCCCAAATGGCCGCGGAGCAGCCTAGCAGCACAAAAAACAGCGTATACATCCAGCCCAGGTCAAACTGCGTCCAGTTGCAATCGGTCGCGAACAGCGCTTTGACCGTGCCGGAGAGCTTGTCGCCAAAGGTCGTTGCCCCTGCCGCACAAGCCGCCAGCGGCTTGCCATCGGCATCCATAAGCGCATTGCCCAGCGGCTTCCAGAACACGCTAAAGCCATACGCCATGCCGATGGAAAGATGCACAGCCAAGGCGGCAGGTGGCACCAGCCAGCGGTTGTAATTGGCATTAGCGGTGATGCGTTCTTTGGACAAAAAATCCGACATGCAAGCCCCCCTGAATTTTATTGATGATAATTAACAGCATGGTGTTATAAAATGCGCAAAATGGCAATTGCCAAAACTGCAAATCGCGCAAAATTATTATGACTATTTAATCCGCATGCCCATCCGTAACCCGCACGCGCTTGCTTTCCCCATACTTGTCGCCAGCCTGCTGGCCGCCTGCGCCAGCCCCATGAACAAACATCCAGTGCCAGAGCGCGAAGATCGGAGCTACGCCAATCAATTGGCTAAAAACGACCTAGACCGCATGGCGGACGTGGAAATAGCCGAGAATACACAAAGCCTGCGCACGCTGATGCTCAAGCTATACAAGCGCAACCCGCGAGAGCTGGCCAAAAGCACCTCGGACAACGCAGAGAAGATGGTGGACTGGGTATTCGATGGCGCGGCGCAGCACCACTTCCAGTTTACTGGGATCCAGAACAAGCAAGACACGGGCGCACTCTACCTGGCCTTTGACGCCAACTACACCGGCGACCGCGTGCTGCCGTTCATCGTAGGCCTGCACACCATGCTGCTGAAAGCGCATGGCGGCAAAACCGACTTCTACCTCACCGACAGCATAGACCCGCAAAGCCTGTACAACGTGGCGCGCAATGTGGAAATTGCTGCGTGGAAGCTTTCCACAGCGCGTGACGCGGCAGGCAACCTTTACCTATTGAGCAACGAGATAAACAGCGCCGAGCGCAACCTCTCCTTCGAGCGGGAATTCGGCAAAATCATTGGCCGCACCGATTTGTACGCCATCACCCTGGCGGAAAAATCCCAGCGTCTCATCTCACGCGTGGTGCAAAGCATCGCGACCATGGCGTTCTTACCGTTTTAATTCCAGCTTCATTATAAAAACGATGCCCTGAAAGGCGCATGAATATTGGGTTGTAGAGCAGGACACTACCCTAACTCCACCTGCACCAAATTATCACTAAAACTCGCGGAATTCCCCATATCGCCAAACTCGGCCAGGCTGATACAATTGACCGTGCCTTTGTTCAACTGGCGCCAGTAGCCGAGCGTGGCGACGACCACGCCAGGATTCACGTCTTTGGTGATTCTGGCATCGCCTTCAAACGCGCCGCGGTCATTAAACACCTTAACCTTTGCGCCTTCTGCTATGCCGCGGGTCGCCGCATCCAGCGCGTTAATCAGCACAAATTGCTCACCTTGCCCTTTGATTTTGTCTGCCATGTTCGCATAGCAGGAGTTCAAAAAGCCGTGGCTCTTGGGTGAGATCATATTCAAGGGATACTTCTCAGCCAACGCAGGGTTGCGCTCCGCAGATTCGCGCGAGGCCACATAATCCGGCAGCGGGTCTAAGTCATTCCCGGGCTGGAAGCCATCGTACATCTGGCGGAAGGGGCCTGCGACAAAGTTTTTCGCACCTTCCACCATAAACATGCACTTGCCGGTCGGCGTGGGGAAGTTGCCGTTTTTGTGCGGTGCACGGTCGTCTTTGCTGCCTACTTTCAGCCGCGCAAAGCCGTGTTTGCGCATGTATTCCAAGTCGTAGCCTTCACAAGCCGGTGCGTCCCAGTTAACGTAATTTTCAAGGCACTCAGAATCGCTCCATTTGAAGTTATCTTCTTGGAAACCCAAGCGTTTAGCCAGTCTGCGGAAGATTTCCTGGTTTGACAAACACTCACCCGGCGCATCCGCGCACTTGGCGTTGTAGGTCAAATACAAATGCCCCCAGCTTAAAATCATGTCTTCCATCTCCGCGCCCATGGTGGCTGGCAGTACGATGTCGGCATAGGCGGCGGTGTCGGAAATAAAATGGTCAGCCACCACGGTGAACAAATCTTCGCGCAGCAGGCCTTTGATGATTTTGTCCGTCTCCGGCGATTGCGTGACCGGATTGGTGTTCCACACCATTAAAGATTTAATCGGCACATTCATCTTAATCTCGCCGGTGAGCACGCGGCCAAGTTGCAGAATGTTTGCCACTTGTGTGCCTTCGGGGATTAAGTCCGGGCGACAGATGGTCATGAAATCGTAAGGATGCTCCCAAACCGGAAACTGCAGGATGCCGCCGCCCACATGCCGCCAAGCGCCAATGAGAGCAGGCAAACAAGCCACTGCACGAATGGCTTGGCTGCCGCCATAGCTACGTTCCAAAGCGACGCCGATACGAATCGCCGCGGGCGTAGTAGTTGCGTATTCTCGCGCCAATTTGCGAATATCGTCCGCTTTTATGCCGGTGATTTTCTCAGCCCATTCCGGTGTGCGGGTTTTAGCGCGTGCGACCAGCTCTTTGTAGCCAACCGTGTAGTTATCAATGTAATCCTGATCTTGCAAACGCTCTTCGATAATCACATGCATCATCGCCATGGCCAGCGCGCCATCGGTACCGGGCTTGGGTGCGATGTGCCAATCCGCTTCTTTTGCGGTACGCGAAGCATAAGCATCAATCACCACCACTTTCGCGCCTTTTTTCTGTGCATCGTGAATAATGTGCCAGTGGTGCAAGTTAGTGGAAACCGAATTGCACGCCCAGATGATGATGTATTTGCTATGGATGAAACTTTCTGGGTCTACCCCCGCCGTTGGCCCCACCGTCAATAACCATGCAGTACACGAGCCTTCGCCGCAAAAGGTGCGTTCCGTCACGGTGGCCCCTAGCCGCGCAAAAAACGCATCGCCACCATTCAAGCCATGCACCAAACCTTGGTTGCCCAAATAGCTGACGGGCATAATCGCTTGCGAGCCGTCAGTTTTAATAATCGCCTGCCATTTGCTCACTATGGTATCCAGCGCTTCATCCCAAGAAATACGCGCAAATTCTTTGTTGCCTTTCGGACCCACGCGCTTCATCGGATAAAGCAAACGGTCGGGGTGATAATGGCGTTTTTCGTAATCTTTAAGCTTGACGCACAAGCCACCACGCGTCATGGGGTGGTCGGGATTTCCTTCTACTTTCAACAACTTGCCTTCTTTCACATGGAACACCATGCTGCAAGTATCGGGGCAATCGTGCGGGCAACCGCCGTGATGCTTGGTCACACCTAAATCTACGGGCTGATTCATTATGAACGTCTCCTAATCTGATGGTTTGATGACAGCTTGCAACTTTTTTCTCGTTTTAATACGCAAGGGTCTTAGGAAGCAAAGCACTTGTTAAAGTGTGATAACTTCCTGAAATGGTTAATAAAAATAGATACTACAGTCGCTCTAAAATCACAGAGGCTAAATTCAGGCAACTTGTGCGCTGTTTT
>Ga0233425_10010498_pt1 | contig 11255 bp, 8 predicted proteins | sample Watercolumn_Towu_2_FD_181712 | JGI IMG/M metagenome (GOLD analysis project Ga0233425, IMG submission 181712) | Freshwater microbial communities from Lake Towuti, South Sulawesi, Indonesia - Watercolumn_Towuti2014_140_MG | ecosystem: Environmental > Aquatic > Freshwater > Lake | place: Indonesia...
CCGCGCCCTTCTGGACCTCTCGCCGAAAACCGCGCGACGCGTCCGTGACGACGGGACCGACGAGGACGTCACCCTCGACCTCGTCATGGTCGGCGACCGGCTTCGCGTCCGGCCGGGCGAACAGGTGCCGGTCGATGGCGAAATCCTCGAAGGACGGGTGTCCGTCGATGAGTCGATGGTGACCGGCGAGTCGATGCCGGTGACCAGGGAGGCCGGGTCCAGCGTCATTGGCGGCTCGCTGAACAGGACCGGCTCGTTCGTGATGAGGGCCGACAGGGTCGGCGCCGACACCCTGCTGTCGCGGATCGTCCAGATGGTGGCCCAGGCCCAGCGCAGCCGCGCGCCCATCCAGCGTCTGGCCGACAGGGTGTCGGGCTGGTTCGTCCCCGCGGTCATCGCCATCGCCGTCCTGACCGCCGTCGCCTGGGGCCTGGCCGGCCCCGAGCCGCGCCTGTCCTACGCTCTCGTCGCGGCCGTGTCGGTTCTGATCATCGCCTGTCCCTGCGCGCTCGGCCTGGCGACGCCCATCTCCATCATGGTCGGCGTGGGACGCGGCGCCCAGGCGGGGGTGCTGATCAGGAACGCCGAAGCGCTGGAGCGCTTCGAAAAGGTCGACACCCTGGTGGTCGACAAGACCGGCACCCTGACAGAGGGGCGGCCGTCGGTGACGGCGATCCGGCCCGCCGCCGGCTTCGACGAGGCCGAGCTGTTGAGATTGTCCGCCAGCCTCGAGCGGGGCAGCGAGCACCCGCTGGCCGATGCTGTGGTCCGCGCCGCGATGGAACGGAAGCTCGTCCTCTCGGAGGCTTCGGAGTTCGACAGCCCGGTCGGACGCGGCGTCACCGGCGTCGTCGACGGACGCCGGGTCGCGCTCGGCAACGGCCGCTACCTCAAGGAGATCGGCGTCGATGCGGCGCCGCTCGAGGCCGAGGCCGGGACGCTCCGCCGTGACGGCGCCACCGCCGTCTTCGTGGCCGTGGACGGGGCGGCGGCCGGCGTCCTGGGCATCGCCGATCCGGTCAAGGCGACCACCGCCGGGGCCATCCGCGATCTGAAGGCGGCGGGCCTGCGAGTCGTGATGATGACGGGCGACAATCGCACGACGGCCGAGGCCGCGGCCCGCCGGCTCGGCATCGACGACGTCCAGGCCGAGGTTCTGCCCCAGGACAAGGCGTCGGTTGTCGAACGCCTGCGGGCGGAAGGCCGGATCGTCGCCATGGCCGGAGACGGCGTCAACGACGCTCCGGCGCTGGCCGCCGCCGATGTCGGCGTGGCCATGGGCGCGGGCTCCGACGTGGCCATCGAGAGCGCCGGAGTGACCCTGCTCGGCGGCGATCTGCAGGGTCTCGTGCGGGCGCGCAGACTGTCCCGGGCGGTGATGGGCAACATCCGGCAGAATCTCGTGTTCGCCTTCGGCTACAACGCCCTCGGCATTCCGGTCGCGGCCGGGCTGCTCTACCCGGTGTCGGGGATGCTGCTGTCGCCAGCCCTCGCCGCCCTGGCCATGGCCCTGTCGTCCGTCAGCGTCATCGGCAATGCGCTGCGGCTGAGGGCGGTGAAGCTTTGACCGCGCGCCGGCCTGACGACGTCGCTTGCCGACCCGGAGATTCCCGCGCCATGCGACGATATCGTCAGTTCCCGGGCGCGCGAGATCGCGCGAGACCCTCTGCGCCATCCCGTCGGGGCGACCGCCCCCATTTCAGGAGTGTCCCATGAAGCCCGATCGTCGCGGACTGCTGCGCGCCGCCGCCGCCGGAGGCGGCCTACTGGGACTGCAGGGCCTGCTGCCCGCCTGGGCGCAGACCGGAACGGCGGGCCTGCGGTCGGACCTGCCGACGCTGACCGGGCCGAACATCGATCTGACGATCGGCCGGACGCCCTTCACCGTGAACGGCCGGACGGGACTGGCGACGACGGTCAATGGCGTGCTTCCGGCGCCCCTCCTGCGTCTGCGCGAAGGCCAGAACGTGCGCCTCTCGGTCGCCAACACGCTGGATGAAGACACCTCGATCCACTGGCACGGCATCCTGCTGCCGTTCCACATGGACGGGGTTCCGGGCGTCAGCTTCCCCGGCATCCGCCCGCGCGAGACCTTCGTCTACGAATTCCAGGTCCGGCAATCGGGCACCTTCTGGTACCACAGCCACTCGGGGCTGCAGGAGGCGCTCGGCCACTACGGCCCCATCGTCATCGACCCCGCTGGCGCGGACCCGGTCGGCTACGACCGCGAGCATGTCCTCGTCCTGTCGGACTGGAGCTTCATCCACCCCCACGAGATCCTGACGAAGCTGAAGAAGAGCCCCGGCTATTTCAACCGTCAGCGCACCACCCTGTCCGGCCTGCTGGACGGCAGCGACCGGATGACGCTGGAGGAGCGCCGGATGTGGGGCGGCATGCGGATGGACCCACGCGACATCCTCGACGTCAGCGGCTCGACCTACGCCTATCTCATCAACGGCCACGGACCGCGGGAGAACTGGACCGGCCTGTTCCGGCCCGGCGAGCGGGTGCGGCTGCGCATCATCAACGCCTCGGCCATGTCGATCTTCAACGTCCGCATCCCCGGCCTGCCGATGACCGTGGTCCAGGCCGACGGTGAGAACGTGCGCCCGGTCGAGGTCGACGAGTTCCAGATTTCGGTCGCCGAGACCTATGACGTGATCGTCACGCCGACCGAGGACCGGGCCTACACCATCGTTTCCGAGGCGATCGACCGCTCCGGCATGGGGCGCGCCACCCTGGCGCCCCGCCCCGGCATGACGGCCGAGGTCCCGCCGCTGCGCGAGGTGCCCAACCTGACCATGCGCGACATGGGCATGGGCGGAATGGACCATGGCGCGATGGTCGGCATGGACCACGGCTCCATGGGGGCGCAGCCTGCGGCCGGCATGGACCACGGGGCCATGGCCGGCATGAACATGCGCGATCCGGAGAACGCCCCGCCGGACATGGCGGTCGGAGTCGGCGTGGACATGATCTCCATGGACCCGGCCAACCGTCTCGGCGAGCGCCCGACCGGCCTCACGGACGTCGATCACCGGGTCCTCGTCTACACCGACCTGGTGTCGCTCGCGCCCAACAGGGACCGGCGCCCGCCCTCGCGGACCATGGAGATCCACCTGACCGGCAATATGGAGCGATTCATGTGGGGCTTCGACGGCAGGAAGTTCAGCGAACTGGTCGAACCGATCCGCTTCGAGCGCAACGAGCGCGTGCGGGTGACCCTCGTCAACGACACCATGATGGCGCATCCCATCCATCTGCACGGCCATTTCTTCGAACTGGTCACCGGCGGGCCCGCGGGCCATCAGCCCCTGAAGCACACGGTCAATGTCGCGCCGGGATCGAAGGTCACCTTCGACCTGACCGCCGATGCGCCCGGCGACTGGGCCTTCCACTGCCACCTGCTGATGCACATGCACGCGGGCATGTTCAACGTCGTCACCGTCCGCCCGATGGAAGGGGCCTCGTCATGATCCGCTGGTCCGTCGGTCTCATCCCGCTGCTTCTCGCCGCCTCGGCCGGTCCGGTGTTCGCGCAGAGCCACGCGGGGCACGCCCCTGCGGCCCGCGCGGTCCAGAACCCCGTCCCGTTGCCGGCCGGCTGCGTCCGGCGCGGCGCGGCCACGGCGGATCCCGCCCGGACCGGGACGCCCGGCGCCCCTGTCTGTCCCGCAGGCTCCGTGCCCGAACGGGCGCCGGCGGCGGATCCTCACGCCGGACATGGCGCGCCGGCCATGGACCAGAGCCCGCCGACGCCCCCCGATCCCCATGCCGGACACCACATGCCGGCGGGGCGGGCGGACCAACCGCCCGCGCCGGCGGTCCAGGCGGACCCCCACGCCGGTCACGACATGTCGGCGATGCCCGCGGGTCCCGACATGTCGGGCGCGGCCATGCCGCCTGACGTGCCGACCAGCGCCGACAATCCCGGGCGGCCGCCGGAACCTGCGCCTCCGCCCGGCGCGGCCCGCGGCCCGGCCCACGCGGCCGATCTGCTGTTCGACCCGGCCGAGATGGCGGCGGCCCGCGAACTGTTGCGGGTCGAGAACGGCGACGTGCGCGGCGCCGCCGTGATCATCGACCAGCTGGAGGCGACCGCCGCGGATGGCGAGGAAGGCTACGCCTGGGACGCCCAGGGCTGGAGCGGCGGCGACATCAACCGCTTCTGGTGGAAGTCGGAAGGCGAGGGGGCCTTCGGCGAAGACGTGGAGGAGGCCGAGATCCAGGCGCTGTACAGCCGCGCCATCCTGCCCTTCTTCGACGTCCAGGCCGGCCTGCGGCAGACCTGGGGGGCTGAAGGAGACCGTACGGATCTGGTGGTCGGCGTCCAGGGCCTGGCGCCCCACTGGTTCGAGGTGGATGCGGCGGCCTTCCTGTCCACCAAGGGCGACCTCACGGCGCGGGGCGAGGCCGAATACGATCAGCGGATCACCCAGCGGTGGATCCTGCAGCCGCGGGCGGAGGTGGTGCTGTCCGCGCAGGACATTCCCAACCTTTCCATCGGCTCGGGGCTGTCGTCCCTCCAGGTCGGCGCGCGGCTGCGCTACGAGATCCGCAAGGAGTTCGCGCCGTACGTCGGCGTCGAATGGACCAGGAGCTTCGGCGCCACGCGGGACTTTCTGGAAGCGGACGGGCTGGGCGCCGAGGACACCCGACTGGTGGCGGGGATCAGGGCCTGGTTCTAGGCGACGGGAACCGCCCGGACCGGCGATCGCGGCGGCGCGGGGTCGCCGCCGGCATGCTGCGCAAACGGGATGACGACTGGCGCATCGGCGTCTATCGCTGAAAGGCGGCTGCGCGCGCGTCTTCGCGCGTCACGGAGGGGACGTCGTGAAGATTCTGAATCTTTCCACCCAGCTGCACAAATGGATCGCGCTCGTGGTCGGCCTTCAGGTCCTCTTCTGGGTCGGCGGCGGCCTGGTGATGACGGCCATTCCGATCGAGACGGTGCGCAGCGAACATCGCGCGGCCGAATCCAGGCCGGCGCCTCTGGATACCGGCGGCCTGCCGGCGCTCGGGGAGATCGTCCGTCGTGCGGGCGTCGCGCCTGTCCAGGCGGAATTGCGATCCACGCCGCGGGGCCCGGCGTGGATACTGAAGCCCGCAGAGGGCGAGTCGGTGACCGTGTCGGCCCTGACCGGACAACCTTTCGGGCCGCTGTCGGCGGCCGAGGCGTCGGCGCTGGCCACGAGCGCCTATCGGGGCGAGGCACGGGTTTCCGGCGTCGCCTTCCTGGAGACGGCGCCCGAGGAGACGGGCCGGAGCGGACCCCTGTGGCGGGTGGACTTCGCGGATGGTGAAAGGACCAGCTTCTACCTGTTGCCGGCGACCGGCGAGGTGGTGACGCGCCGGTCCGGCGTCTGGCGGTTCTACGACTTCTTCTGGCGCCTCCACGTCATGGACTGGAACGACGGCGAGGATTTCAATCATCCCCTGATCATCATCACGACCGCGCTGACGCTGAGCGTCGTGATCACCGGGATCATCCTGCTGTGGATCCGGCTGGCGCGGGATCTGAAGGCGTTCCGCGCCGCCCGGCGGGCAGGCCGGCGGGACTGACGGACGGGGATGCCGATGGGGTGGTTCCGAAATGGATCGTTGAAAAAATCAACGTCTCACTTCCGGGAGTGGCTCCGCGGGTAGGATTCGAACCTACGACCAGCCGATTAACAGTCGGCTGCTCTACCACTGAGCTACCGCGGAACACTTCCTCTCGGGAAGGCGGGCGCTATAGCAGCGCGAGTCAGAGTGACGCAACGGGAAATATCCGATCTTGGCCGTGATCCGCATCGACGACCCCGACGATCCGCGCATCGCGGGCTTCCGCGACATCCGCGAACGCGACCTGACGGGCAGGCAGGGCCTGTTCGTGGCCGAGGGCGAGGTGGTGCTGAACGTGCTGACGTCGCCGCAGTCGCTGTGCCGGCCGGTCGCGCTTCTGCTGGACGCGAAACGGGTCGAGGGGCTGGCCGAAATGGTCGGCCGCGCGCCGGATGACGCGCCGGTCTATGTCGCCGACCAGCCGATTCTCGACGCCATCGCCGGTTTCCATCTGCATCGCGGCATCCTCGCCCTGGGGCGGAAACCCGAACCGGCGTCGCTGGACGCGCTGCTGGCGGCTCCGGGGTTCGACGCCGTCGTGGTCGCGGCCTGCGGGATCGGCAATCACGACAACATGGGCGGCCTGTTCCGCAACGCCGCCGCCTTCGGGGCCGGCGCGGTGCTGCTGGACCGGACCTGCTGCGATCCCTTCTACCGCAAGGCCATCCGCGTCTCCGTCGGGGCCGTGCTGCGCACGCCCATGGCCACAGGGCTGGAGGCGTCGGCGATGATCGACGGCCTCGAGCGGGCGGGCTTCCAGGTCCTCGCCCTGACGCCCGGGGCTGAGACGCCGCTGCACCGCATGCCGCGCGGCGGGCGGGTGGCGCTGATTCTGGGTCCGGAAGGCCCCGGCCTGTCGCCGGAGGTGATCGCCCGCTGCCGACCGGTCGGAATTCCGATGTCGGGCGGCTTCGATTCCCTGAACGTTTCGGTCGCCAGTGGAATCGCGCTGCATCATTTCACCCGACAGGCGTGAAACGATCACGGAATTGCGATTAACGCCTTGTACACCTTGATGAACGGCCACGCTTGTGTCGGTGTGTGGGCGTCCGGGGAGGGTTTCATCATGTTTGGCGGCGTTTTCGTCTTCATCCATCGCAATGCGCGTCTCGCGCTGGCGGTGGCCATCGTCACGGCCGGCGTCAGCGCGGCCACGGTCATCGGCTGGATCACCGCGCCGGTCTGACATCCCTGAAGAAAATCGCGATGGAGGCCTGACCGAGAATCGAACTCGGGTGCAAGGATTTGCAGTCCTCTGCGTAACCACTCCGCCATCAGGCCCTGGGCCGTCCCGGAAACGATCCGGGGACGACCTCGCCATCGCGAGGGGCGTTCGCTATCAGATCGGATTGTCGCCCGCAACGCACAGACCTATAAGCGCGCCAGATTTCCCGGCGTGTCGCCGGGCGCCCACAGTCGCAGGATCGTCGCCCCATGGATTTCGCCGCCGCCCGCAAGGTCATGGTCGACAGCCAGGTCCGCGTGAACGACGTCACCGACCGGTCGCTGCAGGCGGCGCTGCTGGCCGTGCCGCGCGAGCGCTTCCTGCCGCAGGACCGCGCCTGGTCGGCCTATGCCGAGATCGAGCCCGAGATCGCCGGCGGCCGCCGCCTGATGATGGCCCGCGACCTGTCCAAGCTGCTGATGGCGCTGGACGCGAAACCGGGCGAAACCGCGCTCGCCATCGCCGCCCCCTATGGCGCAGCCGTGCTGGCGCGTCTGGGTCTGGAGGTGACGGCCCAGGAAGCCGACGAGGCGGTGTTCGGCGTCACCGGCGCCGTGCTGGCGGAGGAGGGGGTCCGGACCGTGGTCGCCCCGCTGTCGGCGCCGTCGGGCCAGGACTATGACCTGATCATCTCGGAAGCCGCCGTTCCCGGCCGGCCCGAGGCCTGGCTGAACGCGCTGAAGGTCGGCGGCCGGATGGCGGTCGTCGAGCGGGGCGGCCCGGTCGGCAAGGCGGTGCTCTATGTCCGCGGCGAGCAGGGCGTGTCGCGCCGCGAGCTGTTCAATTCCACCCCGCCGGTCCTGCCGGATCTGGCCCCGGAGCCCGCCTTCGCCCTGTAGCGCGGGAGCGACGGACTCCGCCGAACCTTCGCGTGAAAAAAACTTAACTGGCGCGGGGGTAAACCGTCCCGCATCAGACCTATCTATACAAAGGGCGCGCTTCCCCCGCGCCTTGGGGCCAGGACCAACATGCTGAAACGTTCGCGCGCGCTCGCCTCGGTAGCCGCCATCGCCATCCTCTCGGGTATCGCCGCCCCCGCGTGGGCCGAGACGCTGAAGGAAGCGCTGGCCCTGGCCTATCAGACCAACCCCTCGCTTCTGGCCCAACGCGCCAGCCAGCGGGCGCTGGACGAATCGATCGTCCAGGCGCGCGCCGGCCTGCGGCCCCAGCTCGATGTCAGCGCCGACGCCGGCTACCTCTTCAACGACGCGGCGGGCGGACCCCGGCAGGTCGACACCAACAACGACGGCGTTCCCGACACCACGATCAACGTCCCGGCCTCGAACAGCGACAGCACCAGCGCCGGGGCCAGCATCGGCCTGTCGCAGACGATCTGGTCCGGCGGCCGGATCGGCCACGGCATCACCGCGGCCGAGGCCAACATCCTCGCCGGCCGCGAGAACCTGCGCGAGATCGAACAGACGGTCCTCGCCTCGGTCATCCAGGCCTATGCCGACGTGATCCGCGACACCGAAATCCTGCGCATCCGCCAGTCCAACCTCGGCGTCCTGCGCCGTCAGCTCGACGAGTCCTCGGCCCGGTTCGAGGTCGGCGAGATCACCCGCACCGACGTGGCCCAGTCCGAAGCCCGCCTGGCCCAGTCCGAGGCGGACCTGGCCAACGCCCAGGCCCAGCTGTCCGTGTCGCGCGCCGTCTATGCGGCCGTCATCGGCCAGGCCCCCGGCGATCTGGCGCCCATGCCGGCCCTGCCCAACCTGCCGGCCGACTTCGACACCGCCCTGGACGTCGCCATGCAGGACAATCCGAGCATCCGCGCCGCCGGCTACAACCTGCAGGCCGCCGAGGCCAACGTCGCCGCGGCCAAGGCCGAATACATGCCCTCGGCCCGGCTGACGGCCTCCTATGGCGGTTCCAGCGACGACCTCGGCAGCCCGGGCGACATCGCCGACAACACCACCTTCCGCGCGGGCGCCTCGATCTCGGTGCCGCTGTTCACCGGCGGCCTGAACAGCTCGCGCGTCGCCCAGGCGCGCGAACGCGCCAACGTCGCCCAGATCAATGTCGAGGGCGAACGGCGCAACACGCTGCAGTCGGTCAGCTCGGCCTATGCCCAGTCCCTGTCGGCCCGTTCGACGCTGACGGCGGGCGAGGAGGCGGTTCGCGCCGCCACGGTCGCCGCCGAGGGCGTGCGTCAGGAGGCCCAGGTCGGCCTGCGCACCACCCTGGACGTGCTGAACCAGGAGCTGGAGCTGCGCAACGCCGAGGTCACCCTGGCCAGCGCGCGCCGCAATGAATACGTCGCCCAGGCCAATCTGCTGGCCGCCATGGGCCGGCTGGAAGGTCAGGATCTGGACGCCTCGATCGCCGTCTACGACCCGGCGGACAACTACAACCGCGTGCGCAACCGCGGCGCCCTGCCGTGGGACGGTCTGGTCGAGTCGATCGATCGCATCGCCGCCCCTTCGATCATGCCGGCCAACGACGCCGCCGACGCCCCGATCGACACGCAGCTGAAGTCCGAGGTCGTCCGGACCGCGCCGCGCGACTGATCGCCTGTCGCGCGACTCGCGGCCGGGCCGGTTAGCCGGCCGGGCGAAAAACGCCCGTTGATTCCAGCGGGCTGAGATGCGACGACAACCGAACGGGGACGGTTCGCCGACCCTGCCTGCATTCGCCCCCGGGGTTTCGACATGACCGACCAGACCGCCGCCCAGGAACCGACGATGGAGGAAATCCTGGCGTCGATCCGCCGGATCATCTCCGAGGACGACGCGCCGGCCGAGACGGCGACCGCCGCCGCGCCGGCTCCGGAGCCGGACGCCGAACCGGAGGCGCCTTCGCCCGCCCTGATGGACGAGACTCCGTCCATGCAGCAGCCCGAGGCCTCCGAAGAGGATGTGCTGGAGCTGACCGAGGCCTATGAGCCGCCGGCCGCCGAAAGCATCGGCGATCTGGACGTCTCGGCCGCCGAGCCCGAACCCGAACCCTTCCCCAGCGCCCCGGTCAGCGAGTCGGTCTTCGCCGCCGAGCCGGTCGAGGTCCACACGCCGGAGCATCCGTCCGTGCCGACGACAAATTACGACAGCCTGGTCGGCGACAGCGCCGCGGCCAGCGCCGCCTCGGCCTTCGCCGGCTTCGCCTCGGCCCTCAAGAAGCCCGAGCCGGCGGACGTCGACTTCCCCTCGGGCCCGACCATCGACGAGATGGTCCGCGGCCTGCTGCGCCCGATGCTGAAGGAATGGCTGGACGCCAATCTGCCGGCCATCGTCGAGGCCCAGGTACGCAAGGAAGTCGAACGCATCGCCCGCACCGCCGGCTGACTTCACCCGCGACCTGATCAAGGCTAGATCATTCCGGGGCGGCTCCAGTCGGGGCCGCCCTTATCTTTTGTCTGAAGACCCTCCCCATGCTCGACAAGACCTTCGATCCGACCGCCGCCGAACCGCGCATCTATGCGCAGTGGGAGGCCAGCGGGCTGTTCGCTCCCCGGACCGACGGCGCGGCCGAGGCCTATTCGATCGTCATTCCGCCGCCGAACGTGACGGGCTCGCTGCACATCGGCCATGCGCTGAACAACACCCTGCAGGACATCCTCGCCCGCTATCACCGGATGAAGGGCAAGGCGGTGCTGTGGCTGCCGGGCACGGACCACGCCGGCATCGCCACCCAGATGGTGGTCGAGCGCCAGCTGGCCGCCGCCGGCAACATCGGACGGCGCGACATGGGCCGCGAGGCTTTCCTGGCCAAGGTCTGGGAATGGAAGGCCGAGAGCGGCGGGACCATCGTCCAGCAGCTGCGCCGGCTGGGCGCCTCCTGCGACTGGAGCCGCGAGCGCTTCACCCTGGACGAGGGACTGAACGCGGCTGTGCGCAAGGTCTTCGTCCAGCTGCACAGGGACGGCCTGATCTATCGCGACAAGCGGCTGGTCAACTGGGACCCGCATTTCCAGACGGCGATCTCGGACCTCGAGGTCGAGCAGCGGGAGATGGACGGCAGCTACTGGCATTTCGCCTATCCGCTTGCCGACGGCGTCACCTATCAGCACCCCGTCGCATACGACGGCGACGGGCAACCGACCGGGTACGAGACCCGCGACTACATCGTGGTCGCGACCACGCGTCCGGAGACCATGCTGGGCGACACCGGCGTGGCCGTCCATCCGGACGACGCGCGCTATGCGGGGCTGGTGGGCAAATTCGTGACCCTGCCGATCGTCGGCCGGCGCATCCCCATCGTCGCCGACGACTACGCCGACCCGACCAAGGGCTCGGGCGCGGTGAAGATCACGCCGGCGCACGACTTCAACGACTTCCAGGTCGGCAAGCGGGCCGGGCTGGCGGCCCTCAACATCATGGACGCCTTCGGCCGCATCACCGCCGCCGACACGCCCGACGTACCCGCCGAATACGAGGGCATGGACCGCTTCGCCGCGCGCAAGGCCATCGTCGCCCGCGCCGAGGCCGAGG
>Ga0233425_10010499_pt1 | contig 11253 bp, 6 predicted proteins | sample Watercolumn_Towu_2_FD_181712 | JGI IMG/M metagenome (GOLD analysis project Ga0233425, IMG submission 181712) | Freshwater microbial communities from Lake Towuti, South Sulawesi, Indonesia - Watercolumn_Towuti2014_140_MG | ecosystem: Environmental > Aquatic > Freshwater > Lake | place: Indonesia...
CGACGGTGAGTCTGGAGGCCGCCCTGAGCGGGGCGGGTGACGGGGCACAGGACCCCCCGGTCGGCCCCGGCGACACGGTTTACGTATCGGAAAGCCGTCAGTTCTACTCGGTGTTGGGCATGGTCGCGCGCCCCGGGCAGCAGCGCTTGCGGCCGGGCGACCGGCTTAGCGACGCCCTGGCGCAGGTCGGGGGTCCGATCACTACGTCGGAGGTCTCGCCAAAGACCGTGGGGGCCGACCTCACCGACTGCGTGCTCTACCGGGCCGGCGACGCCCCCCTGCAGCTCGACCTGAGCCCGCTCTACGACCCCCAGGCCGCGTTCGACGATGTGGCCCTGAAGCCGGGGGACGTGCTGGTGGTCCCAGAGGCGAAGAACCAGGTCGTCGTCCTGGGCTACGTGGATGCGCCGGGGTACTTCGGGTTCCGGCCCGGCGAGACGGCCCGTGAGGCGATTGCACGCGCGGGGGATGTCATCAAGGGAGAGGGGAGCCTTGCGCGGGTCGAACTGAAGCGCGCGGACGGCGCCACCTCCACCCTCGATCTGACGCGCGACGACGTGGAGTTGCGGGCCGGGGACCAGCTCACGGTGCCGTACGTCTCGCAGCGCATCGCGGTCCTGGGGCGCGTGGCGCAGCCGGGCGTGTACGAGTGGCATGAGGGCGACCGCCTCGCCGACATGCTGGCCCAGGCTTCCGGGCCGGACGCGCCGCGCAAGGCGGGCTCGTTCCGGACGGAAGCCGGGCACCCGTACCGGGCCCTGCTGCTTCGGGTCGTGGACGGACAGGAGAAGACGATCCCGGTGGACCTGCGCCCCTTCCTGCGGAAGGGCGATCGGGATGCCAACCCGGAGGTCTTCCCCGGGGATGTGATCTACGTCCCCGTCAAGGGTTCGTTTGACATCGAGGGCGTCGTGCAGAGCCTGCTGCTTATCCCGCGGTCCTTCCGGTAGGCGCGTGGAGAGGTCCAGGTCGTATCGCGAGGAGGAACCTGTTGTGGGCACCCCGCCAGTCCTGTCGACTGAAGAGCTCCCCGAAGCCGCGTTGGCCGCCGATGGCGGCCTGGACGTGCGGCGGGCGAGCCAGGCGTTGCGCCGGCGACTGCCGCTCATGGCGCTCGTGGTCGCGCTGACTCTGACGGTCGCGGTCGTGCTGAGTCTGCTGCAGCGGCCCATGTACCAGGCCGAGACGACGCTGCTGGTGGTCCCGCCTACCTCCGCGGCCGGGGGCCTCGGCGCGCTGGCCGCGGGCGGCGTGGCCTCGCTGCTGGGCCCGATGGCGCCGCAGGGCGTCCCCACGCAGGCGGCGCTGCTGCGTCATCCCGATCTGGTCTCGAAGGCGGCTGCCGAGCTCGGCATCGAGGGGGGCAAAGACGAGCTGGTGGAGCGGGTCCACCCCGAACCGGACATGGCCGCCAGCCTGATCCTGCTCAAGGCGGACGGGCCCACGCCCGGCGAGGCAGCGGACTTCGCCAACCGACTGGCGGAGCTGCACCTGAGCCAGACCCGCCAGCTGGGTCAGCAGCAAGCGCGGGAGGCTTCCCAGTTCCTGGCGCAGGAGTTGGAGCGCGTGCGGAGCCAGCTGTCGGGCTCCGAGGAGGAACTCCGCGACTACAAGCTGGGCCACGACATCGCGGACCTGACCACGCAGATGCAGAACACGGCGAGGATGGCCTATGAGCTGTCGAGCCAGCTGACGGCGGCCCAGGTCGAGGAGCGCTCCGCGCAGGAGACGGCCGACTACTACCGCCGCGAGACCCGCAAGGAGAGCGACACCTACGTCGCCTCGTCCACCATCGCCCGCAATCCGGTCGTCCAGCAGACCGAGGCCGATCTGAAGAAGCTCGAGATCGAGCGCGCCGATCAACTCGCGGTCCACGGGGCCAACAACCCCGAACTGAAGCGGATCGAGGCGCAGATCGCGCAGGCGCAGGAGGCCCTGGAGACCGCCGTGGGAGAGGTGGTCCAGAGCCGGACCGAGGCCGCCAACCCCAGGTATGCCGCGCTCATGGCGTCCCTGGCCACCGCCGAGGCTGCTGCCCGCGCCGCAGCGGCGAGGCGAGGTGCGCTGGAAGGGGTGCAGGGCGGTCTGACGGCGGAGCTGTCGCAGTGGCCCACGCGCGAGGTGGAGATGGGCCGACTACAGCGAGACCTCATGGCGACGTCCGAGATCTACGTGATGCTGGTGAAGCAGTACCAGCAGGCCAAGATCAGCGAAGCGACCGGCTCGCCGGCGGTGCAGATCGTCTGGCCCGCCGCCGAGCCCCTGTACCCCGTGACCCCCAACTGGCCGCTGAACCTGCTGCTCGGGCTCGTGGCCGGCATGGCCCTGGGGGTGCTCGCGGCAGCTGTGGCGGAGAACCGAGACGACCGGGTTCACAACGAGGCCGGACTCCTGGGTGTGGTCAACCTGCCGATCGTGGGCCGGGCGCCCCGCCATGCGCTGGCGGGCGACGGAGCCGCCCAGGAGGACCGCTTCCGCGCCCTCCGGACGCAGCTCGGCCTCGTGAACGGCGACACCCCGCCCAAGCTGGTGCAGGTCACGAACCCGGAGGCCGGGCCGGATGCCTCGACGGTAGCGCTCGGCCTCGCGCGGGCGCTGGCGGCCGGAGGGCGGCGGACCGTACTGGTGGATTGCCACCTCCGCGCCGAAGCCGCTGAGTCGCGCGCCTACGAGGCCTGGCTGGGCGACAAGGGCCAGTGCGGCCTCTCGGACGCGCTCCGGGGTCAGGCGGTGGCGGAGTGCTGCGTGCCCACCCCTGACGCCGGGCTGTCGCTCCTCCCCGCGGGGGCGCCCACGGCCAGTCCGGCCGACCTGCTGGACGCCGAGCCGGGTCTGGCCGTGCTGGCGACCCTGAGGGACACCTTCGACGCGATCGTGCTGGACGCGCCGGCCGCAGTCGGCCGCCCCGAGACCGTCGTCCTGGCGGCGGCGGCTGACTGCACGCTCCTGGTAATCGACACTCACCGGACGCATCGGGGCCCGCTGCGCCGGGCCGTGGAGTACCTGGCCGCCACGGCTAAGCCCGTGCTGGCCTTCGTCGTCAACCGCGCGGACGATCTCACAGCCGCCTGAACGCGCGACTCGGAATCGCGCACGACTTCGACCCACGATAGGATTCGCTGAACGTGACAGAGCCTCAGCTTCCCCAGCCGGTGTCCTTTGTTGACGATCCACTGCCCGAACAGCCGGCCGTCACCCTGTTCATCCCGACCCTCAACGAGGAGGCGTTCGTCCGCGAGACGGTCGGGTGTGTGGTCGCCCAGGAGTACCCGACCGAGAGGCTCCATGTCCTCCTGATCGACGGGATGTCCGAGGACCGGACGCGCGAGATCGCGACGGAGGTCTTCCGGCAGCGCCCGGGCCTCCGCTGGGAGATCATCGATAACCCCGGCCGCGATGTGACGAGCGCGTGGGTCCTCGCGCAGGAGCACATGACCGGCGATGTCTTCATCTACGTGGCCGGACATGCGGCCGTCGCGCCCGATTACGTGGCCTGCATCTGCCGGGCGCTGCGCGAGATCCCGTGTGACGGCGTGTCGGGGCCGCAGCTCATGGCGGGTCACACCGCCGTGGGCCAGGCCATCGCCGCGGCGTTCTCGACGCCCTTCGGCCTGGGGAATGCGCCGCACCGGTTCCTGGAGGAGGGTGAGCCGGTCGAGATGTACCCGCCGGTACCCGCCTTCCGCACGAGGCTCATGCGCGTCTCCGGGGGGCTGAGCGCCAACACGCTGGGGTACTCGGAGGACATCGACTTCTGGCAGAGGTTGCGCGATGCCGGGGCGAAGATGTACGTCGACCCGCGCATCCGGCTGAGGTTCTACGGGCGGCAGTCCTACACGAGGCTGTTCTGGCAGATGCTGAAGTACGGCGTCGCCCGGGGCTGGACGACGCGCCACTCAGGGCGCCTACGGCCCGACCATCTCATCCCTGGGGCGTGGGCGCTCTCACTGATCGCTTCACTGCTGCTGGCGATCTGGCGGCCGTGGATCGGCTTCCCGCTCTTCGCCGGCTTCTACGGAGTGCACGAGATTGCCAGTCTCTGCGCCGCGATCGCCATCTGCCGGAAGAAGGGGCTGTCGGCGCGCTTCGTCCCGCTGACGATGCTCGCGTTCCTACTCATGCACCTGACCCACGGCATCTTCTTCGCGAAGGGCTACTTCATCGGGCGGGACCGGCAGACGGAGCGGCGCGCGAGGGAGATGGCCAAGGCGGCCCGTGAGCCCGGACAGGGCTAGGCCGGAGATCAGGGTTCCGGTTGCGGCTCCGCCGAGCGCGCCCCCGCGACCTCGGCAGGCTCCGGAGGAATGACCTCCATCGGGGCGCCGTCGATCAGCCGGAACATGACCAACAGCGTGCGCCAGACGATGTGGGCGTCCACCGCGAACGACCGGTGGTCGACGTACCACAGGTCGTGGCGCGTCCGCCCCGCAATGTCGCCCTCATCGCCGCGCCAGCCGTAGGCCTGCGCCCAGCCCGTCAGCCCGGGCCGCACGAAGTGGCGGCGATCGTAGCCGGGCAGCGTCTCCCTGAACTGCAAGACGAAGAACTGGCGCTCCGGCCGGGGACCGACGATGCTCATCTGGCCGGCGAGGACGTTGAACAACTGGGGCAGCTCGTCGAGGAATGTCCGCCGCATGACCAGCCCCACGGGGGTCGAGCGCGGGTCGTCGGACTTGGCCCAGACCGGCCCGGACGCGGACTCGGCGTCCACGCGCATGCTCCGGAACTTCAGGACCGTGAACTCCTCCCCACCGCGACCCACGCGCTTCTGCCGGTAGAAGACGGGGCCCTTGCTGGTGACCGCCACCAGCAAGGCCAACCCCGCCATCAGCGGGCCCAGCAACACGAGAAAGAACAGCGTCGCCACAATGTCGAGCAGACGCTTCAGGCCGTCATACCCGACGTCGGCCGCAGGATCGGTCGCTTGGGCATCCGGGTTGGCGCGGTCCGGCGACATGAGGAAAACGCTCCTGGTGGCCGTGCAGAGCCCCCAACCGTATCCCCGGGGCGGGTCCGCAGGACCGACGTACCGATTGGACCGTCAAGGCCCCGCTCCCGCTAGACGGATGCAGATTATAGCACGGGCCTGTTGAAATCGTCAAACACCGAAGGAGGCGGCGGGGCCTCCAGTGGCGGCCTTGGCGTCCCGGTCCCCGGCTGCCCATGCAGCAGAAGGTGCGCGAGGGAACGCCGGCGAATGGCCGACCAACCCGACCGCGCCCGACCGACATCGGGCTCACCACCCTACAGAGAGGCGGTCTTGATGAGCCACCTACCGAGCCCCGCCAGACCCGTATCCGCCGCCGGTATCCTGCTCGCAGCGACTACGCTCCTCGTCGCCGCCGGGGCAGCGCCGGCCGAGGAGTTCATCGAGTACCCCCAGTTCCGGCACGTCAGCGGACTGCCGGGCAACGGCTACGGCGTCACTCCGGAAGGCGATGTCGGCTGGGAGGGGGCGATGTCGCAGTGCATCCCCCTTGGCTACACCCCCAGCGGCGGCGCGGTCGCCTTCTCCTACTTCTCCGGGAGCCGCCTCGGCGGCCTGACCTTCGGGACCCAGGGCCCGGAGGTGAACGGCACGATGGCGATCACGGCGGGCTTCGGCCCCGAGGGGCACGGCATCTCGGTCACGGCGGACTGGGTGGACTTCGACTTCGACGTCGCGATGCACGTCCAGGGCCAAGTCCTGGAGGAGACGGACTCCCGTCCGGCGGTCTCCGTGGGGATCCTCGACTGGGCCAATCGGCGGGAGGCGCTGCTCAAGGACTACGACGGTGATGGCGCCCGCTCGTTCTACGCGGCGGCAACGAAGCGGTTTGGGTCGACCGACCGGCCCCTGCACGTGACGTTGGGCATCGGCACCGGCCGCTTCCGCGAGCGCCCGTTCGCCGGAGTGTGCTATGACGTGAACCGCCGCCTGAAGATCCTGGCCGAGTACGACGGCTGGGGGCTGAACGCCGCGGCCGCCGCGCAGGTCCTGCCGTTCAACGGCGGCGCCTGGGCCCCCCTCGCGGAGGGGGAGAGCGCGCCGCCGGAAAACGACGCGCTGAACGTGTTCCTGGGCGTCGCCGACATGCGTTACCCGGTGGTCGGCTTGACCTATGCGCGGCGCGACGTGTTCTGAGGCGCCGGCGCGGCGGAGACGAGAGCCGTGGGTGCCCGTTTGGCGACGCTCACCGCGGCATGGCGCCGGTGGAAGTCCGCCTGCGAGCTGTGGCGCCACAAGGCGACCCGCCGCCCGTTTGGCTTGGGGGCGGTTTCGCGCTGGTTGCGGAACGCCAGGTACCGTTGGTTCGTCAAGGTCACGGGCTACGGCCCTGAGGATCGCATCGTCGACGTCGGCTGCGGGCGGGGCGCCTTCCTGGAGGCCAGGCACCCGCGCTTGGACCGCGTGTTGGCCGTGGACCTCCGGGAGGGGATGCTGCGGGAGCTCCGGGCCCGCCATCCCCAACTCCGCGTGGTCGTTGCCTCGGCCGATCGGATGCCCTTTGGCGACGGCGCTTTCGACATCGCTCTGTCCAACGCCGTCCTCGAGCACCTCCCCGACGCGATCCGCCGCCGGGCCGCCGGGGAGATCGTGCGCATCGCCGACCGCCACTGCGTGATCGTGCCCAACGGCCGGTTCCCGCTCGAAGTCCACTTCCTCACGCCGTTCATCCACTGGCTCAGCACGCCCCGGTTCCGGCGATGCCTGCAGTGGCTCAGCCGGCTGCGCCTCCTGCGCCTTCGACCCGACTACCCCTTGGCCATACTCACCCCGAGCGAGATCCGTCGGCTGTTCCCCGCCAGCCGGGTCGGTCTGCTGATGGCCGGCGCTCACATCGGTGTGGTCGGCCGGCGGGAGCCGGCGGCCGACGACGGACCCGGGGCAGCGGAGCTGCCTCCGCAGTAGCCCGATCCGGCTTGCCCTGGCGTGGGCGGATGGCCGACCGCCTCGCCGGCTACTGCAGTGGGCTCGCGTCGGCGATGGCGTTGTCCGTGCAGTACCCGACGTGGGTGATCGCCTCCAGCCGGCGTTCCAGCGGTGCTTCGAGCGTCACGCCTCGCGTCGTGAACGAGACCCTCTGCCGGTCGAGGTCCACCGTCACCGTCAGCTCGACCGTCGACCCGATCGGCGCCTCGACCTTCGCCGTCTGGGCCTTCCCGCCCGTCAGCGGGCCCTGCACCAGGAGCGCGTCCTGGTTCCGGAAGCGGATCCCGCACTTCACCAGCCGCTCATCGGCCGGCCCGTCCCCGAAGGCGATGAAGCCGTTCTGCAGGAACCCGGTGTCGTCCTGGACCCGGAGCTTGCACGTGAGGGTCACCTGTCCCGTCAGGGGCGTCGCGGGCTCCTGCAGCGCGAGGCAGAGGGCGCCGGACTCCTTGGGCTTCACCCGGTAGCCCAGCGGCCCTTCGACGACGCGGCAGCCGACGAGCGTGCCGAAGTCGGCGCTCTTGTCCACCTCCGGCGGCTTCAGATAGCCCGGCTCCTCCGGCTCGTCGGAGATCGTGCGCCAAGGCTCGGCCTCCTCGACCGGCAGCAGGCCCGCCTTGCCCAGGCAGGCCACGGCCCCGTCGACCGTCACCACGTACACCCGCCCCCGTGCCGCGGCGAGCCCGTCGAAGACCGGCGGGCTGGGGAGCGCGTAGCGCGCCAGGGGTGCGCCATCCGTCGCGGAGACGACCCACAGCCGGCCGCCGTGGCGGCCCTCGAGCGCCTCCGCCTGCTGCTGCAGGCGCGACTGAACGTCAGGATCGTCCGGCAGGCGGAAGGCCTCCCGCTCATCGATGAGGTCCGGCGGCCCGGCGACGAATAGCGTGTCCCCCGCCAGGGCCAGCGCGCGGACGTGGAGCGAGGGCTGGTCGACGCGCCAGGGGAAGCGCGCCGCCGTCAGGTCCTCCACGGGGAAGTAGCGCCGGAGCTTCCAGTCGGATGCGTTGGCGGCGCCCTTGTCGAGCCGCGCGTTCATCTCGGCATTCGCCCGGTTCACCCGCTGGATGTCCTCGGGGGTCACGTTCCGCTCCGCGGCGAAGAGCTGGTACTCCAGCACGGAGGCGTTGACGAAGTACTCGGGCTTCTGCCCGTAGCCGTACACGCGCCGGTCGTCGAAGGCGAGGATTCGCCCCGCCGGCACGAGTCTTGCCGCCTGGAACCAGCTGCCGTAGCCGCCACTCACCCGCCGCCCGAACAACCAGTAGGAGCGGTGGAACCAGGAGTCGTCCAGCAAGCCGGTCTCGCAGAAGAGATGGGAGCCCTCCGCGGGCTGTTCCTCCACCTTCTCGATCGGGATCTCCAGGCGGTTCCCGTCGAGGTCGATCTTCTGGGACCGCATGTACAGGTGCTCTCCGTCACACGACAGCACGTCCGACAGGGCGACGGGCATCGTGAGCCCCGAGACGTGGACCTGTAGGTTCTCTCCGGTAGCCGGGTCGCGCTCGTCCATCACGGTCTCAGACAGCAGGCGACCCGTCAGCGGGTCGAGCTTCAGCAGGCGGATTCCCCCGTCGAGGAAGACCGACCGTCCCGCGGTGCAGTACAGCGCCCCGGCATGGACCAGCACGCTCCCGTGCACGGGCCAGGCGGACTCGACCTGATCGTAGGCGACGATCCGGCGGTCCGACGGCGCCGCCCGGAACCGCCACGCCAGGGCGCCATCCCCCGCGCGGAGCGCGTAGACGTACCCATCCGCCGAGCCGAAGAGCACGAGGCCCCGATGCACCGTCGGCGGCGAATCGATCCGGCCCCCGGCGGTGTAGCCCCACAGCGCGCGCCCGGTGGCGGCGTCGAGGGCGTGGACCGTGTGGCGATCGGTCGCGGCGGCGTAGAGCCGCCCTCCCGCGATGACCGGCGGGGTCAGCCGGCCGCCCAGGTCGGCGCGCCACCCGGCGTCATCGGGGATCGCGGCCCCCGCGGGCGTTGCGCCGCTCCGGCCCTCGTCGTGGCGGTACGTCGGCCAGTCCCCCGGGTCGGCATCGGCTTCGGCCTCGCGGTCGTACGCCGGACCGCGTTCGAGCCGGGCCTCCGGCGCCGACGCGGCGGCCTCCCCGGCGGGCACGGCGGATAGCGCGTTGAGCCCGCAGAGCTTCGACTCCAGGTAGCACCCGCACGAGTTCATCGGCGCATACGTCAGCCCGTTGCACGGGAAGACCCCGGTGATGCACCCGCCGCGCACCCAATGGTGCGGCTCCCAGTGCTTCGCCTGTAGGTCGATGTACTCGATCCCTGTCCGCGACGCGAGTAGGTACCGGTCGGTCGCCTTGGCCGGGTAGCACCGATGGTGGAACCAGTACGTGTCCACATCGCACGCGATCTCGCTCTTCACCTCGCCGGTGTGCAGATCGTACCCGACGAAGTTGCCCGGGTCCTTCGAGGCGGCGATGGCCCCCGTCCACACGAGCCCGTTCACCACGAAGAGGTCGCGCAGCGACTGATGCCCGGAGGGCAGATGCGGCGCCTCCCACAGCTTCCGCCCATCCGCCGCAGAGACGGCCGTGATCGTACCGTTATTGCCCGCGAGAAGCACGACGTCCTGATGCAGCAGCACCCGGATCCCGGTGCTGGTCGCGACGGGCACGGTGGCCTTGATCGGCTCGCTCTCCCAGAGCCGCCCCCCGTCGCGGAGGCCCAGCGCCACCAGCCGGGCCCCGTCGTAGAAGACCACGCGCTCGGCGTCGGCGGCGGGTGAGCAGGGCGCGACCGGGGACTCGACTCTCCAGCGCAGGGCCCCCGAGGCCGCGTTGTAGGCCGCCAGACTGCCCGCCTCGCCGTTCCAGGCCCAGTCGCGGTTGGCGCGCCCGCTGTTGTCCCAGACGTAGGTGTCCCGGCGCTGCCACTGGAGGAGCTTCCCGCCGTCCGCCGACACAATCGCGAGCAGTGTATCGCCGGAGACGAGGATCTCCCCGGTCCGCTCGCTGCCCTCGTAGGTCAGGACGGTCTCCCCGGTGGCCGCGTCCAGCGCCGAGACCGGCGCCTCGAGGCCGAGGGTGACGTAGACTCGCTCGCCCACCGCCACCAGCCGCCGCAGCAGATGCGCCGGGCCGCTCTTCAGCGGCCACTGCCGCGTGTTCCATGCCGGGAGGTCCCGCTTCCACAGCAGTGTGCCGTTGTAGGCGTCCCGAGCAATGAGCCGCCACTCGCTGGGGAGCTGGATCGAGGCCGGTGAGCCCTCGTCGAAGACGTAGAAGACCCGCCCGCCCGCCGCAGCGAAGGAGGTCATGCTGGCCATGTGGTCGTGGTGCCGCGCCCAGCGCGGGCCGGCCACCCACCGCAGGCCCTTCGGCGGCCCGACCTGCGCATCGTGGGCGACCGGGTTCCCCGCCGAGTCGTGGAGGGCGTGGGTCCATTCGTCCATGTCGTCCGGACGCGGCTTCACGGTCGCCTGCCACTCCCCGTCCCGCCGCAGGTACGCCACGCCGTTCGGGGCCAGAACGCGGGTCGCCTCGGCCAGCGGGACCGCGCCTGCCTCGCCGCACACCAGCAGGTTCACCAGGTTATCCGCGTAGGGGAGGTTGGCCCCGTCCCAGCGGTCCACCGAGACGGGGCCGTAGAGGCCCGCCTCCGTCATCCAGGCGCGCGCGCGCTGCACCTCCGCCCGGTTGCGGGCTAGCCCCTGCACGAGAAGGCCCTCGTGGGCCCGCAGGGCCGCGGTGAGCCGTCCATCGCCGCACTCCACATGGACCGCCAGGCCGCCCCGGACGCCGGTGGCCTGGAGGATGCGCTGAGCCAGCGCGGCCGGGTCTTCGGCCGCCTGCGCCATCGTTACCCGGCAGAGGCCCAGACATGCGGCTGCCAACATCGGGAGAGTTCGCATGGGAGACACCTCAGGGGACGTCGCGGCGGGATGACGCACGGTTCCGCAGCGTCGCACAGCCTCCCTGCCCGTGCAAGAGGGCCGACGCCCGCTCGCGGGGAAGGCCCCCGCGTCGACGAGAGTGAGGAACCGCCATGAGTTGGTGCTCTATCGCCGTGCTTCTTGTGGGGCATGTGCCTGGCTTCGCGCAACCGCCCGCCCCCCTGCGGGAGAGCGTCCGGATCGTGCTCCTGCAGGAGGACGCGCAACCGCTCGGTCGCGCGGTGAAGGTCCACCTCTTCACTCGCACCGGTGAGGCGCCCGAGACCGTGGGCGGCCGCCTGACCGATGACACCGGCACGCTCACCCTCGGGGCTGTGCCTCCGGGCCGGTACGATGTGTGGCTCGAGCCAGGGAACCCGGAGACCGCGGCGGCCCTCTTCCGAGGCCACGATGTCACCGCCGGCGAAGGGCCCCAGACGCT
>Ga0233425_10010500_pt1 | contig 11253 bp, 9 predicted proteins | sample Watercolumn_Towu_2_FD_181712 | JGI IMG/M metagenome (GOLD analysis project Ga0233425, IMG submission 181712) | Freshwater microbial communities from Lake Towuti, South Sulawesi, Indonesia - Watercolumn_Towuti2014_140_MG | ecosystem: Environmental > Aquatic > Freshwater > Lake | place: Indonesia...
TTACGCAGACTATCTGCTGTCGAAATTTTTAGAAAATCAAAATTTCCAAAAAGAATGGGCTGCCGTTCAGCAAGAATGGAGTGAAAAAGCCTCCCTCCTACTTATAACGAATCAATAGTTGTCTTAATATCATCTTGTAATTTTTGAAACACTGCAGGAGTGAAGTCATTGAAAAAATCCTGATGGGCTTGTTGGAGCAGCGCATCGCATTGCAGGAGGAGCGTTTGAAAGAAAGCCGCATCATCACTGGTTGCGTTGTTTAGCTCTTTTTCAATTCGTTGCTCCACATTGAACAAGTCATGAATTCTTCCTAACGTACTCTGCAAGGATACTAACTGAGGATAAATCACAGCATAGTTGCTAAGAGGCAAAGTATCTTCGAGTATTTCAAACATATATCGCAATTTTTTTATACGAATGCGAAAACGATGGAGTTCCACAAATGAGGTTTCTTCGGTCGGTAGTGAAACAAATGTCTCTGCTAAACAAGTCGATAGTTTTTTCTTGGCTAACTCATGAAGAGAAAGTTCCTCTCCGTTTATAGGAGACCATGCTATCTGAGAAAGCATCTGCTCAACGCGGTTTTTAAAAAGATCATTTTTTTGAAGTCCTTCTAAAAGCCCCAACAAAGGTTGCTGCACATTGCTACGTTCTTGTTTAAAATTTCCAAAAGGATAATTGCCAGAACAACATGAAAACTCTTCGATAAAAATTTGGTCCATCACATCATCATCTCGGACATCATCTGTCGCAATTCTCAGTTGAGTTAACTGCTGTTTTATCCAGCGAAAATCTTGTAGCGGTAATAAACCTTGATAGACAGTGAGTGCGGCAAGAGAATGCCTTAATGCAAGGCGTAATTCAAAAAGGGGGGTTGTATCATTGTCTGGATTGACAGCAATAACTGACATTAAAGCAATCACTTCTTGTAAGGGAGTCTGGAGTGAAACTGCTGCTGCTTGTGTCAACTCTTTAGAAATTATGGTCTCTGAAATTATTTTTTGAGCATCATCAACTGCACGCAGGCTTGGAGCTTGTAGAAAAAAAGAAAGAGCTACTAGTAAAGAAAACAAACATTGAAAGGGTTTCATATAGATTAAAAAAAGATCATCCTATTGCTTTTTATTTTTAATAAAAGACCAAATTATTTCTATTTCATAATCCAACATGGCCTGCGTCAATCCAGGATAGGTTCCTAAAAAGAGAGCACTATTCATGATCTCATCAGCTCCAGAAAGGCTTCCCATCACGCGCAGAGCTTGAGGCCGATCTTTTTTGAGTTGAACAAGGGCTGGTTGTCGCAGAAGATTTCCTCCAAAAAACATCCGTGTTCCAATTTTTTTTCCCTCCAGATGTCTCGCAAGATCGGTGTGAGAAAAAGGGGCATCGGCTTTGACTCGTAACATGAATCCAAACCAAGAACAATCCGTCTTGCATGCAGAGTTATCCCAAACAAAGCCCCCCTCTTTATTCCAAGCTGTTGTATGAGTCGGCAAAGAAAATTCAAAAAATTCCTCCAAGTCAGCTAACCCTGTACGAAGCACTGCCCAATTTTTTTTTCGCGCTTTGACAAAAGTCGACAACTTCTTAAGCTGCTCTCGCCCAATCGCAGCTTGGGGATCAAGGGGTTTTAAATTATATCCGAGGTGACTGTAGATATATTTGTGATCATACCCCTTCGGCAACTCGCCTAGCTGCCAGTTAAAGCGTTTGTTGCAAGTATTGTCTTTACCCGAAGCACACCAACAGTCACGCCCCCAGTCACGGAAACTCTCTGCATAAGCCTTGAGCGGCGGGCGTGCAATAATATTTACAGCACCTCCCTCCCCCATAGTGAGATGATGTGGTGGATAGAAAGATTGCGTGGAAAGATCGCCCCAGGTACCCGTGTAGCGAGTGATATTTTTCCCATCAAAAGGAATACCTGGAGAGTTTTCAGTAATCCCTAATTTTTTCGCACGCTCGAGAGGCATCGTATAAGTGGAACCAAGCGCATCACAGTTATCCTCGATGAGCCACAAGCCATGACGGCGACAAAATTCTAAGACCGTTCCTAAATCAAAAGGGTTGCCCAGAGCATGCGCCATCATCACAGCTTTTGTTTTTCCTTCACAAAAAGCCTCCTCCAACAAGTCAACATTCATGTTTCCTGTTGTGGGATTATTATCAAGAAAAACAGGAATCGCTCCAAACTGGATGATTGGCGCTACCGTTGTTGGAAAACCAGCCGCTACCGTGATCACTTCATCGCCTGGCTGCAGACGCTGATGGGAAGGGAGTTTGTGGGTAGTGAGTGCTGAGAGTGCAACCAAATTTGCTGAAGATCCTGAATTGACCAAAAGCGTGTGTTTGACTCCCAGGAAAGCAGCTAATTCTTTTTCAAAAGCGGCCCCTTCCTCTCCTAACGTCAGCCAAAAATCGAGCGTACTCCCAACAGCAGCTTCTACTTCAGCAGGATCAAAGACGCGTCCCGCATAAGGAATCACCGTCTCACCAGGAACAAAATCAGACTCCTTTTCCCACGCCGGCAAATTGGATTGATGCATGAGAGAAGAGTACTCACGTGTTAGACGGAGAATTTCGGTTTTAAGTTCAGTTGCAGTTTTACTCATTAGAAAAAATTGAGACCGCGAAATACGCGAAATAACACGAAAAAGAATGATTGTAATGGAATCCCTCCTTCGCGGGAACAAATTTTAGCGATGTTTAGCATATTTCGCGGTTTATAACTATCCGGGCAAGCTCCGCATCAGCTTGATAAGCTGCAATCTGCTTGCGCGTCATAACCTCTGCATTTTTTGGGTCTTCATGATGCACTCGATACCATTCAACAGTCTTGGCGATTGTTTTTTCAAAATTCCAGACAGGCCGCCATCCTAAAACCTCGATCGCTTTCTTGATCGAAAGATTGAGATGTTTGGCTTCATGCAGCGCCGTTGGATCACTCACATCTTGCCAAGAGCCTGGCCAATGTTTCAACACTTCATGAACCACATCGGCCACAGAATAATTTTCTTCAGCGTGAGGTCCAAAATTAAAAGCTCCTGCCAAATCAGAACTCTCGCTCAATTTAGCTCCCAGCATCAAGTAGCCGCAGAGCGGCTCCAGTACATGCTGCCAAGGCCGAATGGAAAAAGGATTACGAACAAGAATAGCTTCTTTTTTTTCTAAAGCTCGAATCGCATCGGGCACAATCCGATCATTTGCCCAATCTCCTCCCCCAATCACATTGCCCGCGCGCGCTGTCGCCACGTGCAGCAGTGAGTTATTTGAAAAATAAGAACGCCGATACGCTGCTGTTCCAATTTCAGCCATGGCCTTACTCGAGCTGTAAGGATCATGCCCACCGAGTGGATGCCCTTCATGATAAGCCGTCTGATCTTCATTATTTTCGTAACACTTGTCCGTTGTCACCATGACAGCAGCAATGCGCTTAGAAGATTTTTTCTCAAACTCGCGCAATGCCTCCAACACATGCAACGTCCCCATGACATTCGTTTCATAAGTTTCGAGTGGTTCTTGATATCCATAACGTACGAGCGGCTGAGCAGCTAAATGAAAAACAAAATCGGGCTGAAATGAGAGGATCGATTGTTTTATTGATTTAACATTCCTCACATCTCCCACCTGATGATGAAGCCGTGAGGCCAGCCCCAATTGATCAAAAAGCGATGGAGTCGTCGCTGGTTCTAAAGCGTAACCATGAACCTCTGCGCCAAGCTGCAAGAGCCATTCCGCAAGCCATGCTCCTTTGAAGCCCGTGTGGCCTGTGAGAAAGATACGCTTCTTGTAATAAGTCCGATGGAGCAGGCAATTCAACTCGTTATTTTGCAACGACAGTTCGTAGTTCGTAGTTCGTAGTTCGTAGTTACTAGCTTGTTGGTTCATCTGAAGAGGTAATCTTATTTTGCAAAGAACAAGTAGAGAAGATCTTTTTCATTATGCGTGTCATTTTGAATTTTCTACGAACTACGAACTACCAACTACGGACTGACCTTGGCAAAGCCAAGGTCACCACACCTTCCACGGAGCATTTCCTTTTTGCCACAGCTCCTCAAGCAGCTGTTTATCACGCAAGCTGTCCATCGGCTGCCAAAAGCCACGATGCTGATAAGCACTCAACTGTTTTTCTTGAGCAAGTTGCTGGAGCGGTTCTCGCTCCCAAATCATCTGATCATGCTTGATGTAATCCAAGACGGCTGGCTCTAACACAAAAAATCCTCCATTAATCCAGCCACCATCTCCTTCTGGTTTTTCGATAAAGTGAGCAACAATATTTTTTTCTAAATGTAGGGCTCCGAAGCGCCCAGGAGGCTGAACGGCGGTCATGGTAGCCTTGCGCTGACTTTGTCGATGGGCTTCCAAGACTTTTGGAATGTTGACATCTCCCACTCCGTCACCATAAGTCATGCAAAAAGTTTCTTTATCAAGATAACGAGCTACTTTTTTCAACCGTCCTCCGGTCATCGTCTCCTCACCTGTATCTACAATGGTCACCTTCCATGGCTCGGCATAACGCTCATGAACCTCCATGCTGTTTTTTTTCATATCAAACGTCACATCGGACATGTGAAGAAAATAATTCGCAAAATATTCTTTGATCAGATAGCCCTTGTAACCAGCGCAGATAATAAAATCGTTTATGCCATGCGCTGAATAAATTTTCATCACATGCCAAAGAATCGGCTTCCCTCCAATTTCTACCATTGGTTTTGGTTTGAGCACTGTCTCCTCGCTGATACGCGTCCCGAGGCCACCTGCTAAAATGACACATTTCATCCTGAGAGATTAACAAGAGCTCTTTGAAATGGGAATGTTTTTTAAATTTCGGGAACCCCTCGAGCTGCATGCCAGAAACGCAAAATCTCAATCTTTCGTTCAAATCCATTAACTTCATAAATCACTCGATAATTTCCAACAATAATTTCTCGAATGCAGGGATTACCAAAATCAGGAACGATACGACCAATCCAGGGATGAGATTGAAGTATTCGTGTTTTTGAAAAAAGAAACTGTCCGAATCTCTTTGCTGCCTGTGAAGAATCAAGAGAAATATAACGTTTTATTTCTTTAAGATCTTGCTCAGCTTCAAAGGCATTAATTACTCGAAAGTCGTATCTACCAACGTACCGTTGGTAGATGGTTTAAGAGTTGAAGGGTTGAAGGGTTTAAGGGTTTAAGAGAGCTATTCTATTCGAAAATTCATTCAAACAATTGCTGTCCTGCTTTGCTTGATGCTTTCAAAAATGAGAGTTGAGTAGAAGTTCTGTCAAACCCTTAAACTTTTCAACTCTTAAACTCTTAAACACTACCAATGGCATTTTATTTTGAAGAAATAAAATGACGTTGGTAGCTACGAAAAAGCAGATATTTTTTATTCTTTGATTTCTTTGTGCTCTTTGTGGCTATTTTTTTTCCCGACCCCCGTTCTTTCGCTGTTTATTTCTTTTTTAATTTGCGCTCATGATAACTCGTGATACGATGAGTACCTTCTTGCGGCGGGGTAGCCAAGTGGTAAGGCTGGGCTCTGCAAAAGCCCCATTCGTCGGTTCGATTCCGACCCTCGCCTCCACGTCTCTCCAGTGAAGTGAACGCTCACAAATTTCTGACTCGCCTTTAGCGAAATAAAAAATACGTAGCAGGTTTTTTCCTGCTACGTATTTTTTGATTTAATGGACTGTTCAACGAAGATCAATCAATCTTCACCTCTAGCGACTTCCCATTGGCTCCATGAACCTTCGGCAAATGCATGATCAGCAAACCATCTTTAAATTCAGCTCGAATGGTTTTTGTATCGACAGAATCAGGAATGGTAAAAGATCTCATGAAAGAACCATAACTCCGTTCGATGCGATGGAATTTTTTTCCTTTTTCTTCTTTTTCGGACTTTCTTTCTCCCGAGATGCGAAGCGTTCCATCTTCAATGCGAATTTTGACATCTTCTTTTTTGATATCAGGAAGTTCAACCTTCATCGAAAACTCCTTCTCATCTTCGATGATATCAACAAGAGGAGACCATTCTATCCCCATCAAGGCTTCTTCATGATCTCCATGATGATTGTGATGATGATGGTCAAGCAAGTGACAGAGATGACGATGAGCCTCATTTAATTCCCTCAGTGGATTATAAACTAGTTTCATAACAACCTTTCTCAGCAGATAATTTTTAATGAAGAAAAAAGAAACGGCTCCGCTGCATTTCACCCTCTCTCTTTCTTGATGAGAGAGCCTCTCCAAACCGAAGAGCTACCCACTCATCTTGGCCCAAGAAATATTCCTTTTTAAAAAATTTGCAAGAAGAACTATTTCGCAGAACGCATGCTGACAATTTTTAGTTGCGGCTCAGAGCGCCCCTGAAAAACATTTCGCTCAATCGTACAAGCTAGATCCCATGGCGCTTTGGGAAGATCTTCTAAAGCTCCATTAAAAAAAATGGCATTGATCATATTTCCCTTTTTTGTTCTGAACTCAAAACGAAAATGCTTTTCTTTAAGCACTCGTGGCTCTTTTGCAGGCTTAACAGCCTGTACCCAAAAAAGAGGCTCGGGATTTGCGGGCCCAAAAGGGGCTAAGCACTCTTGCGCGTGCAACCACTCTTCATCGATCATGGAGAGATCAACTTCAGCATCAAGATGAAGAACGGGAACCAAGTCTTCTTCGCTAAGAAAAGTGGAAACTGATTCTTCAAAAAGTAGCTTGAACTCTTCTAAGCGTGATTCGTGCAATTTTAATCCTGCAGCCATTGCATGCCCTCCGAAGCCCTCCAACAAAGCCTCACAGGCTGTTAGTGCAGTCACTAGTGGAAGTGCCTGAATGCTTCGTCCACTCCCCTTGCCCCAACCCTCTTCATTAAATCCAATCACCAGCACAGGACGATGCCAACGCTTAACCAAGCGTGAAGCAACAATCCCAACAACGCCTTCATGCCAATCACGCTGCCCCACCACAATGCTTTTTTGTGATGTCACATCGAGATTGGCTTCGATCCATGCTTCTGCCTCGCTTGTCACAGCACGCTCAATTTCCTGACGCTCGCGATTCAACTTGTCCAATCGTTTCGCAATCTGAAGAGCTTCGGTTTTATTTTCACTCAATAACAACCGCAATGCATCCTCCGCAGAAGTGAGGCGTCCCGCTGCATTGATGCGAGGTCCCAATTTAAATCCAATGTCAACTGTTGAGAAGGGAGCACGCGCCTCTGCAACGCTGATGAGAGCTTGAACTCCAGGCCAATGAGATTTCTCAAGTTGCTTCAATCCGTGCTTCACCAAAATGCGATTCTCTCCAACTAAAGACGCAATATCGGCCACCGTTCCCAGTGCCACAAGATCGAGATAATGTCTCAAGTCGATTTCACAATTGGGAAAACGTTTTAAAAAAGCATGACAGAGCTTGAAAACAAGTCCTGCACTACAAAGGACGTGATCATGAATATTGGCTGCCAACTTTGGATTAACCAACGCTACAACAGCCTGCTGAGCAGTAATGGAGGCTGGCTCATGATGATCAACGATGATGAGATCGACTCCTTGCTGTTGTAAAAATGTCGCTTCCGCGAGAGAATTCGTCCCGCAATCAATCGCAATCATGAGATCGGGCCGATGAGTTTTCAAACAACGTTCTATTGCGACCAAGCTTAATCCGTAACCTTCAGAGGCTCGCTCTGGAAGAAAACAGAAAACCTCACCACCCATTTTTTTTAAAAACCGAGTCAAAATTGAGAGCGATGTCACTCCATCGACATCATAGTCGCCATAAAGAACAATTCGTTCTTTTTTTTGTAACGCTTGTTGCAAACGTTCTACCGCTGCTAAGATGTTTGGAATTTTTTCAGGCGCTTCCAAATGGGCCAGCTTTGGTTCTAAAAAGCGACTCGCCACTTCTACAGAATCATATCCACGCCTCACCAAAATTTCAGCAAGTGGCAACGGCAAGTTCAGTTCCTTAGCAAGCCCTGTAACCAGCTTAGAATCTAGCTTTGAAGGAAACACCCATTTCTTTTTCATTTGATAAGAGACTAGCTAGAGCCTGTCCGAATGGAGGCATTTTTTGAAAATGAAAAGTTCTTGTTGTTTGATACTCAGTGCAGCTACAGATAAAGTAATGAGTAAAGGGTAAAGAGTAATGAGTAAAAATTAGTTGCCTTCGGCAAATTCGAACAAATGAACGTTATCATAATATGTCAATTGCAACTCGCTCGCTCCCGCGAGGCTCGCCCCTACGGGGCTGCCTTCGGCAGTTGATCCGGCGGCTGCCACGCCGCACGTATGCATCAAAATAATGAAATTTAGCTGTTCATATTCACTCTTTACCCTTTACTCTTTACCCATTACTTCGTCTGAAACACTAGTATTTATCAAGCTTTCAAAGCCATTACACTAAAAGGTAAATCCACCCGGACACGCCCTAGCTATTGTCTCGGATGAAATTTTTACCAGCAATGATATCCTAGACTCTGTCTAAAAGTGAATCAGTTTTGTACATGATGATTAATCATACGGCTAAAATAAAATTGTTCTAGGAAAAGCCTTCTCCTGTATCCCGCTTGTGGTTTGACTTCGCTGTCTCTTCCCGAATAGAGTTCTTCTTCTCTCTCATGTCTTGCTATCAACTTTTAAAACAAGATCCCTCAAGTCGCGCGCGAGCTGGTATCGTACAGACGCGACGTGGTGTAATTGAAACGCCGGTCTTCATGCCGGTTGGAACACAGGCCACCGTTAAGGCTGTTTCTCCTGACGAACTCTACGCTCTCGGTGCTCAAATTATTTTAGGAAATACTTATCATCTCCACGTGCGCCCCGGAGAAGCCCTGATTAAGGACCTCGGAGGCCTACATCATTTCATGCAGTGGGATCGCTCGATCCTCACTGACAGCGGTGGATTCCAAGTTTTTTCGTTAGCACGCTTGAGGAAAATCACCGAAGAAGGGGTCCATTTTCAAAACCACCTCGATGGAACGCCAACATTTATTAGCCCTGAAGTCTCGATGCAAATCCAGCATGATCTTGGGTCCGACATCGTCATGGCTTTTGATGAATGCCCTCCCTACCCCTGCTCGCACGAAGCAATGAAGACCAGCCTAGAACGGACACTTCGCTGGGCTCAACGCTGTAAAAACTGGTGGCAACAAAACAGGACTGACCCCTTGCTTTTTGGCATTGTACAAGGTGGTTCACACGATGACTTGAGAAAGATGTCTGCTGAAGCGCTCGTTGAGATTGGCTTTGATGGCTATGCCGTTGGTGGCGTCAGCGTGGGCGAGCCAGAGCCTGAAATGATGCAAGCCATTGATGCTTCAGTTCCCTATCTTCCCGAAAATGCTCCGCGTTATGCGATGGGCCTGGGAACGCCTCCTCAGATGGTGGAAATGGTTGCTCGCGGCATTGACATGTTTGATTGCGTCTTGCCAACACGCCTCGCGCGCAATGGAACGGCCTTCACCAAACATGGCACCCTCAACTTAAAAAATGCTCCCTACGCACGCGATACCTCTCCTATTGAGGAAGGATGCGCCTGCCCAGCTTGTCAAAAATTCACACGCGCCTACTTGCGTCATCTCGTAAAAGCCGAAGAAATTTTTGGCCTACGCTTGATCTCGCTCCACAACCTCCATTTTTATCTCAACCTGATGCGTCAAGCTCGCCAAGCAATTTTAGAAGAACGCTTTGATACTTTCCGAAAAGAATTTGTGTCAAGCTATGTCGCTCATCAAGGTGAGTAAAAACTATTGAGCCTCTATTTTCGACACTCCTCCGCTAAGCAGCTCCAGCAGCAGCTTCAGAGGCTGGTTCAGAAGATACCTCTCCATTTCCAATCTTTTTCAAAATCTCTTGCCATTGTTGAACAACGTCGATGAATTTTTCGACAAGATGGACAAAGTCCTCTCCTTCGAGCGCTGAGATTGGTGTTTGATAAGCGAAGTAGACAGTCTGCTCTTCGGGACGAGCACTCAGCGTACCGCCAGCGGTGGCCGCCCAGAGAAAATTAGCCTGAGCAATTTTTTTCAAAATCTCTAATTCATTTTTTGGATCATAGGTTCCAATGGGAGAAAAAATTTCCACGTATTGCTTTTCTTCATCGAAGTTGATGGTAATAGTTGGCCCACCTTTCAATTCCAAATTGAGCAAATTCGATGGAAGCGGATCAGGAAAGGCAGGCAATCCGCAATGTTGACGCAACGTTTCTAATAATGAGAGATAAGGTGAAGCCATAAAAATTAAAATTCACGATTGGTTTTGCAAAACAATGAACGCCCGAAGCGTCAGCTTTTTCAAAGAACAATACAAGTTTTATTTTGACTCATGACTCGTTACCCGTTACTCGTTACTCGTTACTTTTTTTCTCGTGTTTTTCTTTTTCATTAAAAGCCTCATCATCGGATTTGCTATCTCCGCTCCCGTAGGCCCCATTGGGCTTCTCTGCATCCAACGTTCACTGCGTAATGGCTTCAAGATGGGCCTCATGACAGGGATGGGGGCAGCTACAGCAGATACGCTCTATGGCTTTGTCGCTGCTTTTGGGCTTACGGCTCTTTCTAGTTTTCTCATTAAGTACCAGTCGTGGATTCACATCATTGGAGGCATTTTTTTAATCCTCTTGGGACTTAAATTAATTCTCTCCAAACATCTCGACTATCTTAAACAAAATGGTATCGAAAGATCCCTTTGGCACGCTTACGGAACAACACTTTTTTTGACGATGATGAATCCCATCACCATCATCTCCTTCATGGCCATCTTTGCTGGCCTCGGTCTGGGAAGTGAGCATCACAACTATGGACATGCTTTTGTCTTAGTTCTTGGAATTTTTCTCGGATCCGCTTCTTGGTGGCTCACGCTCAGCAGCAGCATCGCCTTTATCCTGCATCATCGCATTCAAGAACACTCGATGGACTTAATCAACAAAACCTCAGGCAGCCTCTTTCTGCTCTTTGGTGTTGTGGCCTTGATTTGGTGAGAAAGAGGTGGAATGGCCACAAAGAACACAAAGAAATCAAAGAAAAAATTATAAATTACTTTGAAAAGAAGGGGGTTTATAATTTGTAGTGAGTTTTCTAATTTGAAATTTATAACTTCCAAAATTAATTAATAAACCATCCCCAATTTTTGTAGCTTTCAGATAATGTAAAGTCTGTGCAATATGCGCATTTGTTAGTTAAGAACGATCTATTGTCGACCTCGCACGAGTATTCCAAATGAAGCCCATAAGAAATATCCTTACTTGCTAAAGAATCGGTGCATTTCAAAACCCAAT
>Ga0233425_10010501_pt1 | contig 11252 bp, 10 predicted proteins | sample Watercolumn_Towu_2_FD_181712 | JGI IMG/M metagenome (GOLD analysis project Ga0233425, IMG submission 181712) | Freshwater microbial communities from Lake Towuti, South Sulawesi, Indonesia - Watercolumn_Towuti2014_140_MG | ecosystem: Environmental > Aquatic > Freshwater > Lake | place...
CGCTTGGGCACGAGTCATCTCGAAGCGCGGCGCGTCGAAATTTTGCAAACGGTGATCGCGACGCCGACGCCCGGCGCATCGCTCACGCCAACACCACTCGCGACGCGCACGCCACTCGCGACTGTAACACCAACACTCAGCGCATCGCTCACACCAACGCCGCTCGCGACGCGCACACCCTTCGCGACCGCGACGCGCGCGCCCACCAGGACACCGATTGTGATTAATTCGCAAGACGCGGCAATCGCCGCAATCAAAACCAGATTTCCCGAACTCGCGCACATTCGCGCGACACCCAAAGGAACGATTGGCGCGACGACGAACATCACCGTCATCGCACCACGCCAGAACGAATGGTGGATTGTGTTCTGGGAAGGTTCGGGCGATTGTCCCGCCGGGTGCATCAACAATCGTTATTGGTATTTCGTCGTGGAGCACGAGGGACGCGTTACGCCAGCCGGCGAATACTCGCGCGTGTTTATCCCGGAGAAAAACGCGTTCGAGGAAAAAGGTTCGCCGCTGTGGGGCGTGCCGTAAAATGTCATTTCGAGCATAGGGAGAAATCTCATTCGTGTCGCGAGATTTCTCGTATTCGCTCGAAATGACAACGCGCCACATCCGCCAAATTTCTCATTGAAAGATTCTTTGTTCAATCGTACAATGCGTTCGGTTTTTCGTTTACCCATTCAACTCGCGCTCGCGCTCGTCCTGGTTTTTGTCGCGCTAGGATCCGCGCGCGCCCAAGCGCCGAACGCGGTCGCGGATCTGTGGACGCGCGTCAATCGCGAACGCATCACGCGCAATTTGCCGCCGCTCGCGCTGAACGCGCAACTCACGCTCGCGGCGCAAAATCACGCGAGCGAAATCGCGCGCACCGGTAATTACGGACATATCGGCGCGGACGGTTCGATGGCGAGCGACCGCGCGGCGCGCGCGGGGTACGGCGCGTACAGTTGGGGCAGACGCATCGGCGAAAACTGGGCGCACTATTTCGATGCGCCGACTGCGCTCGGAATGTGGATGGAGAGCGCGCCGCATCGCGCGAACATTTTGCACGCGCTCTATCGCGAAATCGGTATCGGCATCGCGCCGTCGCAAAATGGTTTGACGATTTTCGTCCTGGTCTTCGGCGCGCAACCGAATGTGTTGCCGGTTTTTATCAACGACGGCGCGCTTGCAACGAACGACGCGAACGTGCATCTCACGTTGACGAGTGAAGATGTCGCGTCCCCCGGGGATGGCACGAACGGGATTGGCAAGCCGACGCACATTCAAATTTCAAACGCGTCCGATTTTTCCGGCGCGACCTGGCAAACATTTTCTTCGCGCATCAATTGGACGCTGGAAACCGGGAACGGCACACGCACGGTGTACGTGAAATATCGCGACGCGAAAAATCGCACCGCGATTGCGAGCGCGTCCATCGCATTACGTTCATTGCAAACACCGACATCAATCGCGACCACATCACCGACACTCGAACCGACCGAAACGCCGACGCCAACGATGACGCCAAGCGCGACCGCGACCAGCGCGCCAACCGCGACGCCGACGCACGCGGTGATCCAATCGCGCGCGACCGATTTGCCGGATCCGTTCGCACTCGGCGCGTTTGGAATCGGTGTGATGTTGAGTGTGTTCGCGCTCGTCAAACATTGGGCTGAAAAATAAAATGCTCAAAATTCGTTTGCTCGTTTTATTTTTAATCTTACTGAGCGTAACCGCGTGCAGTAGCGTCGCGGTCGCGTTTGCGCCCGCCGTGCCCGCCGACGAGTCTACGACATACATCGTGCAACCCGGCGACACGGTGAGCGAAATCGCGGCGCGCTATTCGATCACCATCGAACAATTGATCGCGTTGAACGCGGAGCAGTATCCCGCGCTCGCGCGCGATCCGTCGCTGTTGCAAATCGGTTGGCAGTTGCGCGTACCGGGACAATCCACCATCGCCGCGGCGCGCACAAATGCGAACGCGCCCGACTATCACAGCGCGGCTGAGCAGATTATTACGGAAATCAACGCGGCGCGCGCGCAACGCGGACTCGCGTTGTTGCGCGCGGACGCGCTACTCACGCAGATCGCGAGTGATCGCAGTGCGGATATGATCGCGCGCGATTATTTCAGCCATTACGATCCGGCGACCGCGCAACAACCTTTGCTCCGGTATTTGCAAGCGAGCCGGTACGGTTATCGCGCCGCCGGGGAAAATATCGCGGAAATCAAAAATGATGCGGTGTGGGTGCCGCCGTGGCTCACCGTCGGCGCGCGGTACGCGCCGAGCGATCTCGCGCGCGAATTTGTGCAGGGCTGGTTGAACAGTCCCGAACATCGCGCGAACATTTTGAACGCGCAGTATCGGCGCACGGGCGTCGCGCTCGCGGCGCGCGGGGATGCGCGGCGCGTCGTCGCGACCCAGGTTTTTTCGGATTGATAAATCGGACACGGATTAACACTGCTGCACGCTGATTTTTTTATTCGTTGACGCAAATTTCAAATGATCGGTTGAGGGAGACGCACAATGAGTGAAGCAACCGGAATGATGCCGTATGTGTTGGATATCGTCGCCGAACGCGCGCGCAATCACGCGCCCACGCTCGCGGATTTTGCCGCGCGCGTCGAGCCGCACGCGAGCGAATTGATCGCGGCGTGGGCGGACGCGCATCGCGCAATTGCCGGAACGGACGCGGCAACGCGCGGCGCAATGTCCGATGAGGTCGTGCGGATATTTTTTGGCGGCTTGCGTTTCGGCAATTTGCGCGAAGCGTACGCGGGTTTGGAAGATTGGGCGCGGCAACTGGCGCAATCATCCTTGGTGTACGATCGCGCGCTGACGTTGACGAATGAATATCAACGCGCGCTCTTGCCGATTTTACTGCGCGCGTACACGCCCGGTCCCGAAGCGCAACTCGCGTTCGACGCGCTCGATGAATTGTTCGCGGGAATGGCGACCTTGATCGGCGCGGCGTACGTCGAATCGGGACAGGAGCGTGCGTCCGCCGGCTCGCAACTGCGCGTGATCGGACAATTGACCGGCGGCGCGATTCACTCATTGAGCGATGTGTTTGCGGCGATCATCGGACGCGCGCAACTCGTGCAGGAACTCTCGCGCGAATCCGAAACGCGCGGCGAGATCAACGCGATTGGACAATCGGCGGCGACCGGCGCGTTGATGTTGCGCCGCTTGCAAGATTTCGCGCGCGCGGAACCGCAAGCGCGTTTCGTCGAAACGGATGTGAACCTGGTTTTGCGCGACGCCGCCGAGGTTACGCGTTTTATGTGGCGCGATCAATCCGAGGCGAACGGTTTGTTCGTGGATGTCGTGCGCGATTTCGCGGAGGTGCCACCCGTGCGCGCGCAACCAACGCAGATGCGCCGCGTTCTCGTCGAGTTATTGCTCAACGCAATTGACGCGATGCCGCGCGGCGGCGTTATCACATTGCGAACTGAACGCAAAGAAAACCAGGTGCTCGTTTCGGTGATTGACAATGGCGAGGGAATGGATGCCGCGACCCGCGCGCGCATTTTCGATCCGTTCTTCACGACGAAAGGCGCGCCGCATTTGGGGCTGGGGCTGACGATGGTTGCGCGCATCCTCACGGAACACAACGGCGCGTGGACGATTGAAAGCGCGCCAGGACGCGGCACGACGTTCACGCTCGCGCTCGCGATTGCGCCGCGCGTCGCAGAACGCAGATCGCCCGCGCCGGTCGCGATCAACGCGGTGAACATTTTGGTCGTGGATAACGATCGCTCGGTGCGCGAAATGATGACGCGCTTGCTCGCATCGTTCGGACACGCAGTCGCGTCGGCGGAGAGCGGATCGGAAGCGATTGCATTGTTCAAGAAAACCGGTTTCGACCTGGTCTTTACCGACCTGGGAATGCCGGGAATGTCGGGCTGGGAAGTCGCGCGCGAGATCAAACGACTCGATGCGAACGCGGTCGTCGTGTTGATGAGCGGCTGGGCGATCTCGCTCGATTCGCAACGCGCGCGCGAGATGGGCGTGGATCGCGTGTTACAAAAACCGTTCGACGTGGATTATTTGCAAACGTTGATCGCGGAATCGGTCGCGCTACGCAAGCCGATGTAAAAATAAAAAACCAGGTTTCTCCCTGCGAAGAAACCTGGTTTTTGTTTTCGCTTCAACGATAAATCACCAATCCCAACACCGCCGCGCCGAGAATGATAAATACCGGGTTGATGTTCGTGAATGTGAACAAGCCGAACGCGACGAGCACAATGACCGCTTTATCCCAGCCGCCGATGAGCGCGTCGCCCCAGCCCAATTTTTTTACGCCAAGCACGGTCATCGCCATATCGTATGCCGTCCACAGCAACAAGCCGATCACAACCGGGCGCACGCCGGTAATCATCGCTTTGAGTTGCGGCAAATCTTTCACGCCGAAAAATAGCACGACCATAATGAGCATCAAAATCGTGGTTGGCAAAACGGTGCCCGCCGCCGCGGCCACCGCGCCCCACACGCCCGCGAGTTTGTAGCCGACGTACGCGGACACTTGCGGTGCAATCGGTCCCGGCAACGCGTTGCCGAGCGCGACCGCGTCCGCAAATTCTGCCGAGTCGGTCCAGCCCGCGTCCACACATTCGCGTTGCATCAACGCGAGCGACGCGGGACCGCCACCCCACGAGAACATTGCGACGCGCGTGAATAAAACAAAAATGTCCCAGAGCAACATCTAGTCCCCTCTTTGTGGCGCGGTTTTTCCAAGCCGCCCGTGCGAGCTAAAGCCCGCGCCACGTTTCTACAATGCTTCCGCGACCAACTCCGCGATATCTTTGCGCGCGATTTTTTCGTCCACCTCCAACGCCTTCGCGCCGTCGTCGAGCATCGTCATACAGAACGGACACGCGGACGCGACGGTTTGCGCGTTTACTGCGATCACATCCTGAACGCGCGTGTTGTTGATGCGCGACCCGGTATTTTCTTCCAGCCACATTCGCCCGCCGCCGCCGCCGCAACACAATCCATTCGCGCGCGCGCGTTGCATCTCGACCAGGTTCACGCCAACCGCGCGCAAAATCGCGCGTTGCGAATCGTAGATGTTGTTGTAGCGGCCCAGGTAGCAGGAGTCGTGATACGTGATGCGTGATTCGATCTTGCGCGTCGGCGCGATGCGTTTTTGTTCGAGCAACTCGTTGATCAGTTGCGCGTGATGCACCACCTCGAACTTGCCGTCGAATTGCGGATACTCGTTTTTGAATGTGTTCAAGCAGTGCGGGCAGGTCGTTACGATGCGTTTGAATTTGTATTGCTTGAGCACTTCGACATTTTCCAGCGTCGCCATTTGATACAAGTACTCGTTGCCGAGTCGCCGCGCGGATTCGCAGTTGCAACGTTCCTCTTGCATCACCGCGAATTTGAGATTCGCGGCTTGCATAATTTTCACGAACGCTTTGGAAATTTTTTGCGCGCGCTGATCGTACGCGCCCGCGCAACCGACCCAGAACAATACGTCGTATTCCTCGTCGGCATCGGCGAACGGCACGTCGAGACCTTGCATCCATTTGTGGCGATCCGCTTTCGGCAAACCGTACGGATTGCCCTGGCGTTCCATCGAATTCATCGCGCTCGCGCCCGATGCTTGCACCGCGCCTTCGCTCAACGTGAGGTACCGCCGCAGATCAATGATCGTGCCAAGTTGATTGATTGACACGGGACACGCGTTCACACAGCCCATACACGTCGTGCAGTCCCACAACTCTTGCGCGTCGATCACTTCGCCGTGAATCGCGCCGGATGTTTTCGCGTTCGACACCTCGAACATTTTCACGATGATGTTTTTCGGCGAGAGCGCTTTGCCGGTCAGCGCGGCAGGGCAGTTGTCCTGGCATCGTCCGCAACGCGTGCACGCGTCGAAATCCATCAACTGCTTCCACGTAAATTCTTCGAGTTTGCTGATCCCGAACGATTCCTGGTTTTCAATGTCTTCGATTTTCGCGATTGCACCGGCGGGTTCGAGCGGTTTGAAAAATGTGTTGACGCTCGAAATCACAAAGTGCGACATTTTCGTAAACGAGATGGTGCCGATCAATGTGAGCGCGGCGGCGGCGTGTACAAGCCAGATCGAAATGTGCAAACCGCGAATCGCGCCGAGATCGAGTCCGGCGAACAAGCGTGAGAGGGGCCACCCGATCACCGAACAGGTCGTGCAGTACATCGTGCGCTCGTTCAGGACGACATCTTCAATCGGTTGACCCGCGAGCCGGAACGCTTCGATGAAAAAGCCGGTGATCACAATCGCGAGGAGCGCGCCGATGATCCACAAATCTTCGCGAAAATATTTTTTGCCGGATCGCCCGTCGAGTCGTTCGGGTTTGATCCCGTAGCGAATCACGAACGCGATCACGAGTCCGATCAACGCGAGCAAACCGAAAATGTCGAGGACGACTTTGTAAAGGAAATACCAATCGCCCTGCAAGAGCCGCCATTGATAACCGCTAATGAGCGGCTTGGTAATGTCCCAGTCTATCGTCGCGAGCGCGGTGCCGATGAAGAGGATGATCATTCCCCACATCAAATTGAGATGCGCGATCCCGGCGGGTTGCAGATCGAGCACGACTTTTTTCGTTGCGACGCCCATCGTCAACCACATTTTCAAGCGCGCCCACAAGGGCTGGTACGAAAATTTTCCCTTGCCCTTGCGCCAATGTGCGACGCGCAACCACAAGCCGTACGCGAAAATGATCATCGCGATAAAACCGGCGAGGTAGACGACGATCTGAAGCCATTCGGGAATGTTCCAAAACGTGGGACGACAAACGAGACCGGGGGGACAGGCGAACTCGTGCATAGTTCAACTCCGTTGTTGAAATCAGTGAACAGTAGGCAGTCAACAGTCATCAGTTTACTGTTCACTGTTGACTAGCTACTGTTCGACGCCACCTTTGATCGGTGGAATCGCGGCATACAAATTTCCTGGGTCGGCGCACGCGCGCGGTGTGGATTTTTCCGGCGCGGGCGGCGCGACAATCAATTTATCTTTCGTTATGATCGCGCTTCGGCGATTATAGTACGATAATTCGTAATCGTGTTCGAGGACGATCGCGCCGGTCGGACACGCTTCTTCGCAAAAGCCGCAATAAATACAACGCAGTAAATTGATTTCGTAACGCGCGGCGTACCGTTCGCCCGGCGAAAAACGTTGCGCGTCCGTTTGCTCCGCCGGTTCGACATAGATCGCGTCGGCGGGACACGCGGCGGCGCACAACGAACAGCCGATACATTTTTCGAGACCGTCCGCGTGGCGTTTCAATTCGTGGCGTCCGCGAAAACGCGCCGAGACCGGACGTTTCACTTCGGGATATTGAATCGTAACCGGCGGTGTGATCATTTCGCGAAAGGTTACGGACATACCTTTGAAAATTGCGCCAATGTCGGGAAAAGCCATATTCAAACCTCAATGACAAATGAGAAACAACAAATCATTTGGTTGCGAGTCCAAGCCGCGCGCGAACAAATTTGCGAACTTGTTTCATCGCGGCGACGGCGTCGCGTGCGTCTTGTTCAGTCGCTCTGAAACCTGGGTAACGCGCGTCAATCGCATAAGGAAACAGCAACGCCAGCGCGTTCGAGATAAGATCAAAAGCCGTGTCTGCTTCCATGCAGAGAATTTTCAATCGAATCAAGTCGTGAGTTTTGCGAAAGCGTAGGTGATGTCGTACCAGAAAGGCTTTGACGTACTTTTCAGCGCACTGTTGCGCGTGGAAGCAAACCGAATTATAAGCAGGATACTTTTTTTGGCGTAACGCAACTTGCGCTTGATGGTAATCCTCTTCGGCGCGCTCAAGCCATTCTTCAAGCGGTTCGTCGTTCATACAGCACTTTACCCATGCCGACAATTTCCTCGATAAAGAAATCGCCGATAGCTAAACGATGTTGAATCTCGGCGGGCGTCCGCACGAGTAAATCCATTGGAAAAGTCTTCCCATGGACCGCTCTAATTACACGCGAAGTGCGCGGCGCGGGGCGCTCATCGCTCTCCATCACCACGAGCATATCCACATCGCTATCAATGTTGGGCTTGCCGTACGCGTACGATCCGAACAGAATAATTTTTTCCGGGTTGAATTCGTCCACGATTTTCTGAACGACCGCGTGGATTTGCCGGCGCGTCACGCGTTTGAACTTGGGTTGCGGCGCGGGCGCGACCTGGTATGGCGCGCCGCGTGCGCGCGCGATTTTTTTTGTTCGAGGGTCAACGCGTTCGCGCGGCATCGTTACGCCTTTTCGATTTTCACGCGCGCGCCCATCGGCAACGCGGCAGTACCATCGAGATTGTTCGGCATCAGCACCACGCTCGGCGGAACGCGCCCATTCACGCGCGCGTTCACTTCAATCACGCGCGCATCGAACGAGACGCGCACACGCGCATTGTTTTCGATTCCCAGGTTTTCCGCGTCGAGCGAATTGATTTCGATGTACGGCGCGGGTACGCGTGGTTGCAAGATTTGTGTTTTGCTCACCAACGTTCCGCGATCGTACAACGAACGCGCGACTGCGAGTGTCTGTCGTCGCTCATCTGTCGTCGGTATGCTTGGATCGCTCAACGCCAACTCAAATTTGATCGCCGCATCGCGTTCCGCGACGCTCGCCCATTGCATGCCGCTCGAAATATTTTCGAGATCGCCCATCGCGATGTCGGTCGGCTCGTCGCTCGGATTGCCTTGTCCGTACGGCGCGCGCGGCATTTTCACATTTTCCGCGAGCGCGGTGTACGAGATGCCCGCGTACTGCGGAATCGTCGTCGCGATGTCATCCATCACTTGCGACGCGTTGCGATAATTCCATTTCGCGCCGAGTCGTTTCGCGATTTCGGAGACAATCCACCAATCCGGTTTCGATGCGCCGACTGGCTTGATCGCCGCGCGGAAAAGTTGCACGCGGCGTTCGGTGTTGGTGAATGTGCCGTCGCGTTCCGCGAACGATTGCGCGGGCAGAACGACATCCGCGAGATGTGCAGTCGCGGTCAAGAACAAATCTTGCACGACGAGAAAATCCGGTTTGATGAAATCGCCCTCGCTCGCCGGGTCGCACGCCATCACGTAGAGCGCGCGCGCGGATTTTTTATCGTTCGCAATCAAATCGAAATCCATCGCGCCGTGCGAATTGTTGTGCGGATACAACGCGACGACGCCATTGTTCGCGCGACCGACGTGCCCGGTGATGAGAAGCAATGCCGCGATGGACGACGCAACTGCCGGGTCGTTTTGCATTGACGCCATCGCTTCGCGACCGAAGAGGATTAAGAGATTGGGAGATTGAGCGATTGTACGCGCGGCGTCGCGAATTTTTTCCGGCTTGACGTGCGCGATTTCCGCGCATCGTTCAACCGTGTATGCTTCGAGCGATTTCTTGAACGCGTCGAAATTCGTAACGCGCGCGGCGATAAACTCTTTATTTTCGAGACCGTCATCAAGAATTGCGCGAAGGACGCCGAGCAAAAAGTACGCTTCGGTGCCGAAATTGTAAACGATGGATTGTTTCGCGTGCGCCGCGAGTTTCGTTACGCGCGGATTCGCGGCGATGATGTTCGCGCCGAACGCGCGCGCGCTTCGCGTCAATCGCAAGCGAATGACCGGCTGTTCTTCTTCCGGGTCTGCGCCCAGCACGAGCGCGGTGACACTTTTATCGAGCGCGCCCAGGTTCGTGCCGACGCCCGCGCCAAACTGTCGCACCAGGTCTGCGCCCGCGTTCGATGCGCTCCAACCGACGCGATGCTCGACGTTGTGCGAGCCAAGCACATCGCGGAATAATTTTTGGAACAGGTACAAATCTTCATTCGCCGCGCGGTCGCCGCCGAGTCCGCCCACCTCGGATTTCGCTTCACCCAATTTTTGCGCGACCAGGTCGAGCGCATCGTTCCAACTTCCAACTTCCAACTTCCCATTTCTACAAACGAGCGGCGTCGTCAATCGGTCGGGCGCGAACGTAAAGTGATGTGCGAAGCGTCCCTTGTCGCACGTCCAAATTTCGTTGACCGCCAAATTTTCGCGCGGGACGATGCGTTTGATTTCGTGGTCGCGTTCGCCAAGCAAAATATTGCAACCGACCGAACAATGCGCGCACACGCTCGGGTAATCTTTCACTTCCCACACGCGCGCGCTCAAACGAAAATCGCGCGAGGTAAGCGCGCCGACCGGACAAATGTCAATCGTGTTGCCGCTGTATTTGGAATCGAACGCTGGATTTGAAAGCGAAACGATTTCCAAACCGCGCCCGCGCGCGTTGAATCCGAGAACGTGGTCGTCCGCGATTTCATCTTGGAAACGAATGCAACGCGAGCACTGAATACAGCGTTCGCGATCCAGCATAATCAAATCGCCGAGCGGCACGCGTTTCTCGTTGTGAAATTTCGATTCTGCCGGAAAGCGCGATTGTCCGGGCCCGAACGCCATCGTGAGATTTTGCAATGGACATTCGCCGCCCTTGTCGCAAATCGGACAATCGAGCGGATGACTCGTCAGCAAAAATTCGAGAATCGCGCGGCGCGCCTCCGCGACCTGGTTCGTGTCGGTGCGAATCACCATTCCATCGGACACGACGGTTGTGCACGCGGCTTGGAGTTTCGGCATCCACGCGATCTCGTCGTTGCCGTGCGCGTCTTTGACGACTTGTCCGTCTTTGCCGCGTTTCGGCGTGCCAACTTCGACGAGACACATTCGGCACATTCCGACCGGTTGCAATTTGGGGTGATAGCAAAAAACCGGGATTTCGATGCCGACGCGTTTCGCGGCCTCGACGACGAGTGTGCCATTCGGCACTTCTGTTAATTTGTTGTCAACAATTACTTGTGGCATTTTCGATTTCCGATTTAGGATTTATGCAAGAGTAGGCGCAACTTGATATTCAATACGCGTTGGCGTTGGCACACGCCGCGACGCATCCAAAATTTCCAGCGAGACAAGATTCCCAGACACATCGTAATCCAGAATCACGCCGGGCTTGTCTTCATCACTTTCTGCAACTGGCGCATCGTTAAATATGATGGTCAGGGTATCAGTCTTATTATCGTAAATGACTTTCATTCCGACCTCCAGTACTTGGCGACCTTGCTGGTTCGATAAACGGTCACCACTTCGGGTGGCGTGCTGTCCACATCCACAAAAATTCGAATCAAGTATATTTTGGCTGGATCGCCGATTTCGATTTGAGATTGATACACCGCACGACCAGCGCGAACCGTTTCGGTATCGTCTGGGTTTGCCAAAACCTGGGTGATTGTTTCTTCACT
>Ga0233425_10010503_pt1 | contig 11252 bp, 8 predicted proteins | sample Watercolumn_Towu_2_FD_181712 | JGI IMG/M metagenome (GOLD analysis project Ga0233425, IMG submission 181712) | Freshwater microbial communities from Lake Towuti, South Sulawesi, Indonesia - Watercolumn_Towuti2014_140_MG | ecosystem: Environmental > Aquatic > Freshwater > Lake | place: Indonesia...
GGATTGGTTGGAGGCAATTGCAACCAATATGTGTCGCAGGTTGCATGCCCGTCGCAGCAGTTGCTTGGCTTCGATACCAACGGTGGTCTGTGGGGCTACTGGATTGCGGGCACACTCTGCCCGCAGAGCGTGGGTCAGTGCGGCAACTGGGCCGTGCTTGAACCATTCACCTTTGCTGCGCCCGGCAGCGGAGGAACCGGGACAACGGGCACCAACCCGTACACCAACTGCTTCGGCGCCTACCAGATGCCAAACACAAAGGCGTTCAACACATATGTGAACAACCGCTTCTACGACAAGAGCTTCTACGCACCGAAGGACACGGTGGGCACAACCGCCTGTGAGTTCGGCTTTGAGAATGAAGGCGAGTACACCCCAAATCCGCAGAACGATCAGTTCCTGACATTCCCGACATACATCTGGAGCCCCGCCAACATGATGGCTCCCGGCGTGTTCAGCAACAAGCAGAGTGCGTCAAGCTTTTGGGGTCGGCCAAACCTGGCAGGCCCCGGTGGATTCAAGGCTCCGAGCTTCGGCTTGGCAAACGCGCCTGAGTTGAAGGTGCTGATGATGGAGAAGCTGTGGCTGCAGAACCGCGGCAAGGCACCTGGACTGAATGGCAACTTCAATACGCCGCGCTGCTGGCTCTTCAATGAGGCATACAACTCTGCACCTGCGTGCCTCTTCATTGACGGACACACGCAAGTCTGTGCGATGAACACGGCCGTGAACGATGATACTCGGACGGCGCTACAGAACAACAGTGATGGCACCATCGCTCTGCAAGCCAAGGGTCTGTGGCACAAGGGAACTCCGTGCGGCACATTGGGATGGTTCACCGCTGGCGCCGGCTACGACCCGCTGATTGATTTGCGACCCACCAGCTTCGGCATTCTGACGGTCGAAGGCATCATGGGCCGCGATATCCTCAAGGCAGGCAACTGACGAGCCTAATGACTCGGTAGGCAACCGCCCTGCCGACCAAGTCTGAACGACAAGCGCCGCGCAGCAACGCGCGGCGCTTTTCCTTTCGGGTCTATACTTCCCCCTCGATGAATCTCAACAATGACCCCTCGTTGTTGTCGTCTGAAGCACAACTGAACGCACCCGGGCGGGAGCGGCAACCGCCAGGTCTATTCCTCCTGTTCTTCGTTGAGATGTGGGAGCGCTTCTCCTTTTATGGAATCCGCGCGCTCCTGACCTTCTACCTCATCAAGGGCTTCCTTCAGGCACGCGATGATGCGGCATATGCGATCTACGGCGCATACGGCGCGCTGGTCTACGCCACGCCGTACCTCGGGGGCATCTTCGCGGATCGATTCATCGGCGCGCGGCTCGCCGTGATCTGGGGCGGACTGCTCATGGCGGCGGGGCATCTGCTGATGACCATCGATGCGGAGTGGGCGCTGTTTGGCGCACTCGCACTGCTCATTTGCGGCAACGGGTTCTTCAAGCCCAACATTTCAACCATGGTTGGGGGGCTCTACGGCGCGCGCAGCCCTGCTCGCGATGCGGGCTTCACGATTTTCTACATGGGGATCAACCTCGGTGCAGCACTCGCACCGCTGGTCTGCGGCTACATCGGCGAGACCTACGGCTGGCACTACGGATTCGGACTCGCCACGATCGGAATGCTTGTGGGGCTTGGCACCTTCCTCGCACCGCGAGGCGTCGCGCGCACACTCATCTTGCTGACCTCGCTTGCGATCGTGGTCACCATGTTTTGGGGTGCGAAGGACGACAAGGTGCAAACGCTTCTCAATCTGCCCATTGCACTCGCGCTGCTCGGCGCGGGCTTTGTGAGCTTCACTCGCCTTGGGAGCGGCAGCATTCCGGCAGATCTCGGCTGTCCACGCACGGCTGATGGCACGCCGAGTGCGCCGAAGCACCTCGGGCGCATCATTGCTGGAACACTCATCGCGGTCCCGCTCTTTGCGTGGCTTGTTGCGTCGCAGGTTGATGGATTCACGATCTCGGGATCTACTGTGAACGCCGGCTCTGCCGCGGAGCCGTTCATCATTCGCCCCGCAACATGGCTCCTGAACATTGTGGGAGTCGTGGCGTTCGGATCGATCATTGCTGTGGCTCTCAAGTCGCCCCGAATCGAGCGTGACCGCTTGCTCGTGATTGTGATCCTGTGCTTCTTCTCAATGCTCTTCTGGGCATTCTTTGAACAAGGCGGATCAAGTGTCAACAACTTCACGGACCGCAACATCGATCGGGTGACTTCGGGAACGAGCGTGATAGAAGGTCAGGCCTACTCCAATGTCGCCGTCACCCAGGAGTTTCTGGGTGTCGAAGTTGCGGGCCGTACATGGACACTTCGCGACATCGAGATTGCTCAGCGCACGGAAAGGCAGCCGACCGAGCGCGCAGGCTGGACGATTCTGGACTTTGTGGCCACACAGCAGGATGTCGACGCTGGCGTTCGAGTGGATGGTCAGCCGGTGGTTGTCGGCAACAAGTACACCGTTGTACTGTCGTGGCGCGAGTTCCTTCAGTCTGCAACGCTGCCCATCGAACGGCAGACGGAAAGGGAGAGTCTCCCGCAGCTGCCCGATGCCGAGCGCGCAGCCGCGGGACGCGTCACTTTCGTCGCAGAGAGCGGCGATGTCCAACAGGGACTCGTCGTCGGCGGGAATGAAATCAAGGCAAGCGTGTTCCAGGCGGTCAATCCAACATTCATCCTGCTGCTCGGACCTGTGTTCAGCTGGCTCTGGCTGTCGATGGGCCGCCGCGATCCATCGCCTGGTGTGAAGTTTGCCCTTGGGATTTTTCAGCTCGGGCTGGGATTCGGTTGCTTCTGGCTCGGCGCGCGCTTTGCCGATGCCAATGGCATGGTGCAGATGGAGTGGCTGCTGCTTGGGCTGCTGCTCCAAACAACCGGCGAGCTTTGCCTCTCGCCCGTCGGGCTGTCGCTCGTGACGAAGATCTCCCCCATACGGATGGTGTCCACGATCATGGGCGCATGGTTCCTCGCGACTTCCTTCAGCCACATGCTTGCCGCATCCATCGCCAAGCTCACCGGGATCGAAGCGGGTGAAGGCGGCTCGATCCCCCCGCCGTTCGAGACGCTGCATATCTACGGCGATGTCTTCGGAATCGTTGCGCTTTCCGCTTGCGGTGCTGCGCTGCTTCTACTGGTCATCTCACCCTTCCTCCGCGCGCGAATGCATCTGGACGCCGACCCGTCATCGCAGCCCGCGGCCTGATCCACACGAGCGTGCTCGATCCCACAGAAAAGGCCCCGTCCCGCGAGGGGACAGGGCCTGATTCGCCCGCGACAAGAGGAGACGCTTCCGTGCGCGGGAATATGCTGAATTGACCTCCAGCTCTTGACGAACAGCGACGATCAGTAATCCATGTCCTCGTCGCCGCCGGCCGGAGTCTTCGCCTTCTTTTCCTTGATGTCGGTGATGGCGCAGTCCGTCGTCAGCAGCAATCCTGCAATGCTTGCAGCATTCTGCAGAGCGACTCGCTCCACCTTGGTCGGCACGATTACGCCGGCCTTCACCAGATCCTGATAGACACCAGTCGATGCGTTGAAGCCGAAGTTGGCATCGTCGGACTCTTCGACCTTCTGGGCCACGATGGAGCCGTCGAGACCACAATTGGTCGCGATCTGCTTGATCGGAGCGGGCAACGCACGCAGCACGATGTCCACGCCAACGGGCTCGTCGCCGGTCAAGGACTTCTTGACCTTCTCGAGTGCCTTGCGGGTGCGAAGCACTGCGACGCCGCCGCCGGGGAGGATGCCCTCCTCGACTGCCGCGCGACACGCGTGAAGCGCATCCTCGACGCGCGCCTTCTTCTCCTTCATCTCGACCTCGGTGGCAGCACCGACATTGATTTGCGCCACACCGCCTGCGAGCTTGGCCAACCGTTCCTGCAGCTTCTCGCGGTCGTAGTCGCTTGTCGCGGCTTCGACCTGGCTCTTGATCTGCTCGATGCGACCCTGAATGTCCTTGGTCTTGCCGCCACCCTCGACGATTGTGCAGTTGTCCTTGTCGATGGTGATCTTCTTTGCACGACCGAGTTCAGCCATAGTCACATTCTCCAGCTGAACGCCGAGCTCTTCCATGATCGGCTGACCGCCCGTGAGAACGGCGATGTCCTCGAGCATGGCCTTGCGGCGATCGCCGAAGCCCGGCGCCTTCACAGCGCAGACCTTCAGGACGCCGCGCAGCTTGTTCACCACCAGCATCGCGAGCGCTTCGCCGTCGATGTCCTCGGCGACGATGAGCAGCGCGCGCCCAGACTCCGCAACCTTTCCGAGCACAGGCAGCAGATCCTTGGCCGAGGAGATCTTCTTCTCGTGGATCAGCACGAGCGCGTCCTCGAGGACACACTCCATTGCTGCAGGATTCGTCACGAAGTGCGGGCTGAGGTAGCCCTTGTCGAACTGCATGCCTTCGAGCAGCTCCACCTCGGTCTCAAGGCTCTTGCCCTCTTCGACCGTGATGACGCCGTCCTTGCCAACCTTGTCCATCGCCTGCGCGATGATGTCGCCGATCTGTGAATCGTGATTGGCGGAGCAGGTGCCGACCTGCGCGATCTCGCGCGAATTCTTCACGGTCTTGGACTGCTTCTCCAGCTCCTCGACCACGGTTCGCACTGCGGCATCGATCCCGCGACGAACGCTGTTGGCATTCGCACCCGCCGTGATGTTCTTCAGCCCTTCGGTGAAGATCGCCTCGGCATAGATCGTGGCAGTGGTGGTGCCATCGCCTGCGTCCTTGCTGGACTTGCTTGCGACTTCCTTCACCATCTGAGCGCCCATGTTCTCGTATGCGTCTTCGAGTTCGACTTCCTTGGCGACTGTCACCCCGTCCTTCGTGACGGTTGGCGCGCCGAAGGACTTCTCGAGGATCACCACGCGGCCCGATGGACCGAGGGTGCCCTTCACTGCTTTGGCGAGCTTCTGCACGCCCCGAAGAATGCGCTCGCGCGCATCGTTGTCATAGCTGATTTGCTTGGCTGTCATGTTGAATACCTCTTTGAGTTTGAGTGTTGTTTGATGAGTGAATCGATCTGGTCTTGAACAGGATCTGCGACGATCAGTCGATGATGCCGAGGATGTCCTCCTCGGTCATGATGATGAATGTCTCGTCGTCGATCTTGACTTCGGTGCCCGAGTAGCTGCTGAACAGGACGGTGTCGCCCTTCTTCACGGTGAACGGCAGGTACTCGCCAGAGTCCTTCTTCAGGATGCCGTTGCCGAGCGCAACGATTTTGCCCTGCTTGGGCTTTTCCTTCGCCCCCTCCGGCAGGAAAATGCCGGACTCCGTCTTCTTCTGCGCCTCATCACGCTTGACGAGGACCTTGTCTCCGAGTGGACGAACCTTCATGTGTGGAACCTTTCTTTTTGGGGTAGAGCGAACGCTGCGGTCCGCGAATCAAGTGATGGAGATCAGTGAACGAACGACAATTGGGTCGGCGCGGTCAGAAGCCCCCCTGCGGCCACGCGCCGCGGTAGTGACGCTCCACAACGCGCCGAAGCGTTGCGAGCATGGACTCCATGGGAACGGGACGCTGCAGCACGGAGAACGCGCCCTCTCGGAGCGCGGCGGCGAGCATGCGACTGCTGTCACGGTTGCTGACTTGCGGGGCGTGCACCACCACCACTGGTGGCGCTGGGCGGAGCGGCCGCAGCAAGTGAAGAATGCGCGCACCGAAGGAATCGTCCGCGGCACCCGCGCTCGTTTCGTCAGCGGGGGTCGACAGGTCCACAACAGCAATGTGAACGCGCTGATGAAGGATGACATCCTGTGCCTCACGCGCGCTTCGGCTGCGAAAGCATCGAATACCCTGTGGCGCGAGCAGCGCGGGCAGTTGATCGGCGAATGTGTCATCGCGCCAACCGCAGTAGGCCAGAAGCAGATTCAGGCGGCTCTGCCCATCGGAAGGGCTGCCTGAAGCCGATTCGAGGCGATCGGCTGATCTGTGTATGCCACGCATCATCAGACGGGATTCGTAGCAAATCTTGTGCCGCTTTCAGATCAGCCGCGGTCGCACCCTTACCAACCCTTCTAATCCGTTGATTTTTCGCCATCCGATCCGCTGCCAAAGTGGCGGAACGCCTGACGAGCGATCCATCGGCGGCACGGTGCGAGCCCCGCCTGCCCCCCGCTACCTTCAGCCCATGCTCGATCTTTCTGTCGCCGATCTCCTCGCACGCAAGGCAACAGTCATCGGTCAGCGGGTGAAACTGAAAGGCTGGGTGAGAACGCGTCGCGATTCCAAGGCAGGCATTTCCTTCGTTCTCCTTTCAGACGGATCGTGCTTCGACACCATTCAGGCGGTTGCCCCCGCCGCGCTGCCGAACTACACAAGCGAGATTCTGCGGCTGACAGCTGGCTGCGCGGTGGAGATCGAAGGAGAAGCAGTTGCAAGTCAGGGCAAGGGGCAGTCTGTGGAGGTGCAAGCGGATGTCGTGCGAGTGGTGGGCTGGGTGGAAGATCCTGACTCGTATCCCATCCAACCGAAGCCGCACTCGTTTGAGTACCTCCGTGAAGTTGCGCACTTGCGCTCGCGCACGAACACTTTCGGCGCCATTGGGCGCGTGCGCCACTGTCTTGCGATGGCTGTGCATCGCTTCTTCCACGAGCGCGGGTTCTTCTGGATCCACACTCCAATCATCACGGGCAGCGACTGCGAGGGGGCGGGTCAGATGTTTCGCGTCTCCACGCTCGATCTCGCCAATCTCCCGCGAACGCCGCAGGGAGCCATCGACTTTTCGCAGGACTTCTTTGGGCGCGAAACGCATCTCACCGTCTCAGGACAACTGAATGTCGAGACCTGGTGCATGGCGCTCAGCAAGGTCTACACATTCGGTCCAACATTCCGCGCGGAAAACTCGAATACCAGCCGCCATCTTGCGGAGTTCTGGATGATCGAGCCAGAAATCGCCTTTGCAGACCTCTCGCAGGACGCGCAACTCGCGGAGGATCTCCTGAAGTTCATGTTCCGCACCCTGCTCGAGGAGCGCGCCGATGACATGCGCTTCTTCGCTGAACGCATCGACAAGCAGTGCATCACTCGTCTTGAGCACCTGATTGCATCGCCGTTTGAGCGGATGGATTACACCGACGGCATCCGACACCTCGAGTCCGCTGCATCGAAGGGCAAGCGCTTCGACTTCCCCGTGGCGTGGGGGACGGATTTGCAGAGCGAACATGAGCGGTATCTCACGGAGGAACTGGTGGGTCGCCCTGTGATCCTCATGAACTATCCGAAGGACATCAAGGCGTTCTACATGCGCATGAACGACGACGGACGCACCGTTGCTGCGATGGACATACTTGCGCCGGGAATCGGCGAAATCGTTGGCGGCAGCCAGCGAGAGGAACGGCTTGACATGCTTGACCGTCGGCTCGATGAAATGCGGTTGGATAAGCACGCCTACAGCTGGTACCGAGATCTTCGCCGCTATGGCACGGTGCCACACGCAGGGTTTGGACTTGGCTTCGAACGCGCGATCGTCTATGCGACAGGGATGAACAACATTCGCGATGTCATCCCCTTCCCGCGCACGCCGAAGTCGTGTGAGTTCTAGATCACTCGTCTGCGGCAGCGATGTGCTTCGGCAGCGATGTGCTGCGCGCGCGACTTATGGTGCGGGATTACCCGGGTACCGCGCCATCATCGGCGGGATGATTCCGGGGCAGAGTCGATCGCGGAAGTGCATCCAGTCGCGGCGCCATGGCTCGCCCACCTGATCAGCTGGCTGCGCATAGCGATGACCCGCACCTGCGCCGGGGGGGCCTTGAATTGCGGCAACAAGCGATGGCTTCTGAAGCGAATAGGACTCGGTCGATCCATCCGCATAGGAGTATGTGATGTTCTTAGGATCCCAAAATGCGGGCCAGTCGATCCAACCTTCCCAGCCGCCCGTGGTCGCCCACGAACTCGGGTTCGGGGTACCGGCTGGAGCTTGCGATCCAAGAGGCGGACGCGGATCGATCACCCACCCCTGATTGTTGAACGCAAACCCATCAGAGTCATCCTCGATGAGCGTCATGATGGTCTGCGAAGGAAACTTGTGATGCACAACATGCGTGGTGCGCCACTCGCGCGGCGTGACTTGCTGCCCAACGAACCAAGTGACCCACTTCGTCGCCCACTCGTTGCTGTCTTCCGGGACGGTTCCACCGACAAAGCCCGTGAATGAGTAGCTGCGGATTCGCTTCGTCGGATCGAGCGGCGACTTGTACAAGTTGTTGCTGCCGATATACGGGTACAGCCGCCCACCGGACAGCGCCTTTGCAGCGGTGTTTTCGCTGTTGAGTCCATACTGGAGTTCATTCGGTCCGTTGATACTCGCGCCGTAGCTCGCCGTCCAAGAGTGATACGAATCCTGATTCAGGCTCCCGTTGTTGATCAGAATGGGCCATGTTTGGCCGCCGGCTGTCAACGAGTAGGCAAAGTTGCCATCCACGGATGTTCGGTTGCTCGCGTAGGCGCCGTTGTTGTCCGTGGCATAGCCGGACTGCGCAAGCGCGATCTGCCGCTGCTGCGACAGACAACTTGTCACTCGCGCGAGCGTCTTGACCTTGCCGAAGCCAACGATCACCAGTGCGAGCAATAGCCCGATGATGGCGATCACCACCAACAACTCTGTCAGCGTGAAGGCGCTCCGAAGAGTGCACTTGGAAGAGGAAAGGCGTTGAGCGGTCATAGGGTGATGATCATCTATCGCGTCGAAGCCCGAATCACAATCTTCCGCGGGCGCAGCCTACCCCAATCTGTCCTGACAATCTGTACGGCAATGACGGTGATCCCGATGCCAGCCAGCGGCGAAAAGTGGTTGATGCCGAGGACATTTGAAGCGACGGAACGGTATCTTTGGGGAATGAACACGCGCTCTCTCTGGCTGGTCTGTGCGTTTTGCGCAGTCCTGCATGCCTCGGACGCCCTCGCGCAGGATGCGGACAAGCCGCCGCCGCCCGCATCGAAGCCCGCGGCAAAGGACAAGGCAACCGATCCCGCGAAGCCCAAGGCAAAGGCGAAGGCGAAGGAGCCGGCGAATCCGCCTGCGACCACGCCTGGAAATCCGCCAGCAACTCCGCCGAGCGATCAGCCTGCACAGCCACCCGCGGATGCGAATGGCAAGAGCGATGGGGCAAGCGGCGGCAAGTCGGGCGCCGCAAAGCGCGCGCCTGAAGCTGAGGCGCGCCCCTGCAAGCCGCTCGATCAGTTGCCGCCGGAAATGCACAAGTGGGCGAACCTCGCCATGAGCGGCAAGTTCAAGGAGTTCACTCGCCTTGCGGCGCGTCGACAGGCGCTCTATGTGAAGTCCTCTGAACTTCGGATGGCGATGCGCGGTACCGAACCGACTGAGCGGCAGTTTGCAGAAGTGAAGTCCGTGCAGGACGAGATCGGTAAAGTCGGCGATCAAATGGATGCGCTCACGGCCGGAAAGGGCTGGACACAAGAGGATTACGCGGTCATGGACTTCATTGTGGCGCAGCAGTTCGAGTTGAACCCAATCAAGTAACGGATCTTGAACACTCGATCAAAGGAGGACTGCGTGCCGATCACCTGCAACATCGACTCGAAGGGGCGCAAAGTCCGTCTGATCGCAGGTGCGCTCACGGAGGGTGCGGGTCTGATGCTGCTTGTGCTGCGTTGGCAGGGAGTGCTGAGCGACGAGTGGCCGTGGTTTGTTGGAGGTGGGCTCGTCGCAGGCGGGATGTTCATGGTGATCGAGGGGAGTCTCGGCTGGTGCGCCGTGCGCGCGCTGGGAGTGAAAACACCGCTCTGACTTTGCGCCGGTCCACACGCGCATGACTTGCACGCACGGACACGGCTGCGCCCAATCCACGGGTCGGAAGGGCTGGCTTGACACAGACCTCATTTCGGCAATTGTGTGTGGCGCACTATTGATCGCGGGTGTCCTTGCGCCGCGCTTTGGAGCGAGCGATTCCATTGCGCGCGTGCTGCTGTGGATGTCGTGCGCATCGGGTGGCTGGCGCGTTGCGATCCGCTCGCTTCGACAGTTGCTCCGCTTCCGACTCGATGTCGATCTTCTCATGCTTGTGGCCGCCATCGGTGCGGGGGTCATCAATCAGTGGACGGAAGGTGCGGTGCTGCTCTTTCTCTTCTCGCTCAGTCACGGTCTTGAAAATCTCGCAAGCGAGCGCGCCCGCCATGCGATTCGGGCGCTCGGCACCTTGACGCCAACCACCGCGCGAGTGGTCCGCGGCGGTGCGGAGTCTGATGTCCCCGTCGAATCGCTGCTCGTCGGCGACATAGTGCGCATCAAGCCCGCTGAACGCGTGGCCGTTGACGGGGAGCTGCTCGAAGGCGAGACCACCGTCGATCAGAGTCCGATCACCGGCGAGAGCGTTCCCGTGCACAAGTCGCCGGGCGCATTGGTCTTTGCTGGAACGCTCAACGGCGATGGTGTGATCACGGTACGAACCTCGAAGTTGGCATCTGAGACGACCATGGCGCGCATGATTCGCCTCGTCGAGGAGAGTCAGTCCGCCAAGGGAACGGTGCAGCGCATGGCGGAGCGATTTACCGCTGTGTACACGCCCATCGTGCTGGCAGGCGTGCCAGTGCTGATCGCATTTCTGGTGTTCGTGCTGGGCATGAACTTTTCTGATGCGTTCCTGCGCGCCATGGCAGTGCTCGTGGGCGCGTCGCCGTGTGCGCTCGCCATCTCCACGCCGAGCGCAATGCTCGCCGGCATCGCGCAGGCTGCGCGCAGTGGCGTGCTGATCAAGGGCGGCGTTCATCTGGAATCGCTTGGCACAATTCGCGCGATCGCGTTCGACAAGACCGGCACTATCACGCAGGGTCGGCCAGAGGTGCAGCGGATCGTCGGCGCAGGCAATGCGAGCGAGCGCGATGTGATCGCTCTTGCCGCCGCGCTCAATCGCCACTCCAGCCACCCACTTGCACTGGCGATATCGCGGCGCGCGGCGAAGGACGCGGTCGGCGAATCCGCGCAGCAGGTGGACAGCGTGCGCGCACTCCCTGGGCGCGGCATCGAAGGATCACTCGCAGGAACGCGCGTGGCGGTTGTGGGCCCGCGCGCACTTGGCAGCGATGGTCTGCCAACTGCACCGCCCGCCGTGCTGCGCCTGATCGCAGAGCTGGAGGCGGACGCACAGACAGTGTCCGTTGTCATCCGCGCAGATGAGGTGCTCGGCGTCATTGCGATGTCGGATCAGGTGCGACCAGATGTGCGGCAGATTCTCGAACGACTGAAGTCGTTGGGCATCGCACGACTTGTGCTTCTGACA
>Ga0233425_10010504_pt1 | contig 11252 bp, 11 predicted proteins | sample Watercolumn_Towu_2_FD_181712 | JGI IMG/M metagenome (GOLD analysis project Ga0233425, IMG submission 181712) | Freshwater microbial communities from Lake Towuti, South Sulawesi, Indonesia - Watercolumn_Towuti2014_140_MG | ecosystem: Environmental > Aquatic > Freshwater > Lake | place...
GACCAGCGCGACGAGCCGGTCATCCGCGCACGGCGCGGCGCGAACGTCGGGCGGGTGAGGGCCGTTCACTTGGTCCAGTCGTACACGGTCACGTGGTGGGCCTGGCTTCGCGGGACGTAGTCGACGTGGCCATCACAGAACCCGGCGTTGCCCCGAGTGTGGGCGTTGGGGATCTTGTTGGTGCTGGTGACGACGTCCGCCTCACGAAGCGAGCTCCGGTCGTGGCGATTGGACAGCAGGTTGGTCTGGTAGGGCGGGCTGGAGGGCACCGGATACCAGTTGCCGTCGTCGAGGGTCCGCGCATCCTCCTCGACGAGCATGATCTTGGCCGACGAGTTGCGGACGCGCGACAGCCGCTGGGCCGGCTCCACCTTGTTCTGCGGCAGGTAGCTCGGAGGCAGCACGCCCAGGCGGTCGAGCATCACGTAGCTGTACTGGTAGATGCCGTCGGGCGGGTTATAGACACCGTTGTCGTGGCTGGGCACGTCGTCCGAGGGGCACATGAACACATCGCGGTTGAACGTCTCGCCCAGGCTCTTGCGCAGGGCCGATCCCTCGACACTGCGAGACTGCTGCCAGTGAAGCCAGTCCTCCTCGCGCTGGGGTTCGAGCGGGCCCCGCGGCGCGGTCCTGGGGAAGAAGCCCCGGTTGTCGTTGACGTACATCATCACGGCGGCCCCCAACTGGCGCAGGTTCGAGGCGCATTTGGCGCGGTTGGCGCCTTCGCGAGCCTTGTTGAGCGCCGGCAGCAGGATGGAAATCAAGAGAGCGATGATGCCGATGACGACAAGCAGTTCGACGAGGGTAAAACCGTGTAGGGGCCGGCGGGAGCGGTTACGCTTCCGCAGGTTCCGATCGCTTCTACGGCCCCTTACACGGAGGTTCTCATGTCCGATACCCCAGTCTGCTTCGCATCGTTCGCCGGCGTCGATCTGCACAAGGAGACGGTTACCTTGCGGGCGGTCGATCCGCGCGGTGAACCGATCAGCGGCCTGACCTGCAGCACCAAGTGCGTCGAACGCATCCGCCAGTGGATGCTGGCGCTGCCGCGTCCCTCCCACCTGGCGGTGGAGGCCGTCGGTTTTGTCGAATGGTTCATCGACCGCTTCCGCGGCTGCGTCGATCGCATGGACATCGGCGACGCCACGGAGCTGGCCAACCGGCGCGGGAAGCGGAGAAAGACCGACGACAAAGACGCCCTGGACGTGGCCTTGCGTCTGGCCCGCGGCGAATGCCCGCTGGGGTGGATCGCCCCCGAGCCCGTCATGCAGCTCCGCAAACTCGGCCGGCACTGGCGCAACCTCAGCCGCACCCTCTCCCGCGCCAAGCACTGCATGAAGTCCATGCTGCTGGCCGCCAACCTGCGCGGGCCGCGTTTCGATGGCGCCAGCGCCCAGACGTGGCTCCTGGCACACGGCCACCTGCTCAAGGACGTTCAACGCGAGGCCTTCGGCCAGTTCCTGGACATCGTCTGCCTGATCGAGCGACAGCGCGAATCGCTGCGCCGCAAGATCATCTTCGCCAACCGCGATTCCCGCTTCGCCGCCGGCATCGACATCCTCAAGAGCGTGCCGGGGATCGACGAGATCTGGGCCTGCATCATCATGGCGGAAGTCGGCCACTTCGCCCGCTTCCCCAACGCCGATGCCCTGGAGTTCTGGAGCGGCATGACCGCCGACCTCAAGGAGTCGGCCGGCCGCACCCAGTCCGGCAAGATCACCAAGGCCGGCAGCGCCACGCTCCGCTGGGCCATCTGCAAAGCGGCGATCACCCTCTGCCGCTCCGACGCCAGGCAGGAGGCGATCCGCCAGCGGCTGATCCGCCGCATCGGCAAGCCCAAGGCCAACGTGGCCATGGGCCGTCGCCTGTTGCGCATTCTCTTCGCCATGATGCGCGACGGCGCCCTTTACGAGGGACAGATCAAGACCGGCCACGAGCGGCATGCCAACAGGGCTCGGCTCGCACAACGCCCGGTTCGCCAACGAAAGGAGTTCAGGGAACTCATCCCCGCATGATTCGATGATCACGGCAGGCGGAACGTTCAGGACATCAACAAGGCTCGCCACCATGCGGGCCGATGTCTCGTCAGCTCGGAGACCGCGACATGCCTTTATCCGGCCCGACCAGCGTTTGTGGAGCCCCTGAGCCACCGGCTCAGAGGCTTCGTCTGGCCGGCGACCGCGACAGTGTGAATCCGGCCCGACTGACGCGAACAAGGTTTTATCCAGCCCGGAACACGCTTCAGAGCATTGCGACTCTGCGGCCCGGTGACTGCGTAGAGATGAATCCAGCCGCCGCGTCGTCGCCCGCTCGACCACGCGATGAGCAGACCCGGTTCCGCCAGGAGCGAAGGCCCGGAAAGAGGCAGCAAAAGAGGAACTGCAAAGTGAAGAAGACAAGCCGTCCGCCCTAACAGCGGCCGTCCGTTGACAAACGGCCCCTACAGAGATGAAGGCCGTGTGCGGACGGGCCCGTTGGGCGCCAAGCAAGAACATCGCGCAACTCCCTTTGAACCCTGGCGATCCGGTGCTAATGTGCCACGGGGCCGGCGCGAAAGCAAGTGAATAGTGGAGCCTTGTGGGGGCGGCGCGGCGAGCGTGTCCGCCTTTTGGGGGGACCCCGAGCGTCATTCCCAACGGTGCCAAGCGGAGTGAGGAACGGCAGCGTTCGGTCACCGATGAGCCCTGCGTGCGTCCTGCGTCCACCGCGCGGGGGCGGAGATCCCTCGCTGCGCTCGGGATGACGGTTACCTACGGTCTGCCGGAGATCCGGGCACACGTGGCGCAGCGCCGCTGGAGGGCGCGGTTTGTGTCCGGCGGCTCGTCGCCCTACCATACGCCGCTCATGGCTGCCCAGCGTTCATTCCCGGTCGCGGTCCCCGATGCCCAGGGGCATTTTGGCCCCTACGGAGGCACGTTCGTGCCCGAGACGCTGGTCTTTGCGCTCCAGCAGCTCGATGAGGAGTATCGCCGCGCCAAGGCCGATCCCGCGTTTGGGCGCGACCTGGAGGCCTACTGGCACGACTATGCCGGCCGGCCGTCGCGATTCTATTTCGCGCAGCGGCTGACGCGGCATCTGGGAGGGGCGAAGATCTACCTTAAGCGCGAGGACCTCAACCACACCGGCGCCCACAAGATCAACAACTGCATCGGCCAGGCGCTCTTGACGGTGCGCATGGGCAAGAAGCGGGTCATCGCCGAAACGGGCGCGGGGCAGCACGGCGTGGCCACCGCGACGGTGGCGGCGCTGTTTGGCCTGAAGTGCGACGTGTACATGGGCAAGGAGGACGTGCGGCGGCAGGCGCTGAACGTCTTTCGGATGAAGCTCATGGGCGCGCGCGTCGTCGAGGTGGACAGCGGACTCAAGACGCTCAAGGACGCGCTCAACGAAGCGCTGCGCGACTGGATGGGATCGGTCGGGCACACGCACTACATCCTGGGCAGCGTGGCCGGGCCGCATCCGTTCCCGGTGATGGTGCGCGACTTCCAGGCGGTCATCGGCCGCGAAGCGCGCCAGCAGTGCCTCGATGCCGAAGGGCGGCTTCCCGATGCGATCGTGGCGTGCGTGGGCGGCGGCTCCAACGCGGCCGGAATCTTCCATCCGTTCATCGAGGATGCGTCGGTGCAGCTTATCGGCGTCGAGGCCGGCGGGCGCGGGCCGGCTCTGGGACAGCACGCGGCGACGCTGTCGGCGGGCCGGCCGGGCGTGCTCCACGGGTCGCTCTCCTACGTGCTGCAGGATGAGGACGGCCAGACGGCCGACGTGCATTCGGTCAGCGCGGGGCTGGATTATCCGGGCGTCGGGCCGGAGCACGCCTATTGGAAGGACACGGGTCGCGTGCGATACGAGACGGCCTCGGATGCCGAGGCGTTGGAGGCGTTTGGGTTGCTGGCGCGCACCGAGGGCATTCTGCCGGCGCTGGAGTCGGCGCACGCGATCGCCCACGTGGTCAAGCTTGCGCCGCGGCTGGGACCGGACAAGGTGATCGTCGTGAACCTTTCTGGGCGTGGGGACAAGGATTGCGCGGAGGTGGCGCGGCTGCTGGGCGCGGCTGGTCAGCAATAGAACAACCGCGCTGAAACTACTGAAACTTCTGAAAGTAGGGTATTTCACTGGCCGGGGCGAGTGGCTTGCCCGACCATGGGGAACCCATGGCGAGCCAGGAACTCCACATCGTGACCGGTGCGTTCGGGTACTCAGGCGGTTACATCGCCGCGCGGCTGCTGGAAGCGGGGCATCGCGTCAGAACGCTCACGAACTCACCGGTCCCGCCCGTCGCGCTCGCCGACGCGATTGAGGTCCATCCGTTTCGCTTCGACGATCCCGACGCCCTGACCGCATCCCTGCGCGGTGCGACAGTTCTGTACAACACCTACTGGGTTCGCTTTAACCATCGGGCGTTCAACCAGGCCGACGCCGTGAGGAATACCGTCGCCGTCTTCATCGCCGCCCGCCGTGCCGGCGTCGAGCGCATCGTCCACGTGAGCATCACGAACCCTTCGGAGACATCGGCGCTGGAATATTTCCGCGGCAAGGCCCTGCTTGAGCGCGCTCTCATGGAGTCGGGTCTGTCCTACGCGATTCTGCGTCCCGCCCTGCTGTTCGGTGGCAACGATGTCCTGGTCAACAACATCGCGTGGATTCTGCGGCGATTCCCGGTCTTCGGCGTGTTCGGTGACGGCCTCTACAAGCTCCGGCCGATCCACGTGGACGACCTGGCGCGGCTGGCCGTCGTGGAGGGACGATCCCGCGCCAACATCGTCATCGACGCCGTCGGGCCAGAGACCTTCACGTATCGTGGCCTGGTGCGCGAACTGGCGAACGTCCTTGGCGTGCGGCGACGGATTGTTCCGGTGCCGCCTATCGTGGGCTATCTCGTCGGATGGGCGGTCGGCGCGTGGATGGGCGACGTGACCCTTACTCGCGACGAGATCACGGGCCTGATGGCGGGCCTGCTCTTTACCCCATCGCCACCGACCGGCTCGACGCGGCTCAGTGAATGGGCGAGGTCGCACAGCTTCGAGCTGGGGGCGCAGTACGCCAGCGAACTGGCGCGGCGGAATCGCTCCCTCCTCTGGTAGCGTCTTGGCGCCCCGTGCATTTGGGCGGTCCTTGCGGTATAGACTTGCCCATCGCCATGGACAAGCTCCACCTGATCCTCGGCATCGCAGGATGGGCCTGGCTGCTCGTGATGATCGCGGTGGCGCTCATCCAGGCGCGCGGCCGGCGCAGCGGCCCCAGCGACGCCCGGCCGCCGGCACCCACGCATGACCCGCAGCGCTGATCCACTCGTGCATCGCCAGCGCGAGCAGCAGTTTGTCGAACACGTCGACCGGCTGCTCGACGATGCCCGCCTGCGCATCGACACACTCACCGGGCGGCGGCCGATCGTGTCGCTGGGCCGGCGCATCCGCAAGGACGACCGGCAGGTCGATCTGATCCGCCAGATGAGCCAGATGGGCAAGCCCGACCGCGAACTTCAGTCGAAGATGCCCGTCGGATCGCGACTCTGGGTGACGCTCTGGAAGCAGCGGTTCTTCTTCCTCAAGCGGGACATCGGCCAGTTGCGGGTGGTGTGCGTTTCGCCGACGCGCTCGCTGCTGGCCGGCGAGGAGGGGGCACCCCTGTCGCTGGCCGACGCGAGACGGCTGGTCGAGGAGTCGCCGCCCGCGCCGGCGAGCGGGCCGGCGACCATCGTGGTGATGTCGACGAGCGGCTTTGCGCCCCAGGCCCGCGAGTTGGCCGAGCGACGGGTCGACCGCACCGTGGTGCTGGTCCAGCCCAACGACGCGGGCGGATGGCGCGTGAGCGGGCCCAACGAGACGCCAGAACTCATCTCGCTGTTCGATCCCGAATCCGACCCCGAGAAGCGCGCCCGCATCCGCGCCCAGGTCGAGTTGGCGCGGGCCGATCTGCTGTCGGCCGGCTCGATCGGCGCCGACCGCATCGCGGGCGCCACGCAACTGCCTCTTGAACTGGTGGAATCCGAGTTAAAATCCTATGCGTCGGCCAATCCCGGAATGGCGGCCAGGCGGCTGGACGGCCGGCTGGTTCTCTTCCGCGAAGGCGCGGCGCCGGCCCAGGATGGAGGTTCGGACATGCCTTTCCTGCAACGTCTGAAATCGCTTTTTTCGCGCAAGCCTGACCCGGCCGCCAAGGCCCTGGCGATGGCCGAGGCCCGGGCGCGCCTGACCCAGCGGCGCGACCTGGCCTACGACGAGATCGCCCTGCTGGAGAGGAAGGAGAGCGACCTCAAGCAGCAGTTCGCGGCCGCTCCCAGCGAACTGGCCCGCAAGCGCATCACCGCCCAGATTCTTCAGCTTCGCAAGGACCAGGAGCGCCGTCAGCAGATCCTGGGGATGCTCAACCAGCAGGTGAACGTCATCAGCACCCAGCTCCACAACATCGAGCTGGTGCAGCAGGGCAAGTCGGCCCAGCTTCCCACGACCGAGGAACTGGCCCAGAACGCCGCCGAGGCCGAGCGGATCCTCACCGATCTGCAGGTGACCAGCGAGATGGCCGGCGAATCGGCCGCCACGGGCCTGACGGGGATGAGCGACGAGGAGCAGGCCCTCTACGATGAACTCCAGCGAGACGCGGCCGGGGCCAAGGCCAAGGAGGAGGCCCAGAAGCCCACCGAGCGCGCGGCGCCTCAGGAATCGCCGCCGGCGCACGAGCCGATCATCATCGACGCGCCGGCGGCGTCGCCCCAGAAGCGCAAGACCGAAGCCGAGCCGGGTTAAACCTTGTTATGCTAAGTCCGACTCCTGAACCCTGAACTGCGACTTCTGACCTCTTTCCCATGTCTCTGCTCGATAAACTCTTCGGCCGAAACAGGACGCTGACCGACCTGAATCGTCAGGAGCTGCGGCGGGAGGAAATCCTGCTGGAAAAACAGCGCGACCGGCTCTTCAAGAAGGTCGAGCAGATCACCGCCGACAAGCAGAGGATCTTCCAGCAGGGCGCCCAGCAGAAGGCGCCGGAACTTCGCAAGGCCCTGGCCATGCAGTTCGAGATGAAGAACCAGGAGCAGCTCATGGCGGCCCGCGAACTGAACCTGCGGGCCAAGGAGTTGATGACGGTCTCGCGGTTGCGGCTGCTGAAGGAGACCCAGGAGGCCGGGCGGTCGGGCGGGCGGCTGAACCTGACCGACAAGGACGTCGCCCGCATGAGCCAGTGGATCCAGAGCGACCAGGTCTCCGGAGACATGTACCGCGAGCGGCTGGATACGATCCTGGAGCTTGGAGCGCAGGCCGACAAGGATGCGCTGGCGGCGTCGGGCCTCGGGCAGGCCGGCGCCGAAGTGATGAACATGTGGAACGAGATGGACCGCGGCGCGATCAGGGAGGACGAGGCGTTCACCAAGGCCGATGAGGCCCTGCGCAAGCGCGCGGCGGCCGAGGGAGACGTTTGAGGTGCCCATGGGTCTATTCAAAAGCAAAGAAGAGCGTCGAATCGAGCGCGAGATGAAGGTCCGCCAGGGCATGCGCGCCATCGAGCGTTCCATCCGCCAGCAGGAGAAGTTCCAGGAGGACTTCATCAAGAACGCGCAGCAGGCCCGCAAGATCGGCGATGAGGGTCAATACCAGTTCATCCGCGGCGCGCTGAAGAAGACGGCCACGGTCAAGCGCATGCTCGAGCGACAGCTTCTGGGGATCAAGAACGCGATGCTTATCCACGCGCAGGCCGACGCCAGCCGGCAGTTCGCCGAGTCGATGGGCACGATCTCGCAGGAGATCGGCCGGATTTTCGGCGAGATGGACCTGACCCGGACGCAGGCCGACTGGGAGCGGGCGATGGTCCAGGCCCAGACCATGGAAGAGCGCATGGACATCTTCCTGGACTCGATGGAGGACTCGGCCAACGCCGCCGTGGCCGCCTCGCCGACGCGCCAGGTGGTCAGCGACGAGGAGATCGACCGGATGATCCAGGCCGACGTGCTGGCGCAGGAGAAGGGCGAATTGAGCAAGCTCGATCAGCTCGAAAGCGACATCGCCAGGGAGCTGGGGGCCAAGCAGAAGGATTGAAGCGGGCTCGCCACCTGGGCAGCGCGGGTGGCCGGGCGTCATGCCGGTTGGCTCTTCGGCTGGGGCTTCAGGTTGCCCGTCGAGTTTTCTCCCAAGCCCCACCCCCTTGCGCTCCGATAACTACCTATGTGGGCCCGAGCCAGTCGGGCTCGATGGGAGGAAGCGCCGTGATGACACTCGTGCAGGAATCTCGCCCCTCAATCGCGGACGCTGGCGCGACGCCCTCGGAGCGTCGTCGCGGACTGCGCATCCGCCAGGCCCGCCCAATCAAGATCTACGAGCCGACCGTCGCCCGCTACTTCGGCGGGCAGACCGAGGACATCAGCGCCACGGGCCTGCGCATCGAACTGCCGCTCATGGCCCCCATTCGCGCGGGGCGGCTCCTGAACGTCCACGTGGGGATGGACGACGACGCCCGGTCGCTGGCCAACCGGCGATCGATGATCCCGGCGCGCGTCGTGTGGGTCGACCGCTCCAGCACCCCGCGGTCCAGCCGGCAGATCGCCGGCTTGGAGTTCCTCGCCAGCCTCGCGGCCGAACTCCACGCTGCCTGACGTGGGGCGGGAAGCCGTCGCAGCGCACCCGTGGGATCGCGCGCTCGATCCGAGGAATCCGGCCAAACGCTTTCGCCGCGGGGATAGTAGATAACGGCGATGGAGTCGTCGGCGCGCAGGTTCGCTCGATGGATCATCCTGATCCACGCCGTGCTGCTGGCCGCGGTGATCGGCGTGGTGGTGCTGGCGCTGCGCCAGGTCCATTCGCGCGCGCTGGAGCAGGCGCTCAGCGACGCCTCGGGGCGCCAGGAGTTGCTGGTCCGCCAGACGGCGGCCGGCATCGCCGATTACTACGCGTCCATCATCGACAACCTGGACCTGGCGGGCGCCGAGGGCGATGAGATTCCCCCGGCGCTTCGACCGGCCGTTCCCATGGCGCGCGGGCTGCCGCTCTTGCTGTGGGACCAGCTCCAGCGCCGGGTGATGCATTTCGTGACGGTCGAGCGCGATCCCGGCGGGCCCGCCCGCGTGGTGCGGAGCTTCCCTTTGGCCGTCGAGCGCGAGGCGAAGGCGATCATCGAGGCGGCCGACGCGTGGCTGGCCAAGGCCGCGCGGTTTGACGTGAGCGGGTTTGAGGCGCTGGCCGGGCGGGAAGTCAGCCTGGTGTGCGTCAAGGTCGCCCAGACCCGGCGGATGCTCGTCGCCGTGGTCGGTTTGGACAACATCCGCCAGCAGTTCCTCAGCGAAGTCGGCGGGCCGCAACTGGCCGCGCGCCTGCTGGATGACCAGGGCGCCACCATGGCGGTGGCCGGCGGGGGCCAGCTTCAGCAGCCCGCGCGCGATCCGCGGCTGATCGAGGCCATCCAGGCGGCGCAGGCCCGCGGCAGCGTGTACACGCGCGTTTTCCGGCGCCGCACCGCCCCCGATGGCTCACCCCTGCCGTCGATCCTGACGACGGTCGAGCAGGTCAACCTGCTGCGCGGCGTGGCCGGCGCGCCCGAGCGCCGGTGGTGGGTGGCGATCTCCTCGGACCTGGACGAGGTCGACAACGTGGTGGACAACGTCTTCCGCGGCGCGGTCTCGTGGGCCGTCTTCGTCGTGGCGGCGGTGACCGCGCTGCTGCTGTCGAGTTCGGTCCTCCTGATCCGCGCCCGGCTTCGGATGCAGCGCGAGCGCAACGCCATGATCGCGCGCGAGCTGGACCAGGCCCGGCGCATCCAGGCGGCGTGGCTTCCGGCGCCCCTCAAGGGCTCGCAGCCGCTCAGCATCGCCGCGACGAACCACCCGGCCACGACCATCAGCGGCGACTTCTACGACTGGTTCGAGCTGGGGGCCAATGGCGAGGGCCGGTCGCCGCGGCCGCTGGTCGTCACCATCGGCGACGTCACGGGACACGGCATGGGCGCGGCGTTCCTCATGGCCACGACGCAGTTGCTCGTGCGAACGACCATGTTGCGCGTGCGCGATCCGGGAAAGTGCCTGGAGGAGGTCAACCGCCATCTGTGTACGCAGGCGTTCAGCGGACAGTTCGTGACGCTGCTGGTCCTGGTGATCGACGGCCCGTCCTGCGCGGTGGAGATGGCGTCGGCCGGGCATTACGCTCCCCTGCTGCGGCAGGGCGATGGCTGGCTGCCGATGAACGTCGAATCGCAGTTGGTCCTGGGGGTGGACGCGCACGCTCGGTACGCCACCGATCGAGTGACGCTCTCGCCCGGGGCGTCCATGCTGCTCTACACCGACGGCGCCATCGATGCGCGATCGGACTCGGGCGAGCGATTCACGCAGGCGCGGCTGCTCCGGTCTCTGGACGGCGCGGCCGCCAGCGCTGAGGAGTTGCTGCATCGCGTTCTGGTCTCGATCGACCTTCACCGCGGCAGCAGCCACCTGGCCGACGACCTGACCCTGGTGGCGGTCCATCTGGCGGGGCCGCCCGCGCCGGGCGAGTCGCTGGCTCCATCGTGAACATCTCGTGCGCGGGGGCCCCGGGCGTTACGCCGCGGGCCGGGGCCCCTTCTCGGCCGCGATGGCCCGTGGGTGCAGGATGTTGTTCTCCTTGTGGATGTGCCGGTGGAGGTCGCGTTCGAGCTGGGCCAGGCTCTCCAGCAAGGCGCGGTAGGTGGGACACGCATCGGCCGGAACCGCGTAGTCGCCGGTCAGCCGCCGAAGCGCGGCCGGCGTGCCGGCATCCAGAGCGATCATGCCAAAGCTCCTTTAGGCCAAAAGGGTCGGGCGCCCCTGACACCGAGGCGCGTTTGTTGTAGGCTATAGAAGCGCTATATCTGGATATCAAGGTCCAGATATCTACAAAGGAGTGATCCGCGCCGTGTTATCCCAGACCGCCGAGTACGTGCTTCGCGTCGTCGTGTACCTGGCCGGCCGCGACGGCAAGGCCGCCACCACCCACCAGATCGCCCAGGCGACCAGGGTCCCCGAGGGCTACCTGGCCAAGGTCCTCCAGAGCCTGGGCCGCGCCCGGCTGGTCGACTCCCAGCGCGGCCTGCACGGGGGCTTCGTCCTCTCTCGCTCCCCGCGCGAGCTGAGCGTCTTCGACGTGCTGGCGGCCGTCGACCCGCCCCAGCGCATCAGCGCCTGCCCGCTGGGGCTGGAAGGCCACGCCGGCCGGCTCTGCGCCCTGCATCAGCGGCTGGACGACGCGCTGGCCCTGATGGAGAAGGCCTTCCGGGCCTCAACGATCGCCGAACTGCTGGTCGAGCACGGCGGCATCCGGCCG
>Ga0233425_10010505_pt1 | contig 11249 bp, 10 predicted proteins | sample Watercolumn_Towu_2_FD_181712 | JGI IMG/M metagenome (GOLD analysis project Ga0233425, IMG submission 181712) | Freshwater microbial communities from Lake Towuti, South Sulawesi, Indonesia - Watercolumn_Towuti2014_140_MG | ecosystem: Environmental > Aquatic > Freshwater > Lake | place...
CAAAATTATTCGCAGAGGTATTGAATGACAGTTTGATCCAGAACTGCCACTCGGTATTGTTCATCATCGTATTTGCAACGACGAGAAAGGAAGTGTCTGAGCCTTCGGAATTCAGCTGCAGGGCAGGCTTCATCTCAGGAGGAACAGCGCTGCTCGATGTAATCTGGAACTGCGAGGTGTCGCCTGTCCAAACCGGATTTACAGTAAAATTTCCATCAGAAAAGTTATCATAAACCTGTGAAAGGGTACAGCAACCAATACCGCTTAAAATGGCGACAGCCATGGTTCTGATACAGGATAAATCAGGCTTCATACGTTCGCGGGTTTAATTTAAATGGGTCAAAATATTTAAATTTGCCGGTTTTCTTTTGGAGGGTAAATTTAATCTTTTTTTCGAAATCCGAAAAACTTGAAAGTATTTCAGAATATAGATGACTATAGATCGAGCCGGTATGCTGTCGTCACAGTCGGGACTTTCGACGGGCTTCACATCGGGCACCAGGAGATTATCCGGAAAATGACCGAAATTGCAAAAGCCAATGACAGCGAAACGACGGTTGTAACGTTTGATCCGCATCCGCGGCTCGTACTTGAACCGGATAATAAAGAGTTAAAGTTCATTCTTACGACAAAAAGAAAATTCGACCTGCTCCGGCAACTCGGTATCGATAATGTGATCATTATCCGGTTCACACTTGAATTTTCAAGAACATCTTCTGATGATTTTACCAGGGAATACCTCGTGAAAAAACTCAATGTGAAAAAACTGATCGTTGGCTACGATCATCATTTCGGAAGAAACCGTGAAGGGGATTACGAACAACTTGCCCGACTGGGTGAAAGCCTGGGATTTGAAGTAAATGAAATTCCGGCACAGTACATTGACGGTGTAGCTGTAAGTTCGACCAAGATTCGGAATGCACTGATTGAAGGGAATGTAAAGCTGGCTAACCGGATGCTCGGATATGAATACAGCATTACCGGGAAGGTGATCGAAGGGAATAAACTGGGAAGAGAAATCGGATTTCCGACGGCGAACATAGAAGTTGACGATAAATACAAACTAATGGCTGCAGGCGGTGTTTATGCGTGCCGGGTGGAAGTTTTCGGGAAGATGTACTTGGGAATGGGAAATATCGGTACACGACCGACTATCGGAAGGCATGAGTTTACGACTGAAGTACACATATTTGATTTTGACCAAGATATTTACGGCAAGGAAATCACCATGTATTTTGTTGACCGGATAAGGGATGAACAAAAATTTGAAGGGTTAGGCAAGCTGAAGGAGCAGTTGGAGAAGGACAGGGAAAGGATTAAAAAGTTGCTTGAGGACTGAAAACCACTATCCCGAAAGTGAATAAAACACCCTCCAATACCGCATTCAAGCGGTCCGGAGAGTGTGAAGGCAAAAAGATTTGAACGAACTAATCTTAAGACAACAGACTCAAGATTCAGGACCTCCTCAATGCGGTGCCTTATCCTTTTTGCAGCAAGCCGGCAGTTTTTCATAAGCTTTCTGATCCGCTGGCATTTCATCTGCATCGTAACCGATCTTCGTCACGGCACTCTTTAATTTCTCAGGGGTTGTTTTTTCCGGTCTGTAAGTAACTGTCAGGACTTTAGTTTTGTTATCCAGTTCGACGGATGTCACACCTTTTGCGAATGCCATCTTGCTTTCCAGCCGTTCCTTACACATGCCACATACTGCCGAAGTTTGTATGGAAATGGTATCCGTCTTTTGTTGTTCCTGTGAATAAGCTTCGCCAGAAAAAACAATCAACAATAGAGCTGTAAGTGCTGTTAAAATTTTAACTTTTTTGTTCATAGTTATCATTATTTAAATTGATTTATAACCTGTCATGTTTTAAATTGAACCTAAGTCCTGCATATATAACGGGACCCGTGATTGGACCCCAAATCATCATCGTATCGAAATGAGTGTGATAGGGAATAAACGGTTCTGTAATTGGATCATCCTGGACAAAGCCTGTCAGGTTTTCACCGCCAAGATAAATCTCGAAATTATTACTGAATTTTTTCGTGATCTGGGCAAACAAAACCACATAAACAGGCGAGGTTTCATAATCACGGCGAATGATCTCGGGCATTTTTTCCTGTGAGCCTATACGGGCTTTACCGTTGAGCTGTGCTGTAAGATCGAATTTCCATTTTTCAAGATTAGTTTCGTACGTAACTGTCATCAGCCCTTTGTACCTGCTTTGCAGAAGTTTTGGCTGAAGTTTTCCGTTGATGGTTTGCTTCGCGTCGTTCAGCCTGAAAGCCAGCAGCAGGGATAATCTCCTGACCGGCTCGGCTGAAATCTGAGTCTGGAAACTGTTGGCATACGATTTTCCGCCTTCTTCAAGGTTGTAAAATTGTGCCCTGGTCGGATCGGTTTCAACATCCACAATGACCTGGTTGATGAAATCCGTCCTGAAAAAATCGAGATCTATTTCTGCCGGACGATTGAACAGTTTAATCTCTTTCATGAAACTGATCCCGTAATTCCAGGCTTTCTCCTGGTCCAGCGGCTCCTTTTGAACCAAATTCCTTTGACTTGCAAGCAGCGATAAATTTTCCGAAATGATATTGGCAGTCCGGTACCCCATTCCAGCGGAGGCTCTTACTACAGATGTTTCGCTGATCTGGTACCGGAGGTTCGTACGCGGAGTTACAAAAAAACCGAAGTGATTATGATAATCTGCCCGGATTCCGCCGATCCATGTAAGCTTGTCGAGATATGACCAGGTGTATTCAAAAAAGGCCCCCGGAACTGACTCATAGCGGTCCCAATTGTAAACAAACGGCATGAGATCGGTTTGAGGACTTAATGTGAGAATATCATCCATTGTCGGAGTGATACTATCAGGCAAGGTCTGATAAACATAAGTAAACCGTATCTGATCATAACTTTCAGTGAAATCATCGAGAAGATAACTTATTCCGGTTGAGAATTTGTGATTCGTATTGTCGATAATGGACTGATAAATCATATTTGCATAGAAACTGTTTTCTGTGCCCCGGTAGTTATTCACTCCGAAAAATCCCGACTGCTCATGGCGCACACCAGAGAAAATAATACCCAGGCTCTTCCAGTCTTTGCCAGGAAAAAGAAACCCGTTTTTCCAGAAAGCTTCTGTTCGCCGTGTATGGAATCCAAAGCCGTAAGGCAGTTCCATCCGGTTGATCTCAGCCGTGTCGAGGTGGAAATTATCTTTATCAAAATCCATCGTTCCTCCATCCCGCTGTTCTTCGAGAAATCTGATTCCGAACCGGGTTTCATATTTATCATTTGCAACGAATTCCCAGCGGTTGAAAAGGTTGATGGTTCTGACCTTTGGAATATCCATGAAATTCTCGTCTTTCACAACCTCTTCGCCATTTTGTTTGACTGTAGTGGTATTTATCCGGTTGATCTTGTTGCCGTAGTAAGCACCATGCACAAGCAACAAAGTACTCAGGTGGTCATTGATCCTGAAGCCGCTGTAAAGATTTGCTTCTGTTCTGCCATTGCTGTTGCCGAAAATATTCACAAACAGCTTTTCAGCCTCCCTTGGCTTTTTGTACTCTACATTGATTTGTCCTGTAATGGATTCGTAGCCATTGATCACCGAAGCCGTTCCCTTCGAAATCTGGATAGACTGCATCCAGGGACCCGGAATATAGGTTAACCCGTATGCCGACGACATACCCCGTATAGCGGGAATATTCTCAGCCTGGATCTGGCTGTAAATCCCCGACAAGCCAAGAAGCTGGATTTGCTTTGCTCCGGTGATGGCATCGCTGTACGTGACGTCCACTGAAGCATTTGTTTCGAAGCTTTCCGACAAGTTGCAGCAGGCGGCGCGTTTCAGCTCTCCTTCGGTCACTACCTGGACCTTCCTTGGGCTTAACCGCGAAATGTAGCTTCCCTTGACGTTCCCATGAATTTTGATTTCCTTTAGATGAATAGATTCAGGAATCATTTCGATTTCGACCTTGGTGAGCTCTTTTTTTAAATCAACTGTATCGGTCTTGTAGCCGATAAGACTCACCACTAACTTTGTCGTAGCAATCCCGGATTTTGAAATGACAAACCTTCCGGTTTCATCGCTTGCAGTGGCATTGAGAGTTCCAAACCAACATAAATTTACTCCGGGCAGAAAAACCTTGTGGTTATTGCCATCAACTTCAAATACATAACCGACTACATTCTGGGCATAAAGTCCTGATTTTATCAGCATCAGCATTAAAAAGCAGGTTGCTATTTTAAATATCTGCGTTTTCATTTTTCTGTCTGTATTATATCCAATAATTATATTCAGCCTTGATCATTGAAATCAAAGGTAAACGGGCAATCATTCACTCACCGGAATTCCGGTAAGTATTTACGTCGCTTTAAAAGGATTTACTTTAACAGGCAGGAAAAGGAATTTTGATTTGCTGAATAAAAAGGATTAAGTTTTTACCGGTTAATTCACCGGGTGGCGAATGCTGAAGAGGATAAAACTCTTGCTCAGTGATCTTAGTTGTCTCAATAAGAATAGCTGCAGACGCTGAAAGGAACGTTTTTGCAGGTACAAGAGGAATAAGCGAAACAATCTTATCGGGAGCAAAGGGCACAAGATAAAAGAAGACGACATCGTCACAGCAGTTATCTCCTTTAATTGCTTCTGGTATTTCACATTCGTCACTGCCACTGTCGTTCTTCGAACAGCAGCAAAATGCCTTTGGCTCGGATAATCCGGTCCCTATGCTATATAGGTTGGTGCCTCTGCAGGAACATTGATGAAGGTAAAATGAAATACCGAGACTGCTGAAAAGCAAAATGCACAACAGAATAAAGCCCGATATTTTTTTCACTGAAATCATCTCTTAAACGATAGAGTTAAACATTTGCAAAGTTAAATAGTTACATAAGAAAAAATAAATATTAACGATTATTAACAAATAATTTACCCTTATTATTTCATTGATGGCTCTATAATTAAACCGACTTCTAAAATTCCGCGAAGTTCTGTTTTCGACCATTTGTTCTCGATTTCGAACCTGGCAATGCCACCTTCGGGGAAAGTAAAACCCTCTCGAAGGGGTACGATGATATCGCAGAGATCGCCCAGGCATTTGCTCTGGCGGATTCCGTTTTTTCCTGTGAATTCTATTTTGTGATCGGCAGTCCTCATTTCTCCGGAAGGCAAATATAATGTCATGTTTATGTTAAGCTCCCGGACATTGAATTCCGGCAGGTGCCTTATAGCGAGTAAGATGTCGTATTCATTCACCGTATCGTTTACCGGAACGTCGAATTTCAGGATGTTGAAGCGGTTCCAGGATTGGTAATCAAATTTTTGGTATTGCTCGAATAATTTTGGTTTACCACACGAAATTAACGCGATGGCTGACCCAAAGATTACTGCAGCGAACAGGAGTTTTTTCATTCTCCCCGGGTTATTTCCTTTTGAAGCTCTTTCCGGCTGATCCATTTCAGGGCTTCCCTGCTGCTGAGAGGTGCAAGTGTGTTCTGGTTCACATAGCTCACAACCCATTCTCCATCGGTCTTTGAATATTCTCTCAGCACCCAGCCGATTGCTTTATCAATAAAAAACTCCTTCGAACCCTGAAGTCGCTGAATATAACCGGTCATCAGTTTCAGATCAGTCTTCTTTTTATATTTCAATTGGAATAGCAGTGACGCCCTTTGCAGCCATTTGTTTCCCGAGTTCATCCATTTTTCAGTATAAGGAACAATCTGCTCCGGGTACTTCTGAAAATGGATGCCGACCAAAACAGCAGAAATAAAGTCAACCGTATCCCACCATGATTTGTTTCTCAAAAGATATTCATAAAGGTCTATCCGTTCAGGCTCTGCCTTTTTAGCCAGCCTTTCGAGCACTTCCATGATGAAATACTGGAATTCCCTTTGCGGAAGTTCCCAGCATTCATGCGTGATCGCATTGAGTTGGGTCGTCTCAGGCAAGCCATGTTGCTGAAGGAATTCCCGCTTTATTTCACGGCGTTCGGGCGAAGCGATGCCAAAATATTCGTACTGACCCTTCATGTATTTCTTCATGTACGAAGCTTTCGTGGTATCCGAATTCCGCTTAAATGATTCCGCCAGCGGTTCAAGGTATGAATGCATGGTTGCCTGATTATTTTTGAATAATTACGATTTTCCCTTCATTGCTTATTGTTCCGTCAGCAGATTGAAAACGGGTCAGATAAGTGCCTTCAGCCAAATTATTTTTATGGTGAACCTGATATAAGCCGTCTTCCGGAATAACAATGGTTTCGATCATTCTTCCATCCGTGTTATAAATGCAGACGGTACCGGATTGCTTTGATTCGATATATAAGGAGTTATTCGACGGATTGGGATAGATAAGCAAACCGCTATTTTTTTTTGACTGGTTTTTTTTAACATCCACAAAAGTATCGTCGCATACAGCCAGCGCATACTCACCCTTTTGCAGGTTTTCGACAAACAGGTTCCCGATCGACCAGATACCGACCTGGGAAAAATCAACGAACTGCCAGTCGAAAGCTGTTCCCGATCTGTAAAGCATGACGACGGAATCACTCTGGCTGAGGATCAGGCTATCGTCGAGAAACGCGCTTTTGTTATACATAAAAACACCCGTTGCTGTAAATTCCTCAGGCAAAATTCCATCGAATTTCCAGTATCGGTATGGCGATATCTTTAATCCCTGAACCGGATTTTTAATCGTGTCGGGCGGCGCCCAGTGATGTTCGATCCGGATAAATGCCGGCTCGTTGATTGCATCCACCTCCAATTTAAAAAAGCTGTTACCGTAATTATAAGTTCCGGCGACATCAATCGTGTCCGTATAGTCGGTAACCGCGTCGCACATATTTTCGCTGAGATCGATAAATACTGCTTCAGGTTCAAGGAGAAGTGTCCAAACCGAGCTTCCTGTTGCTCCGTCGAAAGTCATCACTTCATTATGGGTGTTCCAGTTCTGATCCATAAAGGTAAGTTCAACTTTGTTGGAATTCCCTGTAAAGGATGGACCGTGTCTTTTCTGACGAAGATAAACCGTCACTACCGAACCGTTCACATTCGGAACAACATCAAAGGAATCGACCGAGAATTCAGGAGTTCCGGAATGAAATACCCAGTTGTCGAACCAGCCGGTCATGTCGATGCCCGTATGGAGGGTAAGAAAATCGCGGAAGTTTTCAGATGAAGCATAATTGTGCTGAAAATATTCATTGTACGCAGCCATGGCATCAAAAAAAACAACATCGCCCAGGTATCCTCTCAAGGTGTGGGCGACAGTTGCACCTCTGTCGTAAGCGGTCATTCCATAGGTGTACTCCTGCGGAATCTGGTTAAGCGGAAAATAGCTGCCATCGCCACTGGAGGTGTGACAATACTGAATGATCTGCTTATGCTTAGTCCGGATGAAGTCCTTATACTGTTCCTCCCCGTACAGAACTTCCTGGGAGCGGGCATCGGAGAAAACAGCCCAGCCTTCGTTGAGCCACATGTCTTCTGCACTTGCACAGGTTACATTATCGCCAAACCACATGTGCGACAGTTCATGGGCATAAAGCGATTCGTATTGCAAGCCTCCGTTCACCGCAAAATGAGGATAGGCGACATTGGTAGCATGCTCCATCGCACCGATGGCTGTGCCCACGTATCCGATCCTTTCCCAGCGATACGGTCCGAAGCTTTGTTCGAAAATCTGCATGATGTCGTCAAGATGAACGAAGGAACCTGCAACATTATCCGAATCTTGCGGCATGACCCAAATCTCTATAGGTATTTCTCCTTCCATCCCATTGTAAGTGCCGGTCCACCGTGCATAATCACCCACTGCCACAGAAGCAAGATAAGTTGGAATGCTGTGCGAAATATTCCATTGATAGGTCAGTGTTCCGTTGCCGTTGTCGACGATTTCTTCAAGCAAACCACCGCAGACTGCGTCCATAGATTCCGGTACGGTAGCATAGATGGTATACAAAGCCCTGTCATGAAAGTCATCGATACAGGGAAACCAGGTTTTGCCAAGGTTATGCGGAACAGAAACAAACCCGACACCGAGATTGAAGCAATAATTTCCTGCCCAGTGAAAACCTCCCCACTCTTCATGAAATGGTTCTCCGTGATAGTTAACCGATACGGCAATAGTATCTCCGGTATTGACAGGTGCTGTGAGAGAGATGGTCAAAATATTCCCGATGTGGGTAAAACCGGCGGCAACATTGCCATCGACCATCACCTGGTCAACTGTCAGATCCATAATCTCCAGCTTAACCAGGTTAAGATTATTAACTTTGGTTACCATCGAAATGTCTGCCTGGGCAGTTATTTCATGGTTGGCGAAATCAAATTCGGTTATGTAAATAGTGTACGTTAGAGCATCGAGGGTGTCGCTGATCCATTTTTCGCCAGGTTGAACAGAATTGCCACAATTGCCCGTCTGCCAGGCAATCGTCATTGTCAACTTAATGATCAATGGCAGAAGGATGTAAGATTTCGGTTTCATTGCCGGTTGTTTTTGTTTTGAAAATATTGATGTTCGACATGGTTTCCATCGAAAACCAGGTAACTGAAATATTTAATCCAGTCACCGACATTGTAATATATTGATTTTCCGTTGAGGTTTTCAGCGACAGGTTTATGGATATGTCCGAAGATGAAGAAATCTATATCAGCATCCTTCGAAAGCACTTTGTTACAATATGCCTTCAGCCTGTTGATCCCCTCCTGGTTCACTTTTTCGAGACCGCTGTTTTCGTTGGCGATCCGGCTCCGGTTCGACCAGAATAATCCCATAGCAGTTCCGATATCGGGATGAAGCCACCTGAAAAGCCATTGATTGACACGGTTCCTGAAAATCATTTTGATGAACTTATAGCCGTTATCTCCCTTTCCCAACCCGTCACCGTGTCCAAGGAAAAATATCTTACCATTGATTTCTTTGATTAGCGTATCGGGATAAATCTGAAATCCGAGTTCTTTTGACAAATAATCGAAAGCCCAGACATCATGGTTGCCGCGGAAAAAATAAACCGGAATCCCCGAATCGGTTATTTCGGCAAGCTTTCCCAACAGCCTGACGTAGCCTCTCTGGATCACAGTCTTATATTCGAACCAGAATTCGAACAGGTCGCCCATGATATAAATTTCCTGCGCATCGTTTTTCACTGCTTCGAGCCAGGCAATAAAAAGGCGCTCGCGTTCCAGGCTTTCCTCATGCGACGGAACTCCGAAATGGCAATCAGAAATGAAATAGATTTTTTTGCCGGGCTTTAGCGCAGTCATAAATCATTTATTTCAACATTGAAGGAATCATCTGCTTTAACTGAAATCATAATGAACCAAAGGTAATCATTGATTGTGATGTGCGATATTAAAAATTCATTTCTACCACTATTTTAGATCTATTATCCGGGCGACAACTTCATCAAAATCTTTGCTTCTGTAAAGAATCTTCTGGTCCTCATCAATAAGATAGTACCAGAGAATATCACGGGCAAGATTATAGTCTTTAACAGCTTCCGAATTTAAACCCTTCAGGTCGCTTCCCTGAATTCCCGGCAGCTTGTCAAGCTTTAGCGCTCCCAGCCAGACCACGCGGTTTTCATCTAATGAAACTCCGAACAACTCAATATTTCTTTTTCGTAATTCGGGATAAAACGGAACAAGCTTCCTGTTGTCCTGCCTGGCTTTTGCATTCCATCCTGCCCAGAAATAAATCAGTACTTTTTCGCCCGCAAGACTCCTCAGGGCAATCAGTTTACCGGTGGTATCATGAACCACAATATTGGGCGCTTTTCCCCCGGATTTCAGTTTCTCATCCGCAGTAAACCGGTCGAATATCCTGCCCCGGATTTCCTCAACACGCTTGTGGTGATCAAGCGAATGCTTGTTGTTTTGATGCGTGATCATGAGAGCGCTGTCGATCCTGTGGAAATAAACAAAATCATCCTCTTCATCGAGAACCGTGTTCATACCAAGCTTCCGGTTAAGCACAATGAGCGAGGTCAGCGATCCCGGATATTTATTTATGAAATCCATTACATACCGACGCTGATCTTCATAAATGATTTTATAAGCCGAATCCAATTCGGTTTTTTTATCAAAAAAATTCAGGGAATCCTGGCTTTTATAATAGATATCAGCTAAAGAATCCACTCTTGCTTTCTGGCGGATCATGAAAGATTCGAAGTCCTTCAGCTTTACTGAACCCGGAGAATTTATGATCTCAGTTCTGGTACCGAAAACAGAATCATTAATGGAAATCTCAACATTTTCGCCCGGTTCAACAGCTAACAGCAGCATGTTTTCAGGTGTCGTTCTGAGAATATAGAAACCGGCATCGTCCGCCGGCACTTTAAATCCGAACCTGCCTTCGGATGAAATCCTGGCTGAGTCGAGTACATTCCTGCTGCTTACATCAAGCTCTTCAAGGTAAATCATCATGCCTGCACAACCCTGAAGCATCCCCGAAATGGAGGTTGCAAATTGTTCCTGCCGGTGTGAGCAGGAAGAAATCACAACAACAGCGGACAAAAATTGAAAGAATTTTCTAATCATCTTACAGAACCAGGATGCAAAAATAGAAAATGATATACTTTATCCATTGTCAATTCCTTGGGCAGTTGGGTTCAAAATAAAAAATTGCGGATTTGCTTTTGTTTGTTTACCTTTGAGAAATTATAATCATCCTTATGAAACGAATTGCCTTCTCAATCATTCTTCTGTTTCTTTTGGGCGAAACCGGTTTTCAGCTTTTTGCCCAGAAAATCCTTGTGGTCGAGCGTCCGGGAACGGTTAAGAACTTTAAATATGAGCCATCGGATTGGATCAAAATTAAAATTCTTCCTTCAGGTAAGATCTTAGCAGGTAAGATCAGCGGGATGACCGACAGCAGCTTTACCATTAATAAAACAACAATGGTTAAATTATCGGAAATTGGTATTGTTTTCAAAAGAAGATGGGGTTTTCTTTTTCTACAGCAAGTATTTATTCTGGCAGGTATTCCCTATTTAGGCATCAGCCTGATAAACGGAGCCATTAATGATGACAAACCCATCATTTCCACCGGAACGATAATTATCGGCAGCAGCATCATTGCTGCAGGCGCGGCGATAACTCCGCTTGTAAGCAGGAAACTGAAAGTGGATAACGAGAACTGGAGGATCAGAATACTCAATTTTGACCAAATGCCTCTTTTAGCTCCCGAATAAAAGGACAAGCTATTCCAGGTCACAACCAGGATAATTGGATTTAAACC
>Ga0233425_10010506_pt1 | contig 11249 bp, 12 predicted proteins | sample Watercolumn_Towu_2_FD_181712 | JGI IMG/M metagenome (GOLD analysis project Ga0233425, IMG submission 181712) | Freshwater microbial communities from Lake Towuti, South Sulawesi, Indonesia - Watercolumn_Towuti2014_140_MG | ecosystem: Environmental > Aquatic > Freshwater > Lake | place...
AGACGGACGAAACCCCATGATCCGCAAGGCGGCAGTGTTCGTGATCGGCGGAACGGTGCTTCTGATTGGTATCGCGCTCCTCGTGCTCCCGGGTCCCGCCTTCATCGTGATTCCCGCGGGACTAGCGATCCTGGCGATCGAGTTTGCCTGGGCGAGGCGCTGGCTCGACAAGGTGCGCGAATGGGCGAAGGCCGCGGCGGCGAAGGCGCAGGGCAGCTTCAAGCGAAGCGACCGTGATGGCGATTCGCCAAGCGCGTCGTGACGCGCCCGTACGCTTCGCCGATGGTCACGGATCGACCGCACGGATCCTCGCTCTACGCGAACCGCACGATGGTTGTGCTGCTCGCGCTCGGGCTCTCGGGCGGGATTCCAAACCTACTCGCGACGAGCGTGGTTCCGGCGTGGACGACAGATGTCGGCTGGAGCATTGAGGCCATCGGATACCTCTCGCTTCTGCAGTTTCCCTATGCACTGAAGTTTCTCTGGGCACCCTGCGTGGATCGCATCGCCTTGCCGATGCATCGGCGGCTCGGGCAGCGTCGCGTGTGGCTTCTCTGGTCGCAGCTCGCCATCGCTCTCTTGATCCTCGCGCTCGGTCTCTGGCAGCCTGCGGGAGTCGACCCGTCCTCGTCAGTGCATGTCATCATCTTCGCCGCGCTTCTAGCCGCGCTCACGCTCTTTAGTGCGACGCAGGACATCGTCGCAGACGCGTTTCGAGCCGAGTCGCTCGAGCCAAGCCAGCTTGGCGCAGGCGCAGGAGTGTTCGTGAGCGGTTACCGAGTCGCGTTCGTTGCGCTTGGGGCCTTGGCGCTCGCGCTCGCGCCTGCGATCGGCTGGACCATGGTCTTTGCAGGCATGGGGCTCATCGCGAGCGCGTGCGTGGGTGGGACGCTTGCGGCGCGCGAGCCCGAACGACGCGTAGCTCCCGAACCAGGGTTGCGCGGGGCGGTGGTTGCGCCGTTCATGTCTCTGTGGCGCATCTGGGGCATTCGCCTGTTCGCACTAGTGATGTTCGTGCTGCTCTTCCGGCTCCCCGATCAACTTGGGAACGCGATGACGACGCCGCTCCTTCTGAAGGGGCTCGGCTACACGACCGCGCAACTCGGGTGGGTCCGACAGGGTTTCGGATTCACGCTCACAATCGTTGGTGCGCTCGTCGGAGGCTGGATGGTTGCGCGTCTCGGAATCGTCCGGTGCCTCGTCGCGTTTGGGGTGGTGCAGGCTGGGAGTAACGGAGGGTTTCTTGTGCTTGCGGAGTTCTACGGGGCGACCACTCAGGCCGCGCCGTCGACACCGCCATCGCTCGTTCCACTCATGGGCGTAATCGCCGTCGAGAACTTCGCGGGAGGCCTCGTCTCCGCGGGCTTCGTCGCGTTCCTGATGTCCGTTTGCGACCGCGCCGTGGTAGCAACGCAGTACGCGCTCCTCACAGCGCTCATGGCGGCCAGCGGCGCGATCGCGGGATCGCTCAGTGGAATCCTCACCCGAGAGCTCGACTACCCGGCATTCTTTCTGTTGACGATCTTTGCCGGAGCGCCGGGACTGGCGCTAGTCCCATTCATACGATCTAGGTCATGCAACGCTTCGCGAGTCGTGCGCTCTTAGGCGCTGTGATCTGTGGGCTCTCCGCCTGTCAGGCTCCCAAGCCTTCGCTCGCGAAGGCGACGGAGGGGGCAAGCGCCACCTACATGGAACTCCAGATCAGACTTGAAGAACTTCGCGCGCAGATGCGCCCGATCATTCGTCAGGCGGCAGTGCTCATTCCGCTGGATTGCGAACTCGCTGCGGAGGGAATCGAAGACACCGTTACGCGTGCAACGCTGCTGGACATTGCCGCCAATGTCGGCGTCTATGGCGTGTCGCGCATGAATGCCCCGGATCCAAGGGTGGGTCTCGCCGACTTGATCGTCACGACCGCCTCAGTCGCCGATGCGATTGCCACGACCGCTGCGGCCGGTCCATATCCATCCATGCAAATGCTCGTAGAGACTTTCGCCGAGCTTGAGGCGGACCTGCAGCGCCTCGGCGATGTGTGGCTCGCGCCTGAGGTTCTAGCGCAAGTCAAAGAGGGCATCGCGGTAGCCAAGCGAACTGGCGCGCAGGACACGCACGACTTGCTGCGCGTCAATCAGTTACTGGCGTCGCATGCATCACTGCCCCGCAGCCTGCAGATTGACTCATCGTTCGTTCGGTTCGACGACGGTGGGCTCTTCGAACAGGGATTGGGAGAGATTCACGGGGTTGGGCTCGCAGTGCGTGAGGTTGCCGACATCGCCGCGATCATGCCGCAGTCGCTCGAGTTCCGGCTGAGGCGCGCGCTCCTCCTCTCGGCGGAAGAGCCCGTGATCGCGAAGGCGCGAGCCGATCTCGCCTCGATCGCGAGTGATCTACACCGGCTTGAGAGCCTCGGTCAGTTGGACAAGCTCGCCTCGCTCGACAAACTTGACCAGCTCGCGAAACTGGACGCGCTCGACAAGTTGGGCCTCCTCGCGTCCACGCTCGCGAAGCTCGACTCGCTTGAGAAACTTGACAGGCTCGCGGAACTGGAGTCGCTCGGGCCGCTCGACGGACTCACCGCGCTTCGCGAGCTGGTGGAGATGCGCGAGTTGATCGCCGGGGCCATCGTTGTGGGACTCTGCGCGCAAGGCGCACTCATTGCGTGGGCGAGTCGCCGCCGGTAAGGTTTATGACCCATGACTCCGGAAACCACATCAGCGTTCAAGCAACTTCACGCGGCGAGCCTCAAAGCCGGCGTCCTCGACGCCAAGACCAAGGAACTCATCGCGCTCGCCATCGGGGTGTCGCGCCTGTGCGAAGGGTGTGTTGTGCATCACGCGAAGGCCGCGAAGGCTGCAGGAGTCTCACTGGCCGAACTCCATGAGATGCTCGATGTCTGCACGCTCATGGGTGGTGGGCCCGCGACGGTCTATGGGAAGAAGGCAGTGGACGCGTTCGGCGCCTAGTTTGGCAGTAGCAAAGTTGCAGTCGCAAAAAACTTCCGCGTCAGTGCATACCGGTTTCGCAAGTTGCGAATAGTCGGCACTCGCGGGTCCCAACGCGTCGCGCGCTACCACGAAACCATTAGGAACCATGATGTCCACAATCTGCATTCGCAAGTACCCCAACCGCCGCCTCTACGACACGAGCCGATCATCCTTCATCACGAGCGGCCAACTGCATGACATCGTCCGCAATGGATCCCAGATCCAGGTCATCGAGACGGCGTCAGGTCGCGACATCACGAACATCGTTCTCATGCAGACAGTCATCGAGCGCGATCCCGCCCGGATCACAAGCCTCCCGACGGACAAGATTCACGATCTAGTCCGTGGCATCGCGTGCGCGAGCTGCACGCCTGCGACGGCGCAGTAATCGCACCCCACGCTAGCTCGTCACGGGCTGCGGTTCCTCGGAGACGAGGTGTCGCAGTCTTTTCACTTCCGGGAACGCCCACGCGACAGCGCCGACAACCGCGATCGTTCCGAGGCCGCCCGTGACAACGCTTAGGACCGGCCCAGCTAACCGTGCAACCAAGCCGCTCTCGAACGCGCCGAGCTCGTTGCTGCATTCGATGAAGACCGAGTTGATGGCGCTGACGCGACCGCGCAAGTGATTGGGCGTGCGCGCCTGCACCAGCGTGTGCCGAATGATCACGCTCACATTGTCGGCCGCTCCCGAGGCGAAGAGCATGAGCAGGCTGAGCCAAGTCCATGTCGAGAATCCGAAGACGACCATAGAAAGGCCGAACACGGCAACCGAGAGGAGCAGCGCGCGCCCTGCGTGCGAGAGTCGCGGGCGCGCGGCAAGCCAGACCGCCATCGCGAACGCGCCTAGGTATGGGGCGGCCTTGAGCCACCCCAGGAGCGTCGGTCCGCCCCCCAGAATCTCGTCGGCATAGATAGGCAGGAGGGCCGTCGCGCCGCCCAAGAGCACGCCGAACAAGTCGAGCGTCAGCGTCGCGAGGATCACGCGCTCTTTCCAGATGTGGCCCATGCCGGCGAGCATTGATCCGATAGTGAGTGCCGAGTGTGCTCGCGACTCCACGCGGGGGCGAAGCCGTGTTGCCACGACGGCCAGTACGAGGATGAGTCCTGCGCTCACGAGCATTACAACCCACCCGCGCACGCCAGCCCCAAGCAACGCGCCCGCGGCGATCGGTCCGGCGACGGCGGATGCCTGAAAGATCCCACTGTTGCATGTGACCGCGCTCTCGAAGTTCTCTCGCTTCACTAAGAGCGGCAGAAGCGAGTTGCGACTTGGACCGTTGAAACTCCGCACGCAACCGGAGGCGAAGAGCAGCGCGTACCAAGTCCACTCGGATGCGCCGCGCGAACTGGCGATCGCAAACGCGATGGCGATTGCCACGAACCCGCACTGCGTGATGACAAGAATTGCGCGGCGACTGTGCCGATCCGCGGCGTGGCCGGCGAGCAGCGCGAGCGCAATCACGGGGATGGCGCGCGCGAGCCCAGCGAGTCCTAGCGAGAGCGCATCGTGGGTGACGAGCCAGATCTCCCAGAGCACCGCTGTCGTCATCATCTGCAGCCCCGTGCTGGACGCGAGGAAGCCGACCGCGAATAGTCGGTAGTTCGGTTCGCGGATGACACGGAGAAACGGCGGTGCCGCCATCGCCTATCTGTACCCCAAAGCGCGCGGCAGCGTGGGTGCACGAGCGGCTACCTTTCGTGCATGACCATCGCACACGAACGGGCGCTTGCGGCGCGGCTCCTCTGCGTCGGATTCGCGGGTGCGGCAATCGACGACGACCTGCGCGAGATGCTCGGAGCTGGCGTTGCGGGAGTCGTGCTCTTCGCGCGCAACGCAAGTACGCGCGCGGGCTGCAGGGAACTCTCTGCTGCGATTAAGCGAGAGGCAGCGCGGCTCGGGAATCCCGGCGTCTTTGTGGCCATCGATCACGAAGGGGGACGCGTGGTCCGTCTAAGCGACGGGATGACGCGTGTGCCGCCCATGCGCGAGATCGGCGCTAAGGGAGAGGCGGAGGCTGCGCGAATCGGTGCGCTCTTCGCGCAGGAGCTTCGCAGCGCGGGCATAGATCTCGACTTCGCGCCGGTAGTGGATGTCGACAGCAATCCAGCCAATCCAATCATCGGCGACCGCAGTTTCGGCGCAGACGCTGCAACGGTCTGCGCGTGCGGCGGCGCATTCATTCGCGCGATGCAACTTGGAGGCGTCGCGGCCTGCGCCAAGCACTTTCCCGGCCACGGTGACACGGATCTCGACAGCCACCTGCACCTGCCGCGCCTCGCGCACACGGTCGAGCGCCTACGCGAGGTCGAACTCCCGCCCTTTGCATCGGCGGTCGCGGCCGGCGTTGCCTCGATCATGACGGCGCATGTTGTCTTTGATGCGCTTGATGGCGGCACGCCAGCGACGATGAGCCGCAAACTCATCGATGGAATTCTCCGCAGGGAGCTTCGCTACGAAGGTGTTGTCTTCAGCGATGACCTCGAGATGGCTGCGATCGCAGACTGGATGGGGATCGGGGAAGCTGCGGTGCGATCGGTCGCCGCCGGAGTCGACTGCCTGCTCGTTTGCCACCGCGCGGACCGACAGCGCGAGGCTATCGAAGCGCTTACGAAGGGGCTTTGCGACCGGACGCTCCCGCACGAGCGCGTCGAGCAGGCCGCCGTGCGCCTTGACCTGCTTCGCGCGCGTTACGCGCGCTGAGCCCGAGGGCGCGGCGCATCGCCGCGAGCGTGCCCGCGCCGCAGTGATGTTCGATCCCCTCGGAGTCGCGAGCAGCGTCGGCGGGGGGAACACCGATGGAGACAAGGAACGCAACGACTGTGGCGTGACGCGCCCGAGCCGCACTCGCCATTCGTTTTCCCGATGGTGTGAGAGTGACCGGTCCATGCCGCGGCTTTCGTGCGAGTCCCGCCTGTGTGAGCCGCGCAACAGTCTTGATGACCGTCACATGGGAGACGCGCATGTGCGCGGCGAGGTCGCATACGCGACAGGTGCCTTGCGATGCGCCAAGGTCCTCGATCGCTTCCACATAGTCCTCGAATGTCTCGAGCGCGTGGTCGTGGCGGGTCTTGGCGAACGGCCCACGAGGGAAGTGGGGCATCGGTCGACGAGGGCTTGCCATGGCTGCGCGCGTATCCTACGATCAAATGTAGCCATGGCTACATTCACTAGCATCCTTCTGGCAGCGCACATCGCGCAGGCCACGGCCGCGGGGGACCCCGCGAGCGCCAACTCCTCGCCCTCCGCTTCGCCACCGCCGATGCGTATCGTCTGCACGACGGGCATGGTCGGCGACATGGTGCGCGGCATCGTGGGGGACCGCGCATCGGTCACGACACTCATGGGCCCCGGCGTGGATCCCCACCTCTACAAGGCCACAGCGTCCGATGTGCGATCGCTCGCGTCAGCAGACGCTGTCGTCGCTAACGGGCTGATGCTCGAAGGACGAATGCAGGAGATCTTTCCGAAGCTCCGAGATCGCGGTGCCCTCGTCATCGAGGTGGGTGCAGGCGTTACTCCTGCGAAGCTGATCGTGCCCGATGGGATGCACGGTCATCCTGATCCGCACATCTGGATGGATCCGACCCTCTGGGCCGAGGCTGCGCGGCATGTCGCGCGTGAACTTGCCGCGCGTGCTCCGGAGCATGCGCAAGAGTTTGCTCGACGCGCATCGGAGATGGAGGCACGCTGGCTTGCCGCGGATGCGCGCATTGCCAGCGCACTCGCGAGCGTGCCGACGGAGCGTCGTGTGCTTGTGACGGCGCATGACGCGTTCTCCTACTTCGGTCGCCGCTACAGCGTGGCCGTCGCGGGCATTCAGGGGGTGTCGACGGAAAGCGAATCGGGGATTGAGGACATTCGCAAGCTCGTGGATCTGCTCGTCGCGCGCAAGGTGCCAGCGGTCTTCGTCGAAACTACGGTCGCGGACAAGAGTGTGCGCGCACTTATCGAGGGGGCCGCGGCACGCGGTCACGCCGTCTCGGTCGGAGGGTCGCTCTACTCGGACGCGATGGGCGAGGTCGGCACTTTCGCGGGGACCTACACGGGCATGATCGAGTCGAATGCAACCACAATCGTCAAGGCCCTCGGAGGAGACGCGCGTGCGTGCGAAGCGTCGCGCGCCGAGTTTGAACACGCCGCGCAATGAAGGATCACTCTCCTGCAAGTCCGCTCTCGATTCACGCGCTTACCGTCGCCTACCAGCGCAAGCGTGTGTTGTGGGATGTAGATCTCGACCTTCCCGCTGGTGCGATCGTCGGCATCATCGGTCCCAATGGCGCGGGGAAGAGCACGCTTCTAAAGGCGTGCCTCGGTCTCGTCGCGCCATCGAGCGGAAGCGTCGCCGTCTTCGGGCAACCTCTAAGCCTCGATCCATCGCGCGTCGGGTATGTGCCGCAGCGCGAGAGCGTCGACTGGGACTTTCCGGTGAGCGTGTTCGATGTCGTGCTCATGGGGACATACGGGCGGCTCGGGTGGTTGCGTCGTCCCGGCAAGGCTGAGCGCGAGGCGGCGCACCGCGCGCTTGAGGAAGTCGGCATGACGGCGTTCCTCCACCGCCAGATAGGCCAACTCTCAGGCGGGCAGCAGCAGCGAGTCTTTCTCGCGCGCGCGCTTGCCCAGCGGGCAGAGCTCTATCTCATGGACGAGCCGTTCGCGTCGGTGGATGCCGCAACCGAGCAGCAGATTCTCCAGGTGCTCAGGACGCTCCGAGACCAGGGGCGGACGACTGTCGTCGTGCACCACGACCTCGAGAGCGCGCGCGAGTACTTCGACTGGGTTGTCCTCCTGAACACGCGTGTCATCGCCGCCGGTCCAGCGCGCGAAGTCCTCACGCATGAACGGCTGCGAGAGACTTATGGCGGTCGTCTCGCCATCCTCGACGAGGCGGCTCAGCGCCTCCAAGGCGTGCAACGGGGATAGCGCGTGCTCGGTCTCGACCACAACACGCAGGTGGTCGCCGCCGCCGCGGCACTCACAGGCGCAAGCGCGGGACTCGCGGGGTCGCTGCTCACGCTCCGAGAGCGTGCGCTTCTTGGCGACGCTCTAGGCCACGCCACACTTCCCGGCATTGCGCTCGCGTACATGGTTTCACTCTGGCTCGGCGGTTCCGGGCGAGAACCCGGCATCCTTCTCGCGGGAGCCGCGCTCGGCGGCATCGCTGGCCTCGCGTGCCTCACAGCTATTCGCCGTGCCGCGCGTCTCTCCGACGATGTCGCGATGGCGATCGTGCTCGGATCATTCTTCGGCTTCGGATCAGCGCTGCTAACACTGATCCAGTCGTCGCCGCAGGGACACGCGGCTGGACTCGCCACTCTCGTGACAGGTCATGCGGCGTCGATGATTACCGAGGACGCCATCGTGGCTGCGAGCATCGCGGGCATCTGCATTGCCGTCATCGCTCTCATGTCGAAGGAGTTACGGCTCCTCTGCTTCGACGAGGCGTTCGCGCGCGTACTGGGGCGAAGGACCGCATGGCTCGACGCACTCGTGCTCGCGATTGCTACGGCGGTGGTCGTCGCGGGGCTGCGCTCCGTGGGACTCGTCCTCATCGTCGCGCTCTGCATCATGCCCGCCGCTGCCGCGCGATTGCTAACCGACCGCTTCGGGCGAATGCTCACGATCGCCGCTGCGCTTGGTGCCGCGAGCGGGGTCGCAGGCACGCTAGTTAGCGCGAGCGCGCCTGACTTGCCAGCGGGAGCGTGCATAGTGCTCGCGGCCGCGGCCCTCTTTGCCGCCGCCGTGGTTTTCGCTCCACGCAACGGACTCATCGCTCGCGTACGGGGAGCACATCCGTGAGCGAGTGGACTTGGGCGATCGATGGATGGATTGTGGCCATCGGAGCGTTGGCGGCGGTCGCGTGTGCGATTCCGGGAGTCTTCCTCGTCGTGCGGCGAGAAGCGATGCTCGCTGATGCGATTTCGCATGCAGCGCTACCGGGCATCGCCGGAGCGTTCCTCATGTCGGGAACACGCGATCCACTCTGGATGTTTCTCGGGGCAGTCGTCGCTGGGCTCGTGGTGGCCCTCGGCGCGCGGGCCATCGCGGCGCTTGGCCGCATCGAGCCGGGGGCCGCGCTCGGCATCGCGTTCACAACACTCTTCGCGCTCGGCCTCGTCGCGATTGTCCAGGTGGCCGATCGAGTCGACCTTGATCCATCGTGCGTGCTCTTCGGGTCGCTCGAGCTCGCGCCTCTGGACAGCGTGCGTCTCGCTGGCGTCGATATCCCGCGAGCGGCGACGGTGCTTGTAGCGGTTGTCACTCTCAATGCGGCGCTCGCTGCCGCGTTTTGGAAGGAACTCACAACGACAGCATTCGATCCGGCGCTCGCTAAGGCACTCGGCCTGCGTCCACGCATGATTGAGTGCCTCGTGCTGTCAATGGCCGCGGCAACCTGCGTCGCAGCGTTCGAGGCAGTTGGCAGCATTCTCGTCGTAGCGATGTTCGTGATCCCAGCCGCAAGTGCGCGCCTCGTCACTCATCGCCTCGTCGGGATGATCGTGGCCGCGATGGGATTCGGGGTTGCTGGCGCGATGCTCGGTCACTGGATGGCAACCTCGGCCGCACCCACATTGCTGCCGGAGGGCCGCGATGCGTCAACGGCAGGCGCAATCGCGGCGGCGCTCGGCGTCATGTTCGGGCTCGCCGCGCTTCTCTCGCCGCAGCGAGGGGCGATCCGGCGCGTGCTCGACCGCGCGATCCTCGCGAGGCGCACGCTGCGTGAGGACGCGCTCGGCCTGCTCTGGCGCCTTGAGGAGGATCGACACACGACCGACGAGCGCGGTCTTGCGGCATTGCTTGTGCGCGAGGCGGATGGATGTCCGCGCACGGCGGCGCGAGCGATACGACGACTTGTCCGAGAGCAGCTTCTGCAAGTGGGACAGGGTGGCGTACGGCTGACCGATGCTGGTCGACGCGCGGGCGCGGAGCTAGTGCGATCGCACCGACTCTGGGAGCTCTATCTCGCGCGCCGCCTCGCGCTCGCGCCGGACCATGTCCACGACACTGCGATGGAGCTCGAGCACATCACGGATGCGACGATGCGCGAACAGTTAGCACGCGAAGGAGAATCAGGCGGGGTCGGCGCGAACGGTCTCACCGATCCGCATGGCCGCCCGGTCCCCGGCGGACCGCAATAGTCAGGGAGTGATCGGTTTCGCAGCGGGAGTGGTTGCGGGACTCGCGCTCGGCGCGGCCGGGATGGTCGGCGGCGCAGTCGGAGGTTGTGGGTCAGGCGCGGTGGCACGCGGCGCGAATGGCTGCGCTGATGCATCGATCACGGCAAGGGTCACCAACTGCGCTACCTCGGCGGCGAGCGACGCGTCGATCTTCGCCACTTCATCGGTCACGCGGTGATAGTCCTCATGATCCTCGACAGAGAGCAGCACGGCCGGGACATTCTGGCGCAAAAATGGTCCTTGATCGCTGCGATCGAGCCAGTCGGGGTGTTCATCAACGCGCAGGATGAGGCCGATCGATTCGTTCGCTCGCCGAAGGGTCGCGATCGCACTCGCTCCCACCGGTCCGCCGTCGATGAAGATCTCCCGTGGCGATCCACGACTGATCATGTCCATGTTGAAGAGCGCACGGATCTCGCCCAGCGGAACCGGCGGGCTCTTCACGAACGCGCGCGAGCCGACCAATCCCGCCTCTTCGCCGTTGAAGGCGACGAAGACGACGCGGCAGTGAGGACCGAGCTTCGCCGCCGCGCACTCTTTGAGCGCATGAGCAACCGCAAGCATTCCGGCGACACCCGACGCGTTGTCGTCGGCGCCGTTGTGAATGCGATCCTCGCCGGAGCGCTTGGGCCGCAGGTGGTCATAGTGCGCCGTGACGAGTACGCACCCGTCGGTGCGGCCATCAGCGGGGGGCTCGAAGATGCCAATGAGATTCGGTCCGGTCTCTGGGTTGCTATCGATTGGGATCCGTTTCATCTCAATCCCCTCACTCGCCATTCGAGCGGAGATCCACTGCGCCGCCTTCTCCGCGAACGGGCTGCGGAAGAACCGTCCGCCCATCTCATCACTCGAGAGCTCGCCAACATCCTTGCGCAATTGCTCGGCGGTGATCGAACTGCGGATGAGCGGTACAGTGGCGCTAGCCGGCGCGTGTGCCTGAGGGGGCACCTGCGTGGGCGTAGCAGCCTGGGCAACCACAATCGAGAAGAGCAGTGCGCCAACGGATGAGATCATGCCGGTCCTTTGTAGGCGAGCAATCGCAGCGCGTTGAGGGCAACGAGGACGGTGCTTCCCTCGTGGAGCACG
>Ga0233425_10010507_pt1 | contig 11248 bp, 8 predicted proteins | sample Watercolumn_Towu_2_FD_181712 | JGI IMG/M metagenome (GOLD analysis project Ga0233425, IMG submission 181712) | Freshwater microbial communities from Lake Towuti, South Sulawesi, Indonesia - Watercolumn_Towuti2014_140_MG | ecosystem: Environmental > Aquatic > Freshwater > Lake | place: Indonesia...
TCGACATGACGATTGCCAAGTGGAGCGGCCCGGCGGTCAAGGGCGCGACCGACCCCGAGATTCCCAAGATCGCCACCAAGCTCGTCGAGCAGGCCATCGAGGGCCTCGGCGGCATGAAACGCTTCGTCAAGAAGGGCGACGTGGTGTGGGTGAAGCCGAACATCGGCTGGGACCGCGTCCCCGAATTGGCCGGCAACACGAATCCCGAGGTCGTCGCCGCGCTCATCAAGATGTGCCTCGACGCCGGCGCGAAGACCGTGAAGATCGGCGACAATCCCGTCCACGCCGCGGCCAAGACCTACGTTAGTAGCGGCATCGAGGCCGTAGCCAAGCAGCTCGGCGCCGAAGTCGTGTATCTCGACAAGAACCGCTACAAGGACACGGAACTCAAGGGCGGCGAGCGGTTGAAGTCCCTGCTCCTCTATCCCGACATTCTCGACTGCGACTTCGTGATCAACGTGCCGGTCGCCAAACACCATCGGCTCAGCGGCGCCACGTTGGTGATGAAGAACTACATGGGCGTGATGGACAACCGGCAGCCCTTGCACCAGGACTTCGCCTCATGCCTGACGGACCTGACGCGGCACATGATGCAGCACTATAAGGGCCGGCCGCCCTTGAACGTGCTCGACGCGGTGCGGATCGTCGTCACCAACGGCCCCAGCGGCGGCAAGCCCGACGACGTGGCCGTGCGGACGACCGTGGCCGCCAGCACCGACCCCGTGGCGCTCGACGCCCTGGGCATCGAGTTGCTGGGCAAGGATCCCGCGGAGATGAAGAAGGCCACCTCAATCGTGAAGTACGCGGCCGACAGCGGCCTGGGGAAGGCCAAGTACCGCGAACTGGCCCTGAAGGAGCTGGCCGTCGGATGAAGGGCTGGCGACGCACCGTGAACGGGGCGCTGGCGCGGCGGATCGTGCAGATCGCTGCTCTGCTGCTGTTCTTCGGGCTCGTGCTGTTGGCACGGCGGCGTGCCGATGCCGAGCCCGAGTCGTGGCTGCAACTGTTCTTCTTGCTCGATCCGCTGGTGCTGCTGCTGACGTGGCTGGCCGCCCACGCAGTGCCCGCGCTGCTGCTGTGGTCGCTTGTGACCGTCGGCGTGACGTTGGTTTTCGGCCGCGTGTTCTGCGGCTGGTTCTGCCCGCTGGGGACGATCCACGCGCTGGCCGGGCGGTTCTTCGCCCTCTGCTGGCCGCGGAAGAAGCGGCCGGAACACTGGTCGCGCTGGCACCTGGCGAAATACTATCTGCTCGTGGCGCTGGTCGTGATGGCGGCGTTCGGCGTGCATTGGGGAACGCTGCTCGATCCGCTGGTGCTGCTCTACCGCACGACAACCACGGCCCTGCTGCCCGGCGTGCAATGGGTCGTGGAAGACGGCTCCTACGCCTTCGGCCTGAGCGATCCGGCGCGGCAGTTCCTCCGCGAGCACGTCACCGAGGTCGAGCGGCAGGCGTTCTTGGGAAGCGGCACGATCCTGGCGGTGTTCGTCGGGCTGTTGCTGCTGAACCGGGTGCGGCATCGTTTCTGGTGCCGGTATCTCTGCCCGCTGGGGGCGCTGCTGGGCGTGCTCTCGCTGCGGCCGTTGTTGCGACGGCGGATCGAGCAGGAATCCTGCAACCAGTGCGAGATCTGCGGCCTGGCGTGCCACGGTTCGGCAGCGGCCGCGCCCGGCGACCAGTGGAGGGCGCCCGAATGTCTCGGCTGTTTGAATTGCACGCCGGCTTGCCCGCGCGAGGGCGTGCAGTTCACGCTGGTCTGGCCGTGGCAAGCCGAGGCGGCGCCGGCTGCTGCATCCGCCGCGGCTACGGCGACGAAAGGCGTCAACCGCTCGCGGCGGGGATTCCTCCGCGGGCTCTACGGCGCAATCGGCGCGGCGGTCGGCGGTGTGGCCGGCACGTTCCTGCTCCGCGCGAATCCGCAATCCCGCGGCTCGGCCGGACATGCCGACTTGGTCCGTCCGCCAGGGTCGCTACCAGAGCGCGAATTCCTCGAGCGTTGCACGGGCTGCGGCCTGTGTATGCGCGTGTGCCCGACCGGCTGCCTGCACCCGGCTCGGACCGAGGCGGGGCTGGAAGGGCTGTGGACGCCGCGGCTGGTCGCGCGGCTGGGCCGCTGCGACTACAAATGCACTCTCTGCGGCCAGGTCTGCCCCACCGGGGCCATCGCGCGGCTGACGCTGGAGGAGAAGCAAGAAACGCGGCTGGGCATCGCCGTGGTCGACCGCTCGAAGTGCATCCCGTTCGCCTACGGCCGCGACTGCGGCACGTGCGTCGAGGCGTGTCCCCTGTCGCCCAAGGCCATCAGCCTGGTCGATGTCGAGGTCCAGGTGTCGGTCAACGAAAGGCCGCGGACGAAGGTCGTCAGCCAGCCGGTCGTCGATCCCGACCTGTGCATCGGCTGCGGGGGTTGCGTGGAGGTCTGCACGTTCCGCGACGAGCCGGCGATCCACGTCGTGGCCGCCAACGAGAGCCGCCATGCCAAGATCAAGCCCTTCCTCGACCTGCGGGGGCAGCAGCCCAAACCGGCCCCCGCCAAGGAAGGCGAGGTGCCCGCGGACCTCGATCCGTACGGGAAGTAACCCTGCCCGTCACTGGTAAGCCTCTCTTCGATTGGCGATGCGCACGACATGGACGGTGCTTGTGCGCGTGTTGATCTGATACACGATACGGTAATCGCCCACTCGGAACCTGAAGAAGCCCTATACATCGTCGCGGACCTTTCGCCAGTCCTTGAACCGCCCGGCCTTGACATGCTTGGACGCTTCTTTCGCGTCATCGAGCAGCCCTGGAATTGCAAGCAACTCGGCGGTGGCGTCGCGGCTGGCAGCCGTATCGAGGTAGTCCAAGAACTCTACAGCCACGCGAATCTTCTCCGGCGGTAGACTGTCCAAGCGTTCCTTGGCCCGCTTTCGCAACTCGGCGATGGTCATGCCGTAGCTCCTGAAGAACGTTCCACCATCATTCAGACCACAGTACCCCGATTATAGCAGAAAAGTCAACTTATGTCCGATACGCCTCCAGCGCCAGCAGGAGTTGAGCGGTGGCAAAGGGCATCTGCTGCATGGGGTCGAGGTAGGTGCAGAGCGTGGATTCGGCGGCGGTGAGGTAGTCTCTGCGGTGGAGCAGCCGGCCGAGACGCAGCAGCAGCATCGCCGCCAGCCCGTTGCCGCTGGGCACGGCGCTGTCGATGAAGTCCTTGCGGCGGACGATCAACGGCTCGTGGTCGGCGGCCGTGTAGAAGAAACCGCCCTGCCCGTCGTCCGCGAAGCGGGCGAGAATCTCGTCGGTTAGGGCAGTAGCAGTATCGAGCCAATTGCGACTGGGGAACGACTCGTAAAGCGTGACTAAGGCATTGCCCAGGCTGGCGTGGTCGTCGAGAAACGCATTCCCCTTCGCACGGCCCTGCCGCCAACAGTGCAGCAGCCGGCCCTTCTTGTCGCGAAGCTCATCGAGCAGGAACGCGGCCGCAGTCGCGGCAGCAACGATGTAGCGCGGCTCATCGAGCGCCGCGCCGCCGCGGGCGAGGGCCTCGATCATCAAGCCGTTCCAACTCGTCAGCACCTTGTCGTCGCGCCCGGGCCGCACGCGCGTGGATCGCGCCGCCAGCAGCTTTGTCCTCGCGTCGGCCAACTCGGGAAAGAATGGGGACAGTCCCCATTTGTGCGAAGCACCCTCCGGGCCGTTCCGGCAAATGGGGACTGTCCCCCTTTTTCCCGCCCGGTTCAAGATGTTCGCGCGCTCGAAGTTGCCCGCGTCGGTTACGTCGTACTCGCGGCAGAACGCCTCGGCCGCCTCGGGGCCGAGCACGGCGGCGATTTCGGCCGGGGTCCAGACGTAGAACTTCCCTTCGCGGCCCTCGCTGTCGGCGTCCTCGCTGCTGTAGAAGCCGCCCCGCGGGTCGGTCATGTCGCGGAGCACGTAGTCGAATGTCTCGCGGGCCGTCTGCGCATAGGCCGCGTTGCCGGTCGCCTGCCACGCCTCGACGTAGCAGCCGGCCAGCAAAGCGTTGTCGTAGAGCATCTTCTCGAAATGCGGCACGAGCCAGCGGGCGTCGACGCTATAGCGGTGAAAACCGCCGCCGAGGTGGTCGTAGATGCCGCCGGCCGCCATGCGGTCGAGCGTCGTAGTGACGATTTGCAACAGGTCGTCGCCGCCGAGGCGCTTCCATCGCCGCAGCAGCAGTTGCAGGAGCATCGGCTGCGGAAACTTCGGCGCGGCGCCGAAGCCGCCGAACTGGCGGTCGAACACCTTGACGGCTGTCGCTTCAGCCTCGTCGAGCGGTTCGTCGTCGAGTTGCTCGCCGCCGGGAAAAACGGGGACAGGCACCTCGCGGCAACCGTTTTCGACGGCGTCAACCTCCGCGGGCTCGGAGCCAGTCCCCGTTCTTCCGGCCTGCTGATTCTCCCGCAGGAACCGCGTTAGCCGGTTGGCCTGTTCGTGTACCTGGCCGCGGCGGTCCTTCCAGGTCTTGGCGACGGCCAGGAGAATCTGGTCGAAACCCAACATGCCGCCGCGGGCCCGCGCGGGCCAGAACGTGCCGCCGAAAAACGGCTCCAGCGACGGCGTGAGAAAGGCCGACAGCGGCCAACCTCCCTGGCCGGTCAGCGCCTGCACCGCCTCCATGTAGATCTGGTCCAGGTCCGGTCGCTCCTCGCGGTCGACCTTGATGCACACGAAATTGTCGTTCAACAGCCGGGCGATCTGCGGATCCTCGAAGCTGTCGTGCGCCATCACGTGGCACCAGTGACACGACGAGTAGCCGATCGACAGGAAGATCGGCCGGTCCTGGCGGCGGGCCAGTTCGATCGCCTCGGGGCCCCATGCCTGCCACTCGACCGGATTCCCAGCGTGCTGCAAGAGGTACGGGCTGAGTTCGTCGGCAAGGCGGTTGGGCATGGGGAACAAAGGGGGAAGGCGGAAGGGGGAGGGCGGAAGGCGGATTGAGGATTTCAGATTGAAGATTTCAGATTTGCGATTTCGGATTCGCTCGTTTCCCCCTTCCGCCCTCCGCCTTCCCCCTTACTCAAAGCTCTGCTCCGCCCCCGGAAACGAACCGCCGCGGACTTCATCGCGAAAACGGGAAACGGCGTCCACGATGGTGTTCCCCAGATCGGCATACGCCTTGGCGTGGCGCGGCGTGCGGTCGGGCAACATTCCGAGCAAATCGTGGAACACCAGCACCTGGCCGTCGCAATCGGCCCCGGCGCCGATGCCGATGGTGGGAATGCTCAACTGGGCGGTAATGTGCCGGGCAGCGGCCGAAGGAATGCATTCGAGCACCACGGCGAAGGCCCCGGCCTGCTGCGCGGCGGTGGCGTCGGTCAGCAGTTGCTCCTCGTCGCGTTGCACGCGGAAGCTGCCAAGCTGATGGACGCTCTGCGGCCGCAGTCCGCAGTGGGCCATCACCGGAATCCCGGCCGACACCAGGGCCGCGATCACTTCGGCCTGCTCGACTCCCCCCTCGAGCTTTACGGCCTGGCAGCGGGTTTCCTTGAGAACCCGCCCGGCGTTCTCGACCGCCTTGTACTTGCCCAAATGGAAGCTGGGAAACGGCATGTCCACGATGACCAACGCGTGCCGCACGGCCCGGCCGACCATCTCGGCGTGATAGATCATTTCGTCGAGCGTCACCGGGAGCGTGTTCGCGTGCCCTTGCACGACCATCGACAGGCTGTCGCCCACCAGAACGCCCTCGATTTCGGCCGAATCGACCAGCTTGGCAGTGGGGTAGTCGTAGGCGGTCAGGACGGTGATCTTTCGGCCCGCCCCCTTCATGGCGGTGAACTCGGGGACGGTAATTTGGCGGTCGGCGGTGGTCATGTCGGTCGTTGGGATGGCAACCGTCTCGTCGGGGTGGCAGTTGTACTGCCACCTCCGTAGTAAAGGACGACAGGTTGGGGTGGCAGTACACCTGCCACCCCAACGAAGCGTCTCTATTGTAGTGCTCGCCGGGGCGGGGGGCCAGTGGGCCGAAACGCCGAATGGGGACGGGGCGCGTCCTCGCGTCAGCGCGTCTTGCGACCGCACGTCTATTCCGCGAGGACGGCCCCCCGTCCCCCTTCCCAGGCTGGTCAAATCGGTCGCAGGGCGGTATCCTTCAGGGAGAAACTGCCCCTGCCCGCAACGGCGGCGCCTGCGGCGGATTGCCGCCGGGGCCTTTGCCGGATGCCCAGTCGAGGAGCCGCCGATGTTCAGCCGCGCTGCGATGGCCGTTGCGATGCTCGTTGCCTTGGCAGTTCCGGCCGCCGCACAGCCGCGGCCCAAGATCATCCGCCTGACGCCCGTCGAGATTCACGGCACGGTCACGGCGATCGGCCCGACGGCCCTTTCCGCGACCAGTGCGGCCGGCGAGCCGTGGCTGTTGCAGGTCTCCGAGGAGACGGTCATCCACGTGACCGGTACGGCCGAGGCCGACATGTTGCAGCCCAAGCGGTTCGTGCGCGTGCAAGGCATCGTCGACAAACGCCAAAGCCGGATGAAAGACAAGGTCGACCGCATCACGCTGATCATGCCCGCGAAAGACGGCGGCCGCATCCCGGGTGCGTTCTATCAGGGTCAGCAGCCGGAGGAGGAGAGCGACCTGCCGGTGCCGGGCAAGGTGCCGCCCCCGAAGTTCGCGCCGCCGCCCGAGTTGCCGGGCCAACCCAAGCCCGCCAGGCCGGCCGCGAAAGGCAAGGCGCCGGATTCGGGCAAGGATTCCGGCGCAGCGCCCAACGAAGAGTTCCTCGATATCCGCGGCTCGATCGCGCGCATCAAGGGCAGCCAGTTGACCATCGACGTGCCCAACGCGCTGTTCAAGTCTCCCTTGCGCGTGGATCTCGACGCGAAGTTGACGATCGACGTCGACCTGCCGGAGTACAGCATGGTCAAGCCGGGCGACAAGATCGCGGCCCGCGGCGTGCAAATGGGGAATCGCGTGGCCGACGTGCGAGAGTTGAACATCGTGCTGAGCAACTCGCTGACGACGAAGAAGCGGCCGCTGACGAAGCCGCTGGCCAAGCAGCCCGTGCCGCGGGCCAAGCCCGGCGAGCAGGAGCCGGTGGAGGTTGCCGGCGGCAAGACCAAGCCGGCCGACCCGCCGGCCAAGCCCGAGCTGCCCGCGGGTAGAGACCAACCGCCCGATAGAGAACCGCCCGCCGCCGACGGCGATCCGGCCGACAAGATTCTTCCACTCCTAAGCCTGAAGCCCGACGAACTGAAAGGCAAGGCCGCGCTGAGCATCGCTTTCAACGCGGGCGATCCGCTGCTGTTCATCCCGGCCAAGGAAGAGACCATCGAGAGCATCCGCAAGCAGTTCGGCAACCCGAAGGAAGTGCAGAACGTGCAGGGTTCTTTGCCGGTGGGCGAAGAGGGCGCGCGCAAGGAGGTGCGGTGGCAGGTGTGGACCTACGGCTCGCTGAAGATTTTCGTCGACGATACCGGTAAAGTACGCTATTTCCACTTGGGCAAGAAATGATTGCGAGGTTTCCGATGTTGGTGCGCATGAAAGTGTCCGCGTTTCTTGTGGCGGCCTGGACGGCGTTGGGGTGCCTGGTTGCCGCCGACGCCCGGGGGGCCCAGCCGTTCGGGGCAGGGCAACCGCAAGTCGAACCCTTCGAGGGCGAAGGGGCGATCGAGGTCGTGGCCCCAGGCAAGCTGCAGATCGTCAACAACGCCAACCAACGCTGCATGGTCGTGCTTACGCCGCAGACGAAAGTGGAACTGACGGGCACGGCCTCGGTCGATGCCTTGCGGCTCGGGGTCGGCGTGCGGTTCACGGCCGCGATGGACAAGCAGGGCGTGGTCAAGGAGAAGGTCTCGCAGTTGACGATCTTCACCCCTTCGCAGGAAAACCCGCTGGGCTTCTGGTCGGCCGAGAGCGCGCCGGCGGCGGGCGGAGCACCGGCCGGCGGCGCACCGGCCGAAGCTCCAGCCGGCGATCCGTTCGGCTTCGGCAAGAAGTTGGACGATTTGACCGGCAAACCAAGCGGTAAGCCCGCGGGCAAATCTGCCGGCAAACCGGCGGGCAAGGCCGCGGCGACCGAGACCGGCAACTATCTGATCGCCGGCCGCGTCACCGCCTTTCACGCCGGCACCGGCAAACTGCAGCTTACGACCGGCAACGCCGTCATCAAGGCCGAAGTTGCACCCGACGCCCAGGTCGATCTGAAACTGGCCGACTACTCCCTCGCGCGCAAGGGAGACCGCGTCACGGTCAGCGGCCAGACGATTCCCAAGAGCGGCCTGGTCCAGGCGGCAATCGTGAAGATCGCGGCGACCGAGCCCGTCGGCGGCGGCGGCAAGATCAAGCCCGGCAAGCCCACCAAGCCGACGAAGGAACCCCGCACCCCGAAGAAGACGCCGAAGAGCAAAGAAGCGGTGGAGTGATTTGCGCCGCACTCCAAAGGGGTCACGCCAGCACCGACGCCACGAGTGCCCGCAGTTCTTCGTGCAATGGCGGCGTGGGGGCGGCGAGGAATTGGCCGGAGTCGAGGACGAAGGGGCCGCCGTCGGGGGCGGTGACGATGCCGCCGGCCTCGCGGACGATCAGCGCGCCGGCGGCCACGTCCCAGATCTTCGTGCCGAACGACCAGTAGGTGTCGTAGCGGCCCGCGGCCAGGTAGCAGAGGTTCAGCGACGAGCAGCCGCTGCGGCGCACTGCCTGACACTGGAAGATGGCCTTCTGAAACACCCGCAAGTCTGGCGAGTCGGGCTGTAGATGCGGTGGGAAGCCGCAGACCGCCAGTGCGTCGGCGAGGCGGGCAACGCCGCTGACGCGGATCGGCCGGCTGTTCAAGTGCGCCCCGCCGCCCAAGGTGGCCGTAAAGCACTCGTCGCGGCACGGATCGTACACCGCGCCGACCAAGACCTGGCCGTCGCGTTCCAACGCCAGCGAGACAGCGTAGTGCGGCAGGCGATGCACGTAGTTGGTAGTGCCGTCGAGCGGATCGACGATCCAGCGGTAGGTGCCTGAGGCAAGGGGGACTGTCCCAGTTCTTGTGTCGGCAAGAACGGGACTGTCCCCTTGGGCGGACAAGGGGACAGTCCCATTTTCGCTGGGGCGAAAATTGGGACAGTCCCCGGTTTCCTCTCCCAGCAGGAAATGGTCGGGAAAGGCCCCGAGGACCACCCGGCGGACCGTCTCCTGCGAAGCCACGTCGGCCTGAGTCACCAGATCGGCGGGGCCTTTCTCGCGGACGTCGAAGCGGCCGACCCACTCCTGGACGACGGCTCCGCCCGCCCGCACGGCCTCTTCGCAAACCCTTATGTAGTCGACAATTGCGTCCATCATGCGTGCCTGGGGCGGGGTGTCTTGAGGAGCCCGTAGGACGGCCTTTCCAGGGATGTCGTTGACGGCCAGGAAAGGTCATCCTACTTGTTCTGGCGGATTATAGGGGACGGAGCCGCTCCAGGGAATGGAATGCGGGCTGGATCGCTCGTGGTTCTATGCGGAGCCGGAATTTCTCGCCTACTTCTGCCGACGGTGACAGCCTGTTGTCACCGCCATCTGCGATAAACACTGGCAGCGTACATAGTCCCCCGTTCTCCAGTTCAAGGCCGAAGAAGTGAGTGGGAGCATCGCTCCACGCGATTGCACACCGCCGGCGGAGGCAGCCACCATGAGACTCATTGACGTGCGTACCAGCGACGGTTCGCGGCATTTCGCCTGTTTGCCTAAGACGTGTGACTGGAAGAAGTTGCGCGATCACATCGGGCAGTTGCAGGGGCTGGAGTTCGTGAATCTGGTCGTCGGGCGACCGGAGGATCCATGGTGTGACTTCACCTTCCGCGGGCCCCGATTTCTGATAAGGAATGGGGGGCCCTACTACCATTTCTTCGTCGGCGATCCGCAGTGCTCCGACTTGCTGCTATTCCAGGTGGCGCTGCATTGCGAACGGCTGTTGGGCCCCGACGCCGCCCAATAGCGGCCCGCCCTGCGCCAAACCCTGCTGGACGGCCTTTCCAGGCCGTCAACGACGGCCCGAAAAGGCCGTCCTACGGGATTCTTGCCAAGATCGGCGTTATATTGGCGAAATAGTAACGCCCAAGGGCTCAGCACGTCTATCTACTTTCTTGAAGGAGCCATCTCATGAAAACCCTCACGCTGGCGTCCGCGATCCTTGGCTGCCTGTTCGCACTCCCCCCGACTGCTTCGGCGGCCGACGCCCTCCCTTTCCAGCACAAGGTCGAGGTGTACCGCAGCAAGGAGGGGGACGTCTCGGTCTTCACCGTGCGTCTCGAACAGCCCTTCCTGGCCGAGGAGTTCGAGAAGAGTAACTACTTGCGCCTGCAGTCGTCCGACCCGCGCGCGTACCTGATCTATCCCAAGGAAACGAAGTTCGAGCAGAAGCACGCCGAGTTCTACGGCCGGCTGAAGGGCGAAGGCAAGGTCAAGCTGAAGTTGGCCTACGAGATCGTCTCCGAGAACCTCGACGGCACGCGCCGCGTGGCGGTCCGCCACGGCGAGATCGAGGTGCCGATCCCCGCCGAGCCGACCGGACCGAAAACCATCTTCACCGATTGGGCCAATCAGCAGAACGCCTACTTCGCCGAACTGCTGCGGTACTATCCCGAAGAGACCTTCTATCAATACTGCCTGCTGCAATCGCGGGCACGCTACGGAGTGACGCCGCCGGCCATCCCCAAGGCCATGCCCGGCGGCCTGGAACTGGAAACCAACCTCTATCAACTCACCAGCGGCTCGCTGGCCATCCAGGAGACGCTGCAACGCTCGACGCTGGGTTCCGCGGGCCGCATGGGCGACCTGAACCGCCACATCAGCACGCTCTCACCGCCGAATCTCCGCTCGCTCCCCTACAAGGAGTTGCTCGAACAGAAACGCGCGCGCGACAAGATCGAACCCGTGGTCCACGACCTGTCGAAGCTCGTGCCCGAGGACCAATACTTCCTGCACTTCAACTCGATGCGGTCGCTCTATGAACTGAACGACCTGTCGACGCAGTGGGGCGACAGCCTGCTGCGGCTGTTCACCGTGCGGGCGCAAGACCCGCAACTCCAGTCGAAGCTCGAAGACCAGCTTTGCCTGCGGCGCGATCCGCTCACGCAGCTCTTCGTCGATGCGGTGATTAGCGAAGTCGTCGTCACCGGCGCCGATCCGTTCGTGCTCGAGGGAACTGACGTATCGATGATCTTCCGCCTGAAGCAGCCCGAGGTGTTCCGCAAGACGGCCGCCGTGTGGTTGGCCGACGTCCGCAAGAAGCACCCGGAGATGGAGGACCGCGAGTTCAACTACCGCGGCCGTAAGGTCG
>Ga0233425_10010508_pt1 | contig 11248 bp, 1 predicted proteins | sample Watercolumn_Towu_2_FD_181712 | JGI IMG/M metagenome (GOLD analysis project Ga0233425, IMG submission 181712) | Freshwater microbial communities from Lake Towuti, South Sulawesi, Indonesia - Watercolumn_Towuti2014_140_MG | ecosystem: Environmental > Aquatic > Freshwater > Lake | place: Indonesia...
CTTCAACCTGCTGGAGGAGGCCTCTCTCTTCCTGCACGTCCTGGAGGAAGGCACCTGGGCGGTCGTCCTCGACGATCCGGGGGCCGCCATCAAGGTGGAGCCCTTCTTCGTGGACTACCCCCAGGGGTATCAGCCACCCCCGGCCCAGCGCGGCAGCTCCCGCTGGGAGCTGGATCCGGGCTACTACGTGCTGACCCTGGTGCCCGAGCGCAGGGGCGCCGTCACCATGACCATCCGGCCCCACGGGCTGCTGGACTCCGTGATGGGCGCGGTGGGCCTGGAGCGCTCGCGCGCCGCCCTGGCCACCCTGGGTGGCCCGCGCTTTCCCGCCCTCACCCTGGAATCCGCCTGGGACTACACCCTCTACACCAACCTGGTCCCCGGGGTGAAGCTCGGGCTGGTGCAGCGCGCCCTGCCTCTGGATCTGGGTGATCCGCTGCCCCTGAGCCTGGCGCCGGGCGAGGTGCTCGACCTCCGGGTGACCATCCCGGAGACCGGCTCCCTGCGCCTGGAGAGCGACCGCGGCGGCCTGTTGGACGTGGCGGTGGACGGCCAGGCCTGGATGCAGCAGCCCGAAGTGGACCAGGGGCTGGCGCGGGTCCAGGTGCGCAACCCCGGGGCCGGTGCCACCGCCGCCACCCTCTGGCTCGAACCGCAGCGCCGTCAGCGTCAGCACCCACTGCAGCCCATCGACATGGAGACTCTCTCCTCCATCCCGGATTTCCCGCTGCTCACCGAGCAGGAGCCGGTCTCCTTCGACCTCGATCGGGGCGGCGAAGCGACCTTCCGGCTGCAGGTGGCTGAGCCCGCGCTGTACGTGCTGGAGACCACCGGCCTGCTGGCCACCGAGGGCCGGCTGCGCACCCGCACCACCCTGAGTCTCTACTCCGCCTCGGAGAACGGCGCGGGGCGCAATTTCCGGATCCAGGCCTATCTCGGCAGCGGCGAGTACCAGGTCACAGCCCAGGTCCACGGGCAGAGCCGTGGCCACGCCGGCCTGCGCCTGGTCCGCACCGCCCTGGAGGACGGGGGCACCCTGGCTCCCGGCGTGGCCGCGCGCGCCGAGGTCCCGGCGGGCGACGGAATCGCCTACCGCTTCCACGTCCCCGAGGAGGGCGACTGGGACCTCTCCGCCGTCGGGGAACAGCGCGGCTTCGCCTGCCGGCTCGAAGACGGCGAGGGCTGGCCGGTGGAGCGTCCCGGCGGCGAGCTGCCCGCCCGGCGCCGGTTGCGGGCCGGCGACTACCGCCTCGTGTTGCTGCCCACGGCGGTCGACACGCGCCGCGTCACCTCGGTGGCGCCGGTGGACCTGCCGCTGCGCTTCGCGGGTCACGGCCCCCACGCCCTGCCCCTGGACCGCCCGGTGGAGCACACCTGGACCGAGCCCCGCGACGGCGGGGAGCGCGCCCCGGACCGCTGGCGCCTCGAACTGCCGGCCGCCGTGGATCTCGATCTCTCGCTCGGCGACCAGATGGCGGGCGAGCTGTACCCCCTCGATGGAGACAAGCTCGGCGGACTCGTCACCCGCGTGGTGCCCGGCGCCGGCTTCTCGGGCAGGGTCGAAGCGGGTCGCTATGAACTCCAGGCCCGCGCCGCGCGCCGCGACCACGGGCTGCCCTACACGGTCGCGGTCAAGACCCGCCAGCTCGTGGTGGGCAGCCGCCGCGGCATCTCGGCGCCGGCCAGCCTGACGCTGGCGGTGGGTACGCCGGGGCTGGTCGAGATCGCCAGTGAGGGCGACCGCGACGTGCGCGCCCGCCTGCTGGACGCCTCCGGCCGCGTGATCGCCTCCTCCGACGACCGCCCAGAAGACTGGAACTTCCTGATCGCCGCCCCGTTGGCCCCCGGGCGCTACACCCTCAGGGTGAGCCCGGTGGGGAGCGACTGGGCGCAGACCACCGTGCGCGTCGGCTCACCGCGCGAGCGCACCGAAGAGGGCCTGGCGCTCGGCGCGGCCCGCGATCTCACCCCGGACGACGACGTGTTGCTGGTTCCCCTGCAGGGCACCGGCGAAGAGGGTCTGCTGGCCCTGGGCGCCGTCTCCGCCGAGTCCATCGGGCTGGCCATCGAGGCACGCCAGGATGGCGTCTGGCAGGCCGTGGCCACCGACCAGGGGCGGGCTCCCATCGCCTTCGCCCGCCTGGGTGGCGCGGAGGCCTGGCGCGCCCGCCTGTGGTCGCTGGACCGCCGTGGTAATCCGGTGCACCTGGTCGCCGACCTGCTGCGACCCCACCGGGTCGCCGAGGCCCGCATGGAAAAGGGGCTGACCTTCGCCGTGCCCCAGCAGGAGCCTGCCACGGCGCTGGTGGTGGACCTCGGCGGCGCCGGCCTGCTGGCGATGCAGGGCGAACCCGTCCGCTGGTGCCCGCGCCCCGGTCAAGGCTGCGCGCCGGCCGATGGCGGGCTGGTGCCGGTCCAGGGCGACAGCCTCTGGCTCGCGGCCCTGCCGGCCGGGGCCAGCCGCCAGGTGACCGTCGCCGCGCGCCGGGTGCGCCTCGACGGTGCCGGCGTTCCCACCGCCCCCGTGCGCCTCGCGCCGAGTGACGACGTCCTCGTGGATCTCGACACCGGCCTGGCCGGGCCGGTCCTGGTCATGGCCAGCGCCGTCGCCGGGCAGCCCGGTGTGCGCGCGGTGGACCGCGCGGATCGCAGGGACAACCTGGCCCCCGCGGGCGGCATGGCGGCGGGTGAGCGCGCGGCGGTGGCCGTGACCCTCGCCGCGCGGCGCCCGGCCGCCCTGGCCTGGAACGCCGACCCTGGTGCCACGGGTCCCGGCGATCTGCGCATCGCGGCCTGGCGCTTCCCGGAGCCCCTGCCCGAGGGCATCGCACCCGGACACCTGGACTCCGAGCTGCCGGCGCAGGCCGCCCGCGCCTGGTCGCTGCCCGAGCGGGTCCTGGGCCTGCGGGTCACCCTCTCGGTCGGCCTGGTGGCCGTGATCGAGGGAGAAGGTGGTGTCCTCGGGACCTGGTGGGCCCAGGACGCCCCGCGCGAGATCTCCTGGGCTGGCCAGGCGCGGCGCCTGCTGGTGCTCAACCCCACCGCGACGCCCGGCCGGGTCGCCAGCGACCTCATCCCCGGGGCCACCCCCGAGCCCGGCCTGGTCCTGGGCCGGCCCTGGGAGCGGCACCTGCTCGGCCGCGGCGACGTGAGCCTGACCCTGGCGCCCACGGGCACGCCCGGCCAGCAGCTCCATCTCCGGGGCGCCGTCCGCGATGCCCGGATCGTGGACGCCGAGGGCCAGGTCTGGCGCGGCCGCGACCTGCCCGCCCCGGTCTCCGGGGGGCGGCTCGACCTCGCGCACGATCCCGGCCTGGTCCTGGCCTGGATCGACGCCCCCGGGCGGGAGGGCGAGGGCCTCTGGGGCCCCGAGACCTCCCCCTGGCTGGTGGACCTCGCCGCCCCGGCCCTGGTCCCGCTGCACGGCACCTGCGCGCGCCTGCTGGTGGAGCCGCAAGCGCCCCTGGCCCTGCACCTGCGCGCGCCGCTGGGCCTGGTCGTCGGGATGCGGCACGGGCAGGATCCGCTGCGCGTCGAGGCCCACCCCGTCGCCGATGCGGTGGACCTGCTCCTGCCGGGCGGTCCCGCCGAGATCCTGCTGCGTCCGCTCGGAGGCGGCGAACTCTCGGGCAGCCTGGAGCTGACCAGCACACCCATCGCCACCCTCCAGGAGGGTCTCGGCCCCGAGCTGCTGCTGGCGCCCGGCGATGCGCGCTTCTTCGCCTTCGAGGTCACCGCGCCCGGCCCGGTGGGCCTCGGGGTGCGCGCGAGCGCCGACACCCCGCGCCTGCGCCTGCTGGATTCGGCCGGCCGCGTCCGGGGCGAGGGCCTGGCGCAGATGCCCGAGCTGGAGAATGGCTCCTGGATGATGGCCATCTCGCTCGATCCGGCCGCCGCCCCCGTGCACGTCCAGCCCGTGGTCGTGGGGATCGCGCTGCCCGACGCCGGGCCCCCGGAGGCGGTGCGCGAGGCGTACGCCCGCATCGCCCGCACCGGCGGCGAGGACTGGACTCCGGTCCCCTCCTCGATCCCGGAACCCACGCCCGCGGTCGAGGAGGAGCCCGACGAGTACGGCGACGAGTACGGCGACGGCGAGTACGGCGACTACGGCGACGGCGACTACGGCGACTACGGCGACGGCGACTACGGCTACGAGGAGGAATGACCATGCCACGCACCACCCTGCGACGCGCCGCCTTGTGGCTGGCGTCCCTCATCGCCCTCTGCGCCCTGGCCCTGGCGACTGTGGCCCTCGCCGATCCGGACGCCCTGCGCGGCGCGCTCATCGCCCGTCCCGCCGGCGCGGGCGGCGGCACCGTGGTCGTGCCCGACCGCTTCCTCAGGCGCTGGGATCCGGTCACCATCTTCTTTGCCGCGGACACGGGTCCCGCGGACGGCGGGTCCGAGGATCACCCCGAACGCCACGCCCGCATGAGCCCGGAGCAGCCCGGCGCCTGGACCTGGCTAGACGCGCGGACCCTGCAGTTCAAGCCGGCCGAGCCCTGGCCCGCCCTGGCCACCTTCACCTGGAAGGCCGGCGGCACGCGCACCGACCTGGCCACCCTGATGTCACCCCCGCTGTCCAGCGTCCCGGCCGCCGGGGCCGAAGGGCTCGACCCCGTCGAGGCCATCACCCTCACCTTCGCCGAGCCCATGGACCTGCGCGCCCTGGCCCGCATGCTCACCATCGAATTGCGCGCCCTGCCGGGCGCCGGCGGCCCACCCGACCGCCTGATCCGCCAGGGCGATTTCGAGATCAAGGCGCTGGAACGCCAGGGGCCCTCCGATCCGGCCACCTATGTCCTCACCCTGGACGACCCCATCCCGCTGGGCACCCGCGCCACCGTGCGCTTCCGGTTGGCCATCGTAGAAGAGGGGCAGGACGAGGACACCTCCTTCTCCACCTTCACCTTCGCCACGGCCGAACCCTTCCGGGTCGCGGGGCTGGGCTGCTCCCGCACCCGCTACCCCGTCAGCCCCGACGGCGGCGCTTTCGCCCCTGAGCAGGCCATCCGCTGTGACGCCTCCCGCGCCGAGGTCTGGGTGGACTTCACCGCTCGCCCGGCCGACTTCGGCCCCGTGCAGGGCCGCAGCCTGGTGCGCTTCGAGCCGGCGGTCGATGGCCTGGAGTACACCGTCTCCGGCACCCGCGTGTTCGTGAAAGCCGCCTTCGAGCGCGACGTGCCCTACAAGGTCAGCGTGGTCCCCACCGCGCTCATGGATCAGCAGCGCCGCCCGCTCGAGCTGAACGGCGAGAGCAGCCTGTGGCTCATTTTCCCGCAGCAGCTCCCCTTCCTCCGCATGGCGGCCGGCCAGGGCATCCTGGAACGGCTCGGGCCCCAGACCATCCCCCTGGAGGGCCGCGGCCAGGCGCGGGCAGATCTCCGCATCCATAAAATCAATCCCCTGGATCGCTCCTTCTGGCCGTTCCCGGCGAGCCCGGTCGGCGTGGAGGAGGACGACCGCCCCCCCGGCCCCGGCGAGGAGCCCGAGGCCTTCACCTCCCCGACCGGCACCATCAACGCCTGGCAAATCGCCGCCCAGATCGACGCGCTCGGTACTCCCGCCCGGTCCGCCGTGGTGGACCTCCCGCTGAGCACCGGTGGCAACGCCGCGCGTTTCGGGCTCGACCTCTCCGAGCACCTGGCGTGGATCTCCGGCCGCGGCCAGCCGGGCACCTACCTGGTGGGTGTGCGCAGCCTGGACGGCGCCTCCAGCCGCGCCTGGATGCGGATCCAGGTCACGGACCTCGCGCTGACCACGGTGGAGAAAGACGACTCCGTGCTCTTCCTGGTCAGCTCCCTCTCGACCGGGCGCGGATTGCCCGGCGCCCGCGTGCGCCTCGAGGGCGTCCAGAGCGTCTACTACCAGGACACCTGGGTCACCCTGGCCCAGGGCACGACCGGGGCCGATGGCACCTTCCGCTGGCAGGCCCCGGGGGCCGACCCGGAGCTGCGGCGCCGCGTGCGCCGCATCGTGGTCGAGCGCGACGGCGACGTGCTGGTCATGAACGCCGACGATCCACCCGAGCGCTACCGCGACAACCTCTGGACCGGCATGCACAGCACCTGGCTGCAGTGGAGCTTCGAGCCGCTGGACGGCCGCCAGACGCCGGTGGAGGACCTCTGCCACATCTTCAGCGAGCGGCCCGTGTACCGCCCCGAGGAGCCCGTGCACATCAAGGGCTGGGCCCGGCGCCGCACCGCGGGGAAGCTCACCCCCATCCAGGAGCGCGGTCTGCTCCAGATCCAGGGTCCGGGCGATCTGGCCTGGACCGAGCACGCCGACTCCTCCGCCACCGGTGGCTTCTACCACAAGTTCTCGGCCGACGATCTGCCCTCGGGCGCCTACACCGCCACCTGGTCCACCGACTCGGCCGACGACGCGGAGACGACCTACCACCCCCGCTGCAGCGTCACCTGGCAGATGGAGGCCTACCGGCTGCCGCAATTCGAGGTGGACCTCAGCGCCCCCGAGACCACCCCACTCGACCGCGAGTTTGCCGTCAAGCTCGACGCCACCTACTACGCCGGTGGCCAGGTGGCCGGGCGCCCCGTGCGCTGGCGCGTGAGCCAGTACCCCTACGACTACCGGCCCAAGGCCCGCGCGGGCTTCCTGTTCTCCTCCGACGGTCGCTACGGCCAGGGTCGCCGCTTCGAGACCACCCCGGCGCTGGACCGCGAAGACGTCACCGACACCACCGGGCACGCCACCCTCGCGCTGGACCCCACGGTGGAGCCCACCGCGCATCCACGCACCTACGTGGTCGAGGCCACCGTCACGGGCGACGACGACCAGACCGTCACCGCCACCCAGCAGATCGTGGCCCTGCCGGCCTTCGTGCTGGGCCTGTCCGTGCCGCGCTTCCTGGAGCACGCCACCAGCATTCCGGTGGGGCTGATCGCCGTCGGCCCCGACGACGAGCTCCTGCCGGAGCAGGAGGTCACCGTCCGGTTGAGCCACCGCCAGTGGCACTCGCGGCTGCAGGCGGGCGATTTCTCCGACGGCGTCGCCCGCTACGTCACCGACGTCGTGGACGAGCCCGTCTCCGAGCAGACGGTCCGGACCGGAGCCGACACCACCCGGCTCGCCCTGCCCATCCAGCGCGCCGGGGTCTACGTGGTGGAGATCGAGTCCCACGATCGCCTGGGCCGCGTCCAGGTCGTCTCGGTGGATCTGTACGCCGGCGGCGAGGAGGCCGTGACCTGGGCCCGGCCCGCCACGAAGACCTTCGCGCTGACCGCCGACAAGGACCACTACCGGCCCGGTGAGAGCGCCGCGCTCGTGTTCCAGAGCCCCTACCAGAAAGCCCGTGCCCTGATCGTGGTGGAAGCCCCCGACGGCAACCGCTACGACTGGGTCGACGTCCGCGGCGGCACCGCCACGTACCGCCTGCCCATCGACAAGACCTGGACCCCACGGGTCCCCATCCACGCCGTGCTGATGCGCGGGCGGCTCGATGACGACCGCGCCCCGTCCCGGGCGGCCGATCTCGACCTCGGGAAGCCCGCCACCGTCGCCGCCACGGCCTGGCTCACGGTCGATCCGGTCGGCAACCAGGTGGAGGTCGCCATCCAGAACCCCGAGAAGGCCCGTCCAGGCGAGACCGTGGACGTGACGGTCACCCTGAAGGACCCTGACGGCAAGCCGCTGGGCGGTGAGCTGACCCTCTGGTTGGTGGACCAGGCCGTCCTGGCGCTCGGCCAGGAGCAGCGCCTCGATCCCTTGCCCGACTTCATCACCCCGGTCCACTCGCGCCTGACCGTGCTCGACACCCGCAACCTGGTGCTCGGGCGCCTGCCGGTCTCCGAGATGCCCGGCGGCGACGGTGGGGAGGAGGAGGGCGGGCCGCTCGACAAGGCCACCGTGCGCAAGGACTTCCAACCCGTGCCCTACTACGAGCCCGCCCTGGTGGTACCGGCCTCGGGCAAGCTCACGGTGCACGTGAAACTCCCGGACAACCTAACCAACTTCAAGATCCGCGCCAAGGTGGCCGCCGGCCCTGACCGCTTCGGCTATGCCAAGGGCCAGATCGCGGTGCGCCTGCCGGTCATCGTCCAGCCCGCGCTGCCGCGCTTCGTGCGCCCGGGCGACCAGTTCGAGGCCAGCGCCATCGGCCGCGTGGTCGAAGGAACCGGCGGCGCCGGCCAGGCCGAGATCAAGGTCCAGGGCCTGGACCTGCAGGGCAAGGCGCGCGCCGCGGTCACGCTCGACCCGGTGAACGCCGCGCGGATCGGCTTCCCCGTGACGGTGCAGAGCCCCGGCTACGACCCAAGCGGCCTGCCCACCCGCCGGGACGTGACCCTGACCATGGGTCTGTCCCGCGGCAGCGACGGCGCCTCGGACGCCTTCGAGGTCACCCTGCCCCTGCGTCCGGATCGCTTCCCCGTCGCCGTGCGCCAGATCCAGCTCCTCGCGAGCGGAGAGAGGGTGGACATCCCGCCCCTGGCCGAGGCCCCACGCGCCGGCACGCTGCGGCGCACCGTGCTCGCCGCCCGCGAACCCGGCCTGGTGCACGTGGCCTCCGGGATGGACTTCCTGCTGCAGTACCCCTACGGCTGCACCGAGCAGCGCGTCTCCCGTGCCCGGGCCTACCTGGCCACCGGCAAGCTGCGCCAGCAGATCCACCTCGAGCGCGACCCCAAGGAGGTCGATGTCGCGGTGCTGGAGACCCTGGCCTGGATCGCCGACGTGCAGGGCTCCGATGGCCTGGTGGCCTTCTGGCCGGGTGCGTCCCCCAGCGTCTGGCTCTCGGCTTGGACCCTGGAGTTCCTGGTGGAGGCTCGCGAGGCCGGCTACCGCGTGGACGACCGTGTGTTCGACAGCCTGGTCCGCGGCCTGCAGCAGGCCCTGCGCTCCGACGACAAGAGCCTGCTGTCTGGCTGGGCCTGGCACGAGCGGGCCTGGGCGCTGCAGGCCCTGGCTGGAGCGGGGCAGTTCGATCGCGGCTATTTCGCCGAGCTGGGCCGCAAGTCCAACTACCTGGACGCCGAGGGCATGGCCGAGGTGCTGCTGGCCGGAGCCCGCGCGGGCCAGGCCGACTCCCCCACCGCCAAGGCCCTGGTGGACAAGGTGGCCGAGGCCACCCTGGTGCGGCTGTACCAGGGCAAGGAGATCTACGGCGGCCTGCAACAGATCCCCCACGCCGCCGGTGGCGGGCGGATCCTGTCGGGCGAGACCCGCAGCATCGCGACCATGGCCCGCGCCCTGGCGCGGGTGGCTCCCGAGAACCCAAAGCTCCCGCTGCTGTACGCAGCCCTCACCACCCTGGGCCGCACCGACGGCTGGGGCGACCCCAACGCCAACGCCGCCGCGATGCTGGCGCTGTCCGAGCGCCTGGCCCAGCCGCAGCCCAGGGCTCCGCAACACACCGTCTCGCTCACCGCGGCCGGTGTCGCGCTGGAGGCCCAGCTCGGCCCGACCGCGGCCATGACGTTCTGGCCAGTGGAGGGCGCCGGCGCCCTGATCGTGGCCCACAACGCCCAGAAGGGCGGCGAGCCCGAGCCCGTCCTCGTGCGGGCCGACGCCTTCTACCTGCCCGCCGCCGACGGCAGCCAGGAAGAGGCGAAAGCCCAGGGTTTCGTGGTCCAGCGGGTACTGGAGCGGGTGCTGGCCGGAGAGCGGCCGAGCGAGAAGCTGCCGGTGGACAAGGCCGGCAAGACCTTCACCTTCAAGGTGGGCGATGTGCTGGAGGACCATGTCCAGGTGGTCAATCCCGACGACCGCTACCACGTGGCCATCGTGGTCCCGCTGGCGGCCGGAATGGAGCCGATGAACCCGTCACTGGCCACGGCTCCGCCGGAGGCCACTCCCTCGGCCGGCCCCACGCTCCCCCCGACCTACGCGGACTACGCGGACGACGAGGTGGCGTTCTTCTACGATTATCTGCCCAAGGGAACCTACGACTTCCGGTTCCGGGTGAAGGCCTTCACCCCAGGGCGGTACGTGCAGCCGGCGGCGCGGGTGGAGCAGATGTACGACGCCAGCGTCACGGGGCACTCGCCAGGGGCGAAGATCGTGGTGGAGCGGGAGTGAACGTGAGTGAGAAGAAGTGGCGGGACTTCACACCATGCCTGAACGCCGAAACCGTCGCGATCACCTCCTTCAGAGGTTGGCCCTCCTCCTCGCCATTCTGCTCCCTGTGATCTGGGAGACCGTCCGCATCGCCCACCGCGCCGTCCTGCGCTCGCCCGCCCCCACCCTGCTGATCGAGGACCGGAATGGCACCTTCCTCGCCGAACTCTCCCAGGACCCCGAACAGGAGTTGGGGTACTGGGCGGTCCCCGACATCCCCTGGCGTGTGGCGGCCGCCACCGTAGCCATCGAGGACAAGCGCTTCTGGGACCACCCGGGAGTCGACCCGAAGGGGGTGGGCCGCGCCCTCGTGCAGAACGTCCAGAGCGGCGAGGTGGTCTCAGGCGCCTCCACGCTGGCCATGCAGGTGGCTCGCATGCAGGATCCGGGGCCGCGTACCCTCGCCAAGAAGGCCGAGGAGGCGCTCACCGCGCTGGTGCTGACCCAGCGCTATGGCCGCCAGGCCGTCATGGCACACTACCTGCGCCTGGTGCCCTACGGAAACCGCATCCACGGCATCGAGTACGCCGCCCGCCGCTACCTGGACAAGCCGGTGGCCGACCTCTCCTGGGCTGAGGTCGCCTTCCTGGCGGCCCTGCCCCAGGCGCCCTCCCGCACCAACCCGTTCCGTGCCGACGGCCGGCGCCGAGCGGTGGCGCGGGCGGGGCGCATCCTGGAGGAGCTGCGCGAGGGCGGTGTCCTCGACGAAGCCGACTTCGCCCAGGGGATGCTCGATCTCGCGGCCTTGCGCGTGCCGGACCGCGGTGTGCGCCCCCCCGAGGCCATGCACCCCGTCCTGTCGCTGGAGGAGACGCTGCGGGCCGATGGCGCCCGCTGGGAGCGGATCGCGTCTGAGCCCGTCGTGCGCACCAGCCTCGATCTCGTGCTCCAGGGTCGGATCCAGGGCCTGGTGGCCGACCACGTGGCCAGCCTGGAGGCCGCCGGGGCCGGCAACGGCGCCGTGGTCGTGCTCGACCGCGCGACGCGCGAGGTCCTGGCCGCGGTCGGCTCCACCAACTGGTACGATCCGCGCTTCGCTGGCGCCATCGACTACACCCGCGTGCCCCGCTACCCCGGCTCCACCCTCAAGCCCTTCCTCTTCGCCCTGGCCCTGGATCGTGGAATCATCCGGCCTGACACGCTCATGGACGACCTGCAGCGCGGACCCGACGGC
>Ga0233425_10010509_pt1 | contig 11247 bp, 8 predicted proteins | sample Watercolumn_Towu_2_FD_181712 | JGI IMG/M metagenome (GOLD analysis project Ga0233425, IMG submission 181712) | Freshwater microbial communities from Lake Towuti, South Sulawesi, Indonesia - Watercolumn_Towuti2014_140_MG | ecosystem: Environmental > Aquatic > Freshwater > Lake | place: Indonesia...
AATTACCTTTTTCTCTTTAATCTCTCAATAGCTTCTTCTCCCAAAGGAGAATCATTTTTTGAAATTTTAAAACTCTCAACAAATTCCATCCAGAAATTCTTATCGTATCTCACTCTAATAAATCCCGTAACAATCATTGCAATAACACTTCCAATTCCGGCAAGTAACATATCTTTTTGAGCATCCCAAACATCTCCCTGTGCCCCGAGAAAAGCAAGTCCAGCAGAAGGATCAACATTCAAAGCAGTAAGCCATTCAATAACTTCATATATCGCAGAAAAAGCAAAAGTCAGTTCAATAGGAAACCAAAATCCCCAAAATCCTTTAGCTCGAGATAATCTCATAAAAACCTCTCTAACTGGGTAAGCTAAAAGAAAACCAAATGAAAAATGCACAATTCTATCATACATATTTCTATCAGCATTAAACCAGTCCTGTAAAACATAACCAAAAGGAACTTCAGCATAAGTATAATGAGAGCCCATTACATGCAAACACATAAACAAAGTCAAAAGAGTGTAAGAAACATTTGATAATCTAAAATACCATGCAGAAATCAATATTAGAGGAACAAAAATAAAAACAAGATAATTCTCAAGAAGCCAATCATGAGGATACACAGGATTTATCGCAGCCCAAATCCACACAACAACAAAAACAGAAAGTAAAAACCATCTATACGCAACACCTTTCCTCATAAAACAAAATAGTAACATCAGTATTTAAAATAATCTCAAGGAGTTAATCTATCTCTATCGCGAGGAAACATAGTAGCTTCGCGAATATTATCCAAATCACACAATAACATAGTCAATCTTTCAAGACCAATACTCCATCCAGAGTGAGGCGGTGCTCCATATCTAAAAGAATCCACAAAATCTTTCAGTCCTTCAATTTTCAAACCCTTTTGTTTTATTTTTGCAATCAATAAATCAGGTAAATGGATTCTTTGTCCCCCAGAGGTAATTTCTAAACCTTTGTAAATGCAATCAAATCCTTCTGAATATTTTGCATCCGCCTTACCATCTCCAGGCATAATATAAAATGGTTTTAATGAAGCAGGCCACGAATGAACGAACACAAGAGTATCTGGAAATAATTCTCCAAGTTTTTTTTCTGCTTCAGGATTTAAATCATCGCCCGTGCTTATTTTAATTCCATTTTTCTTAAGCAATGCAATAGTATCGTCATAATCTATATATTTTGCAGAAGGCAATTTTAGTTTTAATCCTAAAAGCTCAATCTCTTTTTTATTTTTCTTAATAACTTCAGAAATCATATGCTGAACTACTTTTTCTTCCCATTTCATTACATCCATCTGAGAAGCAAAAGCACATTCAATATCCATCTGTCTTATTTCATTAATGTGTCTAATGGTATTATGTTTTTCAGCTCTCCAAACAGGAGTAATCATAAAAGTTTTCTCCATAGAACAAGCAATCATTTCCTTATACAATTGAGGACTTTGAGCCAAACAAGCTTCCTTCTCAAAATATTTAACTTTGAAAACATCTGCTCCTCCTTCAGAGGCGACCCCAATTAAACAAGGAGGTTGCATTTCTATAAAATCATGCGAAGAGAAAAATTCCTTGAATGAAGTAGATAAAGTATGTTGTATTCTAAATATCGCCTGTGTTCTTCTTCTATGAAAATCAACATATCTATAATCCAATCTCTTCGGTAATTCAGTTTTAGAAAAATCGGATACATCAATAGGCAAATTTTCAGCATACCCCAATACTTCAAAATGCTCAGGAACAATTTCCCTTCCTCCAATAGCCTTTTCACTTTTCTGAATCTTTCCAGAAATCAAAACAACACTTTCACGAGAAACTTTTTGCATTAATTCAAAAACTTCTTTTGAACTCTTATCTTTATGAGCTGTAATCTGCATTTCTCCAGAAGCATCTCTTAAAACTAAAAATCTAACCTTTCCTAAATCTCTTTGGTCATAAACCCATCCAGCAACAACAGCACTCTCTCCGGAATCCTTAGCACTCAAATCAGCAAGCATCTTTCTATTTTGCAAATGTTTCCAGTAATCCATATCTTTCAAAGAAAAAAGGCATTTTTAACTATTATGCTTTTAGAATTGAACTGCAACAGCACTAGTAACAAGCCCAGAACCAAAAGAAGTAATTATTACTCTACTACCTTTTCCATCCAAATTTTTAGCAATAGTTCCATCTCTAACAGCTTCATCAAGAGCAACAGGACAAGTAGCAGAAGACATATTTCCATATTTCTGAATAGTTCTATAAACAACAGCTCCGTGTTCATTTAACCTGCTCTCAACACCTGCAATAATTCTTTCATTAGCTTGATGTGGCACATAAACATCTGCATTTTCCCATTCAACAGCTTTCTTAAGAGTTTTAGCAGAATCCACCATTGAAAAAACGGCTCTCTTCAAAACAACACTTCCATTAGGCATCCGAATATAATTAGCTCGAGAATCTCTAAATATAGCATCCATTCCTTTAACGCCTCCCTCCTCAAATGGTTCGCTTCTTGAATAGACTCCTAAAATTCCTCTATTTTCATGTGTGTGGGAACAAACAACTGCGCCAGCACCATCACCAAAAAGATGACAATTAATATCCGTATAATCTGTTATTTTAGTCAAGCATTCAGAACCAACAACCAGCCAATTACCTTCAAAATCACGAGACATAGAATTGGCTTGAATTAAGGCAAGAGGAAAACCAGCACAAGCATTCTGAAAATCATAAGCAATTTTAACATTCCTCGCATTTAGTTGATTTTGTATCTTTACAGCAGCAGAAGGAAAATTCTCTTTTTCTCCAACAGTTGCGATAATTATTCCTACAAGACTATCAGCAGTAACTCCAGCCATCTCTAAAGCTCTTGTAGAAGCCACACACCCCATAGTTGAAGGCCATTCATATTCTCTACATTTTCTTCTTTCTCTAATCCCAGTTACTTCAAAAATCTTTTCAGGAGTAAATCTTCTTGATTCTCCGACTCTATTTCCGTTTAAATCATAAGTCCATAAATCTTTATCAATAAATTCTTCATTCTTAACAACTCTTTCAGGAAGATAACTTCCAGTCCCAATAATTTCAAGATGTCGCAAATCAAGATTCATAAAGAATTTATAAAAGAATAGTATAAAAAATTAGAGGTCTAAACATTGACACAAGTCGCCGAAATGGAAAGTTCTCCAGCGTCCATTTTGGTCTTTATATCATAATAATCGCTAGACCAGCTAGACCAATCCAAAAAATCTGTAACCACTTTATCAATAGTTGGATTTGCAACTGAAACAATCATAGAACAAGTTTTTCTGGAACAAGATAATTGACTATTTCCACAAGTCTTATAATCATTATAATGCGGGTTGTCTGGATAAATCTTTGTTAAACGATCCTTGAGAGATTTAAGAGGGCAATGACAATCCGAAGTTTCAGAAGATGAAATTCGTTCAGTATCAAATGGGCTATAATTTACAACGCCGTCTCTAAAAGACAAAGGAACAAGAACAAACATTAAAGCAATCAAGAAAATAAGGAGATAAACAAAAAAACGCTTCATCATAATTGATAGAGTAAAGATATTATAAACTTTTTGTCTTAAAAAATTAAGAATAGTTAGTAAATGATAAAAATTTCAGAAAACAGTATACAAGGTTAGCTATTCAAAACTCTCTCAATTAACTCCATCGCTTTCTTAGCATCTAACTTTCCTTTGAACTTGGCCATCAGCATTCCCATATAAGCATTAGCTCTCATTCCAGGTTTTGTTTTTACAATTTCTCTAACTTCTTTTTCAATCTCATTATCATTTATTTTCTCAACTTTAAGAGCATCTTTCAAATTAACCCCATCTAATATTTTCATCAAAATAGGTTTAACATCTCCTGAAGATATTTTGTCATTTGAAAATTCATTAAGTATTTTTTCATAAATTTTTTCACTCAATATTTCTTTAATCTCAATAAAACTCTTTCCTTTCTTAGAAGCAAACTCATTTCTCCATAAAGTCACCATCTTAGCAACTAAAGGAGCATCTAAAGGACAAATAGTTAACAAAATCTCAAACTCGTCAAGATTTTCATTTGAATCCAAAACTAATCCTATTAATTCATCAGTTAATCCTTTCTTTTTTAATTCATCACGAATATCGGATTTCAATTTAGGCAAATTTTTCTTTAAGAAATCAATTTTAATTTTACCAATTTTTAATAAACTCAAATCAGTTTCTGGATACATTCTTGATGCTCCAGGCATTGGTCTCAAAAATTCAGAAGTTCCATCTTCTTTTGCATTTCTAACTTCTCCAGTTTTTTTACCTTCTTTTATCTCCAAAAGTTGCCTATCAATTTCCTTATCAATCGTTTGAATCATCATCTTAGGATCTTGAAATCCTTTTATCTCAACTCGATCATGTCCAGAAATAGAAACATTCACATCTTGTCTTATTGTTCCAAGTCCTCTCTTAACTTTACAAGCTCTAAGAATTTCTCCTAATTTCAAAGCACATTCCTTAACCATTTCAGGATTGTATAAATCTGGATGCGTAGCAATTTCTACAAGAGGAATTCCTAATCTATCCAATCTATAAACAACTTTATTCTTCTCTCTGGAGATTACTCGAGCAGAGTCTTCCTCAAGACAAACAGTAGCAATTCTAACTTTTCCATATGAAGTTTCAATATATCCATCATGCCCAATTAACAGAGTTCTCTGGAATCCAGAAGTATTACTTCCATCAATAACAGTCTTTCTCATAACTTGAGTAATTGGATAAATTTCACAATTCAAAAGTAAAGCAATAGTCAATGCGACATTAAGAGATTCAGCATTTATAGAGTGAGCAGGTTCCTCGTCTAACTCAACAAGAGAAACAGTGTCGTTATATCCCTCATAAAAAAATTTTTTATTTAAAGAAGCTTCGTGAATAACAGCTTCATCAACGTTTCCAGTTTCTCCAGCAACAGCATGTAACTTGCGTTCAATAGTATAATGGGGTTCATCGTTTCTCAAAAACGATGGTGCCCCTGAAAAAATCTTTGGAGTATCAAGTTGCTGATGTATTTCAAGTCCTCCTTTAAATCCAATCTGTTTGTAATCTAAAAAATTATGAGAATCTATTTTTTTAGAGAGAGAAAATCCCTGATTTTTTGTATTAGGCATAATCTAAATCAAAGAAAGTAGTTATTAAAGATTATCAATCAAAGCGATGAATAGTATATCTCAAATTTGTTTTCTCATTTAATAAGGTTGTTAATGTTCTATCATCGATATCTGCTCGAATCTCAATTCTACCTTGTTTAAGGTCTCTTATTATAACTTGTGAAGGTCCTCCGCGATGAGAGAAATATCGAGAAATAATTTTTTTTATTCCTCGAACTTCATCAGGATTTTTAAAACCTTTTAAATCGATTTGATAATATGGTAACGCGTCGTAACTGTCAATCAAGGCATCCATTCCAGTATTCACTTTTGAAGCGAGATAGTTCAAAAGAACGCTTTCAGAATTATTCTTTGAAGGAGGAATTCCCATAAGTTCAGGTGCTCGATATAGTCCAGTACTTTCTCTATCTTTAAAACTTTGACGAGCGTTATGAATAAGTTCATTATAGAAACTACGTTCACCAGAAGGAAGAAACGCAGGAGCATAACCCTCATGAATAAGCATAAGATTTTGAATAAATCTAGAAGTGCGCCCATTACCATCTAAAAGAGGGTGAATTCTTAAAAAATGAAAATGAAAAAGTACAGCCCGTTCTATAGAATCTAACAAAGGGTTATTAGATAAAGATAACAAGGCATCCATTTGTTCAGGAACTTTTTCATATCTCGGAGGATTATCAAAAGGATAACCAGCGATACAAACATTGCTTGAACGATAGATTCCTTCATTCTTAGGTTCAATTTGTGCAGCAATTTCTAAAATGAAAGAGTCAGTTAAAAGGCCATTAAAAGTTCTAGACGCATATTTCTGAACACTAGATATATCTGGTCTATTTTGACGAGCATCTTTTCTACGACCAACCTTTCTTGAGTTTCGAGCATGATCTGGTTCAAGAATAAGGGAGTGATAAGCTGCGTCTTCATGCGCAACAGTTAAAAGACGAGTTCTAAATCTTTCTTCATCTTCTATCATACTTTGAATATATTTATTTTTACGTCTAAGCTCACTTAAAAGTGCAGAGTCAACAAAATTATTAAAGTAATCCATAAAAGGTCAAATAATATATCCTATTTAAAACTTATTGTTGTAGTTCCCTAATAGTTACAACAAGAATTATATACTAAGATATAAGAGAAAAATTATGACTTACAGCAGATCACCAGAGAGTCCAAACAGAAAACTTAAGAAGATAGAATTGCCTAAAGAGATAAAGATATTCTTCGCCCAGAGAGGAAAATTTTTGAGAGGATTACCAAGTTACGAACAAATAGAAGGTAAAGATCCAGAAAACCATGATGATGCATTTGATTGGACTTACGGATACGGATTACCTTTGGTTGAAACCAGAGCAGTAAATAATAAAAATTCAGACATATACGCACAATCGCAGAGACGCGCAAAAGATCTTGCAAAAGTATTATTTGGAGTAAGTAACTCAGAAATAGCAGAACCATTAAGAGAATATATGCTAACTGGAGGAACTAAACCTATTAAAGTTACTACAACTGTTCAAGAAAAAGAAAGAAAAGTATATGTAAAGATGCCCAGTGTAGAAAGAATAGTTGGTTTAACGTTATATAATATGATTAGCGGAAATGAGCCAATAGATTTTGTCTTTAGTGAATATGTGTTTGCGGAAAATTCTGTTTCAGGAATACATATCGATAAAACAAACATAAGTTATATGCAAAGACTAAAAGAGTTGGGTCGTTCCATTATAAGAGCAAGAGTTATAGATAATTTTCTAGGAATTAATGATTTAGATAGAGAAGTCAATCTCAGAGAAAAACCAGAAATGTTAGCAAACCTATTAGTTCAATCAGATGGCCAAATAAAATTATTTGACGTGGATTGTGCATTTACTAGACCATTCCCAGAGTATAATTTAGTAGAAATAGCAAGAAAAAAAGAAATTACGATAACTGAAAAGGATGAAATAGATATAGAAAAAGATGAAGCAAAAAGAATTAACCATATTATAAACACAACAAGTAAAAGAACATATAGAAAATTCATAGAGGCTATAGCTAAAATTGAAAGCCTAAGAAAACAGTTCAAAAAAATAGGATTTAAGACACCAGAGGACTACTTTGATGAAAAAGAAAGATGGTTAAATAGTAAGATAAAGTAAATTCTATTCACTCAATAAAGGATTAAGTTCTCCTACAAAATTCTCAAGCATCTTTTCTCTAACAAGAGATTTCCAGTTTTTATGCCCTAACACAAAACCAAGCTTAACTAAAGCAGTTTCAGACAAAATATCTTCCAAAAATATAACTCCTAACTCTTCCAATATCCTTCCATTAGAATAAACTTTAGAATTAAGTCTTCCATAAACCGTTTGAGCAGTTGCACAAACAACCATTCCTTGTTTTATGACTCTCTTTAAAGTGCTTTCCCAAGAATGTTTAACATCTCCGATAGCAACATGCCCTAAACCAACCATAGAGATTACAACTCCTTTATACCCTTGAACTAAATAATAATCCAAAATATCGGGAGATTGTCCAGGATAAAATGTAAGTAAGGCAACTTTATCAGAAAAAGAATTATCTATTTTAGTCAATCCTTCAGAACGAGCATTATATTTTTCCAAAAATTCAATCTTTGAAGGCCAAACTTTAGCAATAGGTCCACAATTTATTGGTTTAAAGGTATCTCTTCTTGAAGTATGCATCTTTCTAACTTTAGTTCCTTTCAGAGCATAGCAATAATCGTCATTTTGAGTTGCATGCCCAACAATCGCAACTTCAGCACAGTTTGACAAAGCAAACTCTACGGCACATTCCAAGTTAAGTTCTGCATCACTAGAAGCACGATCAATACTTCTTTGAGAAAAAGTAAGCACGACTGGTTTTTTCAAATCTTGTAAAAAGAAACTCAAAGCAGAAGCAGTATAATGCAGAGTGTCTGAACCATGAGTAATTATAACTCCGGAAATTTCAGAGTCGTTTAACATTTCCTTAGCATGTTCTGCAATAGTTATCCAATGTTCAAAGTTCATGTTTTCAGAAGCAATCATAAATGGAGCAGATATTTTTTTTACATTAACCTTTTCAAAAACTTTAGGGTAAAATTTAACAAATTCAGAAACATCAGTTATCGGAGCAGTTCCTCCAGTTCTGGAGTCTAATTTAGAAGCAATAGTTCCTCCAGTAATAATCATACCAATAGACTTCTTGCCAGATTTTTTTGGTATTTCAAACTTATCTTTACCCTTACCAGAATATTTTTCTATAACTTCAACATCAAAAACATTTTCCTTAGGTATTCCAACATTATATCCGCTCTTTAATTTAACAAGTAAAACAGAACTATCATAACTTTCAAGCATAATGCATTCAAGTTCCTCTTGAGCAAGTCTAACTTTAATCTTGTCTCCTGGTTTCGCTCTAATTTCCACCATATTAATCACCACAAAAAGAGATTATAAAAATCTTCTTGAAAAAAGCATATATATATATATATATATCAAAATATAATTGAAAATATGCAAAAAAGAGTTAATCTAAAGACATTAGTCCCATTTGTTCTTTTAGTATTCCTCATTCTATTCACGACATTCTCTTACAAAGATTCAAAAGAAAATACAACGTCAATAAATTTAGCACCTTCATTAGCAGCAACTCTGGCAGTGCCAGCACCAGTACCAGCACCAGTGCCTGTGCCAACACCAACTGTTCCTCCTTGCACAGCTCCAAATACTATCCCTGCAACAATAGGAACATCAATAACTCTATGTGGAACAATAACTATGACAGTTCCAACAATAATAACAGCAAGCAACACCATAGTGAATTGTGCTCCTGGAACTGTAATCTCTAAATCTGCAACAAGCGGAGCTCATGACGGAATACAAATAGCCCCAGGATTAACAAATGTGCGAATTAATAGATGTAATTTTAACGGAAGATTCTCAAATACAATAAAATTGAATTCTGGAGTAACAAATAGTTTCATAACAGGAAACACAATAAACGGAGCAGTTACAGGAATTAAAGAAGAATTCAATGCTGTTTCGAACAATTATGTTACAAACACTATAACAAATTCGGTAATAGGAATGCAGTTAGAAGGTAGGCTGGGGAACGTAGTATCTTCAACAATTTCTCAAAATCGAAATGGAATAATTACAGGCACAGATCCATCAACGGTAACCTCAGCAACCCCAAATTCAATTTGTAGTAGTGGATTATCTTTTGGGTACTTGGTCTGTCCAACGCAAAATATCCCTATATTTTGTGCGAAACCTCAAAGTGGACAAGGGCACACAATCCAAGGCAATACCATCTCAGATAACAAAAACGGAATAATAACTTATTCATTAGATAATCAAATAACGGCAAATACAATAAACAAAAACAAACAATATGGAATTGAAATAAACGCTATTTATACCGGAACTGAAATAAACACAAATCAACTCTCATATGGTTGTATGCTTAACACACAAGAATACTTTCAGTCTGGTGCACAAATAATAAGTAATGGAATAAGCAAAAATGGAATCGCAGGCATCCAACTGAATGGAAGAAGCACATATTTCTTGCAAAGTTCGATACAATATCATAGATTAACAAGTATTAGCGGAAATACAATAACTCTGAACGGACAGCAAAACCCAAATTACGGAGCTGGAATAGTTGTAGGAAACCAAAACTCACAATATACTCTCTCCTCATTAGTGAATTTGAACTTTCTAAATTGGGGAGAGTACACTCCAATAACAAATAATCAAATAGATAATAACGTCAACGATGGAATTTTTCTAAAAAATACATGGTGGATGGTGGAGATAGGCAGGAATAGTATAAATTCCAATGGAAGAAACGGAATTTCATACGGATCAAATACTCAAAGCACACAGGTACAAGGGAGCTATCCAGACTTTGCACAGACGAGATATATTTATCAAAATCACATAAAAAATAATGGAAATTTTGGTATCTATGTATATAATGGAATTTTGAGCAATGTATTTTTAAATGAGATAAACTCTAATACAAAAGGAATTTATGTTCCGGAACAACCAAACGGATGGAGCACACAAGGGGTTTATGACATAATATGTAATGACATTTCATTTAATTCCCAAGAAGGATTTAATTATGATGGAAAATTGGCAAATCAAAATCAACAATTTTTTGGATTTCCAGATATTCAAAGATTTCAAAATAACAGAGTCTTAAATAACGGAGCAGATGGAATAAGATACTACTTAAACAATCCTACCTCAAGCACATGGTTCTCTCCTGGATTTACAACATTTAAAAACCTAATACAAGGAAATGGATTTAATCCAAATCCAGCTTATGCAATATCAGGTTATGGAGCAAACATAGACGGATTCTATTATCATGGATTCATGGCAAATAATTTTATAGGAAATAATTTGGGAAATTATGACTCTGGTTCAAACACAATAGAAAATATGTGGGATGAACAACAATTTGAACTGGGATATGACAATTTAATATGTAAAAACTGTGGAGGTTCGTGCAATGTAGACTGGGATTGTGGATATTATTCAGGAACTTGTGTGAATGGTATTTGTCAAGCACCTCCAGGTTCTGGTCTAACTTGCAATCCTTCAACTGGAAATGTTGATTGTTACGCAAATCCTATGTCTCTTCCTTGGGTATATTCTCTTTATATGGACTTTCCAGGGGGATATACTCCAAGAGGTAACTTCGGCCTTAGTCCAACACCTTTCGTAATTCCTCCAAGTGCTACACCACCATTACAACCAGCTTCCTGTGCAAGTAATAGTCAATGTGCAACAAATAGCTGTGAAACATATCCAGTTACAGGAGCTAATTCTCAATGTGGCAACGGAAACTTCATAAATGAACCAGTAATGTTCCAAGAATATTATCTCCCAGGAACTATATGTCCAAACATACCAGGATATTCTCCTCCCTATTTTGGAATCTTGCCTCCACAACATCAACAAAGACAACAAAAAGAGTCTTTAGAAAATCTACCAATTCCTTTAGAAGATGGCAGATATCATGGTATTCCAAAAGAGGTAAAAGAATCTCAAGGTTTCAGAGAAATGCTAAAAGACAGAGAATATATAGAAGCAAATAT
>Ga0233425_10010510_pt1 | contig 11247 bp, 14 predicted proteins | sample Watercolumn_Towu_2_FD_181712 | JGI IMG/M metagenome (GOLD analysis project Ga0233425, IMG submission 181712) | Freshwater microbial communities from Lake Towuti, South Sulawesi, Indonesia - Watercolumn_Towuti2014_140_MG | ecosystem: Environmental > Aquatic > Freshwater > Lake | place...
ACAGAGCCGCTGCTGTAAGAATGTTTTTAAAGAAAGAAATCATTGAAAAGAAAATGAATCAAAGATATATGACATTAGCAATAAAAGAAGCAAAAAAATCAACAGAAGACATTGGCTGCGGTGCAATCATTATCAAAGAGAATAAAATTATAGGAAAAGGTTATAACACCCAACGAGAGACCCATAATGCCGCTGCTCACGCTGAAATCAATGCTATAAAAGCAGCAGGTAGAAAAATAAAAAATAAGAAACTGGAAGAATGTATTATTTATTGCACTTGTGAACCTTGTATCATGTGCCTCTCAGCTCTCTCTTACGCTAAAGTCAAGAAAATAATTTATGGAATGTCCATGAATGAAACTTATTCCAAAGATCGCATAATTGATATAAATATAGAACAGTTCCTTAACAGATCGCCTCACAAAATAGAGATTGAAAAAGGATTTATGAAAGAAGAATGCCAAAAAGAGCTATTTACGAAAAAAACTGCTCTGTAGAAAAAGTCACCGCCTAGGCCAAAATGCGAAGCGAGAACTACCTTTCGTAAGATCAGTTGATTAATACTCTTCTTTAAAGTAACATCCAAAGAGCACTCGCTGAGCGGCCAAGGTGACTTTTTCTGAGATTTTCTACAGAGCCGAAAAAAACAGAAAAAATATAAGCCAGAAAAAATCCAATCGTAACATTTATAAATAAATCAACGTAAATCAGAACTATGGAATTCAAAGCTATAGAAGAAAGCAAAACAAAACTTTTTTTTCAGCTCAAAGGAGAAACACACACTTTCTGTAATGCGCTAAAACACGAACTGCAGCAAATAAAAGGTGTAACCTTAGCAACGTACAAGATCAGCCATCCTTTAATTGGTGTTCCAGAATTTCTTTTAGAGACAAAAGGGATAGAGCCGCGAAAAGCATTAAAAGAAGCGCTAGCAAACTTAAAAAAGAAAACCAAAGAATTTCAAAAAGAAGTAGCATCATTATAATTCCATTTTTTCATAATAACATTCTCTGAATAATTATAGAATTTATAGAGTAAACCAACTAAATAATTCGGTGTCACATAAGTTAGTTTGTACGTATTAAGTTGTTGGCCAAGAAGTCAATTTTGCTAAACTATTTGACGAGAACAAATGTGAAAATGAGGTATAAAACATCTACTCATCAACAATTAAACATCTAATTTTCACCAAAATTGACGGCCAACTTAATACGTACGTTGGTTTACTATTACTTGCTGACAGCAAGCGTTGCGATAGCAACGTCAAGAACGCAGTGATATTACTTGCTGATAAGCAAGTTAGGAACATAGTGATATAATCACGAACGATAGTGACTTGAGTCGTCCAACACTAGAAACCGATTCTTTCCATTGTGGAAAGTCACAAGCAAAGCAACTTGATAATTTGTTGGACGACTATACATCAAAATTCATTTCTGATAAACATAGGATACAGATCTTTAAACAAATTATCTGCATCGACAAAAACAGAATCGCCATTAAAAGGAGTAAGATGCACCTCATCACAATAACCCCCTAAAACATAACGTCGTTGCATTCCCTCCCCAAAAAGATTAGAATAGATTTGACTACCATAATGTCTATCAATTGCCTCAGCGCCAAGATGAAAAACATCACTCACCGTTAACGAAGAATTCATCAAAGAATCATACAAAGACTTTGAATCGGCAGCTGCAAGTATCTGATAAGACTCGCGAAGATTACCTTTATTTTTTGCAGCCAAAACAAAAATAAAAGTATAACCTATTTTATGAAAAGGATAAATACTGCTATTTTTTAATAGTGCCTCTTCTTCTTTTTCATTCAGCATCTTATCTAAATCACGCAAAGAAACAGAACCATTCTCTCTCAAAAAAGAGCGTATGAAACTAAGCGTACCATCAACACATTTCTCCATCACTTCCTCGTCATAAAACTGTATCTCTAAACACCCGCCAAGTCTCGTAAGATAAGCTTTTCCTTCCTCCAGCGCTTTCTCCTCAGGAGTATTATAATTTGCCGCGGGCGACGCTAAAGTATGACCCTCTTCATGCAAAACAGTACCAATAATATCAATCTGCTCCTCTAAATGAGTTCGTAAAATAGCTATCCTCTGCCTATACTGACACCCACTCGAACCAGAAGGACAAACAGTTGCATAAGCATCAGAAAGAAAAAAACCAAACTCTTTCACCGCAGGTCTAACACCAAAAACTTGTTCAATAAGAATTGCTCCAATATCAACATCAAGATATAAACGTTCCGAAGCAAAAGATCGCGTTAAATAATCCTTAAAAAGTATATCATCTAATTTATTCAAAGAAGGAGTATAAATCAAAAAATCAGCTTTAGGAGGAATAGAAAGAGGAGGAAGAATAAGAGGAATATTAAGAGGGACATGAAAACATCCATCTTTAAGATTAAATCCTTCAGAAAAATCAATTTCAGAAAATACTGCTGTTTGAGGAATCGGTTCAATAGACAATCTCTCTTCCTCATTCCTTTGAGAATTAGCACATCCAATACTTAAAACGAGTGAAGCAACAACGCCGCATAAAAATTTTCGTCCCATATATCAATAATCTCCCTCAATAAAAGGAGAAAGAACATATTCCAAAAAAAAAAGAAAACTAACCCTATCATCAAGCTCGATACATATCTAAGAAAAATGTATATTTAGAATAATATAAGAATATATAAACATTTCGTCAACGCATCCTCACAAACGCCAAAACTATTTTAAAGAATGTAACTTCATCTCAAAACATGATTGATAAAAGTACCTGTTTAAAATTCTACAAACGCAAAGAAATCCAAGAAGCATTGGTAGAGCATGCAAAAGATAAAGAAATAGGAATGCGGCACGCAGAGAGTTTTGGCAAACGTCCTGACATATTAAGCTACCCCCGTGACGTCATGGAACTGGCGCTCCAAAACCTAACATCTTTTCACGCTAGCGAAGAACTCTGGTCAAATCCTCTCTCATTAAGCAGCACCTTAAGTAAAACAGAATTAGAAAACTTAAGGACAGGATGGGACTTAGTGCTTGACATTGACTGCAAGCAGCTAGAATATAGTAAAATTTGCGCTGAAGTTATTATCGAATTTCTTCAATATTGTGATGTAAAAAATTTTTCTATTAAATATAGTGGGAACAAAGGCTTTCATATAGGAGTTCCCTTCGAGGCATTTCCAAAACAGATCGGCAATCAACTGACAAAAAATCTCTTTCCAGAAGCAGCAAGAAAAATAGCATTTTATATCAAAGAAAATATCAAAGAAGAACTTGGAAAAAGAATCCTCGCTTATGAAAAAAACAACTTCGCCGCAGTACAAGAAAAAGTAGCTCTTGCAACAAACGATATCATTCGTTACAACATCAACGAATTTGGAGACAAAATCACAAGATTGGACGCAGACAAATTTCTCGAGATAGATACCGTCCTTATCTCTTCTCGTCATCTTTACAGGATGCCCTACAGTTTACATGAAAAAAGTGGTCTGGTCAGCCTTCCTTTAACAGTTGATCAACTCAAGAACTTCACTAAAGAAATGGCCAAACCAGAAAATATCAATCCCCCGCTTCTTCCTTTCCTTGACCGCTCCATTACAGAAGAAAGCGCAAGGCGCCTGTTGGTCCAAGCCTACGACTTTAAAGTAAACTTGAAAGAAGACAAGCCAAAAAAGAAACAATCCTTTGAATACGACGAATTTAATCTAACATCACCAATAAAAGAAGAATTCTTTCCTCCTTGCATCCAAAACATTTTAGGAGGCATAGAAGATGGTAAAAAAAGATCAATTTTCTGTTTGACCAATTATCTTGGCAAGATCGGCTGGAATCAAGAACAGATCGAAGAATATATTTACAAGTGGAACAGCGAAAAAAATCACAATCCCCTGCGGGAAGTATACATCAAAGGCCAAATCCAACACTTTAGGCCCGGTGAAAGACTTCCACCAAACTGTGATAACGAAGGTTATTACAAAACAATCGGAGTCTGTAAACCCGATGCTTTTTGTCGAAGAATCAAAAATCCAGCAAACTATACAATACTCAAATGGAAAAGTTATCTGCTCCAAAAAGAAGAGGAAGAATCAAAGCCAAAAAGAGGCCGAAAAAAGAAAGACGAAGAAACGGAGAAAATGGATATCTTAAAAGAAGAAACATCCTTTGAAAAATCTACCCAATTCCCCCAATCTCCACCTTAGCTAAATCCAATTCAAGAAGCAATCTCTGTCGAACATGCTCATAGATAGAAAGTGCTTTCTGTCTGGCAATATCAACTAATTTTTGTTTGATTGCTTCTTCGCTCTGCGTCTCATCAACTCGCCAATCAATCACATCCGTCGCATTGATAGACGAAGGCAAAATAAATTGCTTGTACATAGGAATAACCGTTCGTTCCAGCTGCTTTAAGACATGATCTAATTTTCTCCCTCTTTCTGCAATATCTCTGCGAACACGCCGAATCTGTGCAATTTCCGGTGTTGTAAGAACAAACATTCGCTCATCGTATAAATCGACCGCTCGTTTAGCATTCTCATCGCCAGAATAAAGAGCATAAATCCCTTCCATGATAACAACATCTAAACCTTCAGGAACAATCACCTTCTGCTCAGCATAGCGATGTAATGAAAAATCATACTTTGCATACTCAAAGCCTTTTCCCACTTTAAAATTATCCGCATAAGCGCACAAACGATCAAAATCAACACTCTTGGGATGATCATAATTAAACAGCGGATCAAAACACAGCTGATCTCTCTTCTCAGATGGCAGGTAACTAAAGTCACGATAACAATCATCCGTAGAAAACGTAAACGTCTTCACATCCCATAGCTTAAGATGTTTCTGCACCAAATCCGCAATAGTCCCTTTCCCAGAACCAGAACCGCCCGCAATGCCAACAAGGTATGTCATAAAAATAAAGAACCTTAAACTAATTAAATAGATTATGGTTATTTAAGACAATAGATGGATAAAAATGAAAATATAAAAACTAATAATGTTTTTTTCCATTTCTCATTTCAGCCATTCTTAAAGCTTCAAATGCCCTAAAAGCAAAACTTTCAACATCAGCACGTGACTTTTTCTCTTGTCCATCTAAAGTGGAACAACTGGATTTACCACAATTATAAATTTGATCAGCAATAAGATCAGAAAGTCCACTAATTATTACAGTGACATTTCCTTTTCTATCAAACAATAACTCCTCTCTTTTTTTATTTTTATAATCACTAGATTGAATTCTGGCTGGAATCCTACTATTACCGACATAATCAAGAGTACTCCTAAAATAAGTAACTTGTTTTACATCATCAGTACAAACGACGTTGACTAATCTATCAAGCTTATCATACTCAGGAGTATGAGCTTGAGCTGGTGTAGATAAAAATGCCAATGCAAAAGCAGCCGTTCCCAATCTAATGTAGTTAACCATTTAATAAAAAAATAGATCAAACTATATAAATTTATAAAATTATAACCATAAAGTAGTAAATAAACTTGCCAAAACCTTTATATACCTCCTCCTTTTTCTAAACATATTAAGTCCAAGTTCACGCGCTTATACTCAAAAAGTATAGAAGGACTCAAGTGAAAGCTTAGCAAGTGACTTCTTGGAATATAATATATTAAACAATAAAAATAAAAAATCAAAAAATGGCAGACAAAACACTTCCAGAAAATTTTAAACACATCATTCGGATTGCCAACGTTGACCTTCCCGGTCAGAAAAAAGTTTCTTTCGCATTAACAAACATCAAAGGAATCGGCATCAACTTCGCAGAAGCCGTCTGTTTTGCAGCAAAAGTTGACAAATTAAAAAAAGCAGGAGTGCTTAGCCCTGAAGAAGTAGAACGATTAAATGCCGTATTATTAAATCCAGCAAAAATGGGAATCCCCACCTGGATGTTTAACCGAAAGAAAGATTACGAAACAGGAGAACATAAACATCTTCTGACCGGCAGCCTTCAATTTACGCAAGAAAATGATCTTAAACGCTTAAAGAAAATAAAAACATACAGAGGAGTCAGACATATTAAAGGTCTTCCTGTAAGAGGTCAACGAACCAGATCAAACTTCAGGCATAGTAAAGGAAAGGTCGTTGGTGTCGCTAAGAAACAAGCGCCAGCCAAAGCAGCATCCGGCAAAGAATCAGCTAAAAAAGACAGTAAAAGCAAGAAATAGGGGATAAAACATGGGTGACATAAAAAAATTAAAGAAACAGTACAACACACCGATGCATCCTTGGAGTAAAGTTGCGATCGAAGAAGAAGGCAAACTCATGAAAGAATACGGCCTTTCCATCAAACGTGAGATTTTTATTGCAAACACTTTCTTAAAAAAATACAAGAATATCGCAAAAAAATTAATTGCACGAAAAACCCCGCAAGGAGAAAAAGAAAAAAAGCAGATCATGGAAAAACTTCAGCATTATGGTTTACTCCCTGCAGGCGCAGGACTAGATCAGATTCTAAGCTTAGAAACTAAAGACGTGCTTGAAAGACGAGTTCAAAGCCTTCTTTTTCGAAAGAATCTTGCAAGAAGCATGAAACAAGCTCGTCAGTTCATTGTCCACCGCCACATCTTAATTGGTGATAAAGAAATAACTTCTCCCTCAACATTATTAACATCAAAACAAGAAAGTATGCTCAACTTTAAATCAAAATCAAGCTTAGCAAGTGAAGACCATCCTGAGCGTGCGATGATTAACAAAGATATCAAAGAAGAGATAGAAACCATAAGAGAGCAACAAAAAGAACTTGCCAAAGAGGCCAAGAAAAAATGAAAGCGCCAGAACAAAGAAACGAAGAACAGCATCAAGCTCCTCAGCAAGCAAGAATGAGATGGGGGATCGCTCACATCTACTCCTCTTATAACAACACGATTATCACCGTAACCGATATCACCGGAACAGAAACAATTGCAAGGTCAAGTGGTGGACAGATTGTAACCGCAGACCGCTTAGAAAGCTCACCTACTGCAGCGATGGGCGCAGCAAAGAAAGTAGCCGAAATTTGCCGTGAAAAAGGAATTAATGGTCTTTACATCAGAGTTCGAGGAAAAGGTGGTCACAACGGTCCAAGAAATACCGGACCTGGAGCGCAAGCTGCTATCCGCGCACTCTCAAGAGTGGGATTACGAATAGGTAAAATTGAAGAAGTAACCCCTGAACCGCATAATGGATGTCGGATGAAAGGAGGAAGACGGGGACGAAGAGTATAAAAGTACAAATAAGAAAATTAATATTATCGTAAATTAACAAAAAAAATCAAACTACAAAATAAATATCAACTCAAAAATGGCAATCAAAGTCGAAAAGATCAAAGAAGAGAAAAAGAAAAACAGCATCACGCTCCTGCTAAAAGGAACTGACGAAGTATTTGCCAATACCCTAAGGCGTTTGATTATCGAAGAAGTGCCAACGTTAGCAGTAGAAGATCTTGAAATCAAAGAAAACAGTTCCGCATTATACGACGAGATGCTCGCATTAAGATTAGGTTTAGTTCCAATCAAAACAGACTTAAAAACCTACAATCTGAAAGAAAAATGTAAATGTCAGGGAGCAGGATGCGCGCAGTGCGAAATGAAGATGACCTTAAAGTCAAACAAAAAAGGGTATGTCTATGCAGAAGAAGCCGAAAGCAGTGACCCAAAATGCACCTTTGTCTATCCAAAAATGCCCCTTACAAAACTACTTGCAAAACAAAAAGTTGACATCACCATGACCGCAGTCTTAGGAACAGGTAAAATGCACACCAAATGGAGTCCAGGACTTGCCTTTTACAAACACGAACCAACTTTAAAAATTGGAAAAGTAGAAGATCCTCTGAAAGTAGCGGAGTCGTGTACCGACGGCGTATTTACATTAAAAAATAAAAAATTAGAGATAGATCAAGACAAAGTATACACCAGCAACTTGCTGGAATATTACGCTTCCCTCGATAAAGGAATTAGTGTAGAATATGGTGAAAACATCATCTTCACGCTTGAAAGTTGGGGACAACACAGCTGCAAAGAATTACTATCAAAAAGCACCGAAATTCTTCTTGAAAAAACAGAAGAGATGGAGAAATTAATATAAAATGGTCAAACGTACAGGTCCCATGAACTATCAGCTTCAACAGCTGATACTGGAACTAGAACCAAAAGCCCGTGAAAGTAGACTCTGGTTCAGGGTACTAGAAGATATCACAAAACCGACCAGACAGCGTCGCATTGTCAATCTCTACAAAATAGACAAATACGCTCAAGATGGAGAAACAATCATTGTACCAGGAAAAGTCTTAAGTGTCGGAGAGATTACCAAAAAAGTAGTTGTTGCCGCAATGAATTTTTCAACAGAAGCACAAGAAAAGATTAACAAAGCAAAAGGCAAAACATTGACCATTTCACAATTGATCAAAGAAAATCCAGAAGGAAAGAAAGTGAGGATATTAGGATGAAAGTATACAACGGTGACGGCATAATCCTTGGACGTTTGGCTGCCGCAGTAGCAAAAGACGCTTTGCTTGGTGAAGAAGTGCGCATCGTCAACGCTGAAAAAGTGATCATTTCTGGAAAAAAAGAAATAGTCTTTGCCCATGAAAAACAACGATTTAACAGGATGGGACACCCGCTCAAAAGTGAACGCCATACAAGAACCCCCAATCGCCTCGTAAGACGAAGCGTCAGAGGCATGCTCCCCTGGAAATTTACGAGAGGAAAAGAAGCATATAAACGAGTTCGCTGTTATCACGGCATCCCATCAGAATTCAAAGGCGAAAACCTAATCATACTAACAAAAGAATCAAGCAAAAAATTACCAACACTCCGGTACGTAACCGTAGGAAGCGTCTGCAGAAACATCGGAGGAAAATCAATATGAACAAAGTCATCAACACGCAAGGAAAAAGAAAATCTGCGATAGCAAGAGCATCCTTAAAAACAGGAAAAGGGAAAGTCAGATTTAATGGGCAAGTACTCGGCGCGTTAAACAATGATATCTTAAAGCTCAGAGTTGCAGAACCATTAGTTCTTGCAGGAGACCTTGCACAATCAATTGATCTTGATTTAAATGTTGTAGGTGGTGGCATCAGCGGACAAGCAGACGCAGCGCGGCTTGCCATCGCCCGTGCTTTAGTCCAATACGATAACAAACTAAGAGCAACGTTTGAAGATTACGACCGCTTATTGCTTGTTGCAGATGTAAGAAGAAAAGAAACACGCAAGCCAAACGACTCCAAAGCACGAGCAAAACGACAAAAATCCTACAGATGAGGCTTAAAAAATGATTATACCAATTCGCTGTTTTTCCTGTGGCAAGCCAGTCGGGCACTTATGGGAAGAATTTAAAGAAAAAGTAGAAAAAGACAACAACGCCAAGAAAGCGCTCGATGCCGTTGGATTAGAAAGATATTGCTGCCGTGGCATATTCTTAGGTCACATCGAACTGATCGACATCTCAGGTGAATTTAAGCGAAGTTAATTTTTTTATGGTTGTCAAGTAAATAATTTTCTATTTCTTCTCTCTCAAACATTCATGATAAAAATAAATTCTAAGCCACGCGACATATCCTAAAACGAGAACCAACTGCAGCCCTATTGCTAAAAATGGTTCAAAAACATAAAGTTGTATAGGAATAGCAAGTAATCCAACGACCAAAATAGTAATAAACCCATAGAAAGCAACACGAAAAAAAGATTTCCACTGTTTCTTAAATAAAGCAAAACTATCACCTATAGAATACCACACTTTATATTCCTTCGTAAATCGAAAGTAGATTTGAAATCCAAGCAGCAACAAAACGATAACAAGGAAAAACGAAACCATGTTATTCAAAAAAGTCAAGATTGAAGTCATCAGAGAAAGATTTTGAAAATAAAAAGTGGAAAAAAAAGAAACAATAAACTTGAACAAAGCGCCAAAAATAATCTTTACGATAAAAAACATAAGAAGATAAAACAGTAATGGGACAACCAATACTAAGTGTAACAGATTCCATCTCCAATAATTCTTTCGTGTCAATTTTTGGCCAAGCAGATGATTCCAGATAGCAGCTTGCGTCAAGGAAAAACACAAAAAAGTAAGAAGACTAAGAAGCAAAATACCACCAATAACCATAATCAAAAAAGAAGTCAAATAATGCATAAAAGGGGCCGATTGAGCAGCAGAGGATGCGATCATCTCTTTGATCTGCTCTGCCGTCTTGCCTTGCATCACTTCAGCAGCTTGAGATTGAACAACATGAGAAAACCACGAAAAAAGAATCATAAAGAAGCTAAAAAAGAAGAAATCAGCACAAAAAATCATTCCAAAATCTCTATTTAATTTAAATGAATGTAAAAAAGAGTGAAAATGCTTATTCATGCTTAAAGTAAGAAAGAGGAGATATAAAAAACCTCTGGTTTAGAGTGCGTATTTAGTGAGCTGCCAAGGTCAAAAATGTGACAACAATCACATCTGAACACAAATGAGCCTCCCAACCGCAGCACAGCTGCAGGGTTCAACCCAGAAGGGAATAAACAAAAAATGTGTTGACGAAGAATATTCGGTATTTCAAGAATCATATTGTACTTTGATTAGCAAATCTTATTGTGCTAAAAGATGTGCTGAGGACAAGTGTGTAAAATAGTTTTTTCTTAATTTTGTATTTGTTTAGCGCCAAATGGCCAGTGAGCACTCATCTATTCGTAAGATGAGTGGGTACAGTTTTCAATCAAGTTGTTATCAAGGAAACTGTGCGAACGAGCTAAACAAATACTTAATTTTGTTTGTGTTTATCTTATTCTTTTTTTTGATGTTTGTTTTTCGATAAGTTTAAAATAGGGCTATTTTTTAAAAGAGTTATGTTTAGATATTTATCTAGATTAAAAAAAGGATATATTATATTGTTGATGCAAAGTTGTATTGGGCTATTTGCTTTTTCTTTTGTTCCTTTGTTTTTGAAAGAAAAGGGATATTCTTCTTTTTTTCTTGTTTTTTTGTATGCGCTCTATACAGGTGTTGGTGTGCTGGTAATTCCTTTGTTTAGAAGATTTTATCTCAAAAAGTATCTGATGATGGGTTTTCTCTGTTTTATGATGATTGCTGTGCTCTTTGTGTTTTATATTGATTATTACTCTTATTATCTTTATGCGTTACTGGAGGGGTTCACTTTTGTTTTTTTTTGGATTCCTTTGAATTATCTTTTTTTTCGAACGTCTTCTTTTCAGAGTAATGCGACAGATTCATCTTTATACATGACTATTGGTTCGTTTCT
>Ga0233425_10010511_pt1 | contig 11246 bp, 11 predicted proteins | sample Watercolumn_Towu_2_FD_181712 | JGI IMG/M metagenome (GOLD analysis project Ga0233425, IMG submission 181712) | Freshwater microbial communities from Lake Towuti, South Sulawesi, Indonesia - Watercolumn_Towuti2014_140_MG | ecosystem: Environmental > Aquatic > Freshwater > Lake | place...
ATGCTCTCCTCGATCAGACGCCGGCAGCCGTCGGAGCGGACGAAGTCCGGCTCATCGCCCGGCATTTCCCAGACGGTCCCGGTCACGGTGCAGGTGAAGGGTTCGCTGAAGCCGGCCAGCGAGAGCCAGGCACTCAGGATGAGCACGGTCGTCGTCATGGTTCAACTCGGCGGTGTGACGATGGCGCACAAGGCTTTCAGATGCGCCAGCACCCGCGCCGCCTGCTCGGCGTCCTGTTTTGCCTGAGCGGCATCCGTCCCCGGCGGCAGGTCCGCGAGGATCTGATTCGCTAGATTCGCCGCCGCCTGTGCCTGTGGGACACGCGCACAGGCGTCCTGGGCCAACTGCTGGGCTTTCGCGGCAGAATCGGCCGCGCAGCCCATGAGCGGCCAGCTCACCAGCAGCGGCAGCAGCCACGCCGCCTTTTTCCTGGCCACGTGGGCCAGCCCCGATTTGACGTACCGGTTGGCGTAGAGCATCTGATGCAGCCCGGTCCCGGCCAAGCCCGCCATCGCGCCGACCGCGACACTCGGCCCATCATCGACTCCAGCGAGGGGCAGCCCGGCGCTTTGCAGACCGCCCATAAACGTGCTCATCGCCGGGATCAGGTTCGGCGGCAGCTTCACCCCGGTCAGCTCCGTCAACCACTTTGTCAGTTCGGTCAGCAGCCCGGACGAGCCCGCCAGAATCAGCAATTGCATGAGAAATATCGGGTCCATAATATCCTCCCGGTTAGTGATGCAGATGGTTGATAATCCACATACCCATTGCGCCGATTACCGCGCTGCCCGTCGAGAGCATCACCGCCACCCACGCCGGCGGCCGCTCGCGGAGCTGGTCGATCGCCGTCCACATCTTCTCTAGGTTCCCATTGAGCCGGGCCTGCGCCTGATCGAACCGCTCCTCCAATACCGTCAGCCGCTCGCGCGTCACCTGCTCGAATGCCGTTGGATCGGTCATGCGCCTCCTGAGCAGGCCCTCCAGAGCCCGCGCTCCAGGTAGCCGTGCCATTCCCCCGGTGAGTCGATCGAGGGGGAGACGGTAATCGTCCCGTCCTCATGCTCGATCACCTCATGGTCAGTCAGCGGTCCCATGTGGCCTTGCGGCGGACGCACCCACCAGACACCATCCCCGTCCCGCCAGTAATCCCCCGGCGCAAAGGCGGGATTGCCTCCGTCCGGCAACCGGCGACCCGTCATGCGGTCACCACCGAGGCCCGCTCCGGCAGCGTGAGACCAAGCCCCGCGAGTTTGAGCCGCCAGCCGGGCTCTTCCACGTGCCCGCGATCTCCCTCGTAGTACGCCCCCCACTTGTCGCCCAGTGGGTCGAGGCCGACCTTCGAAGCCAACTCCCAAAACCGTTGCCAAACGGTGTCCTGGGCGTCCCAGAGGAGTTTCCCGGTTTTCTTGTCCATCGGCACAAAGTCAGCGGCGACTGCCGCCGGTTGGCCGTCCAGGGTCGTCACGCAATGTGGCGCCTCCCATGGCCGGGCATTGGTCACGATCCCCGTGCGCTTGACCGGATCGATCGGCTCCCACTCCTCGGTCTCCCGGTTGAGCACTCGACCTTGCTGATACAGTCGCCACTGCTCCGCCGGCGACCGCCAGACGAAGACGACAAAGAGCAGGATCCCCACCCGCGCCGCCCGCGCGTGCAGCTCACGCAGCGACGGCTGGAGAAACGCCGCCGCCTGGTCGAGCCGGCTGAGTTTGAGATCGATCATGGCAACGTCACCGGGATCGACTTGTCTGCGGCCGCCGCCTTGATCGCGTCATACTGCGCCTGCGTGAGGTCGGCGGCCACCTTCGCCCCGACGAGCAACTGTTGGACATGGGCCCAGTTCCGGTCCCGCAACGACCAGAGAAAGAGCGGGTATTTTTTCATCAGGGTGTTGATCGTCGCGGGATCGGCAAAGATGGTCTTCAGCGCCCCCTCGAAGCCGTGGGGATCGGGTTCAACGGACGGCGCCGGGCAGGTCTCCTCAATGGTCACGGTACAGCCCGCTTGTTCGCCGGGGAACCAACTCTCAGGAGGACCGAAGCCTCTGACATTTCCCTGCGCGTCCCGCTGCACTCGCCAGCTCATGCGAACACCTCCTGGATGCGTAAGTAGGAGCCCAGGACACCGCCATAGCGGCGGGCACCGACGCGGCCGTTGAACGTCGTGGTACCGGCGTTGTCCATTCCCACGCGGATCTTGAAATTCGTCGAGAGCACGGTCCCGGCACGCATCTCGTGATGCAGGCTGATTTGATGCATGTAATTAGCCCCTTGCTCAACCACCGCCACCTTGACCGCGGAGGCCGTGGCGTCCTGGAACAAGGCGACCGTCATGGTGTGGCCGGTGGCGACGGTGCCGTAATACTGGCCGACATGATCGATGATGAGCCAGTTGCTCGCGCTCGTCGGCGTAATGCCCTTCGATTGATATTCGTCGCCTTCCGTTTGCTGTGGGATGGTATCGTCCGCCGGGATCGTCGTCGTCCCGGTCGCCACTTCCCCGGACACCGCCAGACAGACCGGTTGCATCAGTTGTCCGCAGCGCGGCACGCCCGGCCCCATGGTCTGCACCTTGGCCGGGGCTGTCGCCCAGGTCCCGGCCGTCGCTTCGGTAATTTCACAGAAGCCCAGCTCGCGGACAGCCACACTGCTGCGGGCCGACGCGGAATAGAGCACCTGGGCGGAATCCGCGCCGCCAGCGCCGCCCTCCGCCGTCGTGAAGTGCAACGCGGATTCGTCCAGCGCAAGGAGTGAATTCGACCCCTGGGCGTGGTAGGCGGCCATTTCAACCGTGCCGGCATTGTCGATCAAATAGGCCCGGAGGCGGGCGGCCACATTGTTCGCGGTGCCCAGCGTCGAGCCGGCGGAAATCGTCAGGGACAGGGCTGCGGTGATGCTCCGCACCACGTAGGCGCCATCGGTCAGCGTCGCAGACCGGAAGGCCACCTTGACCGGATCGGAGGCCGACGGATCAGTCCCGGCCTTGGTCTTGAGCGCAAACGTCAAGGCGTTGCCGCTGACGCTGGCGGCCAGCACGGCGTTCTGTAGGAGCTGCGCGAAATCGACGGTTCCGGCCGTCGCGACATAGCGCGCGGCGTTGCGGAAATTCGACGCGTCGCAGACGGGGATCGCCATGTCGCCGGGGTTGAGAATGAGCGTAGTTTGTCCGTCGATCGTCTCGGAGGCGTTGGGATCGATGGTGATGACCCCGGTGCCGGTATTGACGACGCCGAACGCGAAGCCGTCGCCGAGCGTGGCGGCGGCCGTCAGCGACAGCGTCCAGGTACCGGAGGCCTTGATCAGCACCCCCTCATCGGCGGCCACGACGGTATAGGCCCCGGTCTTGGCCACCGTGCTGTTCAGGATCCGGCCGAGTCCGATGCTGGCCAAACGCCCGACGACGATCCACGCGGAATTCGCGGCGTTGCGGATCTTGAGCAATCCGGTGGTGGTATCGGCCCAGAGCAGGTAGGCTTGCGTCGTGCTGGGTGCCGAGGCCCCGCTGTTGAGGGTGCCGAGGGTATCCAGCGCATTATTCAGCGCCGCCCGGACCGCCGCCCCCGTGCCGTTCGCCACGACCAGACTATTTTGCGACATCTATGCCTCCCTCGGAATCAGGTGCCATTCGTGTCGGGCCCCGTTGACCAGCGGACCGTGGATGGCCAGCTCCCCTGGCCGCAGACAGGGAAAGACCGGTTTGCTCGTCACATGAATCTCATCCTGTTGCCCATTGCAGGCAAAGGACGGCCCGTGATCCACCGTCTCGCCGATCACGCAGAAGTATTCAATGTCCTCCAACTGGATCGTGGTGATCCTGGCCTTGCGCGGATAGTCCGGCTCCTCGAGCATGCTCATTTTCAGATCGGTTGACCACTCAACGCGGACGTGGCCGTAATTGTGCAGCTCGCCGCCGAGCCAGCGGTCCGGCTCCGCGAGCATGTGCGCGAGCATCGCGTCCATCAGTACCCCCTCGCATGCCAGTCGATGGTCCGGGCGACCCCGGACCCGGCGGCATTCTTGACCTGAAGCGTGAACCCGTTCACGGATTTGGCCGTCATGGCCAGGTAATCGCCGGTCTGGGCGTCCTGGATCGTGACTTCAAGCGCGGGCACCGCCTGAAAGGCCGGTGTGAATGTAAAGCTCTGCCCGCCGGCTACCAGCGCCACGTCCGCTTGCCGTTCGTCCCGGTCCGGCATGTCCACGGTCCAGTTGAAATCCGTGAGAATACAGGTGACGCCCGTATCGAAGCTCTTGAGCACGGCCCGGAGCTTGACCTTGCGGAAGACATGCAGACCGGGGACAAACTTGCGCCAACCGGTAAACACGCCGTCGGCCTGCGCAGTATTGATCTCGATTTGGAGGTCCACCTTGTCGCTGTACGAGCCGTCGATATCCGGCTCCGCGTCGAAGTCGGGAATGGCGTCCCAGGTCGTGAGCGTCGTGTCCCCCCGCGCCGCATAGGTACACACGATGTGGGCGGACTTGACCGAACCCAGGTCCACGATGTTCGCGCTCGGCACTTCGTAGGCCCCTTCATCGTCCACACCGCCGTAGAAATCGAGGCTCGCCACGGCATCCACGTCGGGAATGTCATCGAACAAGCCGGTGCCGCCGAGAAAAATCCAGTTGTTCGCCACGTCGAGCATGGCCCCGCCGGAGAGCGTCCCCAGCCATTTGTCTGCATCTTCATCCTTCGTCTGCACGACGTTGTCCGCCAGCGTGTCGCCCGCCGCCATGCGGAAAATCTCGATCGAGAGGGAGGCCGGGGCTGCCGAATAGGTCCGGTTGATCGTGTCGTAGGCCGCCACCCAATAGGTGCCGTTGCCCGCGCCATCCACGGTGACGTCGGGAATGCGGCCGAGGACGATGGCGGAGGCCCAGGCCGCGCCCTTGCGAATTTCATACTCGACCGGGTGGATCCAGTTGACCGGCTCCCAGAACAGCCGGATATGGCCGCCCAGGTAGTACCAGGAGAACCCGGCCACATTGGGCGGACTCGTCAGGGTCACCACGGCCGACGCCGTGGGCGCCGAGCTGAGCGGCCCGACCACCCCGTTGATCGACACCGTCACGGCTTTGACCGTCAACAGCTCCCCGACGGCCACGCCGGACAGCGAGAAGGCCCCCTCCCGGTTCTCGCCGACCAGATAATCCACGCCGTTGACCGTCCGGTAAATCCGGGTGGTCGCATAGTTAAGCGAGGCGGGCGGCTTGAAGGAAATCCAGACGCTCGCCGTGACGTTGTTCAATTCCATGATCTTGAGATTGGTGACGACGGGGACCGGGCCGAGCAGCGCGTTGAGCGTGCTGTATTGGACGATGTTGGCGGGGGTCAGGTTCGTCTCATCGAAGATGGCCGCGTTATATTCGACGGCCGTCAAGCGGCAGTTGAGGTCCTGCGTCCGCTCGACGGCAATAACCCGGAACGATTTGACCAGGATATTCTGGACGCCCACGGCGACCACGTCCCCGTCCGCCGGGGTGCTCGTCCACGTGCCGGAAATGTGCAGCGTGGTGTAGGTGCCGGCCCCGTCCGTCACCGTTTTGGTCTCGATCGTATCGTCCGCATGCCGGACCATGACCTGATAGGTCCCCGCCCCGATGGTCACCGGCATGTCGAGCACGATGGTCGAGGCCATGGACCCGGCGGCGGCGCGGGAGGCCTGGCCCCAGCCCGGCACATCGTGCTGGAAGTTGATGACATCGCCCGGCTCGCAGACGATCGCCTCCAACCCCGTCTCGAAGGTGATCGTGCGGGTGATGTACCGGTTCGCCAACTGGTAGAACCGGGCCAGCCGCAGGGCATGGGCGGTCCGGGTGACGCCGAACACCGAGACGGTCTGCTTGCGCTCCGGCTCGGTGTTGGTGAACAGCAGCGGGTCTTCCAGGACGACCATATCCTGCTCATAGTCGTTGGCGGCGTTGAGGTACTGGACCTCGAAGTAATTGGCCCGCTCCTTGAGCGGGAGAAACACTTCCTGAAAACTGCCCTTGACGATGTTCGACATCGTGAAGAGCTGCGCGGCGGATTCAGCCTGCTGAAATTTAATGCGGAGATAATTGCCGAGCTTGATGGGCGCGGCCAGGCCCAGGCCGCAGATTTTGACCACGGCATCCCAGATCCGGGTCCCATCGGCGTCGAAGATGTAATCGCAGGTGGCGCGGGCATGGGTGCCGCCGTTGCCGTCGGAGACCGAAGCATCGCAGAACGCCGCCCAATCGACGAAGGACTGGATGTCCAGATCGTCCCGATGCACTTCATAGGCCAAGCCGGAGGCCGTGGCCCCGGCCCAATTCGCGGTCAGGGTGAGCTGCGTGGCGCTGTCCACGGTGGAGACCGTGCCGACGCGCCCCTGACCGGGGATCACCAGCTTGTCGCCCTTGCGGAATTTGCCGGTAAAACTCGTGCCGGATCCGGTCACCGTGGGGCTGCCGTTGGTCACGCTCACCGTGCCCGTGTCGTAGAGGATCGGCCAGATGAACTGGCCCATCCCATAGCGTCGGTTGGTCAGCATGTCGAAGACGATCCAGGCGGGATTGTTCGACCAGGCGACCGTATAGACCCCGGCGGCGGAGAAGACCTTGACCTTGACCCCGGAGACCAGCCAAGTGATCGTCGGCGTGCCGCCCGAGAGCTGATCGGTCGCCAACGCCTTGACCGCGCCCAGCGCCACGTTGGGATAGACATAAGCATCATTGACGATCTCGTTGATCGCCGTCCGGCGCACGGCATCGATGCGCGTGACCGAGCCGCTTTCGGCGGTCGTGCGGGAAATGCGAAGATCGTACCGGCCGGCCGTCAAGCCGTCCGCCCGAATGGTCCGCCGGAGCACGGCGCGCTTGCCCTCGGTGAACGTGAACGACCCGAGGCTCGTCCAGCCCCCGGCGGAACTGAGCTTGTATTCCACGCTCAGCGTCACGCTGGCCGTGGAGAGCGCGCCATCACTCTCCACGGTGAAGAGGCCGCCCTGGAACTCGACCAGGATTTCAAAGGCGGTGACGTTGGCGCCGTTGGTCGTATAGCTGAGCCAGCTCGTCGTAATGGCGGCATCGACGTTGAACGTGGCCGTCGTCTTGTCCCCGAACAGGCTGATGGCGGATTGGCCGTTGGTGCCCACGCGCGTGTCCGTGCTGATCCCCCGGAAATTCCCCGCCGGCTGGCCGTTGATCTTATGGAGGGCGACGGACGAGACTTCGCCCTCGCTCAGCGCGCAGAGGGCATAGAGCGTCGATTCGTCGTTGGCATTGCTCAGATAGAGCTCGATATATTGGCCGCCGACCTTGTGGGTCCCGTACAGGACCGGGATCGGCGCGCCGAGCCGCGTGCTATTCTGGACGCCCCGCCAGCCGTAGGTGGGGGACGACTCCGCCTCCGCCGCGCGGCTGCCGGAGGCGGCGCCTCCGGCGCTGCCGATTCCGACTGAGCCGAAGGCAGGGATGACCGGCGGACTCGGCGGACCAATGATGGCGGAGGCGACCCCCCCGACAACCAGTCCAGCCCCAAGGCCACCGACAATAATAGCGGCGGCGGGCCCTATGAATCCGAACCCCACGCCGGGAATGATCAACGCTTCAGGCCCGAGGACAACTGCGGCCGCCACCAGAACGACGCCCAAGCCGATTTGTAAGGCCGTATCCCCATCCCTGAGCGTGGGATAACAGAGGACTTCACTACCTGGCTTGGCGCAGACCGTCGCCCACTCCTCCGGCGGCAGGACCCGGCCGTTCTCAATGACCACCCAGGACCCGTCCGGCGTCACGCGCGCCGGCAGCAGCTCGGCGATCGGCTGACCCCAGCGCGGTAACTGGACGGTCTCGCGCTCGTACCGCCGCGGCTCAAGCGCGTTGTCCAGGACGGTCAGTGTGACCGATTCCGGGTCATGCAGGAGCGTCGTCATGATTGCGACTTGCTCACTTGCCACTTGTCAGCTTGCTTGATCATAGACATAGGCCCCCAAGAGCTTGTCCGGCCAGGGTGGCCGGTCCAGGCGGCAGACGGTGATCCCCGTCCGGCGACTGGCGTGCAGAAACCGGTTCGGCGCGACGATGACGCCGACATGAACGGCGTTCCCGTCTACATCCCGGAAAACGACGGCGCTGCCGACGACCGGCTCCGGGACGCGCCGCCAGGCCCCGAACAGGGACGCGATCCAATCGAGCGCCGAGACTCCGGCTTGATTCAGCTTCACCTGCAACTGATCCGCCCCGGCGAAGACATCGGGCACCTCGATGCCCTGACGGCGGAAGACTTCGAGGCACACTCCCCAGCAATCGAGGCCGGCCAGCGTCCGGCCGCCCTCGCAATAGGGCACGGCGAGCAGATCTTCATAGGTGATCGTCATGTGAACCGCCCTGCCACGCTCGGCATGCCGGGGAACCCACCGAAGCGGGCTTGATTCCCGTGCGCCCGGCAGCCGTTAGTCCCCTCCAGAATTTTGTCGCAGGTCGCCAGGGCGCCGGCATACCCGCAGGACGAGTCCTTGTAGACCCATTGGCAATTGTCCCGAAGGAAGCGCCGTGCCGGGAACCGCTGTTCCAGCAGCCGCAGATGCCCCAGGCGAAATGACACCGCCTGCTCGGTGACGAAGATCTCCGTAATTTCATAGCTCTCATCGAAGGCGGTGCGCGTGGGGTCGGCCAGGTTGTCGCTGTGGACGACGCGCAAGCGGACCCGCTGGCCCCGCATATCGTTCGCTTCCACATAGCCGGAGATCGCCTGGGTCACGTTCTGGACGGTGACTTCCACGTCCGGCAATCCGCCCCGGCTGTCGGAACTCACGGGCGCGAGGGCGAGCGCGAAGGGTGAATACGTCTGGCTGTCGAACGAGACGGAGGCCGGATTGGGCGTCAGATAGAGCGTGGTGCTGCTGTTCACCACGACATCCAGCAGCACGAGCCAGGCGGAGGCGGAGTCCAGGTCGTTCTTGGCGACGACGAGATTGGCGTGAAGAGATTTCACCTCACAGGGCCTCCTCGAAGACCAGTCCTTCGATGTCCCAGGTCTGCGGCCCGGTGCGCGTGACTTTCGGCTGGCCCTTGAACCGCACGGAATAGGTGTTGCCGGTGCGCGGATCGGTCAAGTCGAAGGCCTCGGCCTCGCCCTTGCGCGCATCCCAGAAATCCAGCCAGGTCGTCAGGTTGGCCGACGTCAGGGACCGGTGCGCGTTGGGGCCGTAGAGCCGCGGCGCGGCCGTGTTCTTCGCCCGCGTCTGCACATAGCCCTGCTCGAACTCTGTCCGGATCGTCTGCCATTGCTTCACCGGCTCGCCGAAGGGGAACTCGAAGAGCAGGCTCGGATAACTGGCCATTCATGCGGCTCCCAACGCTTGGCGCAGCGGGCCATTTTGCCGCAGATCCCGGAGGATGACGTTGATGACGAAATCCTGCGAGCGGCGCAGCACGCTGACATCCGCCCCCGTGCCGGGCGGCGCGTTGTGGATGTTCACCACGACATTGCCCGGGCCGCCGCGTGCAAACCCGCCGGGATCGCCTTGATTGAGCCGATTCAGGGCGTCCACCCCCCGATTGGAGATGACGTATTCCCCCGGCGTCAGCAACGCCGGCACGGAATCCCCATTCGAGAAGACCGGCCCGCCGATGGCGAACCGGCGGGCGACCTGGCCGCCGCTGGCCGCCGTGAGTCCCGAGCCCATCATCGCTCCCTGGCTGCCGCTGACGCCGGCGGCGCCCGTCGCAAAGAGCCCCAAGAGCTTGGCCGTCGCCAAGCGGGCGAGCACCTCGGCGATCACCTGCTGCACGAAATTGACGAGGCCCCGGAAGGCGTCTTGCAAACTCGTGATCCGCCCCTGCATGAAGTCGAAGAAGAAGGTCTTGAAGCCCTGGCTCATCGCCTGCGCGGTCTGGCGGGCCATGTCGATGGCGATGTTGAAGGTGTTGCCGTAATTGGTCAGGTATTCCTGGAGGCCGAAACGGTAGAGCTCGAGCACGGACATCTGCTCCAGCCGTTCCTTCTGCGTCCGCTGGACGATGAACCGGCCCATCGCCTCCTGGGCCTTGCCGTAGGCGTCGATCTCGGCGTCCAGCCGGGCGAGGGCGGCGTCTTCTTCTTTTTGATAGGCGTCGATCCAGGTTTGGGCTTGCTGCTGCGCGGCCAGAAAATTGGCGCGCTCCGCTTTCCCCAGCCCTTCCTGGATCGTCCCCAGATCATAGGTCGGGGCGGCCAGGTGCAGCCGGGCGAGCCGGTCCTTCTCCTCCCGCTCGAGATCGTCGAAAATCTCCTGGCTCTTCTTCTTGGCCTGCTCTGCTGAGACCGTCACATTCGGGACAAAGACATCAGCCTTGCCGGATTTCAGCGGCGTGGTCTTGGCCGACGAGCGGCCCTCGAAGATGTCCCGCAACTCTTGGTCTCGGCGCGCGTCGAGGTCTTTCCTCGTCTGGACCAGCACGTCGTTCCAAAACTTCTTGACGGCCTCGGCGGCCCCGAGTTTCTTGTAAAACACCTCCAGTTCCAGGGAGGTCTCCCGGATGGCATGGGTCAGCAGAACAAAGAGCCCAGCCCAGCCCTTGAGCATCTCATCCAAGACGTTGGCGCGGCCCCGCGTCATGATCGTGGTCACGAGTTCGGCCAATTGGATCAGTACGGGGATCAATTTCGTGCCCAGATCCAGCACGATGGCGCGGACCGACGTCTGCAACCGCTTGAGGCCGTCGTTGAACTCGTTGGCGGCCTGCGCGTCCTTTTCGCTCATGACGATCCCGAGCGTCCGGGCCTCCTCCATCATCGCCTGGATGCCCGCCTTGCCCTGGTTGAGGAAGGGAATGAGGTCGAGGCCGGATTTGCCGAACAGTTTGACGGCGAGCGCGGACTTGACCGCGCCGTTCTCCATGTGGGCGAAGCGGTCGGCGACCTCGAGCAAGACCTGTTCGGTAGGCTTGAGCTGGCCGGTGGCGTCGGTGGCGGAGAGTTTCAGCGCGTCAAAGGTCTTCTTCTGTTCCTGGCCGCCCTGGGCCGCCTCGACCATCGCGGTCGAGAGCGATTTGAGGCCGACGAGGAGCTGCCCCTGCTCGACATCCGCCAGCTTGGCGGCATAGGCGATCTGTTGGTAGGCCTCGACGGCGAGCCCGGTCTTCTGTGCGCCCTTGAGCACCTCCTCGCCGGCATTGGCCGTGGACTTGGCGATGGCGAACAGGGCGCCGCCGACGGCGGTGAGCTGGACCTTCCAATCGGAGAGCGCCTTGCCGAAGTCCCCCAGCAGGCCGTGGTTCTTCTTGAGCTCCGTCTGGAAC
>Ga0233425_10010512_pt1 | contig 11245 bp, 10 predicted proteins | sample Watercolumn_Towu_2_FD_181712 | JGI IMG/M metagenome (GOLD analysis project Ga0233425, IMG submission 181712) | Freshwater microbial communities from Lake Towuti, South Sulawesi, Indonesia - Watercolumn_Towuti2014_140_MG | ecosystem: Environmental > Aquatic > Freshwater > Lake | place...
CATCGAAGAGATGATGCCCATCATTTACACCCCCACCGTGGGGCAGGCCTGCGTGGAGTACGGCCATATCTTCAGGCGCCCCCGGGGCATCTTTATTTCCTCCAAGGACCGGGGCCGGATGGTCGAACTGCTGCGGAACTGGCCTTATAAAGACATTCGCATCATCGTGGTCACCGATGGGGAGCGCATCCTGGGCCTGGGGGATCTGGGCGCGGACGGCATGGGCATTCCGGTGGGCAAGCTGGCCCTGTACACCGCCTGCGCCGGCATTCACCACTCCTTAAGCCTGCCCATCACCCTGGACGTGGGCACGGAAAACGAGGCCCTGCTGAACGATCCCCTCTATATCGGCTTGAAGCAGCGGCGGCTCCGGGGCGCGGCCTATGACGACTTTGTGGAGGAGTTCATCATGGCCGTGGAGGAAGTCTTCCCCAGGGCCCTGGTGCAGTTTGAGGATTTTGCCAATGTTAACGCTTTCAGACTCCTGGAGAAATACCGGGAGCGCATCTGCTGCTTCAACGACGACATCCAGGGCACCGCGGCCGTGACCCTGGCCGGGATCTACTCCGCCCTGCGCATTACCGGGAGCCGGCTGAGGGAGCAGAAATTCCTGTTCCTGGGCGCGGGCGAAGCCGGGTTGGGCACTGCGGACCTGACGGTCTCCGCGCTGATGCGGGGAGGCCTATCTGCAAAGGAAGCCCGGGAGCTTTGCTGGTTCGTGGATTCCCGGGGCCTGGTGGTGAAAAGCCGCAGCGATCTCTCGGGGCACAAACGCGTCTACGCTCACGACCACGAGTTTATTCCCGATTTTCTGACTGCAGTGGAGACCTTGAAACCCACGGCCATCATCGGCGTCTCGGGCCGGGCCAGGATGTTTACCCGCCCCATCCTGGAGGCCATGGCCCGGATCAACGAACGGCCCCTGGTCTTTTCCCTCTCGAACCCCACGTCCAATACCGAATGCACCCCGGAGGAGGCCTATGCCTGGACGGAGGGCCGGGCCATTTACACCAGCGGCAGCCCTTTCGATCCGGTGGTTTTCGGAGGCAGGAAATTTGTGCCGGCCCAGGGGAACAACGTCTATATCTTCCCCGGAGTGGGTCTGGGCGCGATCGCGTCCCAGGCGCGGCACGTCACGGATGAGATGTTCTCCGTGGCCGCCAAGACTTTGGCGGCCATGGTCTCCGAAGAGGACCTGGAGCAAGGCAGCCTCTTTCCGGCGCTGCCCAAGATCAGGGAGGTGGCCGCCACCATTGCCGCCGCGGTGGCGGAGGTGGCTTATGAGCGGGGTCTGGCCACCGCGCCGAAACCTGAGAACCTCCAGGCCGTGATCAAATCCCTGATGTATGAGCCGAAATATCAGAGTTACGTTTAGAAGAGAGTTCAAAGTTCAAAGTTCAAGGTTCAAAGTTGAGGAGATGCCCCTAAGCTTCTCTTAATTTCCTTGGACTAAAAGCAAATAAATGAATGGTTTGGCGGTCTTAACTTTGAACCTTGAACCTTGAACTTTGAACTTATCGAGCAGAAAGGGCAGGGAAATTAAGATACTTGCGAAAGGCTATGCCCCCACCAGATCAATAAACGCTTCCTTAGCCGCCCGGCAGATGGCCAGGGGCGCGGTCTTGCCTTTGCTTTCGTATCTGCGGCTGCGCAGGGGGCTGTAAAAAGAGGCCACCCAAAGGTCTCCGGAAACCCCTAAAAACACATCCAGTTTTATCTCGCACAGATACTTGCGCATCATTCTGTCCACCACTTGCCAGGCAGGGCCGATGTCGGAGGTATAAGGCAGCACCCCTTTTTTTTCCATAATTCGAGAGGCAATGAAGTGGTCCAGGTCCCGGTCGGAATAATCGGGTTTCACTTAAGTTATTCTCCTTAACACCCTTATACCAATTCCGCCTGCAAATGCAACAAGCTTATAACATATTGATAATCATTAATTATTTAACGGAAAACGGAAAACCGGAAACGAAAAACGACATTATCAGCCCTGACTTATCACATTTTTTTGATTTCTTCCAAATATTCCTGAAATAAATCCACATCGCCGCTGGCATCCTTTTGTTTCTCTTCATAAGGCGCGGCCAGGCGGCGATAAAACTCGTCGGCGATATTTTTAAAGGTGCCGGTGATGAGGGCGATCAGCCAGTAGCGCAGCGCCCCGAATTGAAGGCGGACCAGCAGCAGGGCCAGGCGGGTGCAGGTATAATTCAACATGCCGGCGAAGGCCCCGGGCTCCCCGGATTCCTTGGCCTGGCCGCTGATCTCCGCAGCCAGCAAATCGATCAGGGGATCAATTTTTTGCCGCAGGCGGGGTTGGATATAGGGCATGGCGGCTCCTGGAAAGAATTCGGGATAAAATTCTTTGTCTATCAATTATTGTCAAAGTACCTATTAATCCGGGGATTATCCATTTTTATTTTCAGCATTTGCAAAATTCGTACAAGCCTGTGCCGCTTCATAACCTTAAACCTCGAACCAGGAACTTGGAACTCGGAACTCGGAAGTATTTTCTGATACCGTTGACTTTCCTGCCAGGTTTGGTAAGGTAGGAGGTAATGCCAGATATTTTGCTCAATTATTTCGAGGGGTTCAGGAATGGTAGTCACTTGTGAGAAGTGCCATACCAGATTTCTCCTGGACGAAGCCAGGATAACCGGGGGCAGGGCCCAGGTCCGCTGCTCCCGCTGTCAACAGGTCTTCTGGGTGGAGCAGGAAGAAAATCTCTCCGAGATGCCGCACTCGGAAGAGGAGGAAGCGGGAGCCCGTATCCTGGCGGGCCGCGGCCGGCCCGAACCGGCGGAGCCCCCGCCTTTTGGTGAAAGAAAATCGACTTTAACCCTGGAGGAAGGGGAAGGCACCCCCGAGGCCGAGATAGCTGCCGCCAAAGCCGCGTTGCCCAAACCTTCCATCCTGTTCACCGCGCCTGCCAAACGTTCCCCCTGGCCCTGGATCATTGCTTTGATTTTGGGCCTGGCGGGCGGGACCCTGGCGGGCGGGGCCATCATGTGGTTCTGGGGGTACGGCTGGTTGGCCAGTACCTTCAAGGCCAAGCCCCCGGCTGTGGCTTCCCCGGCGTTAGCGCCTCCGGCCAAGGTGGAGGAACCCCCCAAAGTGGTGACCATGCCTCCGCCCCCGGCGCCGGCGCCGGCGCCGGCAGATTTAAAGGACCTGGAGATCACCGGCCAGGAAGAGCGTTATCGAGGGATGGTGAACACCAAAGGTGGGCAACTCCTGGTTATTCAAGGCAAAGTCAAGAATGCCTCCAAGCAATTGCGAGGCCCGATTAAAATCCATGCCGTGCTCACCGACCCCCAGCAAAAGACCGTAAAGGAACGGGAATTTTACGCGGGCACCGTGATTTTTGATGATGAGCTCAAGAGCCTGGATCCCCAGGAAATCAACCGCTGGCTGGACACCCCGGGAGGCCGGGCCCAGAAACAGACCTTGGAGCCGGGGGAGAGCCAGTCTTATATGGTGGTTTTCTTCGGCGCCCCTGCCAACCTGTCCGGATACGGTTACAAAATCCAGGTAGTACAAGGACCCGTGGCTTCCAGCCAATCTCGCGGCAAATGATTAAGCGTTTATTACAGCGATTCAGCCGGGAACGGGGCCGGCACCAGGCCACCGTGCGCATTGATTTTTTCCCCGGGGGAAAAGTCAAGCCCGCCATCTTCTGGTGCCACAACCAGGACCCGGAAAAAGATACGGTGCCCCTGATTCTTTTCCTCTATGCCCGCATTCTCTTTGAACTGGCGGAGTTGAACGAAGTCAGGGTGGCCCGGGAACTGATGAGTTTTGTGAACCAGGTTTGCGAGTTGGTGCTGAACGCCGATGGGCCTACCAGCCGCATCCGCCTCCCCTTGGGGGAACTGAGCCTGGTCGAGGAAGGCTCCGCCCCGCCGGAGCGCACTTACCAGGCCGAGTTTTTCCGGTTCCAGGACGGCAGTTCCCGCCTGGAGTTCCAGGCCAGCATCGGTAAAGAGAGTTTTTTTCTCCCTGCCTCCTTTCTGGTTCTCCTCCAATCCTGCCTGGGCAACCTGAAGGAGGAACCCTTGAAATCGCTGGCCCGGGGATTGACCCGGCTGCATGATTACTACCGGTACCGCCGGGATTTCTGGGAGTCTTCGGTGTTGAGCGCGGGTCCGGTTTTCGCCCTGGGCAAAGAGGAAGCGAATCCGGGGAAGTTGGAGCCGGGGGGGTGAAATAGGTCCTGTTCCGGAAAGAAGCCTCACGCAAAGACGCAAAGGCGCAAAGCAAGACGCAAGAACATACTAAACAAACAGTAAATCGGTGGGGCGGCCTCTCTGGCCGCCCGAGAGGTTGACGGGCGGGGACGCCCGTCTCACTATCCGGAGGCCGCCTCACCAGCTTTTTCATGTTTAACGGGTGCGCTACAGACCCACGCATGACTGCCAAGAAAGATTTGGAAGTTTCCTATCTACATCAACCTTGCATCCCTTTCCTCAATGATTAGAATGCTAACCAGCCATTGGGCGGATGCTCTAGGGCCTCGGCCTAGGGTCTTAACCGAAAACTGAAAACCGAAAACTATCTTTTAAGAAAGGAAAGACTATGCCTGCTTCTGGTGGTGGTTTTATGGATTTGCTGGCCATGGCCCGGGGGTTCCAGGCCGCCAAGATGCTGATGGTGGCCGTTGACCTGGCGGTCTTCGATTTCTTGGAAGAACCTCGCAGCGCGCCTGAAGCCGCAAGCTGGCTCAAGGCCGACGGCCGGGCCACGGGCATCTTCCTGAACGGCCTGGCGGCCCTGGGACTGGTGGTCAAAGAGGTGGATTACTTCCGCAACAGTGAGCAGGCTTCCCGTTTCCTGGTCCGGGGGAAGGACCAATATCGGGGCGAGATCATCAAGCACATGGAGCACACCTGGGACCGGGGCTGGGATGACTTGCAGTACACGGTGCTCGCCGGCCACCCCCGGGAGTCGGACCCGGAGAAGTGGGTGGATACCAAGGGACCGCAGCGGGACGAAAAGGAGGTCCGGGCCTTCATCTGCGGCATGGACGCCATCGCCCGGGATTTGGCCCCTAATGTCACTGCGGCCCTGGATCTTAAAGGGGTGGAGCGGCTCCTGGACCTGGGCGGAGGCCCCGCCACCTATGCCATCGCCTTTGCCAAGACCCATCCGGGGCTCAAAGCCACGGTCTTTGATCTGCCCAACCCCATCAAGATCGCGCAAGAGCAGATCGCCAAACACGGCTTAAGCGACCGCATCGACACCCTGGCGGGGAACTTCCTCGAAGACGGCATCGGCCGGGGCTACGATTTCATCTGGGTCTCCCAGATTCTCCACAGCCACGACGTCGCCCAGTGCCATCTCATCATCGACAAGTGCGTCCAGGCCCTGAACTTAGGCGGCACGCTGGCCATCCACGATTTTTTCCTTAATAAGGACGGCGCCAGCCCGACGGGCCCGGCCATGTTCAGCGTCCACATGCTGGCCGTCACCCCCCGGGGGCGGTCCTACACCTGGGGCGAAGTCGCTGAATGGATGGCGGAGGCGGGCCTCGTCTCCCCCAAATACCTGCGCTACGACGAAGGGGACGCCAGCATCCTGGTGGCCAGGAAGAAATAAGGGAGAAACGGGAATTATTGTGCTTCCTGTATGGCAATTCGGCTATAAAGAACGAAACTTTTGAAACCCGTCCTTACAGCGCTGTATATCAGCCGCTGACCCCCGCGCCCCCTCCATCATCATTCATCCTAAAACCATTTTTCCAGGGATTATATTGACGTGGGGGCTTGGGGTTGATAGATTTTATGGGTTAGGAATTTTATTAGGAAAGCTAAGAATTTTTATGGTGGTGATTGTTGATTACCGGGCCGGGAATCTGACCAGCGTGGTCCGGTCCCTGAAGGCGTTGGGGGTGGCCGGCGAGGTGACCCAGGACCTGGCGGTGGTGGCTGAAGCTGCGCGCATCGTCTTCCCCGGAGTGGGCGCGGCGGGGACGGCCATGGCCACTCTCAAGGAATTGAAGCTGGACGAGGCTTTAAAGGAAGCCTTTCAAAGAGGCGTGCCGATTTTGGGCATCTGCCTGGGGGCCCAGGTGGTCCTGGATTACAGTGAAGAAAACGACAACACCCCGTGTCTGGGTCTGATCCCCGGCGCCACCCGGGCGCTGCCGTTGAAGCCCGGTTTGAAGATTCCCCACATGGGCTGGAACACCGTGCGCTTCGTCCGGGAGCATCCCATTTCCAGGGGGCTGCCGGAGGACGCGGAATATTATTTCGTGCACAGTTATTATCCCTCTCCTTCGCAGGAGAACATGGTCCTGGGGGTCACGGAGCACGGCATCGCCTTTCCCAGCGTCATGGGCCGGAAAAACCTGGTGGCCACCCAGTTCCACCCGGAAAAGAGCGGCCGCTTCGGGTTGCAGCTTTTGGAGAATTTCCTGGCCTGGGACGGGTCTTGGCAGGATGCATAATTTGGCATAGCTTTCCTCTGCGTCCTCTGCGTCTCTGCGAGATAAAAAGGTTTCTCGCAGAGGCGCAGAGGACGCAGAGAATGTTAAACGCGGTTAATTAAGTCGCTCTGTATAAAACAAGACCACTCATATGCTGAGTAAAAGAATCATACCCTGCTTGGACGTCCGGGACGGGCGCACCACCAAGGGCATCAAGTTTCGGAACAACGTGGACATCGGCGACCCGGTGGACATGGCCCGGTTTTACTACGAAGCCGGGGCGGATGAGCTGGTGTTCTACGACATCACCGCGTCCAGCGACCGCCGGGACATCATGATCGAAGTGGTGCGCAAGGTGGCCGCGGCCATCATCATCCCCTTCTCGGTGGGGGGCGGCATCCGCAACCTCCAGGACATGCGGGCCGTGCTCCTGGCGGGCGCGGAAAAGGTGAGCGTCAACACCGCGGCGGTGTTGGACCCTGATCTCATAGCCGCGGGCGCGAAAGATTTCGGCAGCCAGTGCATCGTCCTGGGCATGGACGTGAAAAAGGTGGAAGTCTCCGAGGCCATCCCCTCGGGGTATGAAATGGTGATCCACGGGGGCCGCACCCCCATGGGCATCGACGCGCTCTGGTGGGCGAAGGAGGCGGAGAGGTTGGGCGCGGGCGAGATCTGCCTCAATTCCATCGACGCGGACGGCACCCAGGAAGGGTATGAACTGACCCTGACCAGCATGATTTCCGAGGCGGTCTCCATCCCGGTGATTGCCTCCGGGGGCGCGGGCACGCCCGAGCATCTGGTAGAGGTCCTGACTGCGGGCAAGGCCGACGCGGCGCTCATCGCCAGCATGGTCCACTACGGCACCTACAGCATCCGGGAGATTAAGGATTATCTGAGCCGGCGGGGCATTCCCGTGCGCCTCCACTGGTAAACCGGCAGCTTTTAGCGCGAATTGCCGTCGAACAGGTATGATAAAGCCCCGGGGACATATTACCTGTTTGACCCGACTCGGTATTATCCAGGAAGGTCCCTGTGAACGATCAGTTTGATCTGGACCAGAAAGACGACTACAACCAGGAGTTGCCGGAGATCCTGGAGCCGGAACTGGAAGCGCTGCGCGAAGAGCCCGAGGAGATGGAGGAGGAAGCCCAGCTCCCCGCGCCCCTGGAGTTGGACCTCCTGCAGCGCTATATCCGGGAGGCCAACCGCTATTCGCTGCTCACCCCCGAAGAAGAAAAGGAACTGGCTCTCCGCTACCACGAAGACAAGGACCTGGATGCAGGCAGCAAGCTGATCACCAGCAACCTGCGCCTGGTCATCAAGATCGCCCTGGAATTCCAAAAGTTCTGGATGAAAAACCTCCTGGACCTGATCCAGGAGGGCAATATCGGCCTGATGCACGCCATCAAGAAGTTCGACCCCTACCGGGGCATCAAGCTCTCGTATTACGCCTCGTTTTGGATCAAGGCCTATATCCTCAAGTTCATCATGGACAACTGGAAGCTGGTGAAGATCGGCACCACCCAATCCCAGCGCAAGCTCTTCTATAACCTGAGAAGGGAGAAGGAAAAGCTCCGGGCCCTGGGGTTCGAGCCGGGCCCCAAGCTGTTGGCCGAGACCCTGAACGTCCGGGAAGAGGAAGTCATCGAGATGGACCAGCGTCTGGGCGGGTGGGAGCTCTCCCTGGATGCGCCCCTGAAAGAGGGTTCGGACGAGTATCACAAGAATTTCCTGCCGGCCACGGAACCCCAGGTGGAAGAGGCTTTGGCGGAAGCGGAATTGAAGGACCTTTTTCGCCAAAAGTTGGAGGAGTTCAAACGGGATCTGAACGAAAAAGAGTTGGATATCCTGAACTTAAGGCTCCTGGCGGAACACCCTTTGACCTTGCAGGAAATCGGCGCCCGCCACGGCATCTCCCGGGAAAGGGTGCGCCAGATCGAAGACCGGATGATCAAAAAATTGCGCCACTTCCTCAAGGGGGAAATTCCCGATTGGGAGGATTATTCGACGCCGATGAGCGATTAGCATGGAGAAAGCAGAAGCCGAAGCCGATATTTAGTATTAATATTAAAGAGTGGCATTTTAAAGACTGGAAACCATGGCCGATGCGGATCAGGTTTAACACGTTAGCTTTTTCAAAGCGTCTCATTATCGGGAGTTTGCTGCTCGGGCTTTGCTGGGGGGCGGGGGGCTGTTCCTGGCTGCCCCCGGGGATGGGGGGAGCTCCGGGAGCGGAAGCGGTGGCGCCCTCGAAGACCGAGGCCTACTATCATTATTTGCTGGCGCAGAATTACCTGTTGGCGGAAGACGCCGAAGCCGCGGCCCGGCAATATGAAGAAGCCTTGAAATACGACCCCGAGTCCGCGCAGATGGAAACGGAATTGGCCGCCCTCTACCAGCGCATGGGGGATGTCAAGAAGGCCCTGGCCCACGTGAATAACGCCTTGAAGCTGGACCCCAAGCAGCAGGACGCCCATTTCATCCTGGCCGGGCTCCACGTGGGGCTGAATCAACTCCATGAGGCCACCAGGGAATACGAACAGATCCTGAAGCTGGACCGGGATAATAAGGAGGCCCGTCTCTTCCTGGCCTCCCTCTATGCCCAGCAGCGCCGCTATACCAAGGCCGTCCGCAATATCCAGGAACTGCTGCGCCAGGAGCCGAAACTGGTGGTGGGCTATTATTACCTGGGACGCATCTACCTGGAGATGGAACAGGTGGCGGAAGCCAAAAAGGAGTTCCTCCGGGTGCTCACCCTGGATCCCCACTTTGTCCCGGCCATGTTCGATCTGGGTTCCACCCTGGAACGGGAGAAGCAATATTCCCGGGCCATGACCCTTTATCGCCGCATCTTGAAGCAATCCCCCAAAAACAGCCGGGCCTGGATCAGCATCGGGCGTCTCTATCTGTTGATGCAGCGATACGGCGAGGCCCAAAAAGCCTTTAAGGCCGCGAAGGATCTGGAGAAGAACGAAGCTGCGGTCATTTTTAACGTGGGCCTCATCTATTTGGAACAGAAGCACCCCGACCTCGCCATCAAGGAATTTCGGGGGCTGATGGAAAATCCTCTGTTTAAGGAACGGGTCCGTTATTACCTGGGCATGGCCATGGAGGAAAAAGGAGATATGCAGGCCGCGGCCCGGGAGTATCAGTTGGTGGCCCGGGACTCCGAGAATTATCTGCCCGCGCAACTGCGGCTGGCCTTCATTTATTATCAACATCAACAGAAAGAGCAGGCTTATCGGCTCCTGGGAGAACTCAAGGATAGGATTCCTGAAAGGGAGGATATTTTTCTCACCCTGGCCTATTTCCATGAGGATGAACACCAATGGGACCGGGCCATCGGCGTGCTGCAGGAAGGACTGAAAAAGCACCCCCAATCGGAAGAGATCAATTTCCGCCTGGCGGTGCTTTATGAAAAGAAGAAGGAATTGGAGCCCAGCATCCGCTACATTAAGCGGGTTCTGGAACTGGACCCGGAAAACGCGGATGCCCAGAATTTTCTGGGATATTCCTATGCCGAAGCCGGCATTCATCTGGATGAGGCCGAGCGGCTGATTCGCGCGGCCTTGCGGGCCAAGCCGGAGAGCGGCCATATCGTGGACAGCCTGGGATGGGTCTTCTATAAAAAAGGCCAGTTTGACAAGGCGGTGGCCGAACTGGAGCGGGCCGCCAAGATGATGCCCAAGGACGGCCTCATCGCCGAACATTTGGGGGACGCCTATCTCAAACAGAAGCGCTACGAGGACGCCCTGCGCACCTATCGCCGGGCCCTGGGCCTGGAAAACGCCAACACCCAGGAACTGCGCAAAAAGATCAAAAATCTGGAGCCGGCAGTCAAGGAGTCGGGCTTGTGAGCCGGCGGACCTTCGTCTGGCTGGCCCTGGCTCTCTGTTTCTGGGGCTGCCGCGCCCTGCCGCCCCCGGCGCCGCCGGTTGCCGTCACCTCCGGGCCGGAGCTGCTAGCCAAACTCCAGGCCGGGAAGCCCCAGGTGCAATCCTTTGAAGCCCGGGGACGCCTTACCCTCCTTTCCCAGAATCGGAATTATTCCGGGACGAGCCTGATCAAGGGCCGCCTGCCGGACACGGTCAGGGCCGATGTTCTGGATTTCCTGGGCCGCTCGGTCCTTAATTTCTACACCAACGGCCGGGAAGTGGAGGTGCTAGCTCCCAAGGAAGGCAAGCTCTACCGGGGCGCGGCCACCCCCGGCAACCTGGCGGCCTTCATCCCCCCGGCCGTGACCCTGCCCCAGGCCCTGCGCCTGATGTCCGGAGACCTGCCCTTGAGTTCCGGGCAGCCTTCCCGCTGGGCTTATGATCAGGCCCAGGGCCGGTATCTCCTGGAGTGGCGCAATTCCGGCGGCGGCGTGCAGGAGCGGCTCTGGCTGGAAGCAGAAGGCCTCAAACCGGTTAAGGAGGAGTGGTTCGGGGCGGACGGCAACCTCCGTTTCGCCGCGGAGTTCAGTGACTTCGGGCGTCTGACTCCCGGCCTGCCCGGCCAGGTTATCTTGAAGACCCGCCAGCCGGACGCGGAACTGCGGCTGGTCTACCGGGAAATGTTGCTCAATCCCTCCCTGAAGGACTCCGACCTGACAGTGCCCCGGACCCCGGGGGTGGAAGAAGTGCCCTTGAAGTAGGGTGCGTCTTACGCACCATCTGTGATTGCTTTGAACTTTGAACCTTGAACTTTGAACTCTCAGGCTATGAAGTTCATCGTCGACCTCCCCCTGGCCGGACTGGCCAAATGGCTGCGGTTCTGCGGTTTTGACGCCGAGGTGGAGCGCCTCTCCCCCGGGGCTCCCCAAAACCTGCCGCCGCTACG
>Ga0233425_10010513_pt1 | contig 11245 bp, 8 predicted proteins | sample Watercolumn_Towu_2_FD_181712 | JGI IMG/M metagenome (GOLD analysis project Ga0233425, IMG submission 181712) | Freshwater microbial communities from Lake Towuti, South Sulawesi, Indonesia - Watercolumn_Towuti2014_140_MG | ecosystem: Environmental > Aquatic > Freshwater > Lake | place: Indonesia...
ACCGCGATGACCGGCTACCAGGAGATCGTCAGCGATCCCTCCTATGCCCGCCAGATCGTGACCCTGACCTATCCTCACATCGGCAATACCGGTGTCAACGACGAAGACATCGAGGCGCCCCGGATCTTCGCCGGCGGCTTGGTGGTGCGGGACGTGCCGGCACTGTTGAGCAATTGGCGCGCGACCCACAGCCTCACCGAATATCTGTGCCGCCACGACCTGGTGGGCATTGCCGGCATCGACACCCGTAAGCTGACTCGCATCCTGCGCGACCGGGGCGCCCAGCGCGGTTGCCTGGTGGCGGGGGAGAGGATCGACGCCGAGGTGGCGGTGGAGCAGGCGCGGGTATTCCCGGGGCTGCAGGGCATGGACCTGGCCAAGGTGGTCAGCGCCGCCTCCGCCTACTCATGGACCGAGACCGAATGGAGCCTGGGTTCCGGCTACGGTTCGCAAGATTCGCATCGCTACAACGTGGTGGCCTACGATTTCGGGATCAAGCGCAATATCCTGCGCATGCTGGCCGGGCGCGGCTGCCGGCTGACGGTGGTGCCGGCGCAGACGCCGGCCGCCGAGGTACTGGCGCTGAAACCGGATGGGGTGTTTTTGTCCAACGGTCCCGGCGACCCGGAGCCCTGCGAGTATGCCATTCGCGCGATCCGTGAGATTCTCGCGGCGCGCATTCCGCTGTTCGGCATCTGCCTGGGCCACCAGTTGCTGGGCCTGGCCAGCGGTGCCAGGACCGTCAAGATGAAATTCGGCCACCACGGCGCCAACCATCCGGTGCAGGAACTGGATACCGGCCGGGTGCTGATCACCAGCCAGAATCACGGCTTCGCGGTGGATGAGTCCAGTCTGCCGGACACCGTACGGCCCACCCACCGCTCGCTGTTCGACGGCTCCTTGCAGGGGATCGAACGCACCGACTGTGTCGCCTTCAGCTTCCAGGGTCATCCCGAGGCCAGTCCCGGCCCCCACGATCTGGCGCCTTTGTTCGACCGCTTCATCGGTGCCATGAGCGGCGCGTCTTCCTGAGATCCCACCGCGCCATGCCGAAGAGAACCGATCTCCAATCCATACTGCTGCTGGGCGCCGGTCCCATCGTCATCGGTCAGGCCTGCGAGTTCGACTATTCCGGGGCGCAGGCCTGCAAGGCCCTGAAGCAGGAGGGCTATCGGGTGATCCTGGTGAACTCCAACCCGGCCACCATCATGACCGACCCGGAGATGGCGGATGCCACCTACATCGAGCCCATCGACTGGCAGACCGTCGCCCGCATCATCGAGAAGGAGCGGCCCGATGCCCTGCTGCCCACCATGGGCGGGCAGACCGCACTCAACTGCGCCCTCGACCTGGCCCGGGAAGGGGTGCTGGCGAAGTACGGCGTCGAGCTGATCGGTGCCAGCCAGGACGCCATCGACAAGGCAGAGGACCGCCAGAAGTTCAAGCAGGCTATGACCCGGATCGGCCTGGAATCGGCCCGTTCCGGCATCGCCCATTGCATCGAGGAGGCGCTCGCGGTGCTGGAGGACATCGGCTATCCCGCCATCATCCGGCCGTCCTTCACCCTGGGCGGCTCCGGCGGCGGCATCGCTTACAACCGCCAGGAATTCGTGGAGATCTGCGAGCGCGGGCTGGAACTGTCGCCCACCCATGAACTGTTGATCGAGGAGTCCATCCTGGGCTGGAAGGAGTTCGAGATGGAGGTGGTGCGGGACCGCAAGGACAACTGCATCATCGTCTGCTCCATCGAGAACTTCGATCCCATGGGGGTGCATACCGGCGACTCCATCACCGTGGCGCCGGCCCAGACCCTCACGGACAAGGAATATCAGATCATACGGGACGCCTCCATCGCGGTGCTGCGGGAGATCGGCGTCGACACCGGCGGATCCAACGTGCAGTTCGCGGTGAATCCGGACAACGGCCGGCTCATCATCATCGAGATGAACCCCCGAGTGTCGCGGTCCTCGGCCCTGGCTTCCAAGGCCACCGGCTTTCCCATCGCCAAGGTGGCGGCCAAACTGGCGGTGGGCTACACCCTGGACGAGCTGCGCAACGAGATCACCGGCGGCGCGACCCCGGCATCGTTCGAGCCCACCATCGACTACGTGGTGACCAAGGTTCCGCGCTTCGCCTTCGAGAAATTCCCCCAGGCCGACGACCGCCTCACCACCCAGATGAAGTCGGTGGGCGAGGCCATGGCCATCGGCCGCAGCTTCCAGGAGTCCCTGCAGAAGGCCCTGCGCAGCCTGGAGACCGGGGTGGACGGGTTGACCCCCATGCTGGAACCCGGCGGCGAAGAGACGACCGAAGTCCTACGCCGCGAGCTGCGCCACCCCGGCCCGCACCGCGTGCTCTATCTGGCGGATGCCTTCCGCGCCGGTTGGACCCTGGAGCAGGTGTACGACTACAGCCGCATCGATCCCTGGTTCCTGGCCCAGTTGCAGGACTTGGTGACGACCGAGGCATGCCTGGCCAAGCGCACCCTGGCCACCCTCTGCGCCGAGGAGATCTTCGAACTGAAGCGGCGCGGCTTTTCCGACTCCCGCCTAGGGCGCCTTTTGGACAGCAGCGAGACCGAGGTGCGGGCGGTACGCCACAAGCTGGGGATCCGCCCGGTCTACAAGCGCATCGACTCCTGTGCCGCCGAATTCGCCACCGCCACCGCCTACATGTATTCCTGCTACGAGGAGGAATGCGAAGGCGCTCCGTCGGAACGCAAGAAGGTCATCGTCCTGGGCGGCGGTCCCAACCGCATCGGCCAGGGCATCGAATTCGACTACTGCTGTGTCCATGCCGCCATGGCGCTGCGGGAGGACGGTTTCGAGACCATCATGATCAATTGCAATCCGGAGACAGTGTCGACGGATTTCGATACCTCCGACCGCCTCTATTTCGAGCCGCTGACGCTGGAGGACGTGCTGGAGGTGGTGCACCTGGAGAAGCCCTACGGCATCATCGTGCAGTACGGCGGCCAGACCCCCCTCAAGCTGGCGCGTGCCCTGGAGGCCGCCGGCGCCCCCATCATCGGCACCTCGCCGGATTCCATCGACCTGGCGGAGGACCGGGAGCGCTTCCAGAAGCTGGTGGACCGGCTGAACCTGCGGCAGCCCCCCAACAAGACCGCTCGCTCTCAGGAAGAGGCGGTGCTGGCCGCTCATGAAATCGGCTATCCCCTGGTGGTGCGGCCCTCCTATGTGCTGGGCGGACGCGCCATGGAGATCGTGTTCAACGACGACGAATTGCGCCGCTACATGCGCGAGGCGGTGAGCGTCTCCAACGAATCGCCGGTGCTGCTGGACCGGTTCCTGGACGATGCCATCGAGATGGACGTGGATGCCGTCTGCGACGGCGAGCGAGTGGTGATCGGCGGGCTGATGCAGCACATCGAGCAGGCCGGCGTGCATTCCGGCGACTCCGCCTGCTCCATCCCGCCCTATGATTTGTCCGCCGAGATCCAGGACCGGGTGCGGGCACAGGTCAAGCAGCTGGCGGAGGCCCTGGGGGTGATCGGGCTGATGAACACCCAGTTCGCCATCCAGGGCGAGGACATCTTCATCCTGGAAGTGAATCCCCGGGCTTCCCGCACCGTGCCCTTCGTGTCCAAGGCCACCGGCCATCCCCTGGCCAAGATCGCGGCCCGCTGCATGGTGGGATTGCGCCTGGCCCAACAGGGCGTCACCGAGGAACGGGTGCCGGACTATTTCTCGGTGAAGGAAGCGGTGTTTCCCTTCATCAAGTTCCCCGGCGTCGACCCCTTGCTGGGGCCGGAAATGAAGTCCACCGGCGAAGTGATGGGGGTGGGGGCCAGTTTCGGCGAGGCCTACGGCAAGGCCCAGCGGGCTGCCAGCACCAAGTTGCCGGAGGCCGGGGTGGTGTTCATCAGCATCCGCGACGCCGACAAGCCCAAGCTCAAGCCCATCGCCCAAGACTTGCTGGCGCGGGGCTTCCAGCTGGTCGCCACTGGCGGCACCGCCAAGGTGTTGCAGGAAGCCGGCATCCCCTGCACGCGGGTATTCAAGGTCAGCGAAGGCCGGCCCCATGTGGTGGACATGATCAAGAACGGCGAGGTCCAGTTCATCATCAACACCACCGAGGGCAAGAAGGCGGTGGCTGATTCCTTCACCATCCGGCGCCAGGCGCTGCAGCATCAGGTAACCTATACCACCACCCTGTCCGGTGCCCGTGCCACCTGCCACGCGCTGGGCGCGCTGGCGGACCGCGAGGTGAACCGGCTGCAGGATCTCCACAGTCGTTGGTGAGGTTTAGCGACATCCGACCATGAACAAGATACCGATCACCGTCCGCGGCGCGGAAAAGCTGCGCGAAGAGTTGAATCATCTGAAGACCGTGGCCCGCCCCCGTATTATCAAGGCGATCGCCGAGGCGCGTGCCCATGGCGACCTCAAGGAAAACGCCGAATACCATGCGGCCCGCGAGGAGCAGGGTTTCACCGAAGGGCGCATCAAGGAAATCGAGAGCAAGCTGGCCAACTGCCAGATCATCGACGTTACCCAGGTCAATGCCGACGGCCGGGTGGTGTTCGGTGCCACGGTGGAGCTGGAGGATCTGGACAGCGGCCAGGTGGTGACCTATCAGATCGTCGGTGAGGACGAGGCCGACATCAAGCAGGCGCGGATCTCCGTCACCTCGCCCATTGCCCGTGCCCTGATCGGCAAGAGCGTGGAGGACGTCGCCGTGGTCCAGGCCCCCGGCGGCCAGCGCGAATACGAAATCCGCGAGATCCGATACATCTAGCCGGCAGGCCGTTTCCGATACAGGCTTGCCACGTGGCCGATCTGTTGCACCAGGGTGGCGCCCGCCGCGGCGACGATGGCGGCGCACAGGGTCTTGCGGCTGTCGCGGTCTTCCCCATTGATACGGACCTTGATCAATTCGTGATGCTCCAGCGCGAGGTCGATTTCCTTCAGCACCGCCTCGGTGACGCCGGCCTGGCCGACGATTACCACGGGCTTGAGGGGGTGGGCGCGCGCCCGTAGTTTGCGGATTTGTTCGGATTTCATCATGGGTCTCGTGGAATAGGCCGAAAATGGCGAAGAGCAGTTCCAGCCGCGGCTGGCTCCGGGAACATTTTTCCGATGAGTATGTGAAGCTTGCCCAGCAACACGGTTACCGGTCGCGGGCCGTCTTCAAGCTGGCAGAGATAGACCAGCGCGACAGATTGTTCAAACCGGGTATGATAGTGATCGACCTGGGGGCGGCGCCGGGGGGATGGTCGCAGTATGCGGCTCGCCACATCGGGCGAAGCGGCAAGATTATAGCCCTCGACATTTTGCCCATGGAAGGGTTGCCCGGTGTAAGCTTTATCCAGGGCGATTTTCGCGAGGACGCGGTGTTGCAGGAATTGAATGCCGCCCTGGCGGGCGAACAGGCGGACCTGGTGCTGTCGGACATGGCGCCGAATCTGAGCGGGATGGCGGCGGTGGACCAGCCGCGCGCCATGTACCTGGCCGAACTGGCGCTGGACATGGCACGTGCCATGTTGAAGCCCGGCGGCGGCTTTCTGGTCAAGCTGTTTCAGGGCGAAGGGGTCGATGGGTTTCAGCGGCAGGTCCGTGCCGCCTTCGCCAGCGTGGTGGTGCGGAAGCCGAAGGCGTCCCGCACCCGCAGCCGGGAAGTGTATCTGTTGGGGCGGGGGGCGAGGCCGCAGTAATCCTCGACTCTCGGCGCAGATATCCGGCTCCGCAGGCATTGGCGTACCGGCAGGCTGTGTTGCGGCTCGCATCTCTTGGCGCCGACAGATGTGCAGCCGACGACGTGCCCGGCATCGCGGCCAGTGTGCGCGGGCCGCCGAAGTAGCCGGACGTTGCCGAAGGAGCGTAGTGGCGCGGCGATCGGCGCTCCGGTCGGTATCCGCCGGAACCAAGCCGAGCCGTATCTGGTCGAAACCGGGGCTGGCTGTTGCCGGCAGGATTCGATAGCAATAGTTTGATTTTTCTGATGCCTGGCTGGATGGGGCGAGCGCGCCGGGGCTTGCCGACGGTTCCGGTCGGCGTTTCCTCCGGGGTTGCCGTTGCGAATACTGAAGCCGGAACTTTTTTCCGGCTGGGACGTGATAAGTGAACGATATGCTCAAGAACATCATCCTCTGGGTCGTCATCGCCGTCGTGCTGATGTCGGTGTTCAACAACTTCGGCTCCCGGAAAACCTCGGATTCGTCGATGTCCTACTCGCAGTTCATCGCTGCGGTCAACGACGGGCAGATCAAGCAGGTGGTCATTGACGGACAGCTGATCAAGGGCATGCTGGGTACCGGCGAGAAGTTCACCACCTACAGCCCGGAAGATCCACACCTGGTGGACGACCTGCTGAAGAATCATGTGGAAATCAAGGCGCAGCCGCCGGAGCAGCAGTCCCTGCTGATGCAGATCTTCATTTCCTGGTTTCCGATGTTGCTCCTGATCGCCGTCTGGATCTTTTTCATGCGCCAGATGCAGGGCGGCGGCGGCGGGCGCGGCGCCATGTCCTTCGGCAAGAGCCGGGCGCGGCTGCTGGAGGAGGATCAGGTCAAGGTCACCTTCGCCGACGTAGCCGGCGTCGAGGAGGCCAAGGAAGACGTGACCGAGATGGTCGACTTTCTCAAAGACCCCAGCAAATTCCAGAAGCTGGGCGGCAAGATCCCCCGCGGGGCCTTGATGGTGGGCCCGCCGGGAACCGGCAAGACCCTGCTGGCACGGGCCATCGCCGGTGAGGCGAAAGTGCCGTTCTTCACCATCTCCGGTTCGGATTTCGTGGAGATGTTCGTGGGTGTCGGTGCCTCCCGGGTACGCGACATGTTCGAGCAGGCCAAGAAGCACGCGCCCTGCATCATCTTCATCGACGAGATCGATGCGGTCGGCCGTCATCGCGGCGCCGGACTGGGCGGCGGTCACGACGAGCGCGAACAGACCCTCAACCAATTGCTGGTCGAAATGGACGGTTTCGAAGGCAATGAGGGCATCATCGTCGTCGCCGCCACCAACCGTCCCGACGTGCTGGATCCCGCACTGCTGCGGCCGGGCCGTTTCGACCGCCAGATTGTCGTGGGATTGCCGGACATCCGCGGCCGCGAGCAGATCCTGAAGGTGCACACCAAACGTGTCCCCTGTGGGGAAAACGTCGAGATCAAGTATCTGGCCCGCGGCACGCCGGGCTTTTCCGGTGCGGACCTGGCCAATCTGGTCAATGAGGCGGCCTTGTTCGCGGCCCGCAAGAACAAGCGGGTGGTGGAGATGGAGGACTTCGAGAAGGCCAAGGACAAGATCCTCATGGGCGCCGAGCGCAAGTCCATGGTCATGAGCGACGAGGAGAAGAAGCTGACCGCCTACCACGAAGCGGGACATGCCATCGTCGGCCGGCTGGTCCCGGAACACGATCCGGTGTACAAGGTCAGCATCATGCCGCGCGGTCGTGCCTTGGGCATCACCATGTTTCTGCCGGAGCGCGACCAGCTCAGCGCCAGCAAGCAGAAGCTGGAGAGTATGATCTCCAGCCTGTTCGGGGGCCGCATCGCCGAAGAGGTCATGTTCGGCAAGGATATGGTCACCACCGGCGCCTCCAACGATATCGAACGGGCCACCAATCTGGCCCGTAACATGGTCACCCGCTGGGGGCTGTCCGAGCGTTTGGGGCCCTTGGCTTACATGGAAGAAGAGGGCGAGGTATTTCTCGGCCGCTCGGTCACCAAGCACAAGTCGGTTTCGGAAGAGACCGCCCACCTGATCGACGAGGAGATCCGCTCCGTGATTGACCGCAACTACGACCGTGCCGATCGTCTGCTGCGGGACAACATGGACAAGATGCATGTAATGGCGGATGCCCTGATCAAGTACGAAACCATCGACCGGTTGCAGATCGATGACATCATGGACGGACGCGAACCGCGGCCGCCACAGGGCTGGGAAGACCCGGCGCCGCCCGGCGGCGGCGGTTCCCGCGGGGCCAGCGGCCTCAGCGAGGACAAGTCCGGAGCCATCGGCAAGACCGCGGAGCAGGTTTGAAGTGTTTGATGTGTATTGATATTTCTCCATATATTCGGATAAGGGTTGGTTGACCAGCACGCGGTGACGATGGAACAGCAGAACAAGTATTTCGGTACCGACGGAATCCGCGGACGTGTGGGGGAATACCCGATCACACCCGACTTCATGCTCAAATTGGGCTGGGCCGTGGGCAAGGTCTTGTGCGAAGGCGGTCACAACCCTTCGGTGCTGATCGGCAAGGACACCCGCATTTCGGGGTACATGTTCGAGTCGGCGCTGGAGGCGGGACTTGCCGCTGCCGGCGTCAACATCCAGTTGCTGGGGCCGATGCCGACCCCGGCGGTGGCCTATCTGACGCGTACCTTCCGCGCCCAGGCGGGCATCGTCATCAGCGCCTCCCACAACCCCCACGAAGACAACGGGGTGAAGTTCTTTTCCTCCAGCGGAGTCAAGCTGGATGACGAGATCGAGCAGCGCATTGAGGCCTACCTGGACGAGCCCATGACCACCGTCAGCTCGGCCAGTCTCGGCAAGGCTTCCCGCATCGGCGATGCGGCCGGGCGCTACATCGAGTTTTGCAAGGGCACGATCCCGGCGCGGATGGATTTCTCCGAGATCAAGATCGTCGTCGACTGCGCCAACGGCGCCACCTATCACGTGGCGCCGCCGGTGTTCGAGGAAGTCGGGGCTAGCGTGGTCTGTATCGGCTGCGATCCCGACGGAGTCAACATCAACGCCGGTGTGGGCGCCACCAAGCCGGCCCTGCTGCAGCAGGCGGTGTTGCGGGAGAAGGCCGATTTCGGCATCGCCCTGGATGGCGACGGCGACCGCCTGATCATGGTGGATCACCTGGGGGAAATCGTGGACGGCGACGAGCTGTTGTACATCATCGCCCGCTCCCGGCTCTACTCCGGAGGGCTGCGCGGCCCGGTGGTCGGAACCGTGATGACCAATCTGGGGATGGAACACGCCCTCAACCAGTTGGGCCTGGTGTTGAAGCGGGCTCCGGTGGGGGATCGCTACGTGGTCGAAATGATGCAGAAATACGACAGCTTGCTGGGTGGCGAGGGATCGGGACACATCATCTGCCGTGACCGCACCACCACCGGAGACGGCATCGTCTCGGCGCTGCAGGTGATGGCGGAGCTGTGGACTTCCGGCAAGACCCTGCACGAACTCAAGGCCGGGATGACGAAATATCCGCAGACCCTGATCAACGTCAAGATGCCCCAGCGCGTCAATCTCGACGAAGTCGGGGAGATTCGCGAGGCCAAGCTGGAGGCGGAGCGCGAATTGGGCGATCGCGGCCGCTTGCTGCTGCGTCTTTCCGGAACGGAGCCGCTGGTGCGGGTGATGGTGGAAGGGGAGGATCAGTTCCTGGTGCAATCGGTGGCGAAGAAACTGGCTGGTGTCGTCAGTGCGGCGGTCGGCGCCTGAGCCTCGAGCGCGGTTGTGCAATCCAACAACACACGGTTACTCTTCGAATCATGCGGCTCCTCCACACCATGATCCGGGTCGGCGATCTGGATCGCGCCCTGGGTTTTTATACCGGCGTATTGGGAATGCAGCTGTTGCGGCGCCAGGATTATCCGGACGGGAAGTTTACCCTGGCCTTTGTGGGTTTCGGCAACGAACAGGACCATACGGTATTGGAACTGACCCACAACTGGGAGACTTCCGGCTATGACCAAGGCAATGGTTTCGGCCACATCGCGGTCGAGGTCGACGACGTCTATCGGGCGGTGGAGCAGATCCGCGCGGCCGGCGGCAAGGTGGTGCGGGAGGCGGGGCCGATGATGCACGGCAATACGATCTTGGCGTTCGTCGAAGACCCTGATGGTTATCGGATTGAATTGCTCGGAAAAATGGAACGGGAAAAGGGATTGGGGTAAGCTTCGGAAACGCTCGGGCCGCTGCGGCCTGCAGACCTTTTTGTTTCTTAAATCGTTTGAATTGAAAGAATAAGGAGAAATCGGATGTCAAAAGGGCAAAACCTGCAAGATCCCTTTTTGAATGCGCTGAGAAAGGAGCATGTGCCCGTTTCCATCTATCTGGTGAACGGGATCAAGCTCCAGGGCAAGATCGACTCCTTCGATCAGTACGTCATCATGTTGAAGAACACGGTCAGCCAGATGGTGTACAAACACGCGATTTCCACGATCGTGCCGGCCCGGCAGGTGCGCGTGCCCCATATGGCGGATGAGCCGGAAGGTGAGGAATAGCGGTGCTTCTTGCCAAAGGCGGTGCTGATTGCTGAAGTTGGACCAGCGGACCTTGGCTTCCGGCGAAAGCGGGGGCGTGGCGCCGGACGAATCGTGGCGGGGAGCCGATGAATACTCCGGACCGCCTACTCACGCCGTTCTCGTCCAGATGGCGGATGGCTGCGTCGAGGAGGAACTGGCGGAGCTGGCCAAGCTGGCCGGATCGGCAGGACTGCAGGTGGTGGCCGTGCTGCGGGGCAGGAAGCAGCGGCCCGATCCGCGCTACTACGTCGGCCACGGCAAGGTGGAAGAGCTCCAGCAACTGGTCAGGGAGACCTCCGCCGACCTGATTCTGGTCAATCACTTCCTGACGCCGAGTCAGGAGCGCAATCTGGAAAAGGCTCTGTCGGCACGGGTGATCGACCGGACCGGACTAATCCTCGACATCTTTGCGCAGCGCGCCCGCTCCTTCGAGGGCAAGCTGCAAGTGGAGCTCGCCCAACTCAAGCATTTGTCCACCCGGCTGGTGCGGGGCTGGACCCATTTGGAGCGGCAAAAGGGTGGCATCGGCCTGCGCGGGCCCGGCGAAACCCAGCTGGAAACCGATCGCCGCCTGCTGGGCCGGCGTATCGATCTGCTGCAGCAGCGCCTCCGCTCGGTGGAGAGCCGTCGCCATCAGGGGAGGCGCGCCCGCAAACGGGCGGAAGTGCCGACGCTGGCACTGGTCGGCTACACCAATGCCGGCAAATCGACCCTGTTCAACGCGCTGACCCGGGCAGACGTGTTCGCCGCCGATCAATTGTTTGCGACCCTGGATCCCACCATGCGGCGTGCGGCGGTGGCGCCCAATCGGGAAGTGCTGCTGGTGGACACGGTCGGTTTCATTCGCGACTTGCCCCACGAGCTCATCGCCGCATTTCGCTCCACGCTGAGCGAAGTGGCCGAGGCGGACCTGCTGCTGCACGTGGTCGACGCGGGGGACCCGCTGTCGGCGCTGCACAGGGAACAGGTGGAGCGGGTTCTGGCCGAGTTGGGAGCGGATCGATTGCCCATTCTGCAGGT
>Ga0233425_10010514_pt1 | contig 11244 bp, 13 predicted proteins | sample Watercolumn_Towu_2_FD_181712 | JGI IMG/M metagenome (GOLD analysis project Ga0233425, IMG submission 181712) | Freshwater microbial communities from Lake Towuti, South Sulawesi, Indonesia - Watercolumn_Towuti2014_140_MG | ecosystem: Environmental > Aquatic > Freshwater > Lake | place...
TGCTTAAAACTTTAGAAGAGCCCCCCAGTCACTCACTCTTTATCTTGTGTACCACGGAATTACACAAAGTGCCTGAGACGATAATCTCCCGCTGTGTGCAGATTCAGTTTACTAAAGCCACACCAGAAGAAATGCAACGATCATTTAAGAGAGTGGTGCAAGGAGAGGGGAAAAGTGTGAGTGCGCAGGCATTGGCATACTTGGCAACCGCAGTGGACGGCTCATTTCGCGATGGGGTGAAGATACTGGACCAAGTGCTGGGTAATACAGATAGCGTAGAACTAGCTGATATCGAAAAAATTGTCACAGGTAGCGCAGATTATAAAGTGGGGGAATTGATTGAGAGCTTGGTAATGAAAGATGCCAAAAAATCTTTGGCGTTACTAGCGCAGGCAGTAGTAAGTGGAGTGGATATGAGCTATCTAATAGTAACACTAATGAGAGGACTCAAAGAAAAACTGTTGACGCATCAAGTGGGGATAGAAGTAACAAAATTTATCTTTGAGCTAGATGAGGTAGCGAGAAGACTGGCTACGTCACTCGACGGGGAATTGCTACTACAAGTAGCAATTATTGAGTGGTGTGGGATATCGCCGGAGCACCACACTCAACAATCTAGTAAAGCTGAGAAAGCGGAAAACCAGTTGGATACTAAGGTGGCAAGTGTGGCACCACTACGCACACAGGATGCGAAAGAGGTATGGAAGCAAGTCTTGGGCAGTCTCGGGAGCAACAATTTGGCTTTAGATACAATACTGTCTAAAGCTAGGCCAGGCAATATCCACGGCGATGAGCTGACGATCTATGTGCAGTATGATTTTCATAAACAACAACTCATGAGCGAGAAAAACATAGTCAAACTAGAACAAACGATATCAAAAGCGGTGGGAAGGACGATGAAAGTAAAGTGTGAAGTGGCTGTGGCAGCTAGCTTCGTTTCCGACCCTTCTTCGCATGAGGCTTTGGAGGGGCACAGTGATACAATAGAGGAATCAATAGCAATATTTACTAGTTAAAAAAAGGAAACAAATATGTTTGATAAATTTAAACAGATGGGTCAGCAAGTGGGTCAACTCAAACAGATCAGAGATCAAGCTATCCAGATGCAGAAACAACTCCAAGCCGAAGTGATAGAAATGGAAGAAAATGGGATCAGAGTCGTGATGACAGGGGATCAAAAAGTAGTCACTGTGACGATTGATGGCAAATATGAAGAAAGACTGGTCAAAGTGTTAAACGACGCTATAAAAAAATCTCAGCAGGTAGCGGCCAAAAAACTCCAAGAGATGTCTGGTGGACTAAAAGGACTACTTGGTGGAGGGATGGCTTGATCGCACTGCGTGCTTCCAGCGCCACAGTGGCACGGTGACATAGTGTCACAGTCAAGCTAGAATTGTTTGCTATGAAACTTCCTAAAGTAGTAGAGGATTTAACGAGTAGCTTTGAGAAACTGCCGGGCATCGGGAGGCGGAGCGCACAAAGGTTGGCATTTTATCTACTGCGTGTACCACAGCGTGATCTAGATATGTTTGCCAAATCGATTGCAAGTTTGAAGAGTATGACGAAAATTTGCAAAATTTGTCACAATCTGACTGACCTTGAAGAATGTAGTATTTGCAATGACCCACGTAGAGATAAGAAACAGGTATGCGTGGTCGAGTCGTTTCAGGATGTGATCGCAATTGAGAAAAGTGGTAGCTACAGAGGGGTTTACCATGTGTTGCACGGTTCTATTTCACCGCTAAATAATATAGGTCCGGATGAACTTTATATTGATACACTTGTTAAAAGAGTGAAAACTGGTGAGATAGGGGAGGTGGTGTTGGCGACTAATACGAGTCTGGAAGGAGAGGCAACGGCACTATATATCCAACAAGCACTAACTGGTACAAATGTGCAAATTAGTCGGATAGGTCGTGGACTTCCGACAGGGGTTGAGATAGAATATGCGGATGATCAGACGCTAATACATGCGTTTGATACAAGGAGAACACTTTAATGGGATCATCGGTGATATTGGGTACTTTTGCTGTAGATGACATTACTCTGCCAAGTCAAAATTTGAAAGAAGTTGCAGGTGGTGCTGCATCATATGCATCACTAGCCTCATCTTTGTTTGCACATACTTCAGTAGCTGGTGTAACTGGTATAGATTTTCCTTCTGAATTTATATCTAAACTAATTGATAAAAATGTTGATATTAATAATATACAAAAATCTGAACGAGAATCTTTTAGATGGAAAGCGTTGTATAGCAACGATTTGGTTGATGTACAAACTACATATCAATCAATGAATGCGGCAGAAGATATTGATGTGGATAAAATTTCGATTACAACATTAAATACTGCCACAACAGTATTTTTTGCGAATTTAGACCCTTCAATACAGTTAAAAATGATTAATCGTGTACCTGACCATGTTGTTAAACTTTTGGATAGCATGGATTTGTGGATTGTAGAGAAGCGAGACGTGCTGAAGAGGGTATTACAGAAAGTTGATATATACTTTGTAAGTATTCAAGAAGCTAGATTGCTTGTGGGAAAGTCATTACCTATAAAAGAAATGGTTGATGAAATTATGCAACTTGGACCGAAAGTAGTAGTAATTAAAAAAGGACATAATGGAATGACGATGTTTGGAGCTTTTGGCACAATGTCTATCCCAAGTTATCCCATGGTAAATGCGATCGATCCTAGTGGAGCTGGAGATTCTCTCGGTGGTGCAACAACAGGAGTACTAGCTAAATTAGGTACATTTGACTTTGAATCAGTATCTACGGCTTTGTTTATGGGTTCTGTAATTTCCTCTTTTGTAGTAGAAGGATACACTTTTGAACGCTTGCTTGAATTGACTATAGACGAAGTTTTGAATCGTGCTGAGCTATATTTAAAACAACTACCAAATAGAGATACGTTAATGTTAGATAGAATGTAAGAGGAGTAATATTATGAAAATTTATTTCACTGGTTCACTTCATAATAAAGACATCGATAAAGTAATTTACCAAAAGATAGTCGAGCTTTTGATAGAAGCTGGTCATGATGTAAGAGCTGATCATATCTTGAAAACTAAACAACACGAACTTGATGCTCAACCTGCTTCTGAGAGAAGTATCTATTACGATAAATTAAATAAGTGGATTAGTGCGGCAGATCTTGTGGTAGGAGAAGTATCATATCCATCGACAATAAATATTGGACACGAGATATCACTGGCACTTGATAAAGGAAAGCCTGTACTGGCACTATACCAAAAAGGGCGCGCGCCAGGAGTTTTGCAGGGTATTAAGTCAGAGCGATTCATGCTCATAGAGTATACCTATTCTGAGCTTAAAAAAATGTTGGATTACGGTTTAGATGAAGCAATAAATCAAGTTGATGTACGTTTTAACTTTTTCATTTCACCACAAATCGGAAGATATTTGGATTGGGTGGCTCAGAAAAAGAGAGTGCCTCGGGCAGTATTTTTGCGAAAATTGATCGAAAATGAGATGCAGACAGATAAAGATTACGAAGATACACTAAAATAAGATTTTATGGCACGGAAAAAAACTAGAGCCGAAAAGATCGCAAGTGGATACAGATTGCAAAACTTTCGGATTGCGGAGAGTGAGCGGACAATGAAAAAAGACGCGGATGAATTTAGCTATTTGTCTAGTAAATATGTACTCTTGGATCTTTCGAAAACTATTTTGTTTACATTGATCATTTTGCTTTTGTTGGCTTTTGCAAAGATGAAGTTGGGGTAAACCGTTTTGTTGTGTATAGTAGTTTCATGGGTATATGGCAAAATGTAGGGCAAAATTTAGCGGGACTGGGCAAACATATTGTCAAATCGGTGGTGTCGGAGCCAATGGAGATCGTCAAAGACATGGTAGGGCAGAAAATGGAACAGGGCCAATCTCCCTCCACGCAAAGTCCTATGACAGGGACAGGGCAGGGAGATAGTGGCGGTGATTTGATGAGCGATCTGCACAAAGCTGGCTTTGCTAATCAAAGTGACTTTAATAAATATCAAGATTTGTCGGGAAAGAAAGATGATATTGAGCTCGCGCAAATCCGGGGGAAACTAGTGAGAGAGTGGGGTTTGGACGTTACGGTCGAGGGGGGTATGCAGAAAGCTAGAATGGAGTATGAACAAAAAGAGGAACAACGCAAAAAAGTTGAGGAGAAAAAAGAGGAACAAAAGAAAGAGTTTGAGTTTCAGAAAAAACAGCAGGAAGATATCGGGCTCAAGGCCGCAAAACAGGGCAGTAGTGCAGAGAATAAAGCGTGGGGGGCGGGGTAGTAGCTATGGGGCGAGGGTTTTTAGTATAAAATAGGAACGAATATGAAACTTTACAATTCACTCAGTCGAGAAATTGAAACGATTGAGCCTCGAGAAGCAGGCAAGATTGGGATGTATACCTGTGGTCCGACAGTTTATTCGACTGCCACAATTGGCAATTTTCGTACCTACACTCTAGCGGATTTGTTAAGACGATCGCTCAAATATCTCGGGTATGAGGTCAAAAGTGTGATGAACTTGACCGATGTAGGACATCTGACTGGAGACAATGACGGCGATAGTAGTCAGGGTGAAGATAGACTGGAAAAAGCCGCGAAAAAAGAGGGGAGAACTGCCTGGGATATCGCCAAAGCATATAGTGAAGAATATCTGGTGCATTTGCAACGCATGAATATTGAGATGCCAAACGTGGTCTGCAAGGCTACGGACCATATTCCTGAGCAAATCGAGATGGTGAAACAGCTAGAAAGCAAAGGGTTGATATATAAAATAGCGGATGGGATATATTTTGATACTGTTGAGTTTGAGAAGAGAGGCCACAAGTATGGCTCACTTTCTAATCTCGATGAAATGAAAAAAGGGGCACGTTTAGAGCCAAATCCAGGTAAAAAGAATCCCCGCGACTTTGCATTGTGGAAGTTTTCGCCGACAGATGGGACCAAAAGACAAATGGAGTGGGAGTCGCCGTGGGGCGTAGGATTCCCTGGTTGGCATATCGAGTGTAGCGCGATGGCAACCAAGTATTTGGGTAACCAATTTGATCTTCACGTGGGAGGGGAGGACTTGCGCTCGACTCACCACCCCAATGAGATCGCTCAAGCTGAAGGGGCGACTGGGAAAGCACCGTTTGTAAAATACTGGGTACACGGGGCATTTTTGCTTGTAGATGGTGGGAGAATGGGTAAGTCACTCGGGAACGCCTATACCGTCAACGACATAATCAACAAAGGGTACGACCCGTTAGCTTTGCGATATTTTTACATGACAGGACATTACCGCAAACAAATTAACTTTACCTGGGATAGTCTAAAGTCATCAGCGAACGCGCTAAACAAACTCAAAGAGTATTATGCGTCAATCAAAAATGACAAAGAAGCTCGGATCGCTTTGTCCCCAGAAAAACTCACAAAAATCGACGATTACCAAACTCGATTTGTCAGCGCACTCGAAAATGATCTCAATCTGAGCGAAGCTCTGGCGGTACTGTGGGAAGTAGTAAAATCTAATATATCAAACTATGACAAAGCCGATCTAATGATGCAGTTTGATAGAGTATTGGGGTTGCAACTGGATAGTCGCGTAAAGCGTGGCACAGAGAGGGAGCAGATACCGGAGCAAATCAGCAAACTGATGAGTCAACGTGAAGCAATGCGCAAGGCGCACAACTACCAACAAGCCGATAAAATCAGAGAAGATATTGAAAAACTGGGGTACTCCCTCGAAGATAAAGATGGACAAACTCGTGCGATTAAAAATTAGTCTGATCGTTTTGGTGGGTATGGGAGCGTTGCTGTGTGTGTGGCAAGTAACACGTGCTGGGCGTGTGATGTGGAATCCAATGGGGAAGGTAGAGGTAAAAGAAAAACCATACGATATATACAGTTTTGAAAGATTGATGCAAAGAGGTGGAGTCGCAAGTAAAATCGAGGTTGTAGGAGACAAATTTTACTACCTAAGCGAAGGTCGCAGAATCAGTGGAGAAGTGAATATGCCTTCCGGGAGACTCCCGGAAGGGGTGATTGTGATGGCGAGAGGATATGTAGAGAAAGAAAATTACATGATGGGGACAGGGACACATAACGCAGCCAAGTACTATAGCTCTCATGGATATATAACCTATGCTCCGGACCTCTCTGGGTACGGGGAGTCTGATCCAGAAGACGAAAATGCGCTGGGCGCGAGACTGGTGAAGCCGGTGGAGATACTAGACTTGATTGCGTCGGTGAGACAAATACATGATATACCTATCTATCTGTGGGGACACAGCAACGGGGGACAGATCATGCTTTCGGTTGTCGAAATTCTAGGTACTCAATCTGACCTTCCGGGAGACTCCCGGAAGGTAAAAGGGGTGACGCTGTGGGCACCTGTGACGAAACCTTTCCCATACAATATCTTGTATTACACTGACGAGGCGGATGACCAAGGCAAGTGGTTGCGCAGTGAAATCGCAAAATTTGAGAGTGAGTATGACGTATTTAACTACTCGGTAGATAAATATTTAGACAAAATCCAGATACCCATAGTCATTCACCAAGGCGGCAAAGATGAGGCAGTGCCAAAAAAATGGAGTGATGAGGTGGTCGCGCAACTGAAAGCAAAAGATAAAGAAGTCACATACTATGCATATCCATTGGCCGATCACAATATGCGACCAAACTGGGGAGAAGTGGTCGCGCGCGACATCGAGTTTTTTGCTGATCTTAATAATTAGTTAATAATATGGGAGTATGATAAATATATGAAAATCGGATTTGTCGGACTGGGGAAAATGGGCAAAGGGCTAGTCCTTGCTATGCGAGAAAAAGGGATAGAAGTACTAGCCTGGAATCGCACCCCCAATGAAGTATCGAACGTAGCGAGTGTTGAAGAGATGATCTCTCAACTAGAGGGGGGTAAAAGAATAATCTGGCTTATGTTGCCTGCAGGGTCGGTCGTTGATGAAATGATAACAAAGGTCCGACCTTTGTTGTCACCTGGCGATTTGATTATTGATGGGGCAAACTCGAACTATAAAGATGATTTGCGTAGAGTAGGGGAACTAGCAGAAGATGGTGTCGCCTATATGGATGTAGGCGTATCGGGTGGTCCAAAAGGAGCGCGTGAAGGTGCTTGTTTGTTGATCGGTGGAGAGAAGACAAAATTTGAGGAACTAATACCGTTGTGGAGTGCTGTCTCGGCGCCAAATTCTTTCAAATACTTTGGGAAAACTGGAGCCGGACATTTTGCCAAAATGGTACACAACGGGATCGAGTACGGCATGATGCAGGCTATCGCCGAAGGAGCCGCAGTACTTAAACAAAGTGAGTTTGAGTATAATTTGGCAGATGTTTTTGAACTTTACAACAATAACTCGGTGATTGTGTCGAGTCTGGTGGGGTGGACAAAAGAAGCATTGGCTGAAGACCCGAATCTAGAAAGTATTTCTTCAAAAATTGACCATACGGGAGAAGGCGAGTGGACAGTAGAGGCGGCAAAAGAACTGGGGGTGGAAGTACCAATCATTAAAGAATCGCTCGAAGTAAGAAAGAGATCTAGTGTGCAGTCTGATAATTTTCGTGACAAGGTAGTGTCTGCGATGCGAGGCAAGTTTGGGGGTCATCCAGTAAAGAAAAATGTTTAGGTGTTAGCGATTACAAAAAACTGTTGAAGGCTCTAACCATGCATGATCATCTTGTGGTCCCCAGGAACCTTTGGCGTAGATGGTAGGGGTCATGCCGTGTTTGGCAGTAATTAGCGGATCTACCAAAGCCCACTGTGCATCTATTTCATTTGCATCGTTGAAGTAGGTCTGATCTCCTCGTAGAGCGTCTATAATGAGTTTCTCATAAGCATCTGGCAAATCGATGTCATGAGGATAGCAAAACTGCATATAGGATTCTTCAAGTTCTAGTGTATGGCCTGGTTTTTTGGTCATGATTTTTAGCACGATTCCTTCGTTTGGTTGAATGCGATAGATCAGGACATTTGGAGAATCTTTAAAGATAATGGCAACTTCTGTAGCAGTACGAGCAAGATATTTGCCACCGCGAACATAAATAGGAACACCACGGAAGCGAGCAGTGTTTAACGAAGTTTTGAAAGAAAAATAAGTTTCAATCGTAGAGTTTGGAGCCACATCTTTTTCGGATAAATAACCTTCATATTGTCCGGTTACAAGAGATTCTGGATCACAAACTAGGTTTTGTAATACTTTTACTCTTTCTCTTGTAATCTCATCGCTAGTCATCTCTGCAGGTTTGTCCATGGTGGCTAGGGCGATCATTTGCAAAAGATGATTTTGCCCTACATCTTTGATGGCACCATTTTGGTCGTAGTAACTACCGCGACTGCCGATACCAAAATCTTCTGCAGCAGTAACCTCGATGTGATCAATATGTTCACTGGTCATAAGAGGTTCTAGGATGCCATTGCCAAATCTGAAAGTGAGGATATTTTGAAGAGTTTCTTTGCCTAGATAGTGATCTAATCTGAAGATTTGATCTTCTTTGAAATATTTGGTGATCAAATCGTTGACCTCTTTAGCAGATGATCTATCTGAACCAATTGGTTTTTCGATCATAACTCGAGTCCAAGAATCTTTGGTAGATATCGTGAGTCCTGCGGAGTGGAGTTTGTTGAAGATAGTACTGTATAGAGAAGGGAAAGTTGCTAAATAGATCATGAGATTCTTGTGGCCTATATTTTCGATTTGATGATTTAGTTCCTTATAACTACTGGGATCTGTGAGGTCAGCTGGAAGATAATGTAGTTTGGAAAGTAAAGTAGATTCGATTTGCTCATCTATGGCGTGGGTGTGATGACGATTCGGGGTGCGCAATGTTTTTGAGATATAACTGTTGAATTGTTCCTGATCCATGGGTGTGCGACCTACGCCGATGACTGAAAAATCAGATTCTATGGCTCCGCCCGCGACCAAATCATATAGGGTAGGGATGAGTTTGATCTGTGCCAGATTGCTCGTAATCCCAAAAATGACTAAAGTAAAACTGTCCATGAGAAATAGTTTAACACGGCGAGATTAAGAGGGGGTTAAAGGGTACTTTACAGGGATCATCCCTGTAAAGTAGGATATGTTTTGATATATTTGTTGGGTGAGTCTTTAGGCATACTTGATGATAAAATACGCATATGAGTTTATCTGTAGGCATCGTGGGACTACCCAATGTAGGCAAGAGCACACTTTTTAACGCATTGCTCTCGAAACAGCAGGCATTTGCGGCCAATTATCCTTTTGCCACGATCGAACCTAATGTGGGGATAGTCCCCGTACCTGATGAGCGACTAGCAGTGCTTGCGCCAATTGTGGCAACGACCAAGCTGGTGCCGGCTACGGTCACATTCCTTGATATCGCTGGGCTAGTAAAGGGAGCATCACAGGGTGAAGGGCTAGGCAATAAATTTTTGGCTCATATCCGTGAGGCAAGTGTGATACTGCATGTGGTGCGCGCATTTAGCGATCCTAATGTCGTACAAACTGGCAGTGGTGAAGCGATCGAAGATTACCTAACTATCGAAACTGAGCTCCAACTGGCTGATCTAGCTACTTTAGAAAAACAAAACCCCCCTTCGTCCCGAAAAAGTGGGACTTTGCAGGGGCAGGAGAGACAAGAAGTAGCGCGTTGGAGCGCGGTGCAGAAGCTCAAAGAAGGTTTAGCGAAAGGCATATCGGCACGAATGATCGAACTCAGTGAGGCAGAAAATGAGGCCGCAAAAGAATTGTTTTTACTGACGGCCAAACCAACTCTCTTCGCGCTCAATATCGGCGAAGAGGCAGTGTCCAGTGTGCACAGTGACACAGTGTCACAATTTGTGCGACAGATGAGAGAAAAGCAGGTGGAAATACTAGAGAGCGACTGCATCGCAATTTGTGCCAAGTTGGAAGAAGAGCTAGCAGGATTTGATGAAGCTGAAAAAAAGGAGTATCTGCAATCGGCGGGAATAGAGCGCACTGGTCTAGAGACATTGATTGCGGCGGCATATAAGCGACTCGGACTACAATCCTATTTGACGGCTGGCGAGCTAGAAGTAAGAGCGTGGACGATAACGCAAGGAGCTAGTGCACCAGAAGCGGCGGGTGTAATACACACAGATTTCATGAAGCACTTTATTTCTGCAAAAGTGTGCAACTACTCAGATTTTGTCGAGTATAACGGCTGGAAAGGGGCGGCGGAGAAGGGGAAAGTGAGGACGGAAGGGAAAGGATATATCATGCAAGATGGAGATATAGTGGAGTTTATGATAGGGAAGTAAGAGTGGGGATTGTAGAAATTTAGATTGATTGATAGAATACAGATCATGAATACATACGAACTAACTTTAGTGATCCCAGAAGGCGACAATGTCGCGCGTTTAGTAAAAGTGGTGAATGACTACGCCAAGAAGCATAAAGGCGAAGTCAACAAGCATGAGTCATGGGGGGTCAAACACCTCGCATATCCGATCAAAAAACTAAACACCGCTGATTATGAACACTTTGTCCTCACCCTAGAGCCCCAAGCTCAAGTAGAACTAGAAAAATCCCTACATATGGATGAGACAATTTTGCGCTATATGTTTGTGAGGGTATAAATTTAGTACACAGTACATGGAATGTTTAGGAGGTTGATATGTCATCTAGATCGCTTAATAAAGTAATGCTCATTGGGAATCTCACCAGAGATGTGGAGGTACGCTACACCCCATCTGGGACAGCGGTGGCTACCTTTGGATTGGCGACCAACCGTAGTTGGAGTGCAGGAGATGGTAGTGATAGACAAGAAGAGACACAATTTCACCGTATCGTAGCCTGGAGCAAACTGGCAGAAATTTGTGGTCAACTTTTGTTTAAAGGTCGTAAAGTATATATTGAAGGACGTTTGCAAACTCGCAAATTCACTGGTCAAGATGGTCAGCAACGTGAAATCACAGAAATAGTGGCGGAAAATATGATGATCCTGGATACACGTAGTCGTGATGGTCAGGGGATGGCCAATGAAGATGACCCGTCAATCGCTGAGGCAGGTCTCATGGGTGTCTCTAGTGATGGGGCAACGGCGCAGTCCCAACCCAGCACGCCAAACGACTCGGACAGTAGCGCGGCGACAACGAGCGTGCCAGCTGATGATAGCGTAAACGTAGAAGATATACCGTTTTGATGTGAGCAGTACGAAGTTATAAACAAGAAAAAGGACAAATATGCAAAGAAAACCAAGACAAGAAAAACCAATAATGAGTAAAGGTGATGCGAAGATA
>Ga0233425_10010515_pt1 | contig 11244 bp, 10 predicted proteins | sample Watercolumn_Towu_2_FD_181712 | JGI IMG/M metagenome (GOLD analysis project Ga0233425, IMG submission 181712) | Freshwater microbial communities from Lake Towuti, South Sulawesi, Indonesia - Watercolumn_Towuti2014_140_MG | ecosystem: Environmental > Aquatic > Freshwater > Lake | place...
CCCGGAGGATGATAAATTTAATTTTGCTTAAATTTCGGATTTCTTCGATCCAGCCCTGTAGCAAAATTTCTTGATTAAGGTGGTTTCTTAGTTCATTGATTAATATTCGTGCCATTTTAGGGTGGGGAGAGGAGGGGGTTTTTATGGTTTGCGGTGAGATATTAGAAATAATGAAATTAAAAAAAATCTATCTTGTCATCGATCTGCTATGCCTTCGAGGTCCTCCAAAGGATGGTCTATCTGAATCTTCTCGTCTTCCTCCATAAGAGGATCTTCGAGGACCCTGGGAATCGTTGGAGCTTCCTTCACGATGAGACTTTCCATGAAATGAGCTGCTTCCCCTACTACTATTTCTACCACCATTTCTTCCAAAGCCTCTTCTTTCGCCTCCAAAACGATCGTGATGTTCTCGCTGACGCTGGAAAGAAACACGTTCAAATTGAGGAATGGAACTGCTTTCTATTTTGATGGAACGGTCTCTGAGCACATTTCTGAAGTTTTCATGATCTCTCTCAGAAAGGAGGGTGATTGCATCACCTTGTTCTCCTGCCCTTGCGGTTCTTCCTATTCGATGAATGTAATCTTCGGAGGTCTTTGGAACATCGTAATTATAAACATGGCTGACGTTCTTGATATCTAACCCTCGAGCTGCAACGTCGGTTGCGACTAAAACGCCGACATTGTTGTTTTTTAATGCATCGATGGCATTCAAACGTCTGTTTTGAGTAAGACCGCCGTGAATGGGCATGGCTTCAATGTTGTTCTTCTTTAAGTTCCAGGTGACGATATCTACTTCTACTCGGGTGGCACAAAAGATTATTGCTAAACCTGGTGTTGCGTTTTTAAGCAAGTGGACAAGAAGCGAAAACTTATCTCTCATGGGCACTTCGTAGTACTTTTGGTGAAGAAGGCTTTTGTCTACATAGATCTCTGCTTTGAGCATCAATGGATTCTTTAAATGTTTTTTAATCAAATGATGAACACCCTCTGAGATTGTTGCACTAAAGAGCGCGGTCTGACGTTCTTGAGGAAGGTAGCGCAGGATTTCTTCTACATCTTCTAAGAATCCCATCTCGAACATTTTATCGGCTTCATCCAATACGAGAAAATGGATTTTGGTGAAATCAACATTTCTTCTATTGATGTGATCTAATAACCGACCTGGTGTTGAGACTACTATTTCTGCTCTTCGCATTGCAGCAACTTGAGGCTCGAGGCTTACTCCACCATAGATACATGCGACTCTTAATGATAATGCCCTACCATAAGTTTGGATGACGTCGGCAACTTGCACTCCTAATTCCCGTGTTGGAGTTAAAACCAGTGCTTGAACGCCCTGGCCGTTTTTTATCTTCTCGAGCAAAGGTAAGCCAAAGGCGAGGGTTTTTCCTGATCCTGTCCCTGATTGTCCCACAACATCTTTTCCTTGCTGTATGGGAGGAAGACATTTTTCTTGGATTGCAGTTGGATCTGTCAATTGATTTGCCAGCAGCATTTTTAATAAAGCTGGATGTAGGTTTAGTTGTTCAAATTTCATTGTTTTATTCACACTCCGAATTAATATTTTGTTTCTTTAAAGGTCAGAAGAAGAAGAGATGTGCTATATAGATGGTTATCAATATATTGATCTTATACTTTTCTTCTGTCACAAACAACTTTAGTTGTTGATTTTTATTGAAATGGATGGTTTATTTATAAAATTATGCGAATTTTTCAAAGAATAAGTTTTATTAAGAGATAGATCATTCTATTAATTGATGGATGTCGACAGGGAGTCAATAAGGGATTTTATCCTTGGTGGACAAGATGGATTAGTGAATGTTCTTGGACTTCTTCTGGGCGTTGCTGCGGCAACGAATGAAAGAAAAATAGTTTTGATTGCGGGTATTGCCGCGCTGATGGCGGAGTCTATCTCAATGGGGGCTGTCGCGTATACTTCTTCTAAAGCTGCAAAGGATTATTACTTGAGCAAACTTGCTTTTGAAGCTAAAGAAATTCATGATTTACCTCGAAAGGAACGACGAGAGATTAAGGAGATTTATTATAAGAAAGGGTTTCGAGGAACGTTGCTGGACCAGATTGTGGAGAAGATTACTTCTGATAAAAAGTTATTTTTGAATACGTTGATGACAGAGCGATTACAATTATTTCCAGGAGAATATGAGCGACCTTTGAAGATTGGATTTACCGTATTATGGGCAACGGTCATTGGCTCTTTAATTCCTTTATTACCTTTCTTCTTTTTATCTGTTAAAGTGGGAATTCTTTTTTCGTTGATTGTTTCTTTGCTTGCGTTGTTCTTAGCTGGAGCTGTTAAAGCAAAATTGACTATTGGCAGTTGGAGAAGATCTGGCATCGAAATGATGGTTATCGGTGGGCTTGCGGCTCTGGCTGGGTTTGGAATTGGAAAAGCATTGGAATTTATATTTTGAAAAAGTTTAAATATAACTTTTTCTTTCTTTTTTAGATGGAACAAAAAGATGTGAAAAGAGGACCACCTGGATTTGTTGATGCAATGCTCAAAAGCGCACAAGAGAATAAAGAAGTGAGTGCGCAAACTCGCCATGATCATGTCGATGAACAGCAGCTTGATAAGTTCATGATGAACCTGAAAAAAGGAATTGTGAGAAAGTAGTTTTCTGATTTTGGTTTACTATGTTATTTTCTTGAATTTAGGTGTTGATTCTTCCTCTAAATTTCTCTGCTGCTAAAATTATCCGTGTTGCATGAATATAAGTAGTTGTTCTAAAATCATATTTTTTTGGATCATACGATGCCCAGAGGAGGTTAAAGGCAGAAGTCATTTTTTCTTTTAATTTTTCTTGGATTTCTTCTTCTTTCCAATAATATCCCATATTATTCTGAACCCATTCAAAATAAGAAACGGTGACGCCCCCACTATTTGCTAGAATATCAGGAAGAACTAAGAGATTATTTTTGTTCAGAATCTCATCTGCTTCATGGGTAACTGGGCCGTTGGCGAGCTCGATAATTATTCTAGCTTTGATTGCGTGAGCATTGTTTTTGGTAATCACGTTGCTTAAAGCAGAAGGAATTAAAATAGTGCAAGGAAGAACAAGAATTTCTTCATTGGAAATCTTCTTTGCATCATTATAGCTCTGAACGGAACCTGTTTGTTCTTTGATTTTGATTACTTTTTCAATGTTGAGGCCTTTTTCATTATAGATTCCGCCTTTAGAATCGGAGACAGCAACAATAAGATATCCTTTTGACGATAAAAGCTGCGCGATATTCATCCCAGCATTGCCAAAGCCTTGAATGGCAACGATTTTGTCTTTTAAATCTACTTTTTTAACTGCTTCTTCTAAGATGTATACACCACCTAATGCTGTTGCGATGTCTCTTACTAAAGAACCACCTAGCTCAAGCGGTTTTCCGGTGATCATGCCGGGAGACGAGGTTTGTGTTATTTTTTCGTATTCGTCAAGCATCCAAGCCATGATTTGACTGTTGGTGTAAACATCTGGGGCAGGAATATCTTTGGTTGGTCCTAGATGCTGATGAAATGCTTGGATATATTTTCTGCTCAGTTCCTGAAGCTCTTTTTTACTTAATGTTTTAGGATCAATCGTAATGCCCCCCTTGCCGCCCCCATAAGGGATATTTGCAACAGCGCATTTGAGCGACATCCAGAATGCTAACGATTTTACTTCGTCTTCGTTGACTTCTTTGTGAAAACGAATGCCTCCTTTGTAAGGACCCCTTGCATTGTTGAATTGAACCCGATATGCAGGATAGTTTTTGTCATTCAATGGGAGATTGGCTTTGAGAACATTATTAGGTGTTTGCAGAAGATGAAGCTCTTTTGTGGTTAAGGGAATAAGTGGTGCTATCTTTTCAAGGAATTCTTTTACGTCTGTGAATGACATAGAATAAGTTGGTTAGTCGGAATATTTAAGGGTTGCGAAAAGAGGTATAGATGTCAAAACTTGCCCTTTGCCAGCTTCTTTGCTAATTTTTTCAATTCAGTCGTATATTGCTTTAAATTATTTATTGGCTTTTGGGCAACGCCGGAGTCCATGGCTGCTTTTGCCACGGCAGGTGCAACGTGATAGAGTACACGCGGGTCAAATGGTTTAGGGATGATATAATCTGAACCGAAGGTGAATTCTTTTCCGTACGCTTTGGTCACTTCTTTTGGCACTTTCAGATGCGCGAGTTTTGCAAGAGCGTAGATTGCGGCTTTTTTCATTTCTAGATTGATTTGTTTTGCTCTGACATCGAGAGCCCCTCGAAATAAGAAAGGAAATCCTAAGACATTATTGACCTGATTTGGATAATCGGATCGTCCTGTTGCCATGATGCAGTCAGGAACTGCTTTTTTTGCTTCGTCGTAGGTAATTTCCGGGGTGGGATTTGCCATGGCAAAGATGATGGGTTTAGGATTCATCGATTTTAACATTGCAGAGGTTAGGATGTTTCCTTGTGAAACACCGATGAATACGTCTGCGTTTTCTAATGCTTCTGCTAAAGTTTTTTTATTTGTCTCTTGTGCAAAAAAGGATTTATATCTATTTTGTTCGTTTCGTGCTCTTGTGATAATGCCTTGACTGTCTATCATCCACAGATGTTCTTTTTTTATGCCGATTTTAAGAAACATATTCGCAATGGCAATGGCAGCAGCACCGGCTCCTGAGAAAACTACTTTGACTTCTTTGATATCCTTTTGTGTAATTTCAAGAGCGTTAAGTAGCGCAGCTGATGAGATGACGGCAGTGCCGTGTTGATCATCATGAAAGACTGGAATGTTCATACGTTTTATGAGTTCTTGTTCGATGTAGAAACATTCTGGACCTTTGATGTCTTCTAAATTTATTCCTCCGAAAGTTGGTTCGAGTGAGGCTACGATGTTGACGAATTGTTCTGGATTTTTTTCGTTGATTTCAATATCAAAGACATCAATATCAGCAAAGCGTTTGAATAAGACCCCTTTGCCTTCCATGACGGGCTTTCCTGCCAGGGGACCAATGTCACCTAATCCTAAAACTGCCGTACCGTTCGTGATGACGGCAACAAGGTTACCTTTGGAGGTGTATTTGTAGGCATCTTCTGGTTTGGCTTTTATTTCTAAACAAGGCGCTGCAACACCTGGTGTATAGGCTAAAGATAATTCTTTGGCTGAGGAACAGGGTTTGGTTGGTTTTAAAGCAATTTTGCCTGGCGTTGGCTCAGCGTGATAGTTTAAAGCGTCGTGGTTGATTGACATGGTTCTTTCCTATGAATAAACAATCTTTATCTTATCCCCTTCTAATGGCACAAAGTCACCACCTGCATAGGTTTCATTGCCGTTTGCAAGAATGATCAGTTTGTTTTTTTCGTTGGTACAATAATTTGTGTTGTCGATATAGAGACATTGACTATTGAGTTTGGCATTTATTTTTTCTAATGCTTGATTTAGATTTAATCCGCTGGTAAAAAGCTGAACCTGTGCTGGTGTGTATTTTACAAAGAAGTTCTCTGATTTCGTCTGATTGATCAAATCTATTTTTTTCCCGTTTATTTCAATTCCTAAAGAGAAGGTTAATGGACTTTCTTTTAAGGGATAATACGTTGGTTCGCTACAGCTGTTTTGAGCGCATAAATTTTTGGTGCAGAGGGTTGCAAGAGGTTTATCATTGCAGGTTAAATAACACTGTGCGTCGGTCTGACAGAGCCGAGGTTCAACTGCTTTTTGGTTATTGGTGTCAATGTTGTTGATAAAACCAGGAATAGTAAATCCTATGATAATCATTCCAAGGAAAATTAAAAGACCTATCTTTGACCATAATTCTTTTTTTGCCATTTTAACTTCAAATATGAAGAAGGTTAAAAACCTTACTGAATGAAAAAAGAAAACAATGACTATTTATTCCACAGTCAGTATCCCGCTCATTCCTCGATAATCTTCGCAGGTTCCACAGCTGTAGTCAAAACTGCCGCTTTGGGAAGCGGTGAATTCTACTACGGTCTTTCCTTTGATCTCTTTTTCTACTTTTAGTTCAGGAATGCTAAACGTAAAATCTAGATTTTCGGGGAAAATGGTCAAAATAACTTTGTCTCCTTTATTTACTGTTAGTTTGGAAGGACTGAAGAACCATTTTTTTGCAGTTATGGTCAGTTCTTTTTTGGAACTTGAGGTCGTTGAAGTAACTTGTGTTGTTGATGTTTTTGAAGTTGAGGAAGAGGCTGTAGTTTCAGCTTGATAAGTTACTTTAGGTTCTATTTTAGTTTCTACTTTGTTTTCACTTGATGAGCTATTTTGAGAAGTACTTGATTGAGGAGTACTTGAGAGCGAATCTTTAGTTGGTTCTTCTATAGTTGATGCAGGTTTTAACTCAGATTTTGCAGGTGCACTTTTGGGTACGCTCTGTTCTTCTTTTAGAGAAGAGGCTGCACCTTTTAAAGGAGTGCTTGTGTCAAAGCCTTGTAAGAAAAGATATTTTCCGTCTTTGGTCAGATATGTATCAAAATTTTGATCTGCTACCGATAAAGATACTTTATAGAGACTATCTACTTGCGTGGTATTCCTTGCTTCTGCAACAAAGGGAGGACGAAGAAGATTATTATTTACATAAGCTAAGCTTTTTTCTTGTGCCTGCGCTGATGTCAAAGAGGAGTCTTTTACTGAAGAAGGTGTTGGAGTAAACTGAAATCCGGCGGTTATTACGGAGAAAATAAGGAGAATTCCTAGTATTCCAGCAATAACTTTCCACGTAGAGGTTTCTTCAAAAAAAGAAGGCTCTTTCTTTTCGTCTTCATTTGCCCAAGGATTTACTGGGCTGCTGGTTTCAACTGGCGCTTTGGAGGTTGATTTGGTATTATTTGTTTCTTTTGATTTTGTCGTTTCTTTTACTTTTACGGGCTTTATTTCAATCTCTTCTTTTTCTCCTTCTAAAGAATCAAAATCAACTTCGAAATTATTGCTGCTTTTTATTGAATCGCTTGTGCTTGTTGATTTGTTGGTTTTTGTGAGTTTGCTTTTCTTAAGACTCTTTTTATCCGTCTTTTCTTTTACTGCACTAGAGACGGGCTTGGTTATATCTAATGGTTCATCATCAATAAATTCTTCACTAAAAAAAGATTCATCCAGTTCATCTAACTGTTTTTGTTCCATTAAAACATCACCTGCATTTTTTATAATAAAACGATTTGGATTGGATATTATTTTTTCTATTTTTGTGTAGTCAATAAATAATTTATAAAGATTTAGCTTATTTAGAAGATAATGAGGATGTTTTTGAAATTACTGTGTTGGGGTGAATGATAATTTTTATAGGAGTTCATTTTATTTTTTTGAAGGAACATGAAGATTTTTAACATATTCCGTTTTAAATATCTGTCCATCTTTGAGATGAATTACTCTTTCACAATAATTGATCAATTCTTCATTATGTGTTACCAAAATGATTGTTTTGTTCTCATCTTTATGAAGCTTTACAAGTAGGTCAATGATATGCTGTCCTGAAACCGAATCTAAATTTCCGGTCGGTTCATCAGCAAGGATAATCTCTGGATCATTAATCAATGCGCGAGCGATGGCAACGCGTTGCTGCTGACCTCCTGAAAGTTCTGTTGGCCGATGATGCAGACGCTCTCCTAACCCCACTTGCATGAGCAGCTTTTGAGCTCTTTCTTGTCTTATTTTTTCAGGAAGGTTTTGAAAGATGGTGGGAAGAATGACGTTTTCAAGAGCGGTTAAAGTAGGGATGAGATTAAATTGCTGAAAGACAAATCCTATTTTCTTTCCTCTCATCTGCGCGAGTTGTGATTCGGTCGTTTTAGCGATATCTTGGTCTTCCAAGAAGATTTGACCTTTTGTCGGTACATCTAGAATGCCAACCATGTTCATCATCGTGGATTTGCCGCTTCCGGATGGACCTACTATTGCTACAAACTCTTTAGGATAAATTTCAAGACTAATTCCTTTGAGAACATTTAATTCTACGTCACCCATATGATAGGTTTTCCAGACGTTGCTGAGTGTGATTACTGGTTTTTGAGATGGTTTTTTGGTTTTCATCTGTTTTGTCTTCTCTATTCTCAATCAGATATAAAGTCTATTTATATTTGTTTCATTTGCTTTACTCACCACGCAAAGCATCGACTGGATTTAATTTTGAGGCTCTTCTTGCAGGTGCTACTCCCGATAGGCATCCTACGAGGAATGAAAAAAGTAGTGTTCCTCCAACTAACCACCAATTGAGTTCAACTGCTAAAAAAGATGGACCTACCATTAAAGAAAAAATAAATTCAACTAATTTAGCAAATCCTATTCCTATAATGATACCAATAATGCCACCACCCAAGCCGTATAATCCTGATTCAATCAGGAACAATGTGAGAATGTGGACTTTTTTTGCGCCAATTGCTTTAAGGATGCCTATTTCTTTTGTCCTTTGCAATACGGCGGTATACATGGTGTTCATGATGCCAATTCCTCCTACAAGCAAAGAGATAGAAGCGATGCCAATCAATACTGCCTCTACCATTGTAATTATCGTTTCAAAGGTCTGCGCAAGCTGGTTGGGGGTTTGAATGGTAAAATCTTCTTTTCCTTCTTTGACTTTCCTTGATTTGCGAAGAGTCTTCTCTACTTTTTCAGCAACTTTCAAAGGATCTTCTCCTGGCGCTGTTTGGGCGAAGATCATCCCCAGCTCTTTAGGCTTGTTAAAGAGGTCTTGGTATGTTTCAAGAGGGATCATAATGGCACTATCATCTTGAGGTGAACCTGTTCGTTCCCAAAAACCAACCACTTTGAAATCTTTATTGTTTATTTTTATCTTATCTCCGAGCGATATTTCTTTTTCAAACATAGTTTCTTTGGTGTATTCGTACCCAAGCACGGCTTTGTAGTTATCATTGTTTTGCAGAGGACGACCACGAAGAAGATGAAAAAAATTTGTTTCTCCGACTAACGCCCGTTCTTCTGGATCTGTTGGCATTCCTTCAATAAAGAAATAGCGGACATGATCATTGAATTCTATCCGACCTGTTGAATAGATCATACCTGCAGTTTTTTTTATTCCGGGAGTTTTTTGTATTACCTCTTGATCTTTTTCTGTAATTTTAATGGCATCTATCGATAAGCCGGCGGTGAGAATATTCCCTTTGGCAGTGATAAGCAGTTTATCTTCTCCTAACATCGCAAATTGTTTTGAGAGCGCATTTTGCAGACCTTCTCCTAAGCTGATTAGCGAGATGATGGCCGCAATGCCAATTATTATTCCTATCAGTGTTAACCAGGAACGTAGTTTACGACGTTTCATCTCTCTCCACGGCAAAATAAAGTAATCTTTATACATTTGATTTCCTCATATTATTTTTCAGGGCTATTTTCTCAATTTATTTCTTTATGTTATTTTCTCAACGCATCAACCGGTTTTAATTGAGCAGCTTGTCTTGCAGGTAGAGTTCCTGAGAGCGCCCCAATTATAAATGAGAATAACAAAGCACCAAAAATTAATGATAGTGAAATGTTTGCTTGAATCAAAGGTGATTCGTACGCTTGGTAGGCGATAAACTCAACTGTTTTACTGATGCTAAATCCGAGGATTATTCCGATGACCCCTCCCAATAAGCCTAAGAGACCGGATTCAACCAGAAAAAGGAGAAGAATGTTTTGATTGGTTGCTCCAAGCGATTTTAAGATTCCGACTTCTCTGGTTCGCTCCAATACAGAAGTGTACATTGTATTCATTATACCAATACCACCTATTATCAGCGCGATGGCGGCGATGCCGACGAGCACACCCTCGATGATGATTAAGATCGTATTTAAACTGGAGATGAGCTGCTGCGGTGATTGAACTGTAAAATCTTCTTTTCCTTCTTTTAGATTATGTGCTCTTCTTAGTTCTTTCTTGATATTTTCCATCACGAAGGTAGGATCTTCTCCTGCTTTTACTTTTACAGCGATGATATCATAATCTTCTGGAACGTTAAGAATGTCGCGCATCGCTTTTTCGGGAAGAAGGATGTTGTTATCTTTTTGAGGATTGCCACTTTTTTTGAGTATCCCCCCTATTTCAAAAATCTTGCTTTGTATCATCACTTTATTCCTTAAAGCTAAATCGCGGTTAAAGAAATCGGTTTGAAGATTATGCCCTATTACTAATATGGTTTTGCTATTACTTTCTAAAAGATTACCTTGTTCTATTTGATAATCATTCGACTCAATGACTAATTTCTGCTCTTCTTTATCTTCGGGGAAAGAAACTCCGTAGGTAAATCTTTGTTCGTCGTCTTGCTCTATCTTTATCGTCCTGATCAGTCTTCCTACTACAATGTCAACACCGCTTGTTTTTTCGATAACTTCTTTGTCTTTCTTTGTAAGATAAACAGAAACACCCGTTCCAGGCGGACCAAAACCGCCTCCTGCTGCTTGCACAATCAATTTGTCTGATCCTAATTTAACGAATTGCTCGGCAACGGCATTTTTTAATCCCTGACTTAATGAAATCAACGCAACAACGGCAGCAATACCTATAAAAATACCTATCATGGTTAGAATAGAACGAAGTTTTCGCTGGCGAGCACTTCTATAAGCAAGCAAAAAGTAGTCTTTAATCATGGTTCTTTTTCCGGTATTTTCGGTAAAAGAGGTAACCACCTATGGCAACGATGATCAAAGGGAGATAAACCCACCCGTAATTGCTCTTTAGTAATCCAAATTTCTTTAAATCACCCGCGCTGTAAAGATTTAAGGAGAGGTCAAATTGTTGTTGAAATTCACGATTGTTCGCGTCAAGATACTTTAACTTTACGGGGAAGCTTAGAACTTGTGCGTCTTTATTGATATATAATTCAATCTCTTCACTTTGCGTGTCATCGGCATCGACATTGCCGATATAAAAATAATCAGAAGTGGAAATCAGTTTATAATCGTCAGAGGAAACAAGTGTTAATTCTAGGAATTTGACGTTACTTGTTCCTGCATTGGCTATCTCTAAGGTTAGTTTGCCTTCTTTCCCTGCTTGCAGGATAGAACTTTTCTTGATGTAAGGTTTTATCTTGGGCGTTGCACCGATTGGGATTGCTAAAATGTCGGTTGAAGTGTATGATTTTCCTTTATTGTCTTGATATGTAATGGTTAAAGGAACTTTATGAAGACCAGGTGTGGAATCGGGTTTTGCCTGAAGATCAAAAGTCAGGAGATCTTGGTAACCACCTTGTAATAGGGGGATTGTTCTTTGTGAAGAAGATTGATAGGGAACAAAAGGAACATCATTTGTTAAATTGAGCTTG
>Ga0233425_10010516_pt1 | contig 11243 bp, 12 predicted proteins | sample Watercolumn_Towu_2_FD_181712 | JGI IMG/M metagenome (GOLD analysis project Ga0233425, IMG submission 181712) | Freshwater microbial communities from Lake Towuti, South Sulawesi, Indonesia - Watercolumn_Towuti2014_140_MG | ecosystem: Environmental > Aquatic > Freshwater > Lake | place...
GAATTACGAATTACGAATTACCGGCTTGTTGCTTCTCCGCCTCCCCGACCTGCTCCATCAATTTTTCGATCGCGCTGATCGCGGCGACGGTTTCCGATTTCGCTTCGCCGCCGCTCAGCGAATCGTAGCCCATATCTTGCAAAAGTTTTTTCGCGAGCCGCACGGTCGAACTCGCGTCCGGCGCGTAACCATCCGCGCCAACCTTGTCCGCGTATTGTTGATTCACCGGCGCGCCGCCGACCATCACGCGCAATTTGTCGCGCCATCCTTCTTTCGCGAGCAAATCCATATTCACTTTGAACATCGGCATCGTCGTCGTGAGGAACGCGGAAAAGCCAAGCAGTTGCGGCTCGTGTTGCTTGACGGTCGCGAGCAATTTTTCCGGCGCGACGTTCGTGCCGAGATCGATCACTTCAAACCCCGCGCCTTCCAACATCATATTGCACAGATTTTTTCCGATGTCGTGCAGGTCGCCTTTCACCGTGAGCATCACGACTTTGCCGATCGGTTTCGCGCCGGTCTGTGCGAGAAGCGGCCGCAAAATTTTCAACGCTTCGCCCATCGCTTTCGCGGACATTAACATTTCGGGAACAAAGTACTCGCCCTTTTCAAAACGATTGCCGACTTCTTGCAACGCGGGAATCAGCGCGCCGAATAATAAATCGAGCGGCGTCATTCCAAGCGCGATGCCTTCATCGGTGAGCGTCTTGACATCTTTCGCGTGTCCCGCAATCGTATGATCGTACAATCCTTGTTTGATTTCATCCTGCCGAGCCATTGCTTCTCCTTTTTGCAATTAGATGTTGGAGGTTAGAAGTTGGATGTTGGATCAAATCCAACTTCTAATTTCCAAATTCTCTATATCGTTCGACTGTTTCAAAAATCGCGCGAACATTTTCGTCCGGCGTTTCGCCATCCATGTTGATGCAACACACGACCGCGCGTTCGAGCGGTGCACCCGCGTTCAACACGCGTTCGACATCCGCGATCACCTCCGCGCGCGATAAAGTTGACACGCGCACCGGACTCAAGCGTAAACTGAAAATCGCATCGGGCAAAGCGGCGCGGCACGCGGCAATGTCCGATCCCCAACCGACATCGAAAAAGACCGCGCCCTCGATTTCCGCGTACATCGCGGCGACCTTGTGCATATCCTTGCCGCAGTGATGAATTCCGTACGGAAACAAATCGCGCGCGAGCAGTTTATCGTACGGCAGTAAAAATTCGCGGAACGTTTGCGGCGACACCATCTCGACACTGCAATTCGGATGCAAACTGATCGGCGCGTTGATGTTTCGCACGCCGCGATTGACCGCAAGCGAAGTCGTCCCGGTGCGCCGTTTCACGTACCGCGCGATGTCGCGCACGGTTTCGTACGCAACCGTGAGAACGTGATGCGCGAGATGCGCGTTCTCGTACATATCCACAAAAATTTGCGGACCGCGCAGATTGAGCGCGACGTTCAGCACGCCTTCCCAATTTAGATCGCCTTCGAGATAACCGAATTGTTTTTCGAGCGCGTCCATCATCGCGATGATGCGACTGAAAACCGGATTCGTCGCAAGGTCGGGCGCGCGCAGTGCCATCGCTTGATCATCGTCGAGATTGAGCGGCACGACCTGGGGCGACGCGTCATCCGCAAACATAATCGCGCAACCCAGCACCGCCGAGGGCAACCAGCCCGCGGCGATGTGAATCGGTCCGATGATTGGTCGTGGTTCGGGATTCGCTTCGCCCATTTCGCAACTGCGCCCTGAGCTTGTCGAAGGGTCGCCGAAACGTGCGTGCAGTATACCACGCATTTGCCGTTCGCGCTCGAGGCGTTGCGCCGGGTCGAAAAAGAAATCGTCTTGAAACGTGATGCTGTAATGTTTGTTCCACCAACTTGGATGAAAGACGATTTCAACCGGGAGGAAGGTGTTGGGTGAAATGTTCATTGGGTTCGTGATCCGTGATGCGTGATGCGTGAATATTTTTTATCGCGGATGCGCGTCAATCAAATGCAAAACGCGGCGTAAATTCACAACCCCGTCGCGATTTAATTGCAATCGCTCAATTGTCGCGCGACCAATCGGCGTCAAACCAATGAGCAAAATGAAATCATCGCTCCATGCAAAATGATCGCGCCAAAGATTTCGACGCGGATGAGACAATGGCACGCGTTCGCCGGAGATCGGATCAATTGCTTCCGTATCCGTGTACTTGCGACGGTTGCAACCTTGACACGCCAAAGCCAGGTTGTCAAGATCATCTGTGCCGCCACACGCGCGCGGAATGATGTGCTCCACCGAAAACGAATCCGGCGAAAAACGCGCTTGACTACGACAGTACTCACAGTCGCCCTGTGCGCGCTCGATCACGATTTTTCTTTGCTGGGTTGAAATCTGTGGTTCAGGCATAGGCGGGCGCAGTGATTCCCAATTCGCGCATCAACGTTTCGAGCGGCGTTTTCCGGCGCGTTGCCAATTCAGCCAAGTACTCAATCCGTCGCGCGTTCGCTTGTTCGATCTGATCCGACAACGCGATTAATTCTGTTTGCTCGTTTACGTCAAGCGTTTCCGCGCGACGTTTTGCGACCAGGTCGCGATAACGTCGCCATTTTTCTTCCGCGATTCCCAGGTTGATTTTCTGAAGCAGTTCCGATTCTTCGCGCGACAAATGGGATGATTCCGCACGCGATTGGCGCAGGCGTTCTTCGAGTGTGTTGACAATATAGCGACTTGCATCTATTCCCATCTTTGCGGCTTCGGAGCGCAATTGTTTTTCAATATCCGGCGTTAGCTCAATAGTCAAAGTCATATTCAACTCCTTTTGTATTTTTCGTTTCGCGTTTCACGCATCACGACTTCACCGCGCCCCAAACAACCTTTCGCGCGTCTCGATCGCTTCTTGCCAACTATTCACAACGTAGCGATGAATGATCCCGGTGTGAATGTGCGCGGCTTCCGGCGGAATTTCGCCGTCCCACATCAAACAAACTTTTTTCTCGGATGCGATCGTGTGGCGCGCGACCAGATTTTGCATTTCGGGATTTCCAAAATTGATCGCGGTAACGCCGGGCGTGTTCACCATCTCTTCGTAAAATTGATTGCCGCGTCCGCAAAAATGTCCGAGCGCGCCCCCGACGGCGGTGGCGACACGCGCGTTGTACGGCACACAAAATTGCTTGTACATTTTTTGCGAGAGCATCACACCCGAATCGTCCGGGATGCACGCGCCGCCAATTTGACGACACAAAAATTTGTATCCCTCGTCCGCCGCGTCGCCAACAATCGAACGATGCTTGTTGATCACCGCGACGTAAATCGGCACAAAAAATTCGAGCAGGTCGTGAACGAGTTGCGGTTCTTCAACCGTTGCTTCGTAGATCGCGACACCCGCGAGATTCACCGCAAAGTTGAACGGTCCTTGCGGATCGGGATGCGCGATGTGCACGGTCTCATTGAGTTTCGGATATTGCGCGAGCGTGTCGCGAAAGTACGCTTCGGTCTCCCAGATTTGCGCGCCGATGCCCGCGTTCAAATCCGGCATCCCGCGCGCGATGATCGCGCGCACATCGTCCAAACTTTCGACCGGCATCGCCCAGGGCATATTGTCCTCGTCTTGCGAGTACGCCGCGCCAAGAATCGAGGTCGTGAGAATTAAACCATAATTTGGGCGAATCGTAAAGACGCGATCATCCTTCAACAACGCGCCTTCATACGCGAGCATCAATTCGCTGATCAACATTTTCGCCGGATCGCGAAACGCTTCGCGGTACGGAATTTGGATCCAGTCCGGCGGAAAATCGAATTGCAAATGACTCCACGGCGCGCGCGTCGTGATAATCGTCGGACGCAAATCCAACGGCTCGAATTTAAGCGCGGCAAGTTGTTTCGCTTCGGCGCGTTTTTGCCACGCGACATCCACCAACGCTTCGAGTTTGTCGAGATATGGACGGGGATCAAAGTTACTCACGCAATCACCTCTTTATTTTTTCCACTGACGGAAGGAAACACAGATTTTTTCCTATTCAATGTCCGTGTTCTGTTCTGTCAGTGGAAATTATTTAATCTATAACGCGGACGCGCTTGCCGCTCGCGGACGATTTGTAGATCGCTTCCATCACGCGCCACGCGGCGACCGCTTCTTCGCCGGGAATCGGCGATGGTTTGCCGCGTTGCAAACGCGTGATGAGTTCGTTCACGAGTTCGGTGTGCGCGGGACCGGAATTGAAAAATTGGCGCATCTCCGGGACGCGATCGGGCAGATACAAAATGTACTGTCCTTCAGATAACGGTCCCGCGATCAGTTTGCCCTTGGTGCCGATGATTTCGATCTCGTTGATGCGAAGCGGCGATTCCCAGGTTACGTTGAACGAAACCGGGATACCATCGCGCGTTCGCATCAACGCGACGACAGTTTCATCCACCTCGAAACGTTTCGATTCCGCGTACGCCGAAACCTCCGCGATCTCGCCGATCAAAAATCGCGCAAGATCGATCCAATGACTGCCCGCGTTCGCGAGCGCGCCGCCGCCTGCCATTTTTTTCGACGTGAGCCAGGGACGCGCGGAATCTTGAACAAAATAATCGGAAAGTTGCACACGCGCGGAAATGATCTTGCCGACCGCGCCTTCGCTCAACATCCGCTTGACTGCGCGCACCGAATGCCAATAGCGGCGATAGTACGCCACTGCGAGCGGCACACGATTTTTTTTGCACACATCCACAATCGCTTGCGCGTCGCGCGCGGATGTGCCCATCGGCTTTTCACAGAAAACAATTTTCTTTGCCTCCGCCGCCATCGTCGCGTGCGCGCGATGTAAGTAATGCGGCGATGCGATGTACACCGCGTTGATCTCATCATCCGCGATCAAATCACGTGCGTCGGTGTACCAACGTTTTGCGTTGTGGCGTCGCGCAAAATCTTCAGATTGATTCGCGTCGCGGCGCATCACCGCGACGAGTTCTGATCCTGGTGTGCGATAAAGCGGCGGACCGCTTTTCTTTTCGGCGACATCACCGCACCCGATGATGCCCCAGCGAATTGTACGGTAATTGGTCATTGGTAATTGGTAATTCGAGATTGGAGATTTGAGATTGAGAGATTGAGAGATTGAGAGATTGGAAGTTGGATGTTGGAAGTTAGATGTTAGAAATTAGATTCGCGTTCATTCGCGGATCAGCACAGTTTTTCCTTCACGCGCGGAACGATAGATGGCTTCGATCAGCGCGACACTCCGACGACCTTCGATGCCATCCACGCGCGGCGCGCGCTGATCGCGGATCGCGTTCGCAAAATCTTGAAACTGCGCGGTGTGCCCGGCGGCGTTGATATCCATCGGGCGCGATGCGCCGCTACTCGCTTCCGATTTTTCTTCGCCGTCTTCTTGCGGATCGCGCGTATGCCATTCGATCCGCGCGAGTCCTTTGTGATAAATCAGCGATCCGCGCGCGCCGTAAAATTCGAGTCGTTCTGGAAAACCAGGATACGCCGCGGCCGTCGCTTGAATCAAACCGATCCGACCGTCCGCGTATTCCAACAGCGCGATCGCGCCGTCTTCGATCTCGATCGCGTGATTGAGCGTTCGGATTTGCGCGGTTACGCGCGCGGGCATACCGCTCGACCAGATCATAAAATCAACCGCGTGAATCGCTTGATTGATCAGCACGCCGCCGCCCTCGTGTTCGAGTTTGCCGCGCCACGCGCCACTGCGATAGTACTCGTCACTGCGATACCAGATCGTATTCGCGCTCGACCAAATCAATTTGCCGATTTTATTTTCGTCGAGCAATGTTTTGACGCGCCGACCGAGCGGTTCGAATCGCGATTGAAAGATCACGCCGAGCGTTACGCCCGCGCGAACACACGCGTCGATCATCGCGTCACACTCCGCGACATTGCGCGCCATCGGTTTTTCGCAGAGAACATGTTTGCGCGCATCAGCGGCATCGCGCGTCATCGGCAAATGCAAATCGGGCGGAGCGCAGATCGCGATCGCATCCACATCATCGCGCGCGAGACACGCGTGATAATCAGAATACCACGACCCGCCGAATCGCGCAACAAACGCGCGCCCGCGTGCTTCGTTGCGCGTCGCAACCGCGACGAGTTCCGCGCCCGGCGAGTTTTGAATCGCGGTTGCATGAATTGGAGCGATGTTGCCAACGCCAATGAGGGCAAAATGTAGATTTTCCATTTTATTTTTTATCCGCGAATAACGCGAATCATCGAATAAATTTATATTCGCGTTATTCGCGGATCAATCAACCTTTCAATCGGTACAACATCTCGCCGGCTTTTGGCACGACGAATGTATTTGCATCAACGCGCATTGGATCGATCGTGCGCGGATCGAAATAACCCAGGTTGACGCGTTCGCATCGCTCGCGCGAGATTTGCGTCGCGAGCGTCACGCGAATGCGCGGCGATTCGATCTCGCGCGTCGCGTCGTACTCGCCGATGCCGCGCAAATGCGTGCTGTGCGCGAGCGTGCCCCAAGGATAATGTTTGAACTTGTCCCACTGCCTGACAAAATAATCGCGAACGTGATAACCGATCGCTTCGATGTGTTTGCCGTGAGTGTACGAAAATTCGATGATGTGCGGCGCGTAAATGATCACCTCGCCGCCGTCGGCAATCGCGGGTTCCATTTTATACATGCCCTTCGCCGCCGTCCAAATATCGTCGTACATTCGCGGCATCACCGATAGCACGCGCGGCAAAGGGTGATCGAGATAAACGATGTGCGAGTGCGCGGATTGATCCGCCGCCGCGCTCCACGCCTCGCGCAGATCGCCGATGTGAACGCCTTCGACGCCGTCGCCATGCACGACAAAGCAACAACCCAGTTTCGGCATATTCACCATTTGCGCCGCGCGTTCGATCACCGCGCGCACCGGCGTATTCTTCGTGCCGATGATCGAATAACTCGTCAACAGCGCGCCGATCCAATGCGTTACGTTGATGATCTCCACGCCCGCGATCCCAGGAAAAAGATATTTGCTTCCGCCGGACATTCCGACAACTTCGTGCGGAAAAACCGGACCGCACACGATCAATTGATCGTAATCGAGAATTTTTTTGTTGATTGTAACCGGCACATCCATCCGCAACATTCCGTTTGTAATCTGCGCGATCTCGTCTGCGCGGATCACGCCGGCGGTGTAAAACGATTCCGGTTTCCACCATTCGTGATTGAACACGTTGACGCCGCGCGCGCGCCAATCGCCCGGCGCTGTGTCGAGTCGCGCCGCAATCTGATCGTCGTTCATTTCGGGATGCGTGCCGAGCGCGATCAAGAAATCGAGCGCGGCGGTTTGTGGTTTGATCAGTTCGATCAACACACGATAAAACATTCCGAGCGGACCGCTACGCGTGCCATCGGGAATGATCACCAGCACGCGCTTGCCGCGCAGATTCGCATCATCCAGCGCGCGCGTCATCACATCGCGAATTTCATCTTCATCGAGCAGATGATCTGAACTTTGAATTGAACAAAGCATATACTTTCTTTCATCCGCGAATTACGCGAATAACGCGAATAAAATTTCGCGGAGATTCGCGTAATTCGCGGATCACTTACACGCCACTGAACGCGCTAAAGCCGCCATCAATCGGGACGACGATACCCGTTATAAACGCGGACGCGGGAGAGAGCAACCACAACACCGTACCGAGCAAATCTTCCGGCGTGCCGAATCGCGCCATCGGTGTGTGCGCGATGATTTGTTTGCCGCGCTCGGTGAGTTCGCCTTGTTCGTTTTGCGTGAGCAGAAAACGATTTTGATCAGTGAGAAAAAAACCGGGCGCGATCGCATTGACGCGAATGTTGGTCGAGTACTCGTGCGCGAGATGCACCGCGAGCCACTGTGTAAAATTGCTAACGCCGGCTTTCGCCGCCGAGTACGCTGGGATGCGCGTGAGCGGTCGAAACGCGTTCATTGAAGAAATGTTCAAGATGTTACCTTCGCCGCGCGCCGCCATCGATTTGCCAAAAATTTGTGATGGTAAAATCGTGCCGACGATGTTAAGATCGAAAACGAAACGTAGAGCATCTTCGGGCAGATCGAAAAACGAAAGTTCTGCGCTCGTCGTCGCGGTCGGCTTGTTGCCGCCCGCGGCGTTGATCAACGCATCCACGCGACCAAACTCTTTTTGGATCGCGTCGTCCGCTTGAATCAACGATTTGCGATCCAACACATCCACGAACACGTATACCGCGCGACCAATCTCGCCGCTGATCATTTCGACGCGATGAATTAATTTTTCGCCGAGCGCGGGATCGCGATCCAGGATCGCGACGTTCGCTTTGCATCCGACAAGCGCGCACGCGATCTCGCCGCCGAGCATGCCCGCGCCGCCAGTGATGACAATCGTTTTGCCGGTAAAATCGTAGAGCTGAGTTAGTTCGTGCAAGTTCATTTAAACGTATCTCCTGCCGAATCCACATCAAGAAACAATTGTGCGTGCGCGACGCGGCGCAAGATCGAGCCGGGACAATCTTCGCTGATCGCGCCGGTGAGCGCGCGCTTGACCGCGTTTTGTTTGCGCGCTTCGGGCACAATCGCGAGCACGTGTTTCGCCGCGAGCAACGCGGGCACGGTCAACGTGATCGCGTGCGTCGGCATTTCATCCACACTTTTGAAATGTCCTTCGCCAACCTGTTGGCGTCGCGACACCTCATCGAGTTTAACGACCTTGACCCAGACCGGATCGTTGAAATCCGCGAACGGTGGATCGTTGAACGCGAGGTGCCCATTCTCGCCGTAACCGAGCGCAACCAGGTCGGCGGGATGTGTGTGAAGCCAGCGCGCGTACTCGGCGCACGATTCTTCGATGCCGCCAACCCCGGCGGAAACCGGAAAAAATTTTTTCACCTTGACGTGCGCGAGAAAATGTTTTCGCAAAAAATTTGGGAAACTCGCGGGATGATTTGGATCAATCCCGATGTACTCGTCCATGTGGAAGACGTTGACCTTGCCCCACTCGATCCCACGCGTCTCGCGCAGTGCCGCGAGAAACGTCAACTGCGAATTGCCGGTTGCGAGAATGATGTTGGCTTCGCCGCGTTCGCGAATCGCGCGCGTGATCGCGTCGGTCGCGTGTTCGGCGGCGGCGCGTCCCAGGTCGGCGTTGGATTGGTAAATCGTAATTGGTAATTGATCAATTTGGGTTACGTGAATTGGTGTTGTCATTTTTATCCTTTCAAGATTTGATCAGCGCATCCAGCACATCATCCAACTCTGGAACCGTCGCGGCGTTTTTGAATTTTGCCATCCGCCGATAAATTTCGGCGGCGGCAGTGTGAAATTCGCCGGGCAAATTCGCGCCGCGCAATGTGTCCGCGATTTCGTTCATCTCGCCAACGAAGCGCCACGCTTTCGCGGTCGAGCGACGCACGCGTTCGCTCGTTTCATTCGCGAAATTCGCGTCGTCGTTCGACCACTGCGCTTCGAGTTCATCGCGCACACCGAGCGATTGCGCGGTCGCGAGAATCGCGGATAAGAGCGCGGTCGTGCCTTTGGTGTACGCGGCGTAACACATTTTGAGCGCGGACGCTTTGCCAATCGCGTCGCCAATCACGTGCGTTTGCAATGGGCTGTTCGCAAAGAGCGCGGCGATTTCATTCGCGTCCGCGCCGGACAAGATCAACCAGGTTGCGCGCGCGTCCCAGTTCGTTCCGCCGATAATGCTTCCGTCCACAAACCGCGCGCCGCGTTGCGTCATCAGCGCGCTGATGCGTTGTGCGCGTTGCGGTGAAATCGCGTTCGCGTCGAGATACAAACCGGTGAATGCGTGCGCGCAAACCTGGGTCGCGATCACTTCCGCAAATTCCGGCGGGCAAACGCTCACAATCACCGGACAAGTCGCGACGAGTTCGCCGAGCGTACGCGCATCGCGCAGATTGAATTTTTCCGCGCGCGCGCGCGTTTGCAAACTGCGTGATTCGGATGCCCAGTAAATTGCGTTGCCGCTCGCTTGCGCGCACCGTGCGACGAATGTGCCCATCGCGCCGGGATGCAAGATGCCGATGTTCTGATTTTTCATTGCTTCCATTGTTCCGGCGCAAATTGCCAACCCAATTGATCGCAGACAACGCTCCAACGTTCCAGCATTTCTGGTTGATCAAGGTACGGAACAAAGCCCAACTTGAAATAGGTCTTCAACGCGGCGAGACGATAATGCTCAGTGTAAAGATGAATGTGGCGGTACCCTTCGCGAATAAATCGCGCGATAACGGCGGCGCAAACTGCAAGCCCCAATCCCTTGCCCGCGTGAGCGAGATCACTCGCGAGCCATCCCAACTCACCGCCTTGCGATCCAAATTCCGACATATCGCGCAGAGCCATCGCGGTCGCGACAATTTGATTGTGTGCGTCGTCAACGATCATAAACCAGCCGTCCGGCAAAATTCGTGCGACCCAGGGTTGGAGTTTTTCATCATTCCAACCTTGCCACCCGGAGATAGACATCACTTGATAAAATCGTGTTTCATCTCCCGGCAAATACGTGCGAAGCGAATATCCGAGTGGAATTTGGATTTGCGGCGGCTTGCACAACAATTGTTCGGGTAACACCATTCGCAATTGATGATCATTCTCAGACATTGATCCACTCGCCGCGAATCATCACGCGCCACGCGCGCCAATCGTCATCGAAAATCGCGAGGTCGGCGGCTTTGCCCGGCGCGATGCTTCCAATGCGATCAGCCACACCAATCGCGCGCGCGGGCGTGAGCGTGACCATTCGAATCGCTTCGACAAGTGGGATGCTGACGACGTTGAGCAACACCGGGATCATTTCGTTGAGCAGAGTGCTACTGCCCGCGAATGCGGAACGATCAAACATCATTCCGACGCCATCGCGCACCTCGTACTCCATCCCACCCATTTTGAAACGCGCGCCCTCCGGCAAACCCGCGCCGCTCGTCGCATCCGAAATCGCGCACAAGCGATCCGCGCCGATACATTTATGCGCGAGTTGCATCAACGTTGGCGGCAAATGTTTATTGTCGCAGATTATTTCGACCGAGAGTTCGTCGTACGTGAGCGCGGCTTCGAGCAGACCTGGTTTGCGCCAGGGACCTTCGCGGATGACCGATGACATCGCGCTCCAGATGTGCGTAACGTGGCGCAAGCCGACACGCATCGCCGCGCGCACTTGATCGTCTTTCGCGGAACTATGCCCAGCGGCTGGCACGATTCCCGCACGCGCGAGTTTTGAAACCAGGTCGAGCGCGCCGGGTAATTCGGGCGCAA
>Ga0233425_10010517_pt1 | contig 11241 bp, 17 predicted proteins | sample Watercolumn_Towu_2_FD_181712 | JGI IMG/M metagenome (GOLD analysis project Ga0233425, IMG submission 181712) | Freshwater microbial communities from Lake Towuti, South Sulawesi, Indonesia - Watercolumn_Towuti2014_140_MG | ecosystem: Environmental > Aquatic > Freshwater > Lake | place...
CATTAATCGCCTATGCACAAGGCCAAAATATTATCCTCAAAGCAACTGGTGCAAGAGAAGTAACAAAACAAGAATATCCTCACTTATTCCACACAATTGAAGGCTTAGCAATAGCAGCAAACATTCCGACTCCAAAAGCTTATGTCATTGATGACCAAGCATTGAACGCTTTTGCAACTGGCAAAGACCCAAACAACTCTTCTATCACAGTAACCAAAGGCCTATTAGAAAAATTAAACCGCCAAGAACTTGAAGGCGTTATTGCACACGAAATGTCTCACATCAAAAACTATGATATAAGAATGATGCTTCTAACAACTGTCATGGTTGGAATTATAATTCTATTAAGTGATATCTTGCTACATTCATTTCTCTGGGGCAGAAGTGATGATCGAGAAGGTAACCAGCTCACAATCATTTTCATTGTTATTGGAGTCTTACTCGCAATTCTTTCCCCATTTATTGGGCAACTAATACAGCTTGCAGTCAGTAGAAAAAGGGAATATTTAGCTGATTCTAATGGAGCTTTATTGACCAGAAACCCTGAAGGCTTAGCAAGCGCATTGGAAAAAATATCCAAGCATGCAGACCTAAAACAAGCAAACAAAGCCACAGCACATTTATTTATTTCTTCACCTTTTAAGAACACTAAAGGGTTCATTGCAAACTTATTCAGCACCCATCCTCCAATCGAAGATAGAATTAAAGAACTTCGAAAAATGTAATCCCAAAAAACATTTTCAGGGAAAAAGTTTAATATGAAATAATAAAAAAAACTTATTTTATACGCGAAGTATATTTTACTTGCGCAGCATCTATATCTTCTTGTGTGAATAATCCTTTCTCTAAACCATACTCTAATCCAAATTTACTAACCTGTGAAAGTCTTTCAAAATCACATGTAGCAAGAAATCCTAAAGCTTGTCTTGCTCTATCCTCTCTAAAACTTACTTGCGCAGCATCTATATCTTCTTGTGTGAATAATCCCTTCTCTAAACCATACTCTAATCCAAATTTACCATCCTGTGTAAGTCTTTCAACACCACATGTAGCAACAGATCCTAAAGCTTGTCTTGCTCTATCCTCTCTAAAACTTACTTGCGCAGCATCTATATCTTCTTGTGTGAATAATCCTTTCTCTAAACCATACTCTAATCCAAATTTACTAACCTGTGAAAGTCTTTCAAAATCACATGTAGCAAGAAATCCTAAAGCTTGTCTTGCTCTATCCTCTCTAAAACTTACTTGCGCAGCATCTATATCTTCTTGTGTGAATAATCCTTTCTCTAAACCATACTCTAATCCAATTTTACTATCCTGTGTAAGTCTTTCAAAATCACATGTAGCAACAGATCTTAAAGCTTGTCTTGCTCTATGCTCTCTAAAACTATCTTGCGCAGCATCTATATCTTCTTGTGTGAATAATCCCTTCTCTAAACCATACATTAATCCTGTTCTACTATCCTGTGTAAGTCTTTCAACACCGGCTACAGAAACAGATCTTAAAGCTTGTCTTGCTCTATGCTCTCTAAAACTATCTTGCGCAGCATCTATATCTTCTTGTGTGAATAATCCCTTCTCTAAACCATACTCTAATCCAATTTTACTATCCTGTGTAAGTCTTTCAAAATCACATGTAGCAACAGATCCTAAAGCTCGTCTTGCTCTATGCTCTCTAAAACTATCTTGCGCAGCATCTATATCTTCTTGTGTGAATAATCCCTTCTCTAAACCATACTCTAATCCGAGTCTACTATCCTGTGTAAGTCCTTCAACACCGGCTACACAAACAGATCCTAAAACTCGTCTTGCAATTTCCTCTAAATTGGGTGTATTTGTCATTTTAAATTCTCCTTACAAATAGAAAAAACAGGAAGTATTTAAACATTTCGGCACATTTACTACCCTTAAAGGAAGACATAATCCCTAATGCCAACCTTTCAAATTGAGATTTTTCCTTTGATGACAAAATGTGAATTTTTCTAATTCAAGTAATTCTATATTATTGAGACTAAGACATATACAAGTATAGATCTACACAAGCTATCAAAAAAAGAATGCGTTATAAAAAACACAAGCGAATTTACGAATCATAAAAAAACCAAACCTGTTAGTTCTACTTGAAGAAAAGAGATTAGACTAACAATAAATTACAGAACCTCCAAAAGAAAGGCTTATAAATTCTTAATTTTTCTCAGTCAGTTATGGCAAAAGAAATTGTTGAAGCATTAGTTGATGGCGGCAAAGCCTCAGCAGCACCACCTTTAGGACCTGCTCTAGGACCATTGAAAGTAAATATAGGTCAAGTAATCACAGAAATTAACAAGAAAACTGCAGCATTCGCTGGTATGAAAGTTCCTGTTAAGGTAATTGTCGATAGTGAAACAAAAGCATTTGATATTGAGATTGGAACTCCACCTGCTTCTGGTTTGATAACAAAAGAATTTAATTTGAAGCAAGGTTCAGGCATTCCAAACAAAAGTAAAGTTGCAAATGCATCAATAGAAGATGTCATCAAGATTGCAAAAATGAAAGAAAGCAATTTGACTGCAAAAACATTGAAAGCATCTGTAAAAACAATCATAGGTTCATGTAATGCAATGGGAGTTTTGATTGAAGGAAAAACTGCAGTAGAAATAAACGCAGATATTGACCAAGGAAAATATGATAAAATTTTACAATCTGAAAAAATGGATGTTTCTTCTCAAAAAAGAACTGAACTTGCAGAGCAATTAGTTGCACATCAAAAGAAATTTGCAGGCGAACTTGCAAAGATGGAAGCAGCTAAGAAAGAGAAAGAAGCAGCCAAAGATAAAAAAGCAGCTCCAGCAGAAGGTGCAGCACCTGATGCAAAGGCAGCTCCAGCAGCAAAACCTGCAGCTAAAAAATAATTTTTTTTCTTAAATAATTTTTTTCTAATCGATAGATATTTAAATAATTCAAAACTCTCAATCATGGGGCTGTGGGCTAACTTGGTTAGACTTTCGGGTTTGGGACCCGACGATCTCGGTTCAAATCCGGGCAGCCTCATCAAAAGCTTTATAAAGTTGTGATAAACTTAGAGGAGAAAAATGGCAAGAAAAATTGGTTCAGTTGCGCGCTTTGGTGCAAGGTATGGTAAAAGAACAAAAACAAAACTTTTAGCTGTGGAAAAATTACAAAAACAACCTCAGAAGTGTCCATATTGTTCAAGATTTCAAGTAAAAAGAATATCTGCAGGAATTTACTTCTGCAATAAATGTGAATCTAAATTTACTGGAAGAGCATATGTTATAGGAGAATAAAAATGGTCGACTACAAATGCTTCACTTGCGACAAAACAGTCAAGAGTGATTACATAAAAAAGAAAGTAAGATGCCCTTACTGCGGTAGCAAAGTTCTATACAAACAAAGAACTGTTCGCACTGAAATCAAGGCAATATAAAATGGATATTCAAAAGGAAACTCAGGAAAAAATATCTCAACTACAGATGTTAGAACACAACTTAAATAATTTTATTTCTCAAAAACAAAACTTTCAATCTCAAGTATTAGAAATTGACAACGCTTTGAATGAAATGCAAAACTGCAAAGGCAAAGTTTACAAAATTACTGGCAGTGTTATGTTTGAGTCTGAAAAAGAATCATTATCAAAAGAACTAAAAGAAAAAAGAGATCTTCTTGATATTCGAGTGCAAAGTTTAGAAAAGCAAGAAAAAGCATTAGAAGAAAGAGCTAAGAAACTCCAAGCTGAAGTTATGGAGGAGCTTGACAAACACATGAAAGATGGAAAATCTAATTGAAGAATTATCAATAATCCTTGAAGATGATAGCATTCCAAAGAATGTTCGCACTAGAATCGAAGCTGCAATCACATCTTTGCAGGATTCTGAAGTCGAAGAAAGCCTAAGAGCAAACAAAGCTATTCAAGAATTGGATAATGTTTCTGAAGATCCAAATATGCCTTCTTACATTCGTTCCCAACTTTGGGGAATAATTAGCCAATTAGAAACAATGTAATACAACTAAAGTTCTCTACTATGGAAATATATTTAAACCAATTTTAAATATACAGAGAAGAATTGGGAGGTTCCAAGTCAAAATGAACGAGACTCTTTTACGAATCAAGAATAAGATTCTAGGTACAAGTCAAGAAGAAGACATTCCAGACGAATTTGGGGAAGATTATTTAGAGATTGATAGTAACAATCAACCTGCAAAAAAATCCAAGGTAGTTGTTAAGCCATTCATAATCAAAGAATTCCAAGACGTTAAATTGGTTCTAGATGCATTAAGAGATGGATATACTATTGCTTTAGTTAATATTCGCCCAATAAAAGAAAAAGATATGATAGAATTGAAGCGAGTAGTTAACAAGCTCAAGAAAACTTGTGATGCAGTTGATGGTGATATTGCAGGCTTCGGCGAAGATTGGTTGGTTGCTACACCTAATTTTGCAACAGTCGACAGAAGTTTTTCAAAACCAGTAGCTACAACTCAAGTAGAGACAGAATAAGTAAACTTTTTAAATTCTTTTTAATAATTATTTTCTATGGAAAAAATCGAAAATGAAACTTGCCCAGTTTGTTTGGCAAAAGAATTAATACTTAGTGAGGAAGAATCAGAAATTCCTTTCTTTGGTAAAGTCTTTTTATTCTCAATGCACTGCAATGCTTGTGGCTTTCATAAAGCAGATGTAGAAGCTGCAGAAATGAAAGATCCATGTAAAATAACTTTCAACATTGAAAAAGAAGAAGATATGAATATTCGTGTTGTAAAATCTTCTGAAGCAACAATCAGAATCCCACAATTAAAAATGACCGTCACTCCAGGCCCAGCATCTGAAGGTTATGTTTCAAACATTGAAGGCATGTTAAACAGATTTGAGAAAGTTATTGAAGACGAAAAAAATTCTTCTGAAGATGAAGATGCAGTAAAGACAGCAAAAAATTTACTCAAAAAGATTAGAAAAGTTAAATGGGGTGAAATTCCATTAAAGATTATTTTTGAAGATCCCTCGGGAAACTCTGCAATTATTTCAGAAAAAGCAGTTGTAGAAAAACTGAAAGTTTCTAAGAAAAAATAACTTTTATTTAATTTTATAACAAAAAATAATTAAAAAAACTATTCCTCTTCTTCAAAATCATCTTCATCATCTGCTAAATCATCATCAAAGTCATCTTCAAAATCTTCATTTAAAAAATCATCTTCATCATCTTCTTCGTCATAAGCTTCTAAACCATCCATTAGTATCCCTCCATACTAAAATTTTATTGAAGCACAATCTGAGCATATTTAAAAACATTTCTAAATTGAAGAACAAATATCATCATCAATTATTAACAAACATTCACCATCAAAACTAATCATCCAAAGCATTTATATACATCTTATTTATCAAAAAGCATCTATTAGGAGGAACTAAATATGTCACAACAACAACCTATATTCATTTTACCAGAAAATACTCAAAGATACATGGGCAAAGATGCACAAAGAAACAATATAATGGCTGCAAGATTAGTTGCAGAAACAGTTAGAACAACATTAGGCCCTAAAGGAATGGATAAAATGATTGTTGATTCTTTGGGTGATATTACAATCACTAATGATGGTGTAACAATTCTCAAAGAAATGCAAATAGAACATCCTGCTGCAAAAATGATTGTTGAAGTTGCAAAAACACAAGATGAACAAGTTGGTGATGGCACTACAACTGCAGTAATTCTTGCTGGTGAACTTTTGAAGAATGCAGAAAAGCTATTAGAACAAAATATTCATCCAACTGTAATTACAAGAGGTTATAATCTTGCAAATGAAAAATCACAATTATTATTGAATGAATTAGCAGAAAGGGTTTCAATCAATGATAAAGAAACACTAAGAAAAATTGCAGTTACTTCAATGATTGGCAAACACGGCTCAGCAAAAGAGAAGCTAGCAAACTTATTGTTAGAAGCAATCCAAGAAGTAATAGAAAATAATAAAATTAATTTTGATTCAATAAAACTAGAAAAGAAAGTTGGCGGTGGTATCGAAGATTCAGAACTTATCAAAGGCATTGTCTTAGATAAAGAAAGGGTTAATTCATCTATGCCAACAAAAATAACTAATTGTAAGATTGCATTAATTGATGGAGCATTGGAAATAAAATCCCCTGAAACTGACACAAAGATTCAAATTTCAAATCCTTCACAATTACAAGAATTTATTGACCAAGAAGAAAAAATTCTCAAAGGAATGGTCGATAAAATAATCTCTTCAGGAGCAAACATAGTTTTCTGCCAGAAAGGTATTGATGACATTGCACAATATTACTTAGCAAAGAATAAAATTTATGCTTGTAGAAGATTAAAAAAATCTGATATAGAAAAACTATCCAAAGCTACTGGTGCAAAGATTGTCACAAAACCTTCGGATTTAACACCTTCAGATTTAGGATTAGCTGGCGAAGTCGAAGAAATCAAGGTTAATGATGAAATGCTAACTTATGTTAAACACTGCCAGAACCCAAAAGCAGTTACAATTCTTATTCGTGGTGGCACAGAGCATGTTGTTGATGAGATTGAAAGAGCAATGATAGATTCTTTAAGTTGTTTGATTGCATCCTTGCACATTGGTAAGGTCGTCGCGGGTGCAGGCGCAACAGAAATTGAATTAGCCAGGGGCCTAAGAAGTTTTGCTAACACTTTATCTGGCAGAGAACAACTAGCAGTATTATCATTCGCAGATTCCATAGAGATTGTTCCAAGAACCTTAGCCGAGAATGCAGGGCTTGATCCGATAGACATTCTTACAGAACTCAAAGCAAAGCATGATTTTGGAATTAAATGGGCTGGCATTGATGTAAATTCAGGCAAAGTAATGGATTCTTGGAAAGAAGGTGTAATCGAACCATTGAAGATAAAGACCCAAGCTGTGAAATCTGCTTCAGAAGTTGCAGAATTGATCTTAAGGATTGATGATGTGATTGCAGGCTCTGGGACAAAAACTCCAGAAGTTCCAAATCCAGAATCAATGATTTAATTTTTTTATTCAGTTGTTTCAGCATGCAACCAATTAGAAAGTTCTTCATCCTTAGACCAATACTTTCTAGATCTCAAATCTACAACAATAGAAACATACCTATCATTCACATTAATTTTCCCTTCGCGATTAAATGAATAAAGTAAATCATTTTCAGGAATCAAAACATGTTGCAACAGAGCTTGTAAATTTGACCTCTGTGGCCCAAACATAAGCTCTAAAAGTCTTACTTCCACATCTCCAACAGGCTTCAAAATCTCCCAATCCAAATTAATTCCATCTTCTAAAGCAATCCTTATCGCATCAACCTGATTTCCAGCACGAAATTTTATTTCAAAAGAATACTCAAAAGGCTTCTTAAAAAATAACCAATTTCTCCTATCATAAATCACTTGATATTTAGCAACACAACGGGAAGTTTCTGAATTCATAATCACCAAAAAATTTCACCAAAATATAAACTTAGCGCTTCAGAAGAATCTATTTTTTCCAGTTGCTTCTATACATGCTTCTAAAATAAGGACTTAATTTGATTAATATTGAATCTTCATCTAGACTAATCGCATCAGAAACAGAATAAGCCATAAAGAACCCAAGTAAATAATGCCCTTCATTTCTAACTAAAGCTTCACCCAACAAAGCTTTTAGATCCAAATCTACAGACCCACAAAGCTTTCTTACTCTCACATCAACATCTCCCACAGGCGAAACAACATTAATTGTAGAATCCTTCGATCTTACAACTTCAGTAACCCCACTAACCCATCGATTCAATCCATAACAAATTCCCCGTTCAATAGAATCATTAACAGCATTTAATGGGCTTTTAGAACAAAAACTATCCTTCAAGGAAACAGATCTTGGTATTCTAAAGAACAACATTCGTCTTTGATCATACTTAATTTCATATTCCCCAGAATAAATTTCAGTCATAAAATAAAAAATTTTCTCAAAGAATATAAACATATCTCTTCTCCAAAAAACCCATCAAAAACTATATAAATATGATTCTCTATAAATTGATGATGGTAAAAAAGAAGGTAACTAAATCAAATTCTAATAATTCAATTGAAAGACTTATTGATTCCAATATTGAACTCCAACACAAAATGGTTGATGTTCTTATCGGAGTAAAAGAACTTAATGAAAATGTCTCATCACTGGTTACACTTTTCAAGAGTGCAGGTGAACACATAAAGACTGGTCGCTATGAAGATCCAATGATGAACAGGCTTAACGAGTTACTAGAACAAAACAAGAACTTGACAAAAGCTTTGGCATTGCTAGAGAATTATGTGAAATCCAAACAGCCCCCAGCACAATATTAAGATGACTACTCGCTTCATATTTGATAATCAATTAAAACAGCAACAAGATATTTTAACTGAGATTGATTATCTAACCCACAAGAAACCATATCCAGATAAAAATTCTGTCCACTTAGCAAGATTTGTTGATTCTTGTTTCAGAGTTATTGAAGAAAAAAAACTCAAAGAAATTAAAGTTCAAGAAGAAAAAATAAGACTTCAAAAACAACTCGAATTCGAACAAAGAAAAAAAGCAGAAGAAATCGCAAGAAAACAAACATTAGAGATTGAAGCTCCATCACCAACACCAGAAATTCCACCTTTATTGAACGAAATTCCTGCACCTTCAAAAACTGAAACTCAACCCCAAACACCTTCAGAAAAGAAAGAATATGTTCTTCAAATATATAGCACACCAATAGGCATAGTTGTTGACAAGACTCCAGAAGGCAAATATTTCTATCAAGTAGTTGAACCTTCATTAGACCAAACCTTTATTGAAAAAGCAAAAGAACTTTTCAGCAAAGAAATCGAAAAAGACAACTCATTAATTGATAAAAATGGTTACATCCAAAAAATTACTGAGAAAACAGCTTCAAAATTAAACATTCCCATGAATTCATTACTCCCACAACAACTTCATTATTATCTAGAAAGAGACATTCTTGGAGCAAACAAATTTGATCCATTATTGAATGATGAAAAAATCAAAACTATTTATTGTGAAGGTGCAATGAAACCAATAAAAATTGAATATGAAACCCTAGGCACAATAGACACAAACATCACAATCACTAACAATGATGACTTAATAAAATTTCTCAAACGCTTATTGCTTGCGGCAGGAAAACTTTATAATGAGAGCAACCCTATCATTGACTTGACACTTCAAGGCTTAAAGTTCGAAGGAATAATTGGCCTCGGAGGCACAAACACCAAACTGACAATAAGGAGGCTACACAATGCTACTTGAATTTATCATAATATTCATACTTTTGTTCATTATATTTGGCCTAGTCTACCAATTTATGTTTGATATCTGGATTGAAGTTCTTATCATTTCTGTTGTATTCTTTATTACATATGTTACACTAAAAATAATATACCATTATAAACATAAAGAACAAACTATAGAACCTGTAGAAATTAATTCATTTGTGCAACAGAAACCCGAAGATCCATCAATGAAAATCCTTAAGCCATTCATTTCAAAGAATATCAACCAAGGCTTTAAACCACAAGTTATCAAAGATGCTTTAATGAAACAAGGCTGGCCAAAAGAAAAAATCGAACAAGGCTTCAAAGAACTAAACCTATGAAACCAAATCCAACCTGGGAAATTATTCTTCCTTCAATTTTTTTAATAATTCTAGGTTACTACATGAAAGGTTTTTTCATAATAAATTATTTTATTGGTGGTGCAGGAATAATTCTCGGCATTTATAACTTAATAAAAAAACAATAATATTTATAAGAACCTTGGTATTAAAAAACTCCATGAAAAAAACATTACTCCTACTAATTTTATTGTTATTAACAGCATGCACAATCGAACCAGAATCTGAACCTAACCAAACTGCATCAATCCAAGATTCAACATCCCCCTCAGAAACAAGCGAATCATCAGAAACATACTTCACATTAGCAGACTTTCCTTATGGTGCAGAAAGAATCGTCGAATATGAAGGTAAATTAACAGAATCAATAATAATTTCCAAATCAGGCTTAACAGAATATTTTAGTTCAGAATCAGACAGCGCTTACAACCAAGATTACTCATTCACAGCAGTCAGGGTCTATTATGATACATTCTCACAACTCTACTTAACTTCATTGCAAGTCAGCGTCAGCTTCAATCATGAAGAAATCTCAGAAAAATTAGACAACAAACAAATCACTACCGAAAGCATTAGTGGCGCAAAACAAGACTCTGCAACTCTAAAAAAACCTTTAAAGATTGGTGACATTGAACCTGATGGCGAAATCTCTTTTTTTATAGAACCAAAATACCAAAAATTTGTTAATACCTGTTCAAGAATCACATCTTATCCTGATGGCACTATCGAAACTTCAGAATCCACATCCTGCGATTATTCAGGAATTGATATTGGTGGCGGCTCAGACTTAGAATGCAATCCAAGTAGTGCAGATGATGCTTTAACAGATGCAGGTTCTTGTAAACTTTACATAGCAGGTGATGGTTCATTAGAAGGCACTTTCAAAGATTTGATCTATATTTACGACGAAACTAGCACCTCAAATACAATAAGAACAATTACTTGGTCACTAACCCCATTGACAGATATTGAAGAACCTATTTATTTGCAATGATTAAATTAAACAAGAATATTTAAACAAGAAAATAACTTAATTATTATGAATTGTAGAGAACTTGATGATAAACGGATTCATGAACGAATTTCATTAATTCTTTCTAATATTAAGATTCAAATGTTGCAAGGAATTTTATTAGAATACTTCTCTAAGTTTAATCAAGCAAAAACAAAAAAATTTGGAAAATGGCTAATTCTTTCTAAAACTTCTTTTTTTCGTCATACCGAAAATTTTGATTTTATCTATTTTTTTGAAATAGAAAAATCTTCAAAAGAGCATTTTGAATTTTATATTAAAAATAAAGAATTAATCGATTCAATATTATGGAACATTGCTAAGGATGTAAATATTTATGTCCAAAAATTTTCTTTGGGAAATATAAAATTACACTCTAAAGTATTCATAATTTTTTATTTATTTGACAGAAATACAAATATTCATCCAGAAGCAATATTTAGAATAAATGCACCATATTGGTTATTTCCAATTATTAAAGCTAAAAAAGAAAATAGTAAACAATTCAAATATTTATATTACCATTTTGTTAGTTCTATTGTTCATGAATTAGAACATGGTGCTATCATTGATAAAAGTT
>Ga0233425_10010518_pt1 | contig 11241 bp, 11 predicted proteins | sample Watercolumn_Towu_2_FD_181712 | JGI IMG/M metagenome (GOLD analysis project Ga0233425, IMG submission 181712) | Freshwater microbial communities from Lake Towuti, South Sulawesi, Indonesia - Watercolumn_Towuti2014_140_MG | ecosystem: Environmental > Aquatic > Freshwater > Lake | place...
GGCTCGTGACACGGCGCCTTCATTACATGGTGGGCACCCTCTTCGACGACGGCACCTTCGTCAACGTCCTCTACAACCGGCATTTCGAATGGCTCGACGTGCCGTTCCGCATCCAGCGGAACGTCGCGATCCCGGTGGGCGCCTACCGGTTTGGCGAGTGGAACCTGACCTACAACAGCAATCCTGCCCGGCGTATCTATCACCGGTTCACGTACGCGCCACAGACGTTCTTCGGCGGGACGCGGACCGACGTGAGTGGGGCGCTCGGGGTGCGTGCCACCAGCCGGTTGGCGGCCGAGCTGCGGTACCAGCGCAACGACGTCGACCTGCCGTGGGGAGCGTTCGACGTGAACTTGAGCATCCTCCGGTTGGATCTGGCGCTGTCGCCGCGGATGACGTTTCGCACGCTGTCGCAGTACAACTCGTTGACGCGGCAGCTCAGTAACAGTGCCCGGTTCAACTTTATCTACCGACCTGGAAGCGATTTCTACATCACCTATGACGAGCTCAAGGGCGACCTCCCCGGCCTGCCGGACGTGCGCAATCGACAATTGCTCGTGAAGTTGACGTATTTGCTCGCGCGGTAACTCTTGGACGAACATCACCGATCCGGAGATCACGGTTAAGAGGCAGGTCCCTCGATCAATCGCGCGACGACCTCGGAGCGGGCAGCCGGACGGTAAGCAACGTGAACGGCAGGTTCAGTCCAGTCCGTACCCCATATTCATCGCCGCCCGTGTCTCGCGCAGCGTGGCGTCCGCGACGGCTGCGGCGGTGGCAATCCCGCGCGTGAGGGTGTCGCGGACGACGGCCGGATCGCGCGCGAGCGCCTCGCGCCGGGCCCGAATGGGCGCAAGCGTCTCGTTGAGCGCGTCGGTGACTATTCGCTTGAGCGTGCCGCTGCCGCCGTCACCGATGCGGGCGGCAATCGCCGTCGGGTCCTCGCCGGTGCAGAGCGACGCCAGGAGCAGCAGGTTCGACACCTCCGGCCTGCGGTCGGGGTCGTAGGTGATCCGCCGGTCCACGTCGGTCTTCGCCTTCCTGACGAGCGTGGCCGTCTCATCGGCGGTGGCGCGCAGGACGACCGCGTTGTTGCGGCTCTTGCTCATCTTCTGCGCGCCGTCGAGGCCGAGAATCTTCGGCGCGTTCGACAGGAGCGCTTCGGGCTCGGGAAACACCGGCGGCCGATCCACGCAGAAGCGCTGGTTGAACCGGCGCGCGATCTTCCGCGTGAGCTCGAGGTGCGGGAGCTGGTCGCGTCCGACCGGCACGACGTTGCCCTTGCAGAACAGGATGTCGGCCGCCTGATGCACCGGATAGGTGTACATCGCCGCGTTGACCGTCTTCAGGCCGGCGGCGTCGATTTCTTCCTTGACCGTCGGGTTGCGATCCAGCTCGCCCATGCCGACGAGCGTCAGGAACGGCAGCAGGAGCTGGTTCAGGGCCGGCACGTGGCTGTGACAGAAGATGTGCGTACGTCCGGTGTCCGGATCGAGGCCCACGGCCAGATAGTCGAGCACGAGCTCGCGTACGTTCTCCGGAATCGCCTCGACCGAGTCGCGGTCGGTCAGCACCTGATAGTCGGCAATGACAATGAACGTCTCGATCTGCAGCCGCTGCAGCTCGACGCGGTTCTGGAGCGATCCGAAGTAGTGGCCGATGTGGAGCGGGCCGGTCGGGCGATCGCCCGTCAGCACGCGATAGCGCTGCGGGCGCGTGACGAAGTCGGCACGCAGCGCCTGCGAGCGGCGGACCGCCTCCTCGAACGTACCGGCGCCGATCTCGCGCGCGACGTCACTCATTGTCGACTATCATAAGCCTGCCCGCCGTGACTGCCGGCATGACCGAGCATCCCGATTTCGAGTCGTCGCCCGACGCGTACCACGTCCGGCTGTCCGCGTTCGACGGCCCGCTCGATCTGCTCATTCATCTCATTCGCAAGAACGAGGTGAACATCTACGACATTCCGATCGCGCTCGTCACCGAGCAGTACCTCGAGTACGTGCGGCTGATGGAGGAGCTGAATCTCGACGTGGCGGGCGAGTTTCTGGTGATGGCCTCGACGCTCATCCACATCAAGTCGCGCATGCTGCTGCCGCGGCCCGACCCGACCCAGGACGACGAGCCGGGCGAGGATCCGCGCGAGGCGCTCGTGCGGCGGCTGCTGGAGCACCAGAAGTTCAAGGCGGCCGCCGGCCTGCTGCACGACCGTGAGACGCTGCGCGGGGCGCAGTTCGTGCGCGGCGAGGGCAGCGTCGCCGGGGCGGCGGGTGATCCCTACGAGCCGGAGCTCGAGGTCGACCTCTTCAGCCTGATGACGGCCTTCCGGGGCGTGCTCGAGCGCGCCAGCCGGCGCCCGCCGATGGTGCTGCCGCCGAACCAGATCTCGATGGAAGCGCGCATTCAGCAGCTCTTCGGCCGGCTCTCGGAAACGGAAGCCTGCGGCTTCGAGGATCTCTTCGGCGACGGCGACGGCTCGCGCGGCTTTCTCATTGTCACCTTCCTCGCCATCCTGGAGATGATCCGGCTGAAGCTCATTCGCGTCTTCCAGTCGGGCAGCTTCGGGGCCATCCGCGTCTACAAGCGCGCGCGCCCCGTCGACGCGCCGCATCCGATTGGGGACCCGCAGAACTCATGAGACGCCCCGGTACACGCTTCTCGGTTCTCGCTTCTCGGTTCTCGCTTCTCCGTTCGTGTTCAGGTTCGGTGCTGGGTTCGCGGTTCGGGGTTCGGGGTTCGCGGAGACTCGGCGCCATGAACGCTGAACCCGGAACCGAACCAGAACACGAACCGAGAAGAGAGAGGGCAGAAGCGTGAACGACGACCATCAAGCAGGCGTGAACGACGAGCGTCAGGCGGGAGTCGCCTCGGCGGAGCTGAAGGCGATTGTCGAGGCGCTCATCTTCGCGTCGCCCGAGCCGATCACGCCGAGGATGCTGTACCGGCTGCTCGCCGACGAGCCGAAGGAGGACGTCAAGGCCGCCGTCGAGGCGCTCCGTGCCGACTACAACCAGCGCCCCGGGCTGCAGTTTGTCGACGTCGCGGGCGGCTATCAGATCGTGACGCGTCCGGAGCTGCACGAGTGGGTGCGGCGCCTGTTTCACGAACGCTCGACGCAGAAGCTGACGCTGCAGGCGCTCGAAACCCTCGCCGTGATCGCCTACAAGCAGCCCGTGACGGCGGTGGAGACGTCCGAGATCCGCGGCGTCAACGCGTCGGGCGTGCTCGGGACGCTCCTCGAGCGCCATCTCATCAGGATCGTCGGCCGCAAGAACGTGGTCGGCCGCCCGTTCCTGTACGCCACGACGAAGGAGTTCCTGATCCGCTTCGGCCTCAACGACCTGAACGACCTGCCGAAGATCGAGGACATGGCCGAGGCGCTCGGCTTCGATCCGCCGGCGGGGCTGACCGAGATCACTCCGCGCGAGGAGATGCTGCCGCTCGAGGACGACGTGACGCCCGCCTGAGGGCGCCAATCTCCTGTTCGGTGAGCTCGCGCCACTGGCCCGGCTGCAAACGCCGGTCGACCAGCGGGCCGATCCGGGTGCGCCGCAGCGCGCGCAGCGGATGGCCGACCGCCTCGCACATCCGCCGCACCTGCCGATTGCGCCCTTCGCGAATCGTGATCCGCAATACGCTCTCTGCAGATCGTCCCCGCGTCACGAGATCCACCGCCGCCGGCAAGGTCCGCCGCCCCTCCAGTGGAATCCCCGTGCGCAGCCGCTCGAGATCCCGCTCGTCGGGGACGCCGGCCACGCGCGCCTCGTAGGTGCGCTCGACGCCGTGGCGCGGGTGGGTGAGCCGCGCCGCGAGATCGCCGTCGTTGGTCAGGAGCAGGAGTCCCTCGGTGTCGTAGTCGAGCCGGCCGACCGGGTAGACGTACTCGCGCACGCCGCGGAGCAGGTCGAGCACCGTCGGCCGCCGCTGCGGGTCCGATCGCGTGGTGACGTAGCCGGAAGGCTTGTTGAGCAGGATGTAGCGGTGCCGCTCGGGGCCCTTGATGCGCCGGCCATCGACCCTGACGTCGTCCGCCGCCGGATCCGCCTTCGTCCCCATCTCGCGGACCGTCGCCCCGTTCACGGTCACGCGGCCTTCGGCGATGAGCGCTTCGGCGGCGCGCCGCGACGCGATGCCGGCTTGGGAAAGAATCTTCTGCAGCCGTACGTTCACACTTCTCTCTTCTCGCTTCTCGGTTCGTGTTCACGTTCGGTTCTCGGTTCTCGGTTCTCGGTTCTCTGTTCTGGGTTCTGGGTTCGAAGTGCGAGACGAGGAGTGAATCCCGAACTGTCGAACCGAACCTGAACACGAACAGAGAAGTGAGAACGGAGAAGCGTGAACAGCGCTATCTCTTCAACACCCCGGCCCAGAATGCAATCAGGCGCCACACTTCCGTCGCGGCTGCCGCGCGGTCCAGCTCCGCGTGCGTGATGATCTGGCTGATGAGCACGCGGACGTCGGCGCCTCTCGATCGCAGATAGTCGGCGAGCACCGCCGTCTCGGCCGTCGGAATCACCGTATCGCCGTCGCCGTGCAGGAGGAAGACCGGCGCCGCCGGCGCCGACGGCGCGCGCTCGGGCGAGGCGGCCGGGTCGGCCTCGAGGCCGAGGTGCGGCACGAGCATCGGGCCGAGCGCCTCCACGTTGCGCTCGTTCACGTGCTTCAGATACGTGGCGGACGGCTCGGGCAGGGCCTTGACCATCTCGCGCGCCTGGGCGAAGGTGGCGTTCGCCTCATTCATGTCGACGAGCGTGAGCTGCGATGCGTACAGGAACGTGCGGATCCCGTCGCGCAGGGGCGCGACCTGCGCGGCGGGCACGACGCGGTCGGCCGCGGCGTACAGAATCACGGCGACGCCGTAATCGTGCGGCGGAGGATGTGGCTTCCCGCTTAAGCCGGAAGCGACGGGCGCCTTGACGGCCTCGCCCGTCGCCAGGTACTTCAGCACGCGGCCGAGATCGCCATGGCCGCCGAACGACACGACGTAGGCGACCCGGTCGCGGATGGCGGGCCGCCCGGCCGCGACGATCGAGAGGCCGCCGGCGAAGCTGATCCCGATCACGCCGACGCGGCCGTCGGGCGCGAGCGCCGGCTGCTGCGCCATCCAGGCCACGGCGTCTTCGATGACATCGGCGGAGCGCGCCGTGATCTGATACCCCATCAGGTCGGGCAGTGCCATCGCCATGACCGCGATCCCGCTGCCGGCCAAGTCGCGCGCGAGCGCCGTCAGCCGTGGCTCCGCTATCCCCATCGAGTGGACGCCTGGAACGAGCAGCACCGATCGCCGCACGCGGCCGGCCGGCCGATAGAACTGCGCGGCGACGTCACCCTGTCGCGTCGGCACCATGTGTGGCGGCTCGACCGAGACGGCACGCGCCTGCGTCTCGGCAAACGCCTCGACGCGCCCGCCCACGTTGCCGACGCGCGCGAAGAGCGAGGCCGCGCGCACGTACGGCACCGCCACGTACACGATCGCCGCAGCCATCGCGAGCAGCGCCAGCAGTACGACGATGGAGCGGCGCAATCGCATCGAAGCCGCATGTTAGCATTGGCGTTTGGTGACGGAACTGATCATCGCGATCGACGGCCCCTCGGGCGCGGGCAAGGGCACGGTCGCGCGCAGCATTGCGCAGGCGCTCGGCTGCCGGCACATCGATACGGGCGCGATGTACCGCGCCGTCGGCTGGAAAGCCAAGCTCGATGGCGTGCGGCTCGACGATGAGCCGGCCATCGCCGCCCTCGCCGAGGGCGCGCAGATCGTCGTCGAGGGCGGCGTGGTGTCGATCGACGGCCATGACGTCACGCGCGCGATTCGCACGCCGGAGATCGATCGGGTCGCCGCGGCGGTGGCGCGGCTGCCGCGCGTCCGTGAGGCGCTCGTGCGCCGGCAGCGCGCGGAGGCGAGCCACGGCGGCGTCGTGATGGAGGGGCGCGACATCGGGACGGTCGTGTTTCCCGATGCCGACGTGAAGATCTATCTCGATGCGTCGGCGGAGGAGCGCGCCCGCCGGCGGGCGGCCGATCCCGCGCACAGCGGGGGCGCGGCGGGGGAGGCGGCGGTGGCGGAGGCGATTGACGCGCGCGACCGATCGGATACCACGCGCACCGCGTCGCCGCTCACGCTGGCGCCCGACGCGGTGCACATCGACACCACCGGCCTGTCGATCCAGCAGGTGGTGGAACGCGTCATGGACGTTATCGATCGTCGTAGTCGTCGGACGAGGCCGGATCCAGCTCCCAGCGGTGCCGATCGCGGTCGCTGATCTTCTTTTCGCCCTTCAGCTCCTCGTTGTCCTCGTACTCGACGCCGACCGCTTTGCCGATGTCGTCGACGATGTCCTGGTCGGGCGTCGGGTTGTCGCCGCCAGGCGCTTCGTCGCCGACCGAGTAGGCCGACTCCCAGTCAGCGTCGATGTCGCCGCCGGTGATCGCGGGGCTCGTCTCCGTATGCTTGGTGAACTTCTCGTGCAGCTCCCGCCGTCCGGTGCGCACCGCCGACGCGCTCCGATCGAGGTCGAGAGACGAGGGCGGTGTCGGGACGACGCCTTCCTCGCCGATCGTCCGGCGCGCGCGGTTGAGGGCGGGCGCCGTGCGCGCCACCGCCTTCTTCGTCACCGGCTTCTTCGCGACCTTCCTCTTCGGCACGGCCTTCCGGACGCGCGCCTTCGCCACGGCTCGCCGCGCCGGTTTCCGGGCCGGGGCCTTACGCGCGCGTGCCCGCCGGGCCGACGCCTTTCGAGCCCGGGTGGCCTTGCGGGCCCGGCCCGCGCCACCGGCTCGCCGCGCTTTCGTGCGCCCCGCCGCCCGCGCCCTCTTTCGCTTTGCCATGGCTCATCCTTTCACGGTTCTTACCTTGACAGTGACCGGTAAGTGACGTAATCTCTGTATCTTATCGGCGCCAGAACACTGCTCAGCGTGGGACCAACCACGGGGATCCACCCACGGCGACCAACTCCGATCAGCATGCTCTGTCTCGCGAACCTGAGCATAGCCGAACGGGCGGGCCATGCCGTTTATATCTGCGGGGGGCCGGTCACCGCAATAGAAACCCACCGGCATGCTCCACGTGAGAACGCGGGGCATCAGGAGGACGCGTAACGAATGGCGAATGTACACAACGGGGTGGTCACACCCGAGAAAGGGAGCGACCAGCCTGCCGCAACGGCGCGAACACGCGCTGGCCGCCCCGCTGGTCCGGCGTTCAAGCCGATGCATCACGAAGGCATGGATCCGAAGGAATTCGCGGCCATGCTCAACATCTACGACGACAGTTTCCGCAACATGGCGGAAGGCGAGGTCGTCAAAGGCACCGTCCTCCAGGTCACCGAGACCGACATCGTCGTCGATGTCGGCTACAAGTCCGAAGGTCTCATCCCGGTCAGTGAGTTCCTCGACGAAACGGGTCAGGTGACCGTGCAGGCCGGCGACCTGGTCGACGTGCTGCTCGAGCGCACCGAAGACCGTGAAGGCCACATCGTGCTGTCGCGCGAGAAGGCCGAGAAGATGAAGATCTGGGACGAGGTCGAGAAGGCCTACAGCGAACGGAAGGTCGTCATCGGCCGCGTCATCGAGCGGATCAAGGGCGGCCTGGCGGTCGACATCGGCGTCCGCGCCTTCCTGCCCGGCTCGCAGATCGATATCCGTCCGGTTCGCAACCTCGACGCGCTCAGGGGGCAGGAGCTCCGGATGCGCGTCATCAAGGTGAACAAGAAGCGCGGCAACATCGTCCTGTCGCGCAAGGCGCTCCTGGAGGAAGAGAACGCCGAGAAGAAGAAGACCACGCTCGAGACGCTGGCCGAGGGGAAGGTGCTGCGCGGCACGGTGAAGAACATCACCGACTACGGCGCGTTCATCGACCTCGGCGGCATCGACGGCCTGCTGCACATCACCGACATGTCGTGGGGCCGCGTCGGCCATCCGTCGGAGCTGTTCAAGGTCAACGACGAGGTGGACGTCACCGTCCTGAAATACGACCCCGCCACCGAGCGCGTCTCGCTCGGGCACAAGCAGCTCATTCAGGATCCGTGGGCGACGGTCCAGGATCGGTATCCCGTCGGCGCGCGCGTGAACGGCAAGGTCGTGAGTCTCACCGACTACGGCGCCTTCGTCGAGCTCGAGGCGGGCGTCGAGGGCCTGATCCACGTCTCGGAAATGTCGTGGAGCAAGCGCGTCAAGCACCCGTCGAAGATCCTCAACGTCGGCGACACGGTCGACGCGATGGTCCTCGGCGTCGATCCGGCCGCCCGGCGGATTTCTCTCGGACTGAAGCAGGTCGAGAGCAACCCGTGGCGCGAGCTGGTCGAGAAGTACCCGATCGGCACGCGCATCAAGGGGAAGGTCCGCAACCTCACCGAGTTCGGCGCGTTCGTCGAAGTCGAAAAGGACATCGACGGCCTGATCCACATCTCCGACATGTCGTGGAGCAAGCGGATCAAGCATCCGTCGGAAGTGGTCAAGAAGGGCGACGTGGTCGAGGCGATGGTGCTCAGCATCGACGCCGACAACCAGCGGCTGTCGCTCGGGCTCAAGCAGCTCGCGACCGACATCTGGGACGACTTCTTCTCCCGCCACCGGCTCGGCGCCACCGTCGAAGGGAAGGTGACGCGGATGACGAATTTCGGCGCCTTCGTCGAGCTGGACGAGGGGATCGAGGGGCTCATCCACGTGTCCGAGTTCGACGATGCGCACGGGGGCGAGAAGATCGATCTGCAGGTCGGGCAGAGCTATCAGATGAAGATCATCAAGCTGAGCCCGTCGGAGCGGAAGATCGGCCTGAGCATCCGGGCGCTGAAGTCGGACGACTGGCAGGCCTACGCGTCGGAGCACGAGGGCACGGGCACGGCCACGCTCGGAGACCACTTCAAGAGCCGGTAACGCACCATGAACACTCCCAACGGCAGCATGACGAAGGCGGAGCTGGTGGAGGAGGTGTCGCGCGTGTCGGAGCTGACGAAGAAGCACTCGGAGGTGATCGTCGATACCGTCTTCAAGAGCATCATCGACGCGCTGCACCGAGGCGAGAAGATCGAGCTGCGGGGGTTCGGCAGCTTCCGGCTGCGCAAGCGCGAGCCGCGCAAGGGGCGCAACCCGAAGACGGGCGACAAGGTCGACGTCCCGCCGAAGAAGGTGCCGTACTTCAAGCCGGGCAAGGAGCTGAAGGACCTGATCAATCGCGAGGCGGGGGAATCGACGTCGAGTCCCGCGACGTCGGCGTCCTCACGCGACAGCGCGAGCCTCTAGCCGCGTGTGGATCGCCTCTGGTCGCCGTGGCGTCTGGCGTACGTGACGCGCGGCGACGACACGCCGGGCTGCATTTTCTGCCTCAAGCAATCCGAGCTCGTCGTGTTCGAGGGCGCGACGTGCTACGTCCTCCTCAACCTGTATCCCTATAACAACGGCCACCTGATGGTGGTGCCGTACCGGCACGTGGGGACGCTCGGCGCGCTGACCGCGGCCGAGCTGGCCGAGCTCGGCGTGCTGACGCAGCGCGCCGAGGCCGCCCTCACCGAGGCTTACCGCCCGCACGGCCTCAACGTCGGGATCAACCTCGGGAAGTCGGCGGGCGCCGGCATCCTCGAGCACCTGCACGTGCACGTGGTGCCGCGCTGGAGCGGCGACACCAACTTCATGACCGTCGTCGGCGAGATGCGCGTGCTCCCCGAGGACCTCGGCGCGAGCGTGGCGCGCCTCAGGCCGGTTTTCAGACGGCTCGCATCGGCGTAACCGCTGGCCGCAGAGCTCGTCGCCGCCATTGCGGTACGATGGGCGCGTGGACTTCGGGCTCGGCACCGTCGAGCTGGCGTGGCGGGAGAGGGCCATGGCGCTTGGCCGCCAGATCGCGCGCGGGCCGGCAGCCGCGACGGTCGTGCACGGCGCCGCGGGCGCCGGCCTGATCCACCCGGCGGCGAGCCTGCTCGCGGTCGCCGTCGCCGTTGAAGCGATGGCCGAGGCGTCACCGGCGGCCGCCGTCGCGTATGCGCTCCATTCCTCAATCGCATTGACACTGAAGAACGAGGCGCAGTTTCCCGCGCTCTTCCGCGGGGAGGCCGTCGCCGCCGTGGGCCTCTCGTCCGACGAAATCCCTGTGGAACGCGGCGGCCGACTCGAAGGCCGCGCGCGCTGGGTGGCGCCGATCACCGACCGCGGGCTCGCCGTGGTTGGTCCGCAAGGCAGCGCTGAGCGCACGGCGTACGTCGTCGCGTTCGACGCGCCCGGCGTGCACATCGAGCGGGTGGAGGCGGCGGGACTCGGCGGCCTGGTCTGCGGACACGCGCGCTTCGACGGCGCCGCGTGCGAGCCGATTGGCGCGACGCTGCCGATCATGACCCGCGTGCGGATCCTCATGGCGGCCGTCGGTCTCGGGATCGGGCGCCGGGCGCTGGGCGAGGCGCTGGCCGCCGCCAAGGCGGCGCGCACGGCGGCGGCTGGAGAGCAGACCGTGCAGGGCCTGCTGGCCGACGCCGCGACCGATCTCGATGCCGCCATGCTTCTAACGTGGAAGGCGGCCAGCGCCGCATCGCCGGCGCTGGCCGACGCGTCGCTTGCCAAGCTGCTGACGACGAGCGCCGCGCAGCGGGCCGTGGAACGGGCGACGCAGGTGATCGGCGCCGACAGCTTCGAGCGGGGACACCTGCTCGAGCGCCTGGCACAGGACGTACGGGCGCTGGAGCTGTTCGCGGGACGCACCGAGGCGCTGCGTGCCGCCGCTGCCGAGGACATGCTGCCGCGTACCTGAAGCGCCCCGTTGCACTCTCCTCTTTCGAGCGGTTGTATCGAGGAGACCTCGATCCCGCGGATCAGGCGCGGGTCGTGGCCCGGCTACGCGCCGATCGGTGAACGGCGCCCGGTGAGGAGCGCGGTAAACCCGGGAAAGTACGCGAAGGTCCACGCGGCGAAGTGGACGGCGTAGTCCCACCCCCGCGGGTCGAACGGCATCCAGATGCCTGAGATGAGATAGAAGGCGAGTCCCGAGGCGGCCGCCGCCATCGCCCCGCGCGCCAAGACGACTCGCGCGGGCGTCACGGCTCCGGCGAGCCGCGCGTAGGTCCAGCCGAGCGCCATCCAGACCCCAAGCCAGACGACGAACATCGTCGAGTAGCCGAAGAGCGGCGAAAAGACGTAGTAGGCTCCCGCCGCGCCCGCGCCAATCGCCGCGCCGGCGGCCGCGCCCGCAGCGGGGCGCCCGGCCTGCACGCCAAACACGAGGCCGACGGCGCAGAAGAGCAAGAGCCCGTGCGTGAAACC
>Ga0233425_10010519_pt1 | contig 11240 bp, 7 predicted proteins | sample Watercolumn_Towu_2_FD_181712 | JGI IMG/M metagenome (GOLD analysis project Ga0233425, IMG submission 181712) | Freshwater microbial communities from Lake Towuti, South Sulawesi, Indonesia - Watercolumn_Towuti2014_140_MG | ecosystem: Environmental > Aquatic > Freshwater > Lake | place: Indonesia...
AACCTGATGCCTTCCTGGCACGGTTTTCGCGAAGATGAAACTAAAGCACAGCTGGATGCGCGCGCTGCAGAGCTGGGTATTTTTGGCGAACTGGGTGACGACTGGTTGCGCCTCGGCGGATTAAAAATGGCAATGGATGGCGGCACTACCAGCCGCACCGCGTGGATGTTCCAGCCTTTTGTGGGCGAGGACCGCGTTGCGGACTACAACCGCATCAACCCGCGCGACCTGCAGCGTTTTATTGCGCGCGGCCACAGCCTGCACTGGGACATTGGCATTCACGCCATTGGCGACCGCGCCCATCACGAGTGTGCGCTGGCGTTCGCGCACGTGCTCGCGCACAGCGACCATCAGGATCACCGCCACAATTTGATTCACGCTTACTTTGCCAGCGAAGAGAGTCTGCAGATTATGGCGCGCCACCAGATTGCCGCTGTCATCCAGCCAACTTTTATTTACTATGAAGGCGACGATTTATTGCGCGATGTGGGCGCCGAGCTTGCGCACCGCTACAAGCCCATGCGTACCTACCTGCAGCGTGGCATCCCCGTGGTCGCCACCAGCGACATCCCCAGCACCGTGCACTATAACCCCTTTGTTAGTTTGTACAGCCTCGTTACCCGCAAAACTTTTAAGGGTACGCGCATTGCACCAGATGAAGCGGTGTCGCGGCTGCAGGCGCTGCATGCCTGCACACTGGCTGGCGCGTGGCTCACGCGCGAAGAGCACCACAAGGGCCCGCTCGCACCCGGTTGCCTCGCAGACCTTTGCGTACTGGACCGCGATTACTTTACCTGCGCTGCGGAAGAGATAAAAGATATTCGCGTGGACTTGACAGTCCTAAATGGAGCCGTGGCTTATGAACGCAGTTGATGCGCTGCCCGCAAGCTGACGCGCGAAGGCATGCGGGCAGCTGCCCGAGTGGTGGCTGGTGTTAGTAATTTCTAGGTCTAGCTCACCCTTGGTCGGACACCCTTCCGTCCCACCAGAACCAAATTGTGCAACCGGAAAGTTAGTCTCCCATACTCGAGCCAATCTAGATAGCGCTTCATCAAATCGAATGCGAAATTATTCTATTTGGCTACCAACACTGTAAATGACAAGGGAGGCAAGGATACTTTTACTGTACCGTCCATTATTGGCATGCCCTTCGTCTCAACAGGAACCACTGCAGTTGGATGCTCAAAAGAATTACATGCCTTGGGGTTGGCATCCTTCATTTGATAGATGGTTGTAATCGCTTTTGGGTCTGCGCCTTGCCAAGTCACTACAGTATCTATCGGATCCATAACGCTCCGATTCACAACAAATAGAGCAGTTTGACTGGTTACCGCATCATAGCTTACCGACACGTCCAGAACTGGCAAATCACCGTATTGTTTTGTCGAATACATTGGCGACTTCAGGTTCGCGTCAAGAGCAACACCCTGTGCGTGCTTGCTAAACAATTGAAATGGGTAAAAAATCGTTTGCTTCACCAGACCACTGGCACTCGTCAGAATTGGAGCAATTACATTCACAATCTGCGCAACACATGCAATTTTCAGCACATCACAGCGGCGCAAAAAAACGTTCATCCACAAGGCAACAACCAGCGCATCTTCCAAATTATAGATTTCTTCGATCAGCCGCGGCGCTTCGCTCCACTTTCCATCCATTTCCATATTTCTATACCAAACGTTCCACTCGTCCCACGATAAAAAGACATTATGCTTCGAACGTCGCTGCGCTTTGACGTGGCGCAACATTCCTGCCAATGTATCGATGTGGTCCTCAAACTGGCGGGTAATACCAAGATAACTGCCCAAATCGTCAGCCCGGTTGTTTGCATAGTAGTGCATGGAAAGATAGTCCACTTGCTCCCAGCAAGTCTCCATCACAACTCGGTCCCATTCAGGATAGGTAACCATGTCGGTGCCTGAGGAGCCGCACGCAATCAACTTAATGCTTGGATCGTGCCACTTCATCAACTTAGCGGCTTCACGCGCCTTGTTGGCATATTCTTGAGCGCCCATGTGTCCGATCTGCCATGGTCCGTCCATTTCGTTACCCACACACCAGTACTTTACTTTGTGCGGGTCGCGGTAACCATGATTAGCACGCAAATCGGCCCAACTACTTCCAATAGGTGCATTGCAGTATTCCACCAGCGCAGCCGCCTCTTCAATCGTCCCAGTGCCAAAGTTAAGACCCAGCATTGGTTCAGTATCGATTTTTTTGCAAAACGCAATAAATTCGTTAGTACCAAATTGATTAGTCTCAGTGGACTTCCAAGCAAGTTCCCGACGTCGCGGCCGTTTATCTTTAGGCCCCACACCATCCAGCCATTGATAACCACTCAAGAAATTACCGCCCGGATAACGGATAGACCTGTAATTTAGCTCGCACAGCGCATCCTTCACATCAGCACGCAGTCCGTCGGAATCTGCCCCCGCAGACACCGGGTCAAAAATACCCCCGTAGATACATCGACCCATATGCTCAGCAAAGCCACTAAAAAGCAGTGGCGAAATCTCTCCAACCAACCGATCCGGATCAATAGAAATTTGAGCTGTTGAATTGCGTACTGACATTGTCTACCTGCCTCCCATACCAGACATTGTTACACCGCGAATAATTCTACGTTGGAAAATAATATAAAACACAATAATTGGAATAGTAGCAAACACTGCACCAGCCAACACCAATGGCCGATACTGCCCGGCATAGGAGGAGTTCAATATCTGCAGACCCACTGGCAGCGTTCGCATTTCAAGGCTATTAGTAACAATAAAGGGCCATAACAAGTCGTTGTAATGGCCAAGAAATACAAGAATGCCAAGTGCAGTCAATGCGTTAGTGGAGAGCGGAACAATCACGTGCCAAAACCGACTCCAAAAGCTGGCGCCGTCAATAATGGCAGCCTCCTCGAGTTCACGGGGGATTTGCATAAAAAACTGACGCAAAAGAAACACACCAAATACATTGGCCGCACCGGGCCAAATAAGCGCATGGAACGTGTCCAAAAATTTCAAATCCTTCATTAGCAAAAAATTTGGGATAAGAGTTACTTGCGCGGGCAGCATAACAGTAACTAGTAAAAAGCCGAATAGAATTTTTTTTCCGGGAAAATTGAGCCTTGCAAAGGCATAGGCAGCCGGCGCACAAATAACCAACACAGCGGATGTGTAAGCTGCTGCGGCAAAGACACTATTGCGCAGCCAGAGCACAATTTTTAAGTCCTGTTGCGTGAACAAGGTCCTAAAACTGTCAAGGGTAGGTGATATCGGAAGAATTGGTGGCGGCCAGCGATTGACCTGCTGGTTTGTCATTAATGACTGGGAGAACGCAAAAACAATGGGGAATGTAACAAATATTCCCATCACCAAAAAGAAGAAGTAGGTGCCGAAGTGCCTAACAAAGTTGCTGTTGCTAAACTTCATTATTAATCCACACGCTCTAGTATTCAGCCTGCTGCCCGACCAACTTAAATTGAATAATTGTAAAGGCCGCCATAATCACAGCCAAGGCAACAGAAACTGCACATCCATAACCCATACGAAATGAACGCCACGCAACTTCGTATAGATAAAAAATAACCGTGTACGAAGCCCGTCCCGGGCCACCACCGGTCATGATTGCCGGCTGTCCGTAAACCTGAAAATGGGCAATCACCCCAGTCACTGTTACAAACAGCATTGTTGGCCGTAATAATGGCAGGGTGATACCAAAGAGGAGCTGCCGTCCATCCGCACCGTCGATCCGAGCGGCTTCGTAAAGCATCTCAGGGATACCTTGTAATCCCGCGATGAAAACCAGCATAGGAAAACCGAAACCCCACCAGATGGAGGTGAACACGAGGGATGGAATAACAAGCACTTCACTGCCCAACCAATTCAACGGACGCAGCCCCAGAAAACTTAGGCCGTAATTAATCACCCCAAACTGACTACTTAGCAGCCAGCCCCAAGTTAAGCCAACCACACCGACAGATAACAATGCTGGCATATAAAACAAAATCCGAAAAAAACTATTTCCCTTAATCGGTTTTGTAACGGCTATTGCAGCTGACAGCGACAAAATTGTTGTGCCAGCCACAGTCATAATAGTGAAAACTATCGTGTTCTTTAAAGAAATCCACCAAACATCATCGTTGAAAAGTTCCCGATAGTTGGAAAGACCTACAAAGGGGCGTTTTGGCTTTAGAATTTGCCAATCGAAAAAGCTAAGATATTGGGCTGTGATCACAGCCCTGACTACAAAAATACTAAAAAGAATTATAAATGGCGCCAGAAACAAGTAAGCCGCTAGAGCCTCTCGTGTGCGCAAGTTCATGGGCAGTAGGCCATTCCCAGCGTTGCTTCTTGCAGCCCCGGTTTTAGCTACCATAAACTGTTTTTATTCATTAGGCTTGAATTTTGTTTCTGTAACGCAAAAAACTCGCGATACGCCACTACGTACCGAACAGATTCCATTGCAACAATAAATCAGAACTTGGAAAGGCTCTTGCCTCCCAAGTTCTGATTTGATCAACCAACCACAATCTCTCTACTTATTACGATCAAGAATTTCCTGCATTCTCTGGGCCGCGTCATCCAAAGCCTGCTTAGCAGACTTGGTATTATTCAGCGCGGCATCAATTTCTGGGTCCAGCGCTGAGTAAAGCTCCTGTGTCACAGTGCTCACATAATCGATAAACCCGTACTCGCTAAACGTCTTCCCGAAGGTAATGTTAGAGGGGTAGGTTTTGGAATCCAGTTTAGCTTGCGAAGAAAGTAGCGCAGGCACCTGACCTGAACCAGCCCAAGCCATCTGATTATCGGTTTGACAAGCCCACTGAATAAGTGTTTTGACTGCCTCGAGCTTTTCACCCTCGAGGTTTACTGGAACCATCCAAGTGTGGACACCAAACCAGGTTGCTTTCTTTGGGCCAAACTGGAAATTTGGCCAAGCCATTCCTTTTATGTCAGTTTGTTCTATAGCGAAGTTACGGAACCAGCTTCCAGTGGGCAGCACCGCAACAGCACCAGTCGAATAGCCCTGCCAGGTGTCAAACCCAGCCGCAGGTGGCGACACCTTATATTTGTAAACAAGGTCAACAAACTGCTGCAGACTCTTGACACCTGCATCGGAATTGATCTCTATCTTCTTGTTATCAGAGCTAACCATCTTTGCGCCGTTCTGCTCTAGCGCAGACAATAAATTAACCCGCGGCCATTCGCCGACAGCAAAACCCCACTGCACAACATTTTCAGGGTCAAAGTCGGCGGCTGCAGCGTTCTTTCCGTTTTTATCGAGGGTAAGTTTTTGAAACAGGCTAACCCACCCTTCGTAGTTTGTTGGCTGAGGCGCATTCGGATCGACTTTTGCTTTTTCGAATGCGCCGAGATTTATCCATAGTCCACGGCCATGGTTGTCTAGCGGAATGCCATATGTCTTTCCCTCAAACTGCATGCCTTCATACGACACTTTTGATAGGTCGTCTGGTGAGAGAAAGCCACCACCTGTGGTGTAGAAACTTTCCAGATCCTTCAGAACTCCGTAACCGCTAAATTGCGGAATCTCAGAGGCATGAAGAATAAACACGTCTGGCGGCTGATTTGCAACAAATGCTGCCTGCAGCTTGGTGTACAGCGTATTCCACGGAATTACCTCTTGAGTGATGGATATTTCCGGGTGGTCCTTAACAAAGCCCTCAAGCATCGCAGTTAAAGTTACACCATCAGATCCAGTAAGGCCATTCCAAAAAGCCAATTTCATGGAGCCGGTGCCGAGATTAGATACAATTGCCGTGGGCTCTGGAGCCGGGGTGGGTTCCGCCGCTTCTGCTACCGGCACCTCAGTCGCCACTGCCGGCACCTCAGTCGCCGGTGCTTCTACAGCAGGCGCAGCGCAAGCTGACGCCAAAAGCGAAAACAAAAGAAGTGAAACCACATACTTTGATTTAGTTCTCATCATTTTTTTCCTCAGAATTTTTTTGCCACACTACTTTATTTCGATTTTGCCCCTACCTAGTTGCGCTTATTCGGTTCTTTCTCTGTCTTGCGAAATCTCCTCCTGTAAAATTCAGGCGTCATCGACAGCTAATGAGTAATTTCACGAACAGGATATTTATGTTCTCACTCCGACTGAATTATCTTCAATTAACCATTTTTGTCAAGAGCCAAATATACCTTCATCCTACACCCGCCGTACAATGTTTGTAAAGGGAGACCTCAGCCTCATTGTACGGTGTGCCATCGTGGCGAAACAAATCATGAAACCACACGGAGGGCTCGCTATTACCGCCGGGCTTTCCCCACGGATAAATAGTGTTGGTTTTTCCTGCAACAAGCCCCCAATTTATACAGCCAACACCCTCTTCTTTAAACACAGGCAGACACGTTTGCACTTCGCTGTGCTCATAATGCCGCTGGATACCGTCATCAAAATAGCCCGGGCACCGGCGCAACCACTCTGTGCAGATAAGTGGGCGGTCATGCTCTCTGAGCCTAACAATCTGGCTGCGCAAGTGGTCAGCACTTTCGTAGTTGTGAAAAGTAACGATATCAGAGTGCGCCAGTTGAAAGGAATTTAGTGTTTCGTTGTCAAACCAGACACCAACTGTTAGCGGCTGCGACGGCCGTACGGTTTGTGCCCAATCAAATACGGCAGTAAGCAACGGCAAGGAGTTATTTCCATTACCATTATTCCCCGGTTCATTGTACAAATCCCAAAAAAGAATTCGGTTGTCGTCAGAAAAGACCCCCATCAACTCCTTTACATACCGCTCTAAGCGTGGCCACTCGGACGGATTGTTGACCACGGCAAGGCCTGGACTTTGCAGCCATCCAGAGTTGTGAATACCAGGCCTAGGCGCGGGTTGTTTTCCGAGCAACGCACCAGGATTCCAGCAATCATCAAAAATGCAGAAGATAGTGCGTATACCCAACGCCATCGCAGCACCCAGAAACTGATTTAAGCGCGATTTGAACTCTTCACGATCAGCATCCCACAATAGATCATGTAAATACACGCGCATAGTGTTCATACCAATAGCTGCCGCCCAACCTAATTCCCGCCTGATAGTAACAAGGTCGAAGGTGTCAGCCTGCCACATTTCCAGTTGGTTAATGGAATTGCTGGGTATAAAATTTGCGCCCACCGGCCAAGTCTGCTTGGCATACCACGCATTGGCCTCAGCTTTTGCCCATCTCGTCATAGCATTTATTCCCTCCCAGTCCAATAATATTTAAATATCATTGTACACATAATTAATTGAAACGGTTTTGGAGATCGATGCGCCTTTAAGAAGTAAACCATTGATGACACACTAAGTCAACCTACGCGGGGTCTAGTTCCACGTCTGATTCGCCACTCTAGTCGGCCGTCTTTACCTCAAAGTTCATCATTACTTAAGGACCCTGCCAAAATGCCGCCCCATACCAGCATGCTATTTCCACCCTTCATACCGTAGGACCATCTTTCCGTAGGACCATCTTTGCATCTCTGGCACGTTACAAAGGTACAAATTATCGTAAAAGACATTATATGCATTGCAAACTTAGCCCAGATCAAACTAAAGGCCACAACCAAAGTGCGGGAGGATTTATCAAAGGCTTTGATTTCAAAATGATCTCTTCAGGCGCGACGCAATCGTAAACTTATATATCGACGTCGATTTATAAAACATTCCAGCTTTTAAGATTGTGCTTGGGAAAGTCTTTTGGTTTGGTGAATCTGGGAAATGCTGCGTTTCCAAACAAAAACCAGCATGCTTAGCATAGTATCTACCGCCTTTGCCCACCAATTTTCCATCGAGAAAGTTTCCCGTGTAGAACTGGACGCCAGGCTCAGACGTAAACACTTGCATCACCCTCCCGCATTCGGGTTCAATTACAGTAATTGATGCGATGGATGTTCGACCCGCATTATTTAATACATAGTTGTGGTCGTAGCCCTTCCCATAAAATATCTGGTCCTCCGCACTGTTGATTCGGTCACCGATCGCCGCTGGCTTACGGAAATCGAACGCGGTTCCCTCTACGCTACGCAATTCACCGTTAGGAATCAAGTCCGAGCCAACTGGAGTGAAGCGATCTGCGTCGATCGTCAGTACGTGTCCAAGAATGTCCTTATTACCAAAACCGCCTAAATTAAAGTACGAATGATTTGACAAATTAATTATCGTATCTCTGTCAGCACGAGCAACATAATCAATTCTCAATTCATTTAGGCGAGTGACAGTGTAGGTAACAGTTGATCTAAGCGTCCCAGGATAGCCCTCCTCACCATCTTTGCTGACGTAGGTAAGTTCAAGTGAAGATCCGCGGGTTTTCGCGATCCAAACTTGCTTATCAAATCCCTTCATGCCGCCATGAAGCGAATGATTTCCTTGATTGACCGCAAGTACAAATTCCACGCCATCAATCATAAATCGCCCATTGGCAATCCGGTTTGCATACCGACCCACCACCGCACCAAAATACGGGTGGCTTCCTAGATACCCGTCGAGTGTATCAAATCCAAGGACCACATCATCGATTGTGCCAGCGGAATCCGGAACCCTCAGTGACGCGACAATTGCCCCGTATGTAATTACGCCAACCTCCATGCCAAGGTCATTCGTAAGCGTATAAAGATCAATTTGCGCTCCATCAGTTGTATTGCCATACCATTGCGTTTTCAAAATCAGAAACCTCTATCCTTGGTCAGCTATGCTTCGCAAATCAGCTTTGGCAACAAAGTTTTCAAACAAAGCTTGGACTTACTGTCTTGTCAGAAACCAAATTCTTGATAATTTATGTTTAGAATATTTTACATAAACCAATTTGCGCAACTCAAATCTATAAACAATAGCGCATCCATAATGCATGCTTCAACGACACGCTATATGCTCACCATTGACCACCTATCCTTATATTTCTGCCTGAGCCCAGTGCAATAATACTTCCCGAGCACGCCTATGAGGTAAATCACCATCGGAAGAAAGAAGTCGCGGCAGGGTTGAGCGTGTCGATAAACGCTAGGCAGGAACCATCACACCATATTTGTCGCAGGCTGTTCAAATGACAAATGTCACCAATTCGATCCAGAAACAAAGGCCCGCAAACAAGGCTGTGCCGCCCCCGAACGAGCTTGGCTAGATGCAGGTGATCAGATGACTGATTCGATGTCGGAGATTCTTCCAAAAACTAAGCTAACCTTTAGCAACCAGAAACTATTCACCACACTTATCCTACAACCGACCTTGAATATATTTTTGAAATCGGTCTACGAGCGGCGTGGGGTTGCGTACAAGCACACCAGCATGGTCAAGCTCACAGTCCCACAATCCCAGATGAATGAGATGATCTGTCAAGGACTTGCAATCATTGCGGTATTCCCAATCTATCATTGTCATTGCCGGGAACCACGTGTATCCAACAACCGGAATGCCTTCGGCTTGAACAGCCCGCACAGCACCAACTGTTTCGTCCATCCACACTCCTCGACCAGACACATCACGACGAGCACTGGTTTCTGTGACCATCAGCGGGAGCTGATATCTGCGCCAGTTATATCGAATGGCATCAGCCAGATGGCCGCCCATCAGTTCACCGTCACGGCGGGGCAGGTTGTTAGCCCCAGTAACCCAGGCTCCTCCAGACCAAGGATAAAAATTTACCCCAAGAACGTCGAAGCTCACTGCGCGAGCGTGAAACCAATCTAGATCCCGCTGGGACACGCCGTGGGCCTGCAAATATTCCCGCAAGGGGTGAGATGCACCGACCCGTCCCGTGACTAAGTCAAACGCCAGGAGCTCATGATTGCGGTCATTCTCTACAAGCGGCCAATGTACCGGAGACTCCGCCCAACTCCACCCCAAGGCCTCAACCTGCACAAAGACTGGATTAGACTGAGCTTGACGAACCGCCTGCACAGTTAACACGATTCCGCGCGCAATTTGCACGAGCACTTTTACATAGCCATCATTTCCCTCAAGATATGGCGGCCAGCATCCACGTCGCCCAGAGAACTCTGCGTTTACGGTCGGTTCATTAAGAGGCGTGTAGCACTGGATGAGACCCCCGAAGCGTTCAGCAACAGCGTAGGCATATTCGGCAACCTGCTCAGGGTAACCAGAGTTAATGAAGCTGTTCTCTAGCCAAAGCGGTGTGCCGTAGTGCATGAGATCCAAGATCGGTTGGATCTTCGTGGTGTTCACCATGTAATCCAATACTTGATCAACCCAAGCCCAGTCCCAACGGTCAGGTGCGGGCTGCACAAGATACCAAGGAATACCCCACCTCAGCCTAGTAATGCCAAGCGCTGCCACCCGGTCAAGATCACCGCGCCACAGACTATAGTGCTGGGTTAGTTGATACTCTTCAAGTGCCCTTAGTCCTGGGCGAGACTGCGGAATAAATGTATTCTCGAACCCTAAAGCCCAATGAAACGTCAACGGAAAGTCGGATTTATTCAAGGTGCCTCCCGGACCAACCGGCAGAAGACTCTAAAATCGTAACACCCTAACGATACTCATCCCTATTTCATCATCAGATTCTGCGAAGATGAACTTGGGTGCGCGCCTTATTGTGAAATCTACAAATATCTATTGTTAAAAGCTCTTTTACCGCATCAAGTTTGTATTTTATGAGGCCCAGAGCACTTAGCATGGACTACTGATACGTTTCGGTTTCGAAAACATTATTTGATGCTTTTTTTGTGCAAGGCTTTGCCCAAGCATGTATAACGGTATAGCTATCGCCCTCCAAGTCCGCGGCACAAAATAAATTTAATCTGCATCTATCGCCCGCCACAAGAACCTAAGCAATAACACTAGACTTAACCACGTAAACCTAATTTTGAGTCCAAATTTTTTTGGGTAATTACCTTTTCCAAAGCATTATACAGAATATTTAGGTTAGAACGTTACATTCCTGGCTGTTGTAAGAATAAATGTATCTGATGATGCTCACACTACCCGCAAATCTATTCGTAACAATAATTAAGCGTAATCTAGTCCCCACAGTAATTGTTTTCCGCTTCCGCTACATCGTGTGATAAAATTCAGTTAGGCCAGCACAGACCAAGAAACATCCTTAGAATTTGGCGTGAAGCAGGAATATTGCAAGAAGCTGCGAATAGCATATGCAAAGAAGCTTCCCGTAGTACCGAGTATTTAACAACAAATAGTGCCGGTTATCACTTTGTCGATTTCATTCGCGACTTCTCCGCTTAGCAAAAAACCTTGACGCGGAGCAGCTCCTAAAGCGAAGTCTTCGGCTATTTTAAAATAG
>Ga0233425_10010520_pt1 | contig 11240 bp, 6 predicted proteins | sample Watercolumn_Towu_2_FD_181712 | JGI IMG/M metagenome (GOLD analysis project Ga0233425, IMG submission 181712) | Freshwater microbial communities from Lake Towuti, South Sulawesi, Indonesia - Watercolumn_Towuti2014_140_MG | ecosystem: Environmental > Aquatic > Freshwater > Lake | place: Indonesia...
CGGCCGTGAAGAATCGCGAGCCGCCTTCTGCCGCGCCCTCCGGGCACGGCCGAGACGGATGTGGCACACCGGAGGATAACAGCCCGATGGCGCCTATTCGTCGTCGGCCTGGAGATCGGCCTCGGTGACCATCGCAAACCCTTTGTTGGCGAGAGTTTCCAGGCCCATTTCGATGTTGTCGACCATTAGCGCCACGGCCGGTTGCCCATGCGGGCGCACCAGTAGCGGGTAGGCCTGAATGATGTTCACCTCGGCCTGGAGCAGGGCCGTGCAGATGTCCAGCAGCGCTTGCGGCCCGGCGGGCAACTCGACCCCAATCAGGTCGCTCTCGATGATCGCCAGTCCCGCTCGTTCAAGGATCTCCCGCCCCTGCTCGGGATGGCTCAGCAGGAATCGCACAAAGGCGCACTCGGCCGAATCGACGATCGAAAGGGCCACAATCCTCACACGGCTCCCCTCGAAACGGCGGATGACCTCCAGCAGTTGGCCGACCCGGTTCTCGAGAAAGACGGTGAACTGCCGGATGGCGGGATAGTTCCGTCCCCGCATCGTCGGGGCAGCAATGCCCGAAGCTTCGTCAAAACCCATGTTCCGCCTCCTTCCAATTGGGGGATCGCGGCGGCCGGCAACAACCCTTAACTATATGCCGATAGACGGGTTCCGTCAACTGAAGGTCCAGTCGCGCGGGTCGTAACACTTCTGTCGGAAACGCGGGTTCTGCCGATTTTCTGGACTGTGCCGATTGTCGGGCCGATGTTCTCTGAGGCGGGAGGGATTTGTCTCCGCAAGACGGTCTTCGCGCCTAGACCCAGACATAAGGAATCGTTGGAAATGAAACGCACGATCTTCGCCTTGCTGGCCACTGCCTTGCTGATTGGCGTCTGCGGCTGCACGGGCCCGCACGGCCGCGGCCTGAGCGGCCTCTTCCACGGAAGTTGCCAGAACGCCCCCGAGAACTGCGCCGCCTGCGACGATGATTGCGACGGTTCGTCCCGCTGCCGTCTCTGCCACGGCCGCGGCTGCGACGGCTGCCGCGGCAGACACGACCGCGGCCAGGACGTTGCCGATGGGCCGGCCACCGGCGCCGTCACCTATCCCTACTACACGCTCCGCGGTCCGCGCGACTTCCTCGCCCGCAACCCCCGCGATGTCGGACCGTAGTGCAGGTGACGGGCGATTTCCGTACTCCTCACGCGCCGCGTGAGGGCTTCACGCGGAACGTGGAGAGTACGGAAGCGGCCAACCGGTAGCGTCTAGTCCACGAGCGGCCCTTGCCAATCGGGGAAGGGCTTCGACGGCCGCGCGACCGGCGGCAACTCCGCCAGTCGCTCCGCGAGCCAGCGACGGTAGTGCTGCTGCCAATTCTCGGCGGTCAAACCGTTGGCGCAATCCGGGCAGCCGCTCAACGCAAACACCGCATGCAAGTTGAGCACTTCGCGCCAGGTCATCGGCTCGGGCTTCTCGGCTGACGCCCGACTGTCGAGATAGCGGAGAATCTGGCCGATTTCCGCGTCGGGCTCCTGCAGCGTGCGCCAACTCCAATAGTGTGCCCAGCGAGAGAGGGCCTCCGGCCGGCGGCCGAGTTCGCCCGCGAACGCCTCGCGCAGCACCTCGCTGCACGCCGCATCGTGGAGGTATCGGGCCACGTAGAAATCGAACCGCTGGCTTCCAGTGCCCCACTTGCCGACTAGTTCGGCCAGGCGTTCCTCGTAGTCGGGGCCGGTCTCGAACCAGGCGATCTCGGCCTGCGCTGCCGCAAACGACTCGGCCGCGCCGATGCGATACAGCCCCCACTGCCGCCGCAGCGCCTCCCGCTGAACCACAAGCCAAACGACGGCGGCAATGCAGACAAACGACGCCGCGCCGAGCCAGATGTAGAAGCCACGTTTCATGTGGCTCAGTGTAGCAGTCGATTCGCCCGTTTGCCACGGAGAATCCTTGTACCACGGCCGTCCCGGCCGTGTTTATAGGGCGAGTTTTCAACTCGTCCCACACGGCCAGCACGGCCGTGGCACACGCGCGACAATCGCCGCGACTAGCGGCCCGGCATCAGATTGCGGGCGGCCCGCACCATGCCGACGAACTCGGCCCGGTCGCCGTTGGCGTCCTTGCCCAGGGCGCCAGCCGTGAACTCCTCGACGGCGGCCAGCGTGACTCTGCCGCGGTGCGGCGACTCCCGCAGGATCATGCCGAAGGCCGCTACGGCCGCCGCAAAGCGGAAGTCGGCCGACGCCTTGCCGAAACGCGAGTCGCTGTCCTTGGCGGTGAACTCCAGCAAGCGGCTCTCGTCCTCTTCGGGTTCCTTGTAGCGGACCCGCAGGGTCAGCATCTCGCCGCTCTTGGCATGTTCGGTCAAGTTCTCTTGCGGCACGCGCTGGTACTTCAGCGGCGTCTCGCCGTCGTCGCCAACGTGCTTTGCGCCGGCCGGAACGATCTCGTACAGGGCGGTGACGGTATGGCCCGCGCCGATTTCGCCGGCGTCCTTGCGGTCGTCGTGAAAGTCGCGGTTGGCCATCACGCGGTTCTCGTAACCCACAAGGCGATAGGCGGCAACCGCGGCCGGGTTAAACTCGACTTGCAGTTTCACATCCTTGGCGATGGTGATCAGACTGCCGGTCATTTGCTCGACCAGCACGCGCTGCCCCTCGCGAAGACTGTCGATGTAAGCGTAGACTCCGTTCCCCTTGTCGGCGATCTTTTCGAGCTTGCCGTCCTTGAGGTTGCCGGTGCCGAAGCCCAGCACGCTGAGGAACACGCCGCTCTTGGCCTTCTGCTGGATGAGGCGCACGAGGTCGTCATCGCGGGTGACGCCGACGTTCAGATCGCCGTCCGTGCAGAGGATCACGCGGTTGACGCCCTTCTTGACGAAGTGCTCCTCGGCCTGCTGGTAGGCGAGTTGGATGCCCGCGCCGCCGTTGGTGCAACCGCCGGCGTTCAAGGAATCGAGCACTCCCTTGATCCGCTCCTTTTCATTGCCGCGGGCGGATGGAAGCCGCAGGGCGGTGCCGTCGGCGTAGGTGACGATCGCCACCCGGTCGTCTTCGGTCAGTTGATCGACCAGCCGCTTCATCACCTCGACCACCAGCGGCAGCTTATCGCGGTCGGCCATCGAGCCGGACACGTCGATCAGGAACACCAAGTTGCTCGGCCCGCGCTCGGCGCGGTCGATCTCGCGTCCCTTGACGCCGATCCGCAGCAGGCGGTTTTCGGGCCGCCAGGGGCATTGGGCGACTTCCATGTCCACGGCGAACGGCACGTTTCCCGTCGGCGGCGAGTAGTCATAGCGGAAGTAGTTGACCATTTCCTCGATCCGCACGGCGTCGCGCGGCGGCAGCCGCCCCTCGCGCAAGAAGCGGCGGACGTTCGAGTAGGACGCCGTATCGACGTCGATCGAGAAGGTCGAAAGCGGCTGTTTCGCCGTCGTCAGGAAGCGATTGTCGCGGATCGAGTCGTATTCCTCTGTGTCGAGAGCGGGCGACTCCTTGCCAAGCTCAAGAGAATCAGGGCGACGACCGGACTCCATCGGGATTGGTTCACGAAGTAGCGGATAGGCAAGTCCCGACTGCGACAAGTTGTTGGCTACCGTCGTCTTTCGGGTGGACTCTGGAGCGAAGGCTGGCGCTCCGTCGAAGTCCTGCTTCGCCTCCGTCTTCTCGGCGCGCTCAAAGGAGCGATGCTCGACCGCCATCGTCTTCTCGGCAGCCTCTCCGGTCTTTGCCGAACTTCGGCGGGCCGCCTCACGGGCCATTTGCCCCGCGGGCATCAGCATGGCGACCACTGCCGCCAACAGGCACGCGGCAACCGCGACTTTCGCCGCAACCGCGCCCCAAGAACGCTTTCCGACCACCGGCGTGGGGAGATTCGTGTCGCTCATGTTCCGGACCTCCTTGGATTGGAGTTGGTATTGGACCGCCTCGCGGAGCGCAACCGACGGTGCGAGGCCCGGTCCCTGACGACATGCCTCTCGCACGTGCCCGGCCAAGGCGGCCGTCTCGGCAACGAACTGCCGCGCAGACTCCGAACCGGCCAGAACGGCCTCGATTTCCGCCTGCTCGCGGGCGTCGAGTTGCCCCAGCGCGTATGCCGTCAGCCGGGCCTCTTCCGCTTCGCGGGCCGTGGTGAATTCATCGCGCTCCGCGTGATGCATTTGCTCGCCGTCTTGATGGTTCGAGTTCATAGTCCCATCTCACTTGGAAAAGCGGTTCTCGCACACCGGCCGAATCGCTGCCGCCCGACTGCCGCGGTCGTCGCCGAGCAACTGCCGCGCGGCCGGATGCTCCCGCAGGTGTTTCAGCGCCCGATGGACGACCACGCGGACGTTGCCTTCATTGGTGCCGCCGATCTCGGCGATCTCACGGTAACTGAAGCCCTCAGACCACAGAGCCACTGCCTCGCGTTGCGGCAGCGGGAGCTGCTCGACCAGGCGGTACAATGAGCGGTACAGATCGGCCCGTTCGGCCGTCGCGGCCGGGTCGCCCTCGCGGGCGGCCGCCTCGGGAAACTCGGCCTCCCGCAGCATGGTCGTGTTCTCGCGTTGTCGCAACATGTCGAGCGCCTTGTTCCGGCAGACGGCGAACAGCCATTGGTTGAGGCGGTCCTGCAACGAGCCGAGCGATTGACCGCACAGCGATAGGAACACGTGCTGGACGACATCGCGGGCGGCGTGTTCGTCGCGCATCAGCCGGGCGGCAAAACGCAGCAGCGGCAGTTCGTACCGCTCCACCGCGTCGAGCACCCACTGCTGCGTGTCGCTCCGACCGCTTGCGTCCATCGTCAGTTCCCGTTGCCGTGCCCCATCTACCGGGAATACGTGCCGGAGTCGATTGCGTTACAGGAAATCCGGCAACTTCGCCCGGGGATTGGAAGGGAATGCCGCGTGCCCCTCAGTGTAGCGGCTGGGGCGGCGACGTACCACGGCTCGTGGGGCAGGTTGCTAACCTGCGTGAAGAAGGCCGGCAGGTTGGCAACCTGCCCCACGTCAAGAAATACGAACGCGTCTGCCGCTGGGACGGGCGATGTGCTACAGCACGCTGGCAAGGCCGACTTACGGCTCTTAGGCCGTCGGGCCCGCGGATGGCTGCACGTCCTCTAGCGGCAGACGCGCCGGTGGGTAAATCGAAAGAAGACTTCGACGCAACTCCTGTCTACGGTGGTCTGAGGTTTCAGGGTCTTGCCCTCCCGCACGCGAGAGAGGCCCGCGCGATAATCCTGGTTCTCCTCTTGCTTGAGTTGCAGAAACGAGGCCCGATTCACGATGGCGGCCGGGGCCGGGCCGGATAGGGCGGGATCGCCCGCGGATCGGCCGGGCCGGCCTGGAGTCGCTCTTGCTGCGTCCGCAGCCGGTGGCGTCGTTCAAGGGCACTCAGTTGGCGACCAAGTGCCCCGACGTCGGGACCGGATCGGGCGCGATTCATGCCGGCCACAAACGGGCGGCTCGGCGGTAAGGCGACGGCACGGATCATACGATGCCTGTTCAGTGCTTGCCCCCGGGCGCCGACGACTGCGTGGGCGTGATCCTGCCGCGTGTTCACCCACAATCCCGGAGGACGCTCACGGCCGGACGCTGCGGCCCGCGCCTCGCCGCATGGCACGGGCCTCGATGGCATTCCGGCAACCGCAGTCGTTGCGCTCGGGGTATGAAACCCTCGCAGGAAACAACGCGCCGCCGGGCTTCCGCAGGCCCGTTGTGCAGTGCGTCGTTGTCCCCCGGTACATGTTCTATGCGCGATTTTCTTGGGAAGTCAACAAACAACTTCAAGAAATCTCTTCGCCGCGCCGAAAGTGCGCGAGCAACTTTCAATCGCACAACGACTTACGGACTTGAGAAATTCTCCCCTGCGGGCGCGATTCGCGTGCACGCAATGTTTCACCAGCGCTCATAGATGTTACAGGTGCGAGAGGTTCCGGAAACGAATTGGTTCTCCTGTTCGACAAGGCAGTTGGCAGTCGGCAAATTCGTCACGCTGTTTAACCCTGGCACTTGTGCTGGGCGTTCTGCATGCGCCCGGCGCGAGTGGCGGGGCGAAGAGGAGTTGCAGGACAACACTCACGACCGCAACCTTGTCGGTTCTAGGCGGCACAAGGGTCGTGCCTGAAAGAGACGTGGGGCAAACCGCACCGCCAGCGGGCGCGAAACTCATTGCCAAGTTTCTGCCCCGCCGATAGTTAAGACGAGATACCAGGAATTCCCACGGGCACGGACGCGCCCAGGCAGCCAACCGCCGCCAGGAATCGCACGGCTGGAGTCCTCTCCACGGCCGCACGCGTCTATGCTCGAAGAACGCAACCTGAAACTCGACCTCTCGGCGCTGGTGCTGTTGGCGCTGACGATTTTCTTTGCCGCCGCGCTGCTGAGCTACGATCCGGCCGATCCGCCCAGCAAGCTCGTCTACCCCGAGCGCGCGGAGATCCACAATATCTGCGGCCGATCCGGGGCCGTCGTGAGCCGGTGGTTGTTCGGGGCCTTCGGGCTGGGGGCGTATTACTTTGTCTTTTCGTTGGCCGCGCTCGATACGCTGCTGTTGACGCGGCGGCCACTGAATCAACCGCTGTTGCGCGCCGCCGGTTGGTTGTTGTCGCTATTCGGCGTCAGCACGCTGGCAGCCATGCTCGTACCGTGGCTTGCGCCCGGTCCTGTGATCGGCGCGGGCGGATACCTCGGCGCCGCGGGGCGCGGACTGATGCAAATGAACTTCGCCAGCGTCGGCGCCTACATCCTTACGATCAGCATCATCCTCGGCGGCCTGCTGCTGTGTACCGATTACCTGCTGGTCCGCACGTTCGCCTGGGCGATCGGAAAGCCCACCGGCGGCGTAATCCGCGCAGGCGCGGCCGCCGCGCAAAGGCTCGGCAAGAAGCGGTCCGATCTCGACGCCTATAGCGAAGAGGAAGGTGAACCGGCCGTAAAATTCTCCGGCCGGGCCGCCGAGGCCGAAGACGACGAAGCCGAAGAGGAGGAAGACGAGGAGCCCGAAGAAATCGCAGCGGAGGAGAAGAAGGAGGCCGCGGGCAAACGTCTGCCCGGCAAGACGTTGCGGATCACCAATCCCCGCAAGTCGCAGCGCGAAGAGATTATCGAAGAGATCGAGTCGGCCGACACGGCCGAAGAAGCGGCCGACTACGAACTGCCGGGCATCGATCTGCTGCTGCCCAGCGAGGGCTTCAGTTTCGAGGAACAAGAGAAAGAGGTCCGCCGCAAGGCCAAGATTCTGGAGAAGACGTTCGCCGACTTCGGGTTCAACATCCGCGTGGTCGAGATCCAGACCGGCCCGGTCATCGCCCAGTTCGAGGTGGAACTCGAGGCTGGCCTGCGACTGAGCAAGATCACCGGCCTGGCCGACGACCTGGCCATCGCGCTGCGCGTGCCGAGCGTGCGGATCGTCGCGCCGATCCCCGGCAAGAACACCGTGGGCGTCGAAGTGCCCAACAACGAGCGGCAGATTGTCCGTCTCCGCGAGGTCATGGAAGAGGGCAACGCCAAGGCCGCGCGCATGCGCGTGCCGTTGTTCCTCGGCAAGGACGTGGCCGGCAACCCGATGACCGTCGATCTCTCCAGCCTGCCGCATTTGCTGATCGCCGGGCGCACGGGCACGGGCAAGAGCGTGTGCCTGAACTCGATCATTGCCTCGATCGTCATGACGCGGCGGCCCGACGAAGTCCGCCTGCTGCTGATCGACCCCAAAATGGTCGAACTCAGTCCGTACAAATGCCTGCCGCACCTGATGCACCCGGTGGTTACCGACATGCGTAAGGCCGAGGCCATTCTGGGTTGGGCCGTCGAGAAGATGGAAGAGCGGTATCACCTGCTGGCGCGGGCCGGCGTGCGGCACATCGGCGTCTACAACCAGTTGGGCGAAGAGGAACTGATGGAGCGGCTCCAACCGGCCAACGGCGAGGAGCGCAAGCAGATTCCACTGCACATGCCGTACCTGATCATCGTGGCCGACGAGTTGGCCGACCTGATGATGACGTCCGCAAAAGAGGTCGAATCGCACATCATCCGCCTGGCGCAGAAGAGCCGGGCGGTCGGCATCCACCTCGTGCTGGCCACGCAGAAGCCGACGGTCGACGTGATCACGGGCTTGATCAAGTCGAACCTGCCCGCGCGGATCTGCTTCCAGGTGGCCAGCCGCGTGGACAGCCGTGTGGTTCTCGACGAGATGGGGGCCGACAAGCTGCTGGGCAACGGCGACATGCTCTTCCTCTGGCCGGGCACGAGCACACTAATCCGCGGCCAGGGCACCTACTTGAGCGACGACGAAATCAACCGCGTGATCGCCGCCGTGGCCACGACTGAGCCGCAGTTCATCAAGGAACTCGTGCAACTCAAGGCCGCCGACCCGACGGGCGAGGGTTCGGAACTCAACAGCCGCGACGAACTCTACGAGGCGGCCATCGACGTGGTAGTGCATGAGGGCCGCGGCAGCGTGTCGTTGCTACAACGCGCACTGGGCATCGGCTACGGCCGCGCCGCGCGCCTGATCGACTTCATGGCCGAAGACGGCTTCGTCGGCCCCTACAACGGCTCGCAGGCCCGCGAGGTGCTGATTAGTATCGAGGACTGGGAACAGCGCAGCGGCGCGTCGTCGGGTGGCACGGCTGGCGACGCGGCTTCTCCACCCCGCCGCAACAACAGGATCCTCATCGATCCGCCACAAGACAGCCGGCCCAGCCGCACGGCATTGGCCGTGCCGCGGCAAGAAGCGGCGTCCGTTGTAGTTGTGACCGACGACGAAGAAGACACCGATGACGAAGAGGAGCAAGATGCAGCGGAAGACGCGCCGTTCGACGATGAAGAAGACGAGGCCGACGACGACGCCTACAACGAAGAAGAAGATGACGACTACGAAGAGGACGAATACGGCGAGGAAGACGAAGAGGACGAGGACGAAGTAGAAGACGCGTCGGAAGACGACGAGGAGGCAGCGGAAGACGACGGCGACGAAGAGGCGTATGACGAGGAGGAGGACGAGGACGAGGACGAGTCCGAAGAGGAAGAGGATGCAGAGTCCCTGGAACAGGACGAGCCGACCGACAAGCCGACTCCACCCGAGAAGGCCAAGCCACGATGGAAGGCCGAGAGCGCATAGCCAACTAGAGGTCGAACGTATGCCTCAGCGCACCAAGGTGACGATTACGCGCCCCTCGGCCCCCACTGGTGCCGGCTCCAGGAGTTCGACCTTGCCGTCGCGGTATACGCCTTCAATAGAACGGACCATCACATTCTCCTCAACCACCTGTCCATTATACAACCTACCTGTGGGGCTCGACCAGACGGTTTCGTGCATGCTGCAATACGTCTATAGAGTGGTGACAAGTAACCCACATATGTTATTTTCTCCGATACGCCGGTCGGATTGACACGCCTCGTGCGTAAGGGTAGAGTTGTATGTTCCGAATCCCGAACCAGTGGACGCAGCCCATGTCCGCTCCGGCTGGCGAGATAAGTTACCACCGTACCGCGGGCGCCGTCGTCGGCGCCGGCCAGGTGGTGGTGATTACCGTCGCGGAGGCGCGGCCGTAGGGGCTCCTCGGCAAGTCCGAACGATCCAGCCCTGAGGCCGGCAGCGGCCTGAGGGTTTTTTTGTTAGGGGACTGTCCCGATTTTCGCGGCGCAAAAGGAATGGACCTGCCGACTGCCTTCTCCGCCGCGGAAATGGGGCTGTCCCCCTTGCGGTCAACAACCGTGTAGCAGAATCATGCGGCGCATCGAAATCTACGACACCACGCTCCGCGACGGTTCGCAGGCCGAGGGGATCAATTTCTCGCTGCAAGACAAGCTGACGCTGACGCAGCGGCTCGACGCCCTGGGTTTCGACTACATCGAGGGGGGCTATCCGGCGTCGAACGAAAAGGACGCCGAGTACTTCCGTCGCGTGCCGACGTTGGGGCTGAAGTACGCCAAGGTGTGTGCGTTCGGCATGACCCGCCGCAAGTGCGCTTCGGCCCAGCAAGACCCCGGCCTGAAGGCCCTGCTCGACTCGGGCGCACCGGTCGTCACGCTCGTCGGCAAGGCGTCGCTCTTCCACGTAACCAACGTGCTGCAAACGACACCGGACGAAAACCTGGCGATGATCGGCGAGAGCGTCGAGCATTTGGTTCGCGCCGGCCGCGAAGTGCTGTTCGACGCCGAGCACTTCTTCGACGGTTGGAAGCTGGATGCCGGCTACGCCTTGCAGGCCATCTCGACCGCCGGCCGCGCCGGCGCGCGCCTGGTCGCGCTATGCGACACGAACGGCGGCACCATGCCCGAGGAAATCGCCCGCATTGTGCAGGACGCGGTGGCCAAGGCCGGCGTGCCGCTGGGCATTCATTGTCACAACGATTGCGAACTGGCGGTGGCCAACTCGCTGGCGGCGGTTGCCGCCGGCGCCGTGCAGGTCCAGGGTACGATCAACGGTTTTGGCGAGCGCTGCGGCAACGCCGATTTGATTTCAGTGGTGGCCAATCTCGCGGTGAAAAAGCAGGGCTACGCCGTCTTGGCGGCCGACGGGATCGAACATCTCACCGAGTTGTCGCGGTTTGTCTATGAGACGGTGAACATGAACTTTCGCGCCAACCAGCCGTTCGTGGGCAAGAGCGCGTTCGCCCATAAGGGCGGCATCCACGTCAGCGGCATCGCCCGCACGCCGGTCAGCTACGAGCACATCGACCCGGGGCTGGTGGGCAACGAGCGGCGGGTGCTGGTGAGCGAGTTGTCGGGCCGGTCGAACATCGCGGCGCTCGCCTCCCGGCACCACATCCGCCAAGACCCGGCGCTCATGGACCGCATCCTCTCGCACGTCGTCTCGATGGAGAGCGCCGGCTACCAGTTCGAGGCGGCCGACGCTTCGTTCGACTTGTTGGTGCGGAGGTGCATGGGCACGTTTCAGCCGCACTTCGAGCGGCTTTCCTATCATGTGAACGTCGAGACGAACGCCCACGGCGAACTGCGCACCGAGGCCACCGTGAAGATCCGCATCGGCGAATTGATCCGCCACGAGGTGGCCGAAGGCGACGGCCCGGTCAACGCCCTAGACGCCGCCATGCGCAAGGCCCTCAACGGCAGCTTCCCGAACCTCGCCAAGCTGCACCTTGTCGATTACAAGGTGCGGGTAATCAACTCCGAGGCCGCCACGGCCGCCGGCGTCCGCGTGGTCATCGAGAGCCAGGACGAAGACGACGTCTGGGGCACCGTCGGCGTCAGCGAGAACATCATCGAGGCCAGTTGGATCGCCCTGGTCGATAGCTTCGAGTACAAG
>Ga0233425_10010521_pt1 | contig 11240 bp, 12 predicted proteins | sample Watercolumn_Towu_2_FD_181712 | JGI IMG/M metagenome (GOLD analysis project Ga0233425, IMG submission 181712) | Freshwater microbial communities from Lake Towuti, South Sulawesi, Indonesia - Watercolumn_Towuti2014_140_MG | ecosystem: Environmental > Aquatic > Freshwater > Lake | place...
TTGCCGAAGTGGGGCGAGGCCTTGCGCAGATCCACGGCCACGTCGAACACCGCGCCGCCGACCACCCGCACCAGCTTGCCCTGCGGCTGGTGGAGCTGGTAGTGCAGGCCGCGCAGCACGCCCTTGGCCGAGCGGGAATGGTTGTCCTGCACGAAATCCAGGTCCAGGCCCAGGTCGGCGAAGGTCTGCCGGTTCCAGCTTTCCAGGAAGAAGCCGCGGGCGTCGCCGAAGGCCTTGGGCTCCAGCAGCAGGACGCCGGGGAGGGCGGTTTGAATAACGTTCATCGGTATCCCTTCGTTTGGGGAATGGGTAGTGGGTAGTAGGGAATCGGAACCCCCGCTTTTCCCACTCCCCACTGCCCATTTCCTACTCCCCAATCAAAACACTCGCTCGTTCAGCATGGCCAGCAGGTACTGGCCATAGGCGTTCTTCTTCAAGGGTTCGGCCAGTCGGGCCACCTGCCCGGCATCGATGTAACCCTGGCGGTAGGCGATCTCTTCCGGGCAGGCGATCTTCAGACCCTGGCGTTTCTCGATGGTCTCGATGAACAGGCCGGCTTCCAGCAGGGATTCGTGGGTGCCGGTGTCCAGCCAGGCATGACCGCGACCCATGATGGAGACGTTGAGCCGGTTCCAGGCCAGGTATTGCTTGTTGACGTCGGTGATTTCCAGCTCACCCCGGGGCGAGGGCTTGAGGTTGCGGGCCACATCCACGACCTGGTTGTCGTAGAAGTAGAGGCCGGTGACGGCATAGTTGGACTTGGGCTGCTTCGGTTTTTCCTCCAGGCTGATGGCATGCCCCTCGGCATCGAACTCCACCACGCCGTAGCGTTCAGGATCGTTGACCCGGTAGGCGAACACGGTGGCGCCGCTGTCGCGGGCGCTGGCGGCGCGCAGGTCCTGGGCCATGTCGTGGCCGTAGAAAATGTTGTCGCCCAGAACCAGGGCGGAGGGGTCGCCGCCGACGAAATCCGCGCCGATGATGAAGGCCTGGGCGAGGCCGTCCGGGCTGGGCTGCACGGCGTAGCGCAGGTTGAGCCCCCACTGGCCGCCGTCGCCGAGCAGCTGCTCGAAGCGGGGCGTGTCCTGGGGCGTGGAGATGATCAGGATGTCGCGGATGCCCGCCAGCATGAGCGTGGTGAGCGGATGGTAGATCATGGGCTTGTCGTAGATCGGCAGCAGTTGCTTGGACACCGCCAGGGTGGCGGGATACAGGCGGGTGCCGGAGCCGCCGGCCAGGATGAGGCCTTTTCTGGGGAGTGGGGAGTGGGGAGTGGGGAGTGGGGTCATGGCGCTGTCCATTTCTTGTACAGCCCCGTCAGCAGTTTGCCGACCTGGTCCATAAGGTCGAATACACGGTGATCGGAGGCAAGGAAGCCAAGCATGTTGGCGATCTGTAGTTGTGTGTCCAATTCCGCCAAGGAACCGCGCGCGATGCTGATGAAATGTGCGTATTCCTTTACGCCTTGACGGGCGGCCCCCTCAGCAATGTTGCTGGGCACGGAGATCGCCGCCCGTCGCATTTGTTGTGCCAAACCGAATCGTTCTTCCGGGGGAAAAGTGGCCGTGATTTCGTAAACAAGCTTTACCAGGGCCATGGAGACCTTCCAGGTATCCAGTTGCTCATGGGGTTTGCCCACTTCCTACTCCCCACTCCCCACTTTCGCGCCATATTGGCGCGAAACCCACTCCCGATAAGCCCCGCTGGCCACGTTCTCGACCCACTGCATGTTGTCCAGGTACCACTTCACCGTCTTGCGGATGCCGGTTTCGAAGGTTTCCGCCGGCTTCCAGCCCAGTTCGCGGTGGATCTTGGAGGCGTCGATGGCGTAGCGGCGGTCGTGGCCGGGGCGGTCCTTGACGTAGGTGAGCAGGCGTTCGTGCGGGCCGGCGGCATCGGCATGCATCTCGTCGAGCAGGCCGCAGACGGTTTTCACGATTTCGATGTTGGGCATCTCGTTCCAGCCGCCGATGTTGTAGGTCTCGCCCAGGCGGCCCTTGTCCAGCACGGCGCGGATGGCGGAACAGTGGTCGGCGACGTAGAGCCAGTCGCGCACGTTCATGCCGTCGCCGTAGATGGGCAGGTTCTTGCCCCTGGTCGCGTTGAGGATCATCAGGGGGATGAGCTTCTCCGGGAACTGGTAGGGGCCGTAGTTGTTGGAGCAGTTGGTGGTCAGCGTCGGCAGGCCGTAGGTGTGGTGGTAGGCGCGCACCAGGTGGTCGCTGGAAGCCTTGCTGGCGGAGTAGGGGCTGTTGGGGGCGAAGGGGGTTGCCTCGGTGAAGGGGGCGTCGTCCGGCCCCAGGGAGCCGTAGACCTCGTCGGTGGAGACGTGCAGGAAGCGGAAGGCGGCTTTCTCGTCGCCCTCCAGACTCATCCAGTAGCCGCGTACCTCCTCCAGCATATGGAAGGTTCCGACGATGTTGGTCTGGATGAAGTCCTCCGGGCCGTGGATGGAGCGGTCCACGTGGGACTCGGCGGCGAAGTTGACGATGGCCCGGGGCCGGTGCTCGGCCAGCAGCCTGCCCACCAGGGCGCGATCGCCGATGTCGCCCTGGACGAAGATATGGCGGGAATCACCCTGGAGGCTCGCCAGGTTCTCCGGGTTGCCCGCGTAGGTCAGCTTGTCCAGGTTGATGACCGGCTCGTGATGCTGCTTCAGCCAGTCGAGGATGAAGTTCGCACCGATAAAACCCGCGCCGCCGGTGACCAGGATCATGTTTGTTCTCCTTCAAAACCCTTGGGATTCATGGACTGCCAACGCCAGGCGTCCTCGCACATCTCTTCCAGGCCGCGTTGCGCTTTCCAGCCCAGTTCCCGCGCCGCCTTGGCCGGGTCGGCCCAGCACTGGGCGATGTCGCCGGCGCGGCGCGGCGAGAACTGGTAGGGCACCGGCCGGCCGCTGGCTTTCTCGAACGCTCGGGCCATTTCCACGACGCTGTAGCCCCGGCCGGTGCCCAGGTTCCAGATGCGCACACCCGGGCCTTCCGCCAGTTTTTCCACCGCCCTGACGTGGCCCCGGGCCAGGTCCACCACATGGATGTAGTCGCGCACGCCGGTGCCGTCCGGGGTGGGGTAGTCGTTGCCGAAGACGTTGAGATGCGCGCGCCGGCCCACCGCCACCTGGGCGATATAGGGCATGAGGTTGTTGGGGATGCCGCGCGGGTCCTCGCCGATGCGGCCGCTCTTGTGGGCGCCCACCGGGTTGAAGTAACGCAGCAGGGCGATGGACCAGCCCGGATCGGAGTGCGCCACGTCGCCCAGGATCTGCTCGATGATCAACTTGCTGCGGCCGTAGGGATTGGTGGTGGCGCCCACCGGGAAGTCCTCGCGGATCGGCACCGAGGCCGGGTCACCGTAGACCGTGGCCGAGGAACTGAACACCACCGTCTTCACCCCTGCCGCCTGCATGGCCTCGAACAGGGTCACGCTGCCGGCGATGTTGTTGTCGTAGTAGAGCAGGGGCTTGTCCACCGACTCGCCTACCGCCTTCAGGCCGGCGAAATGGATCACGGCATCGATGTCGTGGTCCCGGAACAGCCTGTCCAGCAAGTCCCGGTCGCGGATGTCGCCCTCGACGAAGGGGAAATCCAGGCCGGTCAGTTCCCGCACACGGCGCAGGGATTCCGGGCTGCTGTTGCACAGGTTGTCCAGCACGACGATGTCGTAGCCCGCGTTCAGGAATTCCACGCAGGCGTGGGAGCCGATGTAGCCGGCGCCGCCGGTGATGAGGATGGTCTTCATGGGGTCTCCGGGTTTCTTGCTGGTATCGGATGTTTCCCGCCGGTCTTGAATCCCCGATGACCGTCAGTCGAACACCACCGTCTTGTTGCCGTAGACCAGGATGCGGTTGTCGATGTGCCAGCGCACCGCCCGCGACAGCACCACCTTCTCCAGGTCGGCGCCCTTCTGCACCAGGTTGTCCAGGTCGTCCCGGTGGCTGATGCGGGTCACGTCCTGTTCGATGATGGGGCCGTCGTCCAGCACCTCGGTGACGTAGTGGCTGGTGGCGCCGATCAGTTTCACACCGCGCTCGAAGGCACGCTGGTAAGGCTTGGCGCCGTGGAAGGCGGGCAGGAAGGAATGGTGGATGTTGATGATGCGGTTGGGGTAGTGGGCGATGAAATCCTGGGACAACACCTGCATGTAGCGCGCCAGGACGATGAAGTCCACGTGGTGGGCCGCCAGCAGGGCGCGCTGCTGCGCCTCGGCCTCCGGCTTGTTGTCCTTGGTCACGTGGATGTGCTGGAAGGAGACCTTGTAGGCCTCGGCCAGCCAGTGCGTGTCCGGGTGATTGCTGACGATCAGGGGGATGTCGCAATACAGCTCGCCGGCATGGTGGCGGTAGAGCAGGTCGGCCAGGCAGTGATCGAACTTGGACACGAAGATGGCCATGCGCGGCTTGACGCTGGAGAGGGACAGGCGCCAGTCCATGTGGTGCTCGGCGGCGATGGGGCCGAAAGCCTCGTCGAACTTGTGCAGGCCCAGGTCGAAGCCTTCCAGCGCCCATTCCACGCGCATCAGGAACAGGCCGGCGGTGCTGTCCTGGTGCTGGTCGGCGTGCAGGATGTTGGCGTTGTGCCGGAGCAGGAAGTTGGCGATGGCCGCGACCAGGCCTTTTTTATCGGGACAGGCGATGAGCAGGACGGCGGTGTTGCGCATGGTTTTTCGGTTTCTGTGCGATGCAAAAAATGCCGTCAATCATACCCCGAGCCGGCCTGTGGACTATGTGGATAACTCCCGATTCGGTCCGTCTTTGCCCATGGATTCAGGAAGCATGAAATTGTCTGCTTGTTGATAAACCGGTGGATAAGCTGTGCATAAAAAAACGGTTGACGCGCTCAAGGTCGTCACTAGAATTAGTGCCAACAACGCAGCAATAACACTAGATTTAGTGTTTTCTAATAAACGACCGGATGCCTGATTCCATCGGCATCCCTGCCAAAGGAGACGCACCGATGCAATCCGCCGCCGATATTCCGTCCACCGCCAGCCTGTCCCCGTTTCCCCCGGTTTCCCTCGACGAGGCGCCCGCCGCCACGCCCTATGCCGGCCACAAGATCATCCGCCGCAACGGCGCCGTGGTGGCCTTCGAGCCGTCCAAGATCTCCATTGCACTGACCAAGGCCTTCATCGCCGTCAACGGCGGCCAGGCCGCCGCCAGTGCCCGCATCCGCGACCTGGTGGAACACCTGACCCACAATGTGGTCACCGCCCTGATCCGGCGCCAGCCCGAGGGCGGCACCTTCCACATCGAGGACATCCAGGACCAGGTGGAGTTGGCGCTGATGCGCTCCGGCGAGCACGAGGTGGCCCGGGCCTACGTGCTCTACCGCGAAAAGCGCAACGAGGAGCGCGCCAAGCAGAAGCGCCAGCAGGCCCAGGACCACGCCCTGTTCTGCCTGGAGAACGGCGAGCGTCAGCCCCTGAACCTGGACCACCTGGCCGCCATCGTTGCCGCCGCCTGCGAGGGCCTGCCGGAGACCCATCCCCAGGCCATCCTCCAGGCCACCCTGCGCGACATCTACGACGGCGTGCCCATGGACGAGGTGCGCAAGTCCCTCATCCTCTCCGCCCGCTCCCTCATCGAGAAGGATCCGGACTACACCTACGTCACCTCCCGCCTGCTCATGCATTCCATCCGCCGCGAGGTGCTGGGCGAGGAAGTGGACCAGGCCGACATGGCGGCCCGCTATCCCGACTACTTCCCCACCTACGTGAAGCGGGGCATCGAAGCCGAACTGCTGGACGAGCGCCTGCTGCAATACGACCTGGCCCGCCTGGCCGCCGTGCTCGACGCCAGGCGCGACCTGCAATTCCAGTACCTGGGCCTGCAAACCCTGTACGACCGCTACTTCCTGCACCTCTCCGAGCGCCGCATCGAATTGCCCCAGGCCTTCTTCATGCGCGTCGCCATGGGCCTGGCCCTGAACGAGATCGACCGGGAGGCCCGGGCCATCGAGTTCTACGAGGTGCTGTCGAAGTTCGACTACATGAGCAGCACGCCCACCCTGTTCAACGCCGGCACCCGCCACAGCCAGCTCTCCAGCTGCTACCTGACCACCGTGCCGGACGACCTGGACGGCATCTACCAGTCCATCAAGGAAAACGCCCTGCTGCAGAAGTACGCCGGCGGCCTGGGCAACGACTGGACCCGGGTGCGCAGCCTGGGCGCCTACATCAAGGGCACCAACGGCAAGAGCCAGGGCGTGGTGCCCTTCCTGAAAGTGGCCAACGACACCGCCGTGGCGGTGAACCAGGGCGGCAAGCGCAAGGGCGCGGTATGCGCCTTCCTGGAAACCTGGCACATGGACATCGAGGAGTTCCTCGAACTGCGCAAGAACACCGGCGACGACCGCCGCCGCACCCACGACATGAACACCGCCAACTGGGTGCCGGACCTGTTCATGAAGCGCGTGATGGACAACGCCGAGTGGACCCTGTTCTCCCCCTCCGACTGCCCGGACCTGCACGACCTCACCGGCAAGGCCTTCGAGGAAGCCTACGTCCGCTATGAAGAGAAGGCCGAGCGCGGCGAGATCAAGGTGTTCAAGAAAGTGTCCGCCCTGGGCCTGTGGCGCAAGATGTTGTCCATGCTGTTCGAGACCGGCCATCCCTGGATCACCTTCAAGGATGCCTGCAACGTGCGCTACACCAACCGGCACGTGGGCGTGGTGCACAGCTCCAACCTCTGCACCGAGATCACCCTGCACACCAACGACAACGAGATCGCCGTGTGCAACCTGGGCTCGGTGAACCTGGCCAACCACCTGAAGGACGGCGGCCTGGACCACGACAAGCTGAAGCAGACCATCCACACCGCCATGCGCATGCTGGACAACGTCATCGACATCAACTTCTACAACGTCGGCAAGGCGCGCAACTCCAACCTGAAGCACCGCCCCGTGGGCATGGGCACCATGGCCTTCCAGGATGCCCTGCACCTGCTGCGCATCCCCTACGCCTCCCCCGAGGCCGTGGAATTCGCCGACCGGGCCATGGAAGCCGTGGCCTACTACGCCTACTGGGCCTCCACCGACCTGGCCGAGGAGCGCGGCCGCTACTCCAGCTTCAACGGCTCCCTGTGGAGCCAGGGCATCCTGCCCCAGGATTCCCTGAAGAAACTGGCCGAGGAGCGGGGCGGCTACCTGGAGGCTGACTTCTCCGAGACCCTGGACTGGAGCGCCCTGCGCAGCCGCATCATGTCGGTGGGCATGCGCAACTCCAACTGCCTGGCCATCGCCCCGACGGCCACCATCGCCAACATCGTCGGCGTGTCCGCCAGCATCGAGCCCACCTACCAGAACCTGTTCGTCAAATCCAACCTCTCCGGTGAGTTCACCGTGGTCAACCAGTACCTGGTGCGCGACCTCAAGGCCATGAACCTGTGGGACGAGGTCATGGTGGGCGACATCAAGTACTTCGACGGCAGCCTGGCCAAGATCGACCGCATCCCGGCCGATCTGCGCGCCCTCTACGCCACCGCTTTCGAAGTGGACCCGGTGTGGCTCATCGAAGCCGGTGCCCGCCGCCAGAAATGGATCGACCAGGCCCAGAGCCTCAACCTCTACTTCCACGGCGCCTCCGGCAAGAAGCTGGACGAGACCTACAAGCTGGCCTGGATCCGCGGCCTCAAGACCACCTATTACCTGCGCTCCATGGGCGCCACCGCCGCCGAGAAATCCACCGGCCGGGGCGGCGAGCTGAACGCCGTGTCGAGCGGCGGCGGCATGGGAGGCGGCATGTCGGCCTCCGGCATGGGGGCTGCCGGCAACGCGGGGCCCGGTGGCTATGTCGCCTCGCCCGCCCTGCCGGAGCCGGAGATCGTCGGCAAGGCCTGCACCCTGCGCCCCGGCGACCCCGGTTTCGAGGAGTGCGAGGCCTGCCAGTAGGGGGAGCGGCAATGACGGCCAAAGAACTGGCGGGCGAGGTTTCCAGCCTCTTCAGCCTGCCCGACCTGGTGGTGCGCGCCTGTGCGGTGATGGATTCCCCTTCCGCCACCGCCCAGGACCTCATCGAGGTCATCGAGCTCGATGCCAACCTGGTGGCCACCGTGCTGCGCCTGGCCAATTCGGCCCTGTATGCCGGCCGCGGCAACATCGCCACCCTGACCCGTGCCGTGGCGCTCATCGGCAACAATGCCGTGCGCGACCTGGTGCTGGCCACCGCCGCGGTGAAGGCCTTCCGCGACATCCCGGAGGCGTTCGTGGACATGGACGCCTTCTGGGACAACAGCGTCACCGCCGCGGTGATCGCCCGGCTGATCGCCGGGAGGCTGCGCATCCGCGACGGGGAGGGCCTGTTCCTCGCCGGCCTGCTGCACGGCGTCGGCCGGCTGGTGTTCTATGCGCGTCGCCCGGAGGCAACGCGCGAGGCGCTCCGCCTCGCCAAGGACAGGTCGATGCCACTGGCCGACGCCGAGCGTGCCGTCTTCGGCTTCGGCCACCCCGAGGTCGGCGCCGCGCTGCTGGAAATCTGGGGGCTGCCGGAGCGCCTGACCCTGCCGGTGCGCCACCAGTTCGACCCCGCCGCGGCCCCGACCTGTTCCAGGGAAGTCGCCATCGTCCACCTGGCCGCAGACATGGCTGCCAACCTCGCACCCTGCCTGAAGACCCACCACGAAGCCGAAACCTACCTGCCCGATGCCCGGGCAGCGGAAAGCATGCAACTGCTGGGGCTCACCCCGGCCGCGCTGATGGAGATCACCGCGGACACCCTGGCCGCCAGCCTGGAAGTCATCGAGATCATCCACCCCAGCACCAGCATCATCTATTGACCAGCCGCGCGCTGAAGGAGACCACGACATGCTGAACTTCGAAGACGATATCCCCGCCCGCCCGGCCCCGCCGTCCCCGACGGGCTTCGATCCCGCCAATCTTTCCTTCGGCGTCGGCGCCCTCCGCCTGCAACCCCGCACGCCCGAACCCACCCCGGCCTGGTCCCCCACCGTACCCGTCCCCCCCTTTGGAAAAGGGGGGCTAGGGGGGATTCCGCGTGAGCCGCAAACGCCCAATCCCGCCGCCGACGAAGACATCGCCCGCCGCCGCGTCCGCGTCGAGGACAAGCTGATCATCAACGCCAAGGCCGACGTGAACCAACTGGTGCCCTTCAAGTACAAGTGGGCCTGGGAGAAGTACATCGCCGCCTGCGCCAACCACTGGATGCCCCAGGAAGTGAACATGAACCGGGACATCGCTACCTGGAAGGACCCCAACGGCCTGTCCGAGGACGAGCGCCTCATCGTCAAGCGCAACCTGGGCTTTTTCGTCACCGCCGACAGCCTGGCCGCCAACAACATCGTGCTCGGCACCTACCGCCAGATCACCGCCCCCGAATGCCGCCAGTACCTGCTGCGCCAGGCCTTCGAGGAAGCCATCCACACCCACGCCTACCAGTACATCGTGGAAAGCCTGGGCCTGGACGAGGGCGAAATCTTCAACGCCTACCACGAGATCCCCAGCATCCGCGCCAAGGACGAGTTCCTGCTGCCCTTCATCGACGTGCTGTCCAACCCCAACTTCAAGACCGGCACGCCGGAGAACGACCAGACCTTCCTCAAGAGCCTGATCGCCTTCGCCTGCATCATGGAAGGCCTGTTCTTCTACGTGGGCTTCGTGCAGATCCTGGCCATGGGCCGGCAGAACAAGATGACCGGTGCCGCCGAGCAGTACCAGTACATCCTGCGCGACGAGTCCATGCACTGCAATTTCGGCATCGACATGATCAACCAGATCAAGCTGGAAGAGCCCTACCTCTGGACCCCTGAGTTCAAGGCCGAGCTGAAGGCCATGTTCCAGAAGGCCGTGGAACTGGAATACCAGTACGCCGAGGACACCCTGCCGCGCGGCGTGCTGGGCCTCAACGCCCCCATGTTCAAGGAATACCTGCGCTTCATCGCCAACCGCCGCGCCACGCAGATTGGTCTGGACGAGCTCTTCCCGGGCGCCACCAATCCCTTCCCGTGGATGGCAGAGATGATTGATTTGAAAAAGGAAAAGAACTTTTTCGAGACGAGGGTCACGGAGTACCAAACGGGTGGCGCACTCGCTTGGGATTGAGAAATATCGGTTGGCGGCCTGATTAAATGTAGCTACATTAATTAATGAAGATCAGCTTCGACCCAGCCAAGGATGCCGGTAATTTCCTCAAACACGGCATCCATCTGGCCGAGGCCGCCGGCTTGGAATGGGACGCAGCCCTGGTCAAGCCGGATAGCCGCCACGACTACGGAGAGACACGCCAGATCGGTTATGCCCCCATGGGGGCACGACTCTATTGCGTGGTCTTCGTGGAAAGAGGCGACGAACTGCGCATCATCAGCCTGCGAAAAGCCAACAGTCGCGAGGTCGACCGCTATGTCCAGCAAACGGAAACTGATTCACCCGACGCCTGAGGAAGATGCGGCCATCAACGCTGCCATCGCCGAAGACCCGGACACCTACGAACTGAACGACCAGGAGTTCGCCCGGCTCCGTCCTCTTCGCGGCCGTCCCAAATCGGCCAATCCCAAAATCCTGCTCTCCGTGCGCTACAGCCCGGATGTGGTGGAGTACTTCAAATCCACGGGGGAGGGCTGGCAGGCCCGCATGGACGAGGTGCTCAAGGAATACGTGGAACGGCATCGGGCCGGTTGATGCAAGACAACCCAGGAAAAGACCCATGACCCAGCGCATCACCTACTGCATGCCCTCCCGCTGCCCCCTGAGCGCCGATTGCCAGCGCTTCGAGGACGATGCCGCCCGCCACAGCCTGCGCCGCACCTACGCCGACTTCAGCGAGGAACTGGTTTGGCCCGCAGGCGGCCCGGCGAACTGCCCGTTTTACCTGGAGAAGGCGGCGGCGTTTCCGGCAACCTGACTGAGTCCCCTCTCCCGCGAGCGGGAGAGGGTTAGGGTGAGGGAAAAAATCCTTTCACCTCGGTAAATCAATAAGCACTACCCACAAACCCAAGAGGAGACCCCACCCATGCGTACCCCCCAAGCCCACGAAGCCAAAGCCCGTATCACCCTCTTCCTTGCCAAGGTCAGGGCCGGCAAGCACGCCACGGTGATCCGGCACAACCGGGGCATGGGCCGCATCAATCCGGCCGGCAAGGCGAGCGGCGAAGCCCGGCCCCACGCCATGGTCTGATCCTCGCGTTGCGAATCTTCATTGACGGCGAGACCTTGGTGACACCGCTTGAAGACCGGAGATTTCATGTCCGCCACCACCACCCTGAAACTCCCCGACGACCTGAAGGCCCG
>Ga0233425_10010522_pt1 | contig 11238 bp, 9 predicted proteins | sample Watercolumn_Towu_2_FD_181712 | JGI IMG/M metagenome (GOLD analysis project Ga0233425, IMG submission 181712) | Freshwater microbial communities from Lake Towuti, South Sulawesi, Indonesia - Watercolumn_Towuti2014_140_MG | ecosystem: Environmental > Aquatic > Freshwater > Lake | place: Indonesia...
CCTTCGATCTCATAAAGGTTAAAGACCAGACGCTGAACTTCGGGCAGGTCATCCAGCAATTTCTTGAGGTCTTCATAATGCAAATTGTCGACAAGGCTGATATCGAAGGCTTCGTTTTCAGCTTCTTCTATTTCAAGCACCGACTTCATAGCGGCGTTTTTCCTGTAATAATCGATGGCGGTATTGACAATGATCTTTCTGAACCAGGGTCTGAAGGGAAATTTAGTATCATATTTTTTCAGATTTCTGAACACTTTCAGGAAGCTATCGTTCAGCATTTCGGAGGCATCGGTCCGGGTGTAGGCATAGCGCAGGCAAATACCCATAGCAAAACCATAGAAGTGTTTGTAAAAGATTTCCTGGTGGCGTAGTTTGCCGGATTGGCAGTTTTCGATGATCCCAGCTTCTGAGGATGTTTGTATCACAATTTACTCACGGATTTTAATCATCATATTTCGGTTCCATTACTTTGCCCAGAAACAAAATGACTCCCGTGTCTCTTTCTTTGATTGCAAAGATAAAGGGTTTGTTCACCGTGAAAAAGTAGGGTACCGGAGGATCCGGGGTGCTTGTAGTAAACATTCCTACGATGGTGACTGCCGCTGCTTCAGTGCCTTCCTCATTTACATCGATAAAGGTCTTTTGCTTTACAAAGCCAATAAACAAGGGTTCATCAGGATTGATCTTAGAGAAATCAGCGGCATAAGGATCAAAGGCAGGAGCCATGCCCATTCCGATCAATTCATCATTCAGCCGTTTTCCGTATTCGAGCTTGAATTTCGGGAGACTGAGATGAATATTTGCCTCCGAAAAATTATTTATCCACGTATTCCAGTTTTCATCATTCATCTGGTCAATAATATCATCCGGGGTATTGGTATCTTTCGGCAGCATGACGACCATACTAAAATTGCCTCCGCCATAAGAAAGGTCAACGGCTTCGAAGAGTTCGTTGGCGAAAAAGCTCAGTGTGGCTTCCTGCTTCATCATGTCAACCTGTTTGGTGGTTCCGTCAGCAAGGTAAAAAGTTTCGGGTTCGGTATAGTGCTCATCGAATTCATATACCCAACTGCCTTTGAAATAAACCGCGTTGACGAGGAACATCCGTGCTTCAGGATCAATCTGGTCGAGGATGTTTTTTATTTTATCATGTGTGCTTTCGGCTACCCAATTATTGATGACATCCACAGAAGCCGGATTCAGAAAATCGAGGGGATGGACTTCAGCATTGAAATAGTCTTTATTCACATCGATAAATTCCTGCAGGACGCTGAAAACATGACTGTACCAAATAGAGTTGGGTATTTCCATGGTTACTTTCGGATCGACGGTAGTAAGAGCGCCGATCAGGTTCTTATAGCTTTCATTGATATCTCCGGAAGCCATATCCTTGAATCCAAGCGTATTTTCCATGGCAATCCGAGTTTCTCCAGAAGCGCCGTTCATGGTCATTCCCAAAGCCATGGATGCGCTTAGCGGTGACAAAACGATATTTTCCAAGTCGGCGGTCGCTTCATTCACTTTGCTGAAAAGCTGAAATCCGAAGGTATTGTTCGCATCAACGATTGCCTTTGCTTTTTCGGTGAGGAATATCTTCTGCTGGTAAGGTTCGTTTTCGGGGAGCACAGTATCCTTTGTGCTGCAACCCAAGAGCAGAATAAAAATCGACATCAGTGTCGGACTGGTTTGAGTTAATCTTTTCATAAATAAATTCAGATTTTATTCATTGACAATATTAAAATTTCATCTCCCGTGCAAGCCTGCGGGTCTTGTTTCCAACGAAGTTCAACCCGCAGCGGGAAAGATTCATTCTGAAGATCAATGTTGCTTGTTTCAGGAACTTCGTAAAACCGGTACCGGCTACCTTCGACCAGGATAAACCATCCGCCGCAGCAAACACATTCCCTGAGGTCGGGTCCGGTGATCATGCCCTCCTGCAATCCGTGGCTGTCCTTTGTGCAGCCGCACAGCATCATCATGGCGAAGACAACGGCTGTATGCAGGTATTTCATTTCTGAACCGAATTATAAAGCATGGTGCTGTCGGAGGCAGTTTCAAAGAAATCGGGGCAGGTGTTCAAACCAGCTATACCTCCGAACCTGCAGATGACCTTGCCTGAACAATCGTAAACCTGCCACATTTCATCCGCACAGCCGACACAACTATTGATGAGGAAAACATCTTTACCCTGATATCGGTATCCGATGATCTGTGCACCAGCAGGCTTTGCACTCATTTCGAATGACTGTTTCAATTGCTTAAGCCATGGCAGATCTTCGAGCGGATTATCAGTACGGCAAAAATTATCCCCTGTGACGTTGCCTATTTCATTTTCTTCTTTACTGCATGTGTTTGCGGTGATCAGCACTATTGCTACGGCGAAAATAAGTATTTGCATAGTTACTGTTGTTTAATCAAATAAAGATACGTTAAGATAACTCGAAATGCTGCAAGGGTAGTATGAATTTTCAAACCCATAAAATCCGCTAAATCCGAGATTATATTTTCAGGCAATACGGATTGAAAAATCCAATGATAGATAGTTTTACTGATAACAGTTTCGGCTGGAAATAGCTTGCTTATCCCGATGAGGGCAAAATGTTCAGGTTACAAATTCCCAGAAATTGTTTTTTGTAATGCATTTAAAATGGCTGCCGTAGTTTTCGATCCAGGAAAGAGGGGCTTTTGAAATTTCTTTACCATATTTAATTTCATAAGCATACAATTCCCCCTGCCTCTCTTCCACATAGTCGATTTCTGCGCCTGTATAAGTTCGCCAGAAATAGGATGATCCATACTGTTGTTTGTAGGCGAGATATTTAATTCTTTCAGCAATTATAAAATTTTCCCATAAAATCCCGATGTCATTCCTTGAATTGAAAAGGGAGTGGTTATCGATCAGACTATTGCGAATGCCTAAATCCCAGAAATAGATTTTACTGCGCTTGCTGACTTCTTTCCTTAGATTGCGACTAAAACCGTTCAATCGAAACACAATGAATGATTGCTCAAGCAAATCAATATAGGAGCTCACAGTTTCATGGCTTAATCCAAGGTTTTTCCCTAATTCGAAAACCGATACTTCTGATCCGATCTGCAAGGCAATTAGTTTAAGCAGGTTTGAAATTTTTGATGAATTTTTAATATAGGAAAGCTCAAGCACATCTTTATACAAATAAGATGACGTCATTTCGCGAAGATATTTTTCTTTTTGACTATATGATTTCAAATTGAAAATTCCCGGGTACATTCCAAATACCATATACTCTTCAATCCTGCTTTGAAGTTCGATTGCGTTCATTTCTTTCCGGATTTCCGAAAGGGAAATAGGATAAAGCATATAGCTTGAAGTGCGTCCGGTTAACGGCTCTTTATCTTTGCCTGCCAGATTAGCGAAGATGAACCGGTAACAAACAATTTTATTCCCGGTATTTGATCATGTATAATTTTAAGGTTTATTCCAATATCAGGTATTCGCTGAGCTTCATCGATAAAAACGATATTGTACCCTTCAACAAGAAGGCTTAGTTTCCTCAAATCCCTTGACGAAAGAATGTCGTGATATTTCAATTCGTCAGCATTGATCATCAGGATTTTACCCGGCAGTTTTGATAGAATATCATTAGATAAAGTTGTTTTGCCGGTTTGGCGGGCGCCGTAAAGAAGTATAATTTTTTCAGCTTCCTTTATTTCCATTTTTATAACATCGAATAATTCACGGTCAATTTTCATATAATGAGATATTTTGAAACAAGAATAAAAAAAGCACCGTGAATTTTTAAGGTTTACCTGAAATATTCACGCTAATTTTTAAGATTAACCAGAAAAAATGTCGCTAAAATCCTTTGACAAAAGGATTATTCTTCTTTTCAAAACCAATTGTTGTGCTTTCACCGTGTCCGGCACAGACCGTGAAGTCATCGGGAAGGACATAGAGTTTGGTTTTGATGCTTTGCATGAGCAAATCGAAATCGCCGGTGAATTAAAATAATAATGTGACAATGGAATGGGGTAAACTTACAGTTTCAATTGCCTGGTTTCCCGCATACATTTTATATTCCACTTTGGTACTTCCCGGATTCATGATGATTACAGCTATTGTTCCGTCAGGATTAATAAATCCTGTTGTCAGGAGTTGTGCACGATTGGATGAACAGATAATTCGCTGAGCTCCCGGGCGGATAAATTTTGAAAAATGCCCGATATAATAATATGAATTCATGTAATGAAGGCTGCCATCACGTGTATCTGCGTGGACAGGAGCAAAGCAGTAATTACCGACGTGGTTAGGCCCTCCCTGTTCATCAAGGAGAATATTCCAGTCAGTCCATCCGGTAGCGCCATTATTGAAATCCAAAATCATGGCTTGTCCATAGTTTTCGCCCCAATGCCATTGGTCAAATGTTTCCCAGCTAAACGGATAATTACAAGCTTCTGTAAGTAAAAGTTGTTTTTCGGGAAATGCTTCATTTACCCTTTTCACATTTTCGGGGATGGGTGCGCCGGTCCAGCTTTCATACCAGTGAAATCCAATTCCCCAAACGTATTTGGCTGCAGCCGTATCACTTAAAATGCACGAGGCCCTCTGGTAGATCAGGTCGCGATTATGATCCCAGGCAATAAGCTTTTTATTTTGAAGGTGGTTTTTCCAGAGTGTAGGCCCAAGGAAATTCTTGATGAAATCCCTTTCCTCTTCGGCTGTGTACATGCACGACTCCCAGGTCTGCCTGGCCATAGGTTCGTTCTGAACCGTCAGTCCCCAAACCGGAACACCATGGTTTTCGCAGGCTTGTATATATTTCACAAAATAATCCGCCCAGCTTTGATAGTACTGCGGCAGCAGTTTACCACCATGCAGCATATTGTTGTTATCCTTCATCCATGCAGGGGGGCTCCAGGGACTGATAAAAAGCCGGAGGTCATTTCCGGCGACAACAAAGGCTTTTTTAATGAAAGGAATCCGATATTTTTCGTCATGGGCAATGCTGAATGACGTCAGGAACTTGTCATTTTCATCAACATAAGTGTAACTTCCGCTCGAAAAATCACAACTGTTCATGTTTGTCCTGATTAGAGAATACCCGATACCGCTGGTTTTATCGAAATATGCTCTGAGAAACTCCTCCTGTTTGTCAGCAGGCAGTTTGGCAAATGTTTCTGCAGCAGCATCGGTGAGTGCACCGCCAATTCCATTGATCCCCTGGAAGGTTTTAGTAACATCAACAAAGATGCAGGGCTCATTCTCGAATGGCTGACCATGGGCAGAAAAACTCACAAGCCCGGTTTCACTCAGCCGGAATTCGGTTTTTTCAGCTGTAGTGAAAACCTTCACGTTTTTACCAGCAAAATCAATATTGTTGATGTTTTGCGCCATTAACCCGCAAAACATTAATAAAAATGCAAGAATGAAAAGTGTTTTCTTCATTAGATTTAAGAATTATAGAGGAATTAGATATGCAAATATTCTTGAAAATTAAATCTTACCAAATAATAGAAACAACAGAACGGGCCGGCAGGGTATAACTGAAATATGCATTTCCTTGTTTTACACTGAATGATTTCAAATCCTGGGTTGAATTGCAGGCGACCACGACCTTGGTTCCATTCGGATTCTGAAAAGCAACTGCTGCAATTCCCGCCAGGCTTGCATCTAAGGTTGCAGCTATTCTGACAGCTCCAGTCCTTACAAATTTTGAAAAATGTCCAAGGGAGTAATATTCCTCATTAAGGTAAACGGCCCCGTTATAATAATTCAGCGTAATTACGCCTCTGCAATTGGAACAACCATTATTTTGCGGGCCTGAATACAAGTCCAGAACAAGGTTCCACAGCAATGCGTTTTTTGACCAGTTAAGAGCAGTACCGATAAAAATATTATTCAAGTTCCACAACAGGTTATCCCCAAAATCAGTAGCCCATGCCCCGCCTGAAATCTCAGTGAAATACAAATCCCTGTCGGGATGTGCATAATGCACGGTACTCATGGCAGAAACATTACCAGCATAGGCGTGAAAAGCGGTACCCGAAATATAATTTTTAGCCACAGGGTCATTCAGAATGGAGATGGCATAATTGGTATTGTCCCAATTATGATCATAAATAATTATTTTAGTATTAATCCCGGCAGCCTGAAATTTTGGGCCCAAGTTGTTTTTGATAAAACTGGCTTGTTCGCCCGGCTGCATTTCCATGCATGGATAGCTGGCCGTGAAATAAAGCGGTTCGTTTTGTGGAGTAATTGAAGAAATCGTGATCCCTTCATCATTCATCGCCTGGATATATTTCACAAAATAATCAGCATATACGTCATAGCATTCCTCCTTCAGTTTGCCGCCTTTCATACTTCCGTTTGTTTTCATCCAGGCAGGCGGGCTCCACGGAGAACCCATCAATCTGATATCGGGTGCAATCTGGATGATTTCTTTTAAAACCGGAATAACATCATCCAGATCCTGTGCCAGTGAAAACTGTTCGAGATTAAAGTCAGTCTGGCCTGCTGGCATGTCGTCGTAAGTAAAATCGGAAAGTGAAAAATCGGAAGCACCCATTGTAAGACGGAGATACGAAATGCCGATTCCGTATACAGAATCAAACAAATCCTGTAAGGTAGACAGACGTTCTTCCTCGTTCATTTTTTGATGAAGCAGATATGCAGAAGAACCTGTAAGTGCCGCACCATAACCTTCAATTTCCTGAAATCTTGCAGCAGTATCGACCGTTATAAACGGCCCGCCGGATGAAGTACTTCCCGTAACCGAAAGATCATCCTCCTTGCTAAGCAGTTTTGATTTATCGCCTTTGGTAAGCCAAACCTGTGCTTTGCCTGTTTCTGCCGGATTAGACGAATCCGGCTCCTCATCCTTATTGTTGCAATTTTGTAATCCGGTCAGGATTACTAAGGCTAAAGCACTTCGCAGGAAAAAAGACCTTTTCATTTTCTATGAAAATGGCATAAGATAATCGATGAATGATTAATAACCCGGATTCTGAACCAATTTGGAATTCTTGTCCAATTCTGCCTGTGGAATAGGCCAGATTAACCGGTTTTGTGTCAGGTTATACCCAAGCGGGGCACCCCCGGCACCGGTTGCGTTGTTGATTACTTCTATAGCTCTGCCTGTCCGCTTAAGGTCAAACCACCTGATTCCTTCGAAGGCCAGTTCAAGACGCCTTTCTTTTTCAATGGCCAGACGTATGGTTTCCAAAGTGTTGGCCGTGGTATTTGGCAGATCAACACGGTTTCGGATCTGATTGACCAAATCTGCCGCAGCCTGTATATCTCCCAGTTCATTATGAGCTTCTGCTTTTAATAACAGAATGTCTGCAAGACGAATGAAGATATAATTTTGAGGACTTGGCGAGGCATATATCCTGTATTTGTATACAAAAGGATAATATGTCTGAGTCCAATGAATGTCCGACCATTTCCCTGTAACATCAAGAAAAATAATGGATGATGCTTTTCTGATGACATCATTTTCAGCATCGAAAGCTGCCACCAGGTCATTGGATGGAATATTGAATTTTTTCCAGTCCATGCCCATAAACATACTGGCACCCCAGTTCCCGCTTGAACTCGTACCCTCGTAGTTTATTTCAAAAATCGATTCGGACGAATTCTCATGTGCGTTATCCCAAAGCTGGTCATATTCAGGAAGGAGGGCATAGGGTCCGGCAATCACATCATTGCAATATTGCAGCACTTTACTCCAATCGTGAGGGTCCATTGTGGCATACACTTTAGCAAGCATTGCATTCACAGCACCTTTTGTCACATAGTTTTTATTTATAGCCGTTGTGGGCACATTGGGTAAAGCAGTTTCAAGATCTTTGATGATCTGTGCATATACTTCCGAAGCTGGATTCCTGGGAGGGAATAGCAAGGGTAAGATATCAATATTGAAAGTTGTTACAGAGGTTAGCACCAGGGGAACATCACCCCAAAGCTGCACAAGTTGGAAATACATAAAAGCCCTGATGAATGAGGCTTCAGCAATGATTTCCAATTTCCGCTCGTCAGTTAATTCAGGATCAGTAACAGAGTTAACGTTGTCGATCACTGTATTTGCCTTACCAATCGTAGAATACAGGTAAGCCCAGTCACGACTTACATTAAGGTTGGTAGCATCGATCGCGTAATCATCAATTTGAAAATTTGCAGGATTATCAGCTCCAGCATACGCATCATCAGCTTGAGCATCGCCATTCACAAAATAATCAAGTTCATAATATTCATTTCTGAAGTCGCTATAAACGCCTGCAAGAGCAGCTTCAGCTTCACTTGCCGAATTATACAAACTTGAATCTGTATTTGAATTATCTACAGCAATACCTTGTGACACAGGTTCAAGATCAAGAAATTTTTCGCAGGACTGAAACACTACAGTTGCGAGTAATATGGCTGAGTAAATGAATGTCTTTTTCATAGGTCAAAAATTTAAAATTCTACATTTAGTCCAAGGATACACGATATAGCCTGAGGATATGTCCCGTAGTCAATTCCCAATTCGGTTGCACTGTTTCCATAGGCATTAACTTCCGGATCAAACCCGCTGTAACCGGTGAACGTTAGCAAATTTTGTCCTGTTATATAAACGGTTAATTTTTTAATTGCTTTTACATTCGGGTTGTTTTTTAAAACATCGTAAGAGAGTGTGATCGATTTTAACCTGATGAAGGAACCATCTTCAACGAAACGAGTCGAATTCCTGACATTGTCAACATTTCCTCCGCCGACAGCTTTGGGTATATCGGTATCGGTATTTGATGGCGTCCATCGATCCAAAACAACTGTCGACTGGTTTTTGCTGTCGAACATACCTTCAAGGTCAATGCGTGTTGCATTATAAATATCATTTCCGTAGCTACCCTGGAAAAAAAAGTTAAGGTTAAACCGCTGGTAAGTAAATGTGTTGGTAAACCCAAAGATGAAATTCGGCTGACCGTCTCCGATCACTGTACGGTCATTGGCATCCAGTATACCATTATTATTCAGGTCTTTATACATGATCATCCCGGTCTGGGGATTCACCCCCTCCGAAATGTAGCCATAATAAGCACCCAAAGGCAGTCCTTCTTTTACAATTGCTACATCCTGGTTATTGCTGTAAATTCGTCCAAAATAATAAACGGCTGTGTATTCAAGGCCGGTGACTTCATTTTTATTGAACGACATATTGAAGTCTGTATCCCACCGTAATTTCTTATCGATATTTACAGAGCTAATGTTAAATTCGATGCCCTTGTTTTCAATTTTTCCGGCATTGGTCTGAATTGTAGTTATCGGGAGGGTACTCGGCAATTGGATATTCAGCAATACATCATCTGTCTTTTTAATATACGCATCTACATTCAGTGTAAGCCGGGATTTAAGCACTGTAAGATCGATCCCAATATTTGTCTGGGCTGTTGTTTCCCACCTGAGATTAGGATTACCATAAGTTGTTTGCGTGGCCGATGGACCTGAAAGAGGATTTGTCGGCGTGCGCCGGGTGTAAGTAATCAAACCGTATTGCGCATAGTTGGAAATTCCTTCCTGGTTGCCATTTTTACCCCACCCCCCGCGAAGCTTCAGATCATTAATAAAATCGAGGTTTTTCATAAACGGCTCAGCGGAAATTCTCCAGCCTGCAGAAAATGCCGGCATGGTTCCCCAATGGTGTGCAAGCTTTGATGAACCGTCTTCCCGCAGGCTTACAGTGAGGTAGTATTTGCTATTGTAATCATACGTCGCTCTTCCGAAAAATGACGCGAGTGACCATTCTTCGATAGTTGACCAGGCATTGATAACATTGGCTGCATTCAACGTAGTGACTGAAACATCAGCCGGAAAATCTGAACCTTCAGCATACGTATCGTTGTACTTTGACTTTTGGATACTTGTACCAACAAGTGCTGTAACATTATGCTTGCTGAACGATTTCGCGTAATCCAAGGTGTTTTCCCAAAGCCATGTTGTGGTTGTGGATTTATCAGAACGACCAAGACCATTATTTACACGGCCATAATTGGTTCGAAAAGGATCCAGGTAATAATCCCATCGGTGATCCGTATAATCAATTCCAAGATTGGTTTTGAAAGACAGTTCTTTTAAAATATTCACAGTTGCATTTATATTTCCGAAAACACGGTCATCAATGGCCTCTTGCTGGGGTCCTTCCATATAAGCGACAGGGTTTTCCCAGGAAGGCTGAAAAGGATTGGGATCAAACTGGCCACTGCCGTCATTTTTATAAACATTCAGGAAAGGCGGTGTATTCAGCGCACTCATAATGACTCCGCCCCGGCCCGAACTTGCATTGTCAGGAGTATCTTTTATTTTGGTGTGTAACAAATTAATGTTGGTTCCCAGTTTCAGCCAGGATTTTAGGTCATTGTCGAGGTTGACCCTGACAGAATACAGGTCGAAACGCGCAGGATCCACGATACCTTCATCGCTTAAATAACCTGTTGATGCAAAATACCTGGATTTATCAGAACCACCTGAAGCAGACAATTGGTAGGATTGATTATGCCCTGTTCCAAATGTTTCGTCACTCCAGTTTGTATAATTGGTGGGTGGTGGATCAAGGCTTCCTGGCGCAATTTCATTTATTAGTTCAGTGTATTTTTTTGTACTCAGTGTTTCAATAGGTTTTCTGAGCCAGGATAATCCATAATAGGAATTGAATTGTATGACCGGAGCACTTTCACTTCCTCTTTTTGTGGTTATAACAACGACACCGTTAGCAGCTCTTGCACCATATATGGTAGCAGATGAGGCATCTTTTAACACGGTCATTGAAGCAACGTCTGTGGGATTCAAACCACTGATATCGGTTGTCGGTACCCCATCCACAACATAAAGGGGTTCGTTTCCGGCCAGTACTGAAGTCGAACCCCTAACGCGTACAGAAAGTCCAGAACCTGGCTTCCCGGAAGGCTGTACGACCTGCACGCCTGCAGCTTTTCCCTGCAAGGCCTGGACCGGACTTACAATAGGACTGTTTTCAATTGCTTTATCATCTACCGTAACCACAGCTGTGGTTAAATCTTTTTTCTTCTGTGTACCATATCCTATCACAACAATATCCCCCAGCGTAATAACGTCTTCAAGCAACACAACATTTAAATCTGTCTGATCAGTTATTAATATTTCCTGTGCAACATAACCGAAATAACTGAACTTCAGAACCCCTTTATCAAGAGTAATCTGGTAATTTCCATCAATATCCGTAACGGTTCCGGTCGTTGTTCCGA
>Ga0233425_10010523_pt1 | contig 11238 bp, 11 predicted proteins | sample Watercolumn_Towu_2_FD_181712 | JGI IMG/M metagenome (GOLD analysis project Ga0233425, IMG submission 181712) | Freshwater microbial communities from Lake Towuti, South Sulawesi, Indonesia - Watercolumn_Towuti2014_140_MG | ecosystem: Environmental > Aquatic > Freshwater > Lake | place...
CCTGAATTTAGCCTCTGTGATTTTAGAGCGACTGTAGTATCTATTTTTATTAACCATTTCAGGAAGTTATCACACTTTAACAAGTGCTTTGCTTCCTAAGACCCTATAATTATTAAGGCACGTCACCTTGAACATCCTATTCGTCACATCGGAGGCCTTTCCTTTAATCAAAACCGGCGGTTTGGCGGATGTCAGCGGCGCGCTGCCCAAAGCCATTCAAGCCAGCCCGCAATTCAATGGCTCCATTCGCGTCCTGATCCCAGGCTATAAAACCGTCATGTCAAAATTAAGGGATGCACAGGAGATTGCGCGTATCGTCGTCCTTGGCCAGCATTGTAACCTAGTCGCCGGCAGAATGCCTGACAGCGATTTGGAAGTCATTGCCATACAGAATGCCTTTTTATATGAAAGAAACGGTGGCCCTTATAATGACAGCCTCGGAAATGACTGGCTGGATAGCCCGCTAAGATTTGGCGTCTTGTCACGCATTGCCAGCCTCCTTGCCAGCGCACACAGTCCCTTACCAGACTGGGAGGTGGACTTGGTGCACTGCAACGATTGGCAAACCGGGCTTGCCCCCGCCTATATGAAGCTGGTCGATCACTCCCAGGCCAAATCTGTTTTGAGCATCCACAACCTTGCCTTTCAGGGCAACTGTCATCCAGGTTGGTTATCCACGCTGGACTTGCCCGAGAGCAGCCTTCAAATCGACGGGCTAGAGTACTATGGCCAGATTTCATTTTTGAAGGCCGGTGTGTTTTATGCGGACAAACTAAGCACCGTCAGCCCGACTTATGCCACCGAGATTCAGACCGAGGCTTACGGATTCGGCATGCAAGGCTTGCTAAAAGCCCGCGCAGATGACCTGGTCGGCATCCTGAATGGCATCGATACCAACGAGTGGAGCCCGGAAAAAGATGCACACCTGATCAAACATTACAGCCACAGTCGCCTGGCAAACAAAGCCTTGATCAAATCCAGTCTGCAGGAACAACTTGGTCTCCAAATTGATGCAAACGCACCAGTTTTGGGCGTCGTCAGTCGCCTGACCCACCAGAAAGGGCTGGATCTACTGCCATCCATCATGCCGGAACTGGTCGAGGCCGGTTGCCAGTTCGCCATCCTCGGAAGCGGCGAAAAAGGTTTGGAAGCAGCTTTCAACGACATGGCAGAACGCTATCCGTCACGCGTCAGCGTCACTAATGGCTACCACGAACACTTGTCGCACAACATCATGGCAGGGGCGGATATGTTCATCATGCCTTCGCGCTTCGAGCCATGTGGCCTGAACCAGCTTTATGGCCTGGCATACGGCACTCCGCCGCTGGTAACCCGTACAGGCGGGCTTGCCGACTCTGTTCATGACACAAACGAGCTCAGCCTGCAACACAACACTGCTACCGGATTTGTGCTGGAAAATGTCAGCAGCCTGTCACTCTTGGTCACCATTCGACGCGCATTGTCTGTCTGGCAGGACCAGAAAACCTGGAAAAACATCCAGAAAAACGGCATGAAACAGGATTTAAGCTGGGAATCCCGCGCAATTAGCTATTTGGCACTGTATAACAAGACACTGGAGTAAAGTTGGCACGGTTTATGCTAGTATAAAATCAGCTTCTCCAAAGCTAACTTCTCCTCCCTGAGGGCGTAACTGCGAAATGCGTTGCGCCCTTTTTTATTGCGCTCTATTGTTACTTGTCACGCGTACGCGTTCATTGCAAAAACAATAGCCCTGCAAGCCAATCTGGATGCGGCTTCCAGGGCAGCACCATCCCCCAATGAAACATTATTTGACGATGAAATGCTCGCGGTAGTATTTCAGTTCGTCGATAGATTCGTAAATATCGGCCAAAGCTTCATGTTTGCTGGCTTTCTTGAAGCCATTGTAAATCTCCGGCTTCCAACGACGTGCCAGTTCCTTGAACACGCTGACATCCAGGTTGCGGTAGTGGAAATAAGCTTCCAGCTCCGGCATGTAGCGCGCCATGAAGCGCCTGTCCTGGCAGATAGAATTGCCGCACATGGGCGATTTGTTAGCGGAAACATATTGCTTGAGAAAGTCCAGCATTTGCGCGCTCGCCGCCGCCTCGTCCAACGTGGATACTTTTACCTTGTCGATCAGGCCGCTTCTGCCGTGCGTGCCCTTGTTCCAGGCATCCATACCGTCCAGTACGGTATCGCTTTGATGCACTACCAGCACCGGCGATTCGGCCAGCACATTCAATTCCGCATCCGTCACCACGGCTGCAAGCTCCAGAATACGATCCGTATCCGGCAGCAGGCCGCTCATTTCCATGTCCAACCAAATCAAATTATTGTCGTTTTTGCTTTCTGCCATCATGATTTCCATTAAAATAACACTCCATGCTGCAAACATATGAACAAAAACCGCGCATATGCCTCAGAATAAAACAATAGTTTAACTTTTATATACGAGATGGCACACACTTTTACACTTATTTTCGTCACTCTTTTAATCGGTACCACCCTGATACGCCTGTGGCTGGGCAGCCGCCAGATTGCCCATGTGCAAGCCAAGCGCGGTCAGGTACCGGAGGCTTTTGCCGAAAAGATCAGCCTAGATGCCCACCAGAAAGCTGCGGATTATTCCACCGCAAAAACTAGCCTGGCACTTAAGGAGATCGGCGTAAATGCCCTGCTACTGCTGGCTTTCACCTTGGGCGGCGGTTTGCAATGGCTGGATACTGCCTGGGCGAATCTGTTGCCTGACCAGGAAATCCTGCGCGGTGCCTGCGTGATCGCCAGCGCCCTGCTCGTCAGCGCAATCGTGGACATCCCGTTCGAGTATTACCTCACGTTCAGGATAGACGAAAAATTCGGTTTCAATAAAATGACGCCCAACATGTTCTGGCAAGACTTGATCAAACACACCCTCGTGGCAATTGCCCTGGGCGCGCCCATCCTGTTTGCCGCCCTGTGGCTGATGCACACTGCCGGGCAATACTGGTGGCTCTACCTGTGGCTGGTCTGGAGTATCTTCAACCTGTTAGTGCTGGCGATTTATCCGACGTTTATCGCGCCGCTGTTTAACAAGTTCACCCCATTGACGGACAATGCCTTGAAAACACGCATCGAGGCACTGTTGCAGAAATGCGGCTTCAAATCGCAAGGCCTGTTCGTGATGGACGGATCAACCCGCTCCGGCCATGGCAACGCATATTTCACCGGCTTTGGCAAAAGCAAGCGTGTCGTGTTTTTCGACACCCTGCTGGAGCGCCTGGATACCGATGAAATCGAAGCTGTGCTGGCGCACGAGCTTGGGCATTTCAAGCACAACCATGTCATCAAGCGCATCGTCCTGATGTTCGTTATCAGCTTTCTCGGCCTGGCTTTACTCGGCTGGCTGGCAGAACAGCCCTGGTTCTATCAGGGTCTGGGCGTGGCCGAAAAGAGCAAGCATATGGCTTTGCTGCTGTTTATGCTGGTTTCGCCATTGTTCTTATTCATCCTGCGTCCGTTACTGGCAAGCTATTCGCGCAAGAATGAATTTGAAGCGGATGACTACGCAGCCCAACACGCCAACGCGCAACATCTGGTACATGCGTTGGTGAAACTATATCGCGACAATGCCTCCACGCTGACGCCGGATCCGATCCATTCACGGTTCTATGACTCGCACCCCCCGGCCAGCATTCGCATTGCCAAACTTGCGCCATACCTGGGCACATAAGGAGCAAACCATGAAAACATCACTATTGTTGCTGACCCTGTGCTGGAGCCTGACGGGCAATACGCAGGACTTGTTCGCTAATGCCGATATCAAAGCGGGAAAAGCCCTGTTGGAGAAGCATTGCATCAGCTGCCATGCCAGCAGCTTCGGCGGTGACGGCTCCGGCATCTATACCCGTGAAGACCGCAAGGTAAAAAGTGCCAAAGGACTGCTTGCACAAATCCGTAACTGCAATACCATGCTGGGGCTGAAATGGTTCGATGAAGACGAGCTGAATGTAGCCGCTTACCTGAACCAAACCTATTACAAACTCCAGTAAACATGGCCATACAAGGCTTGGTAGTGGCAGCTTATGGTAAACGCTACCTCGTCGAGCTGCCGGATTGCACGCGGCTGAGCTGCGTGACGCGCGGCAAAAGAACTGACCTAGCATGTGGCGACATCGTACAAGTCTCGCCCACCGCACCGGATGAAGGCGTGGTAGAAAAACACCTTCCACGCAAAAGTCTGTTGCACCGCAGTAGCGCTTTCAAAAGCAAGATGCTCGCCGCCAATGTCACACAAGCCATCATTGTATTGGCCACACAACCGAGCTTTTACGAAGCCTTGCTCAGCCGCTGCCTGGTCGCGGCAGAGGCGGCCGGCATCCGCCCAGTGATTGTCCTAAACAAGTGCGACCTGTCGGATGAGCAGGATGCCCAGAGCAAGCTGGAAACCTATCGGCAGCTGGGATATACGGTAGTAAAACTGGCCGCAACACAGGACATCAGCCCGCTTCTACCCTATCTGCACGGACAAAGTAGCGTACTGGTCGGACAATCCGGCATGGGCAAATCCACCATCATCAATGCGCTCGTGCCGCAGGCCGCTGCGCGGACACAAGCCATCAGCGATGTGCTGGACAGCGGCAAGCACACTACAACCGCCGCGCAGCTTTACCATTTGGATGCACACAGCACCTTGATTGATTCACCCGGCCTGCAGGAATTTGGCGTGCATCACCTGGACCAAACCGCGCTGGAACTGGCTTTCCCGGAGTTCAAGCCCTATTTGGGGCATTGCCGCTTCAACAACTGCCGCCATTTGCACGAGCCGGATTGCGCTATCCTGAGCGCTGTTGAAGCCAGTCAAATAAACGCGCATCGCCTGCAGGTTTATCAACAACTGACACAGGAGATCGGGGATTAGCATGGCACGCACCGCATTCATCACACACCCGGACACCTTGCTCCACGTGATGGATGGTCAGCATCCCGAATCCCCTGCCCGCATCACCGCCATCCGTAATGCCATCGCAAAATCGGACATCCGTGACAAGCTGGACTATTATGAAGCCCCCGCCGCCAGTCAGGAACAACTGAAGCGCGTACACAGCCCGGCTTATGTAGATTACATTTTCAAGGTCGCGCCAAAAGCAGGTATAGTGCGGCTGGATGGCGATACCGCGATGGGGCCGATGAGCCTGTCCGCCGCCCTGCATGCCAGCGGCGCGGCGGTGCTGGCCACCGATCTGGTGATGCAAGGCAAGATGCGCACCGTATTTAACTGCGTGCGCCCGCCCGGTCACCACGCCGGGCATGCCAATAGCGCGGGGTTTTGCATCTTCAACAATGTCGCCGTAGGCGTAGCGCATGCGATAGCCCAATACGGCCTGAAACGTATCGCCATCATTGATTTCGATGTGCATCACGGTGATGGCACCGAGGATATTTTCAAGGCTAATCCACAGGTAATGCTGTGTTCCACCTTCCAACACCCGTTCTACCCTTATCGCGGCGCAGACACCCGCAGTGACCGCATGATTAACGTACCTTTAGCTGCCAGGAGTAGTGGCAAAGCCATGCGCAAAGCCTTTATAGAGGACTTCGAGACAGCGATTGACAGCTTTAAACCAGAGTTGTTTTTTATCTCGGCCGGGTTCGATGCACATGCACAAGATCCGTTGGCCGATCTGGCGTTGGAATCGGATGATTATCGCTGGATGACCGAAATGATTTGCGCCTGGTCAACAAAGTATCAATCTCATGGTGTTATCTCTTCACTTGAAGGTGGTTATCATCTATCATCGCTAGCGGAAAGTGCATTAATACACATGACAACACTAACAAGATTTAATGCTTAATGGACATCAAGCACGAAAAACTAGGAGTAAACCAGCTGGCGCCTGGCATGTATGTGGCTGAACTTGACAGGCCATGGGAAGGCACGCCATTCATGCTGCAGGGATTTGTGCTGGAAGATGAAGCGGATATTGAAGCCCTGAAGTCTCTTTGCCAGTTTGTCTACATCGACAGGACAAAATCCATCGGCACCCATTTTGCTACTGGCCCAAGAATCGATGTCGCTATCAAACGCGAAGGCGCGATTATTCACGCAAAAGCCCCTGCCAGCGTTTCACAAGCCAGATCTGGCAGCAATCCCGAGAAACCACTTGGTAGCAGCAAACAGAAAGTGTCTTTCATGGATATTCTGAAGGACCTCAAAGGACAGGCCACACCAGATGGCGCAAAGGCCCACCCCTCGCAGGAAGGCGTCACGTACAACGTCCGCCACGCGGCGACAGGCGCCCCTCCCGCCCCTGCTCCGCAAAGCGCAGCCCAGTCGGCCGAGTCTGGCTCTGCAGCCAAACAGTTGATGGAAAACGTGGGTGGATTTCTTGGCGGCCTTTTCCGCCGCAACAAAATAAAAAGCAAGGTGGGCAATGCGCCTAAGACCGAGAACACCAAGTCGTCAACGGGCAACGATGCCGCTTACAAACTGACCATATTTGAGGAAGAGTTCCCGGTGGAGCAAGAGATTGCCCAGATTTACCCGGTCTATGAACAATCACAGATTGCTACCCGCAATATTTTTGACGCGGTAGCCCATGAGCGGGAACTGGATTTAAGTGCGGTCAGCGATATTCTGGACAATATGGTCGAAAGCATCGGACGCTCTCCGGACGCGCTACTATGGCTGGCAAAACTCAAACAAACCGACAATCACGCCTATAACCATGCCTTGAATGTCTCGATTACCATGATGGCTTTTGGCAACTTCCTTGCACTCTCTAAAGCGCAAGTTAAAGAGCTAGGGCTGGCCGGATTGTTGCAGGACGTGGGAAAAGCCAAATTATCTCCGGACATTTTGCTTAAAACTGGCAAACTTACTCGCGAAGAATATGAATATGCCAAAAAGCATGTGGACGAAGGTCTGAAGATTCTCGAGAAAACGCCGGACATTCCCATGACCACGATGCTGATTGTTGCACAGCATCATGAACGGGCTGACGGTAGTGGCTACCCTAGAGGCTTAAGTGAAAACGAGATATCTTTGTCTGCACAAATAGCCGGATTGATAGATGCATATTGCGCTATCACCACCAATAAAAGCTACGCCAAAGCGACATATCACCAAAAAGCACTTGATGAAATCCACAAACTGGGCGGCAGCCAGTTTCGCAAAGAGCTGATCGACCAGCTAGTGCAATTTATGGGCATATATCCGGTTAGCTCACTGGTGGAACTGAATACCGGCGAAGTTGCGCTGGTAGTGCAGCAAAATCAGGTGCGACGCTTGTTACCCAGGCTGATGATACTGCTGGCGCCTGACAAGACCCGTTATCAGGCGCCCACCATGCTCAACCTGCTGCTACAACCGAGCACGCCTTCGGGCGAACCATATAAAATTCTCAAAGGCATCCCTCCTGACAGCTATGGCCTGAATCCTGAAGATTTCTACATTTAACTGTGGCGGCTATCTGAATGCAACATGAAGCAGCAACAAGCATAGAAGCACAAGAAATTGACTTCAGCTACCTACCGGATAAGCTTGCAGAAAGAATACTGCAACACGGACTCACCCCCGAGGCGCTTTGCAGAAAAGTAAAAATAGACCAGCCACAACTGCAAAAGGTATACGAACAACTACCCCAAGCGCAAAAGACGGCGTCGAACGCACTGTTCCAAGAACTGTACAACTGGCATCATAGCCTCACGCTGGAAGAGCTTACGGACAACATCAACCGCCTGATCTATCACTGGCTGAATGCTATTCAGCACGATGTGCCGCTACTGACCATTGAAAAATTACTAAGCGCACTCCGCCTGAGCGGATGGTTTAATGCCAACATCATACAGCTGCGTCTTTTCCTGTTTAGCCTTCTTTACGAGACAAGCCTTACCCAACAACGCAGCCAACTGGATTGGGTAACCAACTTTGACACAAACACGCAACTGCCCCGCTCCGCTCAACTTTCTACCATCCTGGCCGCTAAGGCTGCCGACCTTGCACCAACAGGTCAACTGGCAGTTTTGTCAGTTCAATTCCATCCGTTCAAGCACAACCTGATATTCTCCAACCAGGAGCATGTTAGGCTTAACCAAAGCATCAAGGAAACTTTGGTAAAGCACTTGCCTGACAATTCGCAACTCTTCTATGCTGCAAATCTGCAATTCGAAATTCTACTGACAGGCGTAGAAAGCACATTAAAAATCAACTTATTAGCTGCAAAACTCTTTCGTGCATTCGAAGAGATGATGCAAGGCGAACACGAGTCCGTACTCGTGGTGCCATTTATCGGCGCCGCGCAAAGCGATCATCAGGCAGAAATTGCAACACTGTTGGAAAATGCCAAGCTGGCTTTGGAAAGCGCTATCCAAACCACGCAATATCTGGTCATCTACACAGAAAATCTACGCCAGCAGATTTCAGAAAAAATCCACTTGGAAAACGAGGTGCTGAATGCATTCTCATCCGACTCACTCGAGCTGTACTTACAACCGATTGTAGATAGCAAAACCCGCAAATGCAAAGGTGCTGAACTACTTCTGCGCTGCCCGAAACTGGCGCAATACCATATCTACCCAAGTCACACAATTGATATCCTTAACAAAGTTGGCAAGGGTAAACTGTTCACACGCTGGCTGGTTAACTCCGCATGCAGAATGGCCAGCGAACTGACAATAGCTCATGCATATGATGATATCTACCTGACATTTAACCTGCGCGCCGAGGATTTGTATGACGCCGAATTGCCGCACTTACTCAGCCAGGCACTAAGCCTGTGGAAACTCGACAGCCAAAACATCGTACTGGAGATTACCGAAGAAGGCATTCTGGAGTTAAATGAAACATCCAGCGCCGTCATTAACAACCTTAGTCTGCTGGGCTTTAAGCTGGCACTGGATGACTTTGGTACTGGGTTTTCTTCTTTATCCAGGCTAAGAACCATGCCGATAGATCTTATTAAAATTGACCAGTCATTTATCAGAAACATCGCGCACTCCAAGGATGACCTTAAAATCGTCGAATCCATCGCATCGCTCGCCCATAGCTTGGGGAAAGAAGTATTGGCTGAAGGCATCGAAGATGAAGAAAGCTTTGCGTTGATCCAAAAAATCAGTGTCCAAAAATGCCAAGGCTATCTGTTTGCCAAACCCATGGCATACGATGACTTCATCAGCTGGCTGCAATCACAAGCATAAGCCTGCTGTTATAATAACGTTATGCAAATCACGACCCGACTAGAATTCGATGCCGGTCATCGCATTCCGCACCATAAAAGCCAATGCCGCAACCTGCACGGGCACCGCTATGCGATGGAGATTACGCTCAGTGGCGACATCATCGCGCTGGAATCCGCCTCGGAGAACGGTATGGTGATGGATTTTGCCGATGTGAAGCGCATTGCCCGTGAAAGCGTGGTGAATGTTTGGGATCATGCGTTTTTGGTCTATGAAAAAGACACGGAAGTCCTTAACTTCCTGAACAGCCTGCCCAACCATAAAACAGTGATTTTCCCCACCGTGCCGACCGCCGAGAATATGGCGGCGGAAGCTTTCCGAATATTGAAAAACGAATATCACGACACGTTTGGCAATCACCTTAAACTAGAACGCGTGCGGCTTTACGAAACGCCCAACAGCTGGGCGGACGCAATCGGTTAAGGCCCTGTTCTAAGGCAATTGACGCATCACCTGCCGTAGCGCGTCGCGCCAATCCGACAAGGCAATATCGAAAGTATTGTTGAGCTTACTGTTATCCAGCCTGGAGTTTGCCGGACGGACGGCAGGCGTCGGGTAATCTGCCGTGCCAATTGGCTGAATATCCATTTGTTTGGCCTTTAATGCAGGCCAGTTTCTCTCGGCCTGCAGCGCCTCGTATTCCGCCACGATGGCCGTTGCAAAGCCATGCCAGTTAGTCTCGCCCGCGTTGGTAAAATGATAAACACCGGTTTGCGCCGCATTTTCAGTATTCCACGCCCCTATTAGTCTGGTCACCGCATCGGCAATGCTTTCGCTGCTGGTAGGCGCACCCCACTGGTCTGCCACGACACGCAAACTATCGCGCTCCGCAGCCAGCCGCAAGATGGTTTTCAGAAAATTCTTGCCATACGCGCCATACACCCAGCTGGTGCGCAAAATCAAATGCGGCAGCCCGACTTGGCGTATCGCGGTCTCGCCTGCCAACTTGCTTTTGCCATATACGCTGATGGGGTTAACGGCATCGCTTTCCACATATTTGCCCTGCTTGCTGCCATCGTAGACATAATCGGTCGAAAAATGGATCAGCGCCGCACCAATGCGCGCCGCCTCTTCTGCCAACACCTGCGGCGCAGTGGCGTTGATAGCATAAGCCAGCTCCGGCTCGCTTTCGGCTTTATCCACCGCGGTATAAGCGGCCGGGTTGATGATTAACTCTGGCTGGGTTTCGCGCACCGCGCGACGAATCGCATCCACATCGCTCAAGTCCAGCCCTGCACGCGACAAGGCAATCACTTCATGCAAAACAACCGGCCTGGAAGCCGCATCCAGCTTAGCTTCCAAGGCATGTCCTACTTGACCGTTCACGCCAGTGAGTAAAATTTTCATTGGTATTTTTTCTAAAACTTTAAGCAAATTTCTTGGCGTCTGCAAAACTCAAGCCTGCCTGATCCTTGGCGGACAGCAGCGGCGCCCGCTGCAGCGGCCATTCGATGCCGATGGTCGCATCATCCCAACGCAGACAGCACTCATGTTGTGGTGCATAAAAGTCTGTCGTCTTGTATAAAAATTCCGCAGATTCGCTCAGCACTAAAAACCCGTGTGCAAAGCCGGGCGGTATCCATAATTGACGCTTGTTTTCCGCTGACAGATGCACACCGACCCATTGTCCAAAAGTGGACGAACTTTGCCGCATATCCACCGCCACATCAAACACTTCCCCGGCAGTTACGCGCACCAATTTGCCTTGCGTCTGCTCGATCTGGTAATGCAAGCCGCGCAGTACGCCCTGTGCGGATTTGGAGTGATTATCCTGTACAAACTGCACAGCCAGCCCGGTGGCTTCCTGAAACACCTTGGCGTTGAAACTCTCGAAGAAAAACCCGCGCGCATCACCGAACACTTTGGGTTCGAAGATCAGCACTTCGGGAATCTTTGTTTTGATGGCGTTCATTTAAAAAAAGGGTCTTAGGAAGCTAAAGCGGATTTTTTCTTAATAATTTGAGTATTTCAAGGTACATATTAACAGCCCTATGATTAAAGCGAAACTCAGTCTCTTTCAGGTGCAAATAGAACGTATGCTTA
>Ga0233425_10010524_pt1 | contig 11237 bp, 4 predicted proteins | sample Watercolumn_Towu_2_FD_181712 | JGI IMG/M metagenome (GOLD analysis project Ga0233425, IMG submission 181712) | Freshwater microbial communities from Lake Towuti, South Sulawesi, Indonesia - Watercolumn_Towuti2014_140_MG | ecosystem: Environmental > Aquatic > Freshwater > Lake | place: Indonesia...
CGTCGCGATGACGGGTTATGGCTGATTGGGTGAGGCCGTCAGTGACCGCTTTGTAGATCTCTAGTTCGCAGAATCTGGATTGGCTGACTGGCCGGTTTGGAGAAACATGACTGACCGCAAGGGGTCGGATGCAGCCAATTTCGACTCGGGCCGACTGACCGAGAGAAATGGGTCGGGGGCTGAGTGTCTTGCTTGGTCCTGAGATCCGTTCGAGTGGATTCGGGGGATAGTCACGCTCGACCGCTCTGGCCGATCCTACATCAACGGCGGTACAACTGCCGGTTTGTTATCCGGAATTCCTTCTTTCAGCGAAAGACTGCCATGAATGAAAAACGGCGAGCCACCGGTATCTCACACGAAAACATCAAGGCCTTTTTGGCGAATTACCAAGAGCACTTTTCCCGGATGGATGGGTTTCGCGGCCGCTATCCCACGGATGAAGAGAAATTTCCTTGGTTGACGGACCCTTTTTGGGGGGCCTTGCATACAAATCGCCATTTCCGGAAATTCGTGGAGTGGGCCGATGGTACCAAGGACGCACCACATCGTAGCGAACCGGGCCGCTGGTTTTTTACGGTTTACTCTATTGCCGCGATCTATCATGGCTACTTTGAAACGGAGGCGGTAGCTGCACAACTAAGTAACCCACAGAGCGCTTATGCGGCCAGCCCATCGGACCTAAAGCAAATTGCAACGCTAACGCAGCAGCTACTCAATGCATTGCGGTCGATTCCTGGATTGATCGCCCCTCCCTGGATTCAGTTTTCCTTGGAAGCCGATCTGGTCGCGCTGGTGGATTTTCTCGAGAACGGAAAACCGTCCGCACTCACCGTCAGGGGTGCACAAAGGCCGGCTCGCGAGCTTCTCATCAAGCGATTGATCGTCACCGCGCATCACTTCCAGATAGCCTTTGAGGCTTACGGTTATCGTTTAGCCATCACCGCACAATCGATCGGGCATCTGGTTCGAGTGGTGACTCCCGTCGATATCAAAGTCATTCAACGTTTTCTCAGGCAAATGGAACCGGAACTTCAACACAATCGACGACACACAGATGCCCTTGCCCATTATGTGCTAGCCCTCTCACGGTCGCAGCCAACAAACGGTTGCGTCGACGCCGCCCAGTCGTAACTCACAACCAGCCCTGTATGTTTTTGATCTTATTAAAGTTATCTGGAGCGAACGGCAAATCATAACCCATTGATTTTGGGGAATCTGGGAGTTGACGGTTCGCCCCGGAGATTGGTGTAGCGTCTTACGTCAATGACGAACTACCCAAGCTAACGCCGTGAAATCCCCAACCAAATCTATAAAGTCACCCGATCCATCGATCTCTGAGGAACTCTGGGAGGTCGTAATCGCCATTTGCCTGATGCTGGGCTACGACCCTGACCATCCGCCAGTGAGCGTTTCCCCCAACGAGGCTAGCAAGGTCGTCGGAACTGAGGAAAGTACGCTGGCTGTTTGGCGCTGCACGAAGCGCTATCCGTTGATTTATTCAAAGGTTGGCAATCGTATCCGTTACCCCCTGTTCCCCCTCGCTCGCTTTGTCCTGTCGCGGACGATTGGTCAAGAGTAGGGAGTTCGTGTGATGACCGTCGATTTGAGGCCGGAGGAGGCTTTTCGCCGATCGATGATCGATCGGAACTTGGGTCCGGCCGGGATGATCGCCATCGTCAGTGACGGCCAGATCCATCGCTACCGGGTGGAGGGCGATAAAGCTGGCTCACGCAACGGTTGGTATGTTTTATTTGCCGATGGGGTGCCGGCGGGAAAATTCGGAAGCTGGAAGACCGGCGAAACCCATACTTGGTGCTTGAAAGCCCATGAGGAACTGACTGAGGCAGAAAAGCTGGCCCGGGCGGAACAGCAGAAAGCGGCACAGCAGGCGCGAGAAGCCGAGCAGCATGTGTGGGAAGAAACCGCCGCCAAAGTTGCGGCGCACTGGCAAAATGGACGCGAGGTAAGTTCCGACCACAGCTACGTCGTAGCGAAAGGCGTCACTCCCAAAGGCGCCCGACAACTGGGCGAGCAGTTGATGATCCCCTTCTACGATGCCGATGGGCGGCTGCGGACGCTGCAGTGGATCCAGCCCGATGGGAGCAAACGCTATGCGGGCGGCGGCCAGAAGCTGGGAACCTACTGCGCCATTGGCCACGTGGTGGATATGGTATGTGTGGTGGAGGGCTGGGCCACCGGCTGCAGTGTCGAGCAGGCCACCGGGTTCGGCGTGGCGATCGCCGGCGACACCGGCAACCTCTTGCCCGCAGCACGGGCCCTGCGCGAGAAATTCCCCCAAGCACGCATCGTCTTTTGCGCCGACAACGACCGCTGGACCAAGACGCCCATCGACAACCCCGGCGTCACCAAAGCTAGGGAGGCCGCCGCAGCCGTCGACGGCTTCGTGGCAGTCCCCGAGTTTGACGACCTCGAGGGTTATCCCACCGATTTCAACGACCTGTTCAGGCGCGAAGGGCCGGAGCGGGTGCAGGCGTGCATTCTCGCCGCGCTGGAAACGGAGACTAAATCCGACACTAAGCTCACACGTGAAGAGTTCGCGGCCCGCATCGACCTCGCCGATCTCAACGAACTCTTGGGCACCATTCCCATGGAGCTCATCCAGTCCGGTTTGCCACGAGCTGTGCAGGAACTCCTCTTCAAGCGCATCAAGAAGGCAACCGGGGTTAGCGTGACCGCGTTGCGCGCCGATGCAGAAGCGGCCCGGGGACAGGAGCATCCCATCTTCGAGGATGACGATTTCGTGGAGGAGTTGAACCGTTCCCATGCGGTGGTGAGCTTCCAGGGCATGACCCGTATCCTCTGCCAAAGTAACGACCTCGAGTTCCATCGCCCCAAGCTGACCTTTTCGAACCGCAACGATTTCATTATGCGGTATGAGAACCGCCAGGTTTTCCGCAATGGCGATTCGCTGACCTGGGGCGAGGCGTGGCTACGCCATCCCGACCGGCGGGAATATCGCGACATCGTATTTTCGCCGGGACTGGACCCGGACCCCGGGGTGTTCAACCTGTGGCTGGGCTGGGGAATCGAACCCAAGAGTGGGGGCAGTTGCGGCCTGTACCTTGAGTTCGTGCGCGAAGTGATCTGTGGCGACGACGAAGAGGCCTACGGTTATGTCGTCGGCTGGATGGCGCACTTGCTGCAGTGTCCGCGAGATTTGCCGGGCGCAGCCCTGGTACTACGGTCGGGCCAGCGCACCGGCAAGGGCACGTTCGTCGAGGCCCTGGCGGCGGTGGTGGGTTTCGCCCACTACGTCGAATTAACCAACACGAAGCACCTGACGGGGCAATTTTCCGGCCACCTGGCCCAGGCCCTGCTGGTTTTCGCGAACGAAGCCACCTGGGGTGGCAACAAGCAGGACGAAGGCAGTTTGAAGGCCATGGTCACCGACCCCTTCAGCCTGATGGAGAAGAAGCGGCAGGATGCCGTGATGGTGCGCAATTACAAGCGGCTGATCATCGCGACCAACGGCGACTTTCCCATCCCGCGGGATGCCGACGACGCACGTTTCGTGGTGCTGGACGTGAGCGAGGCCCACAAGGAGGACTGGCCTTATTTCAAGGCCATCCGCGAGCAACTCGCAGCTGGCGGCCTGGAAGAGTTGGCGTGGTATCTGCGCGAGGCGGTGGATATTTCCGACTGGCATCCGCGGCAAATTCCCCTGCGGCTGCGCCTCACCGGGTGGGACATCAAATTGCGCACCATGGGATCAATGGCGCAGTGGTTTTACGAATGTCTTTACTATGGCAGGATTCACAAAAATGAGGCCCTCAACGGTGAAAAGCGGGATCCGTGGCCCCAAACGGAGGATTCCGAGCTAACCCAAGAGGCCTACAAGACGTGGTGCATCCAGCGGCGGATCCAGCACATTGCGACGATCGAGCAGCTCGGTAAGGAGTTGAAGAAATGGGGGTTCAAGCATCGTCGTTCGACCGCTATCCCCGGAACGAGCGAGCGACCCTGGGTGTACGACTTACCACCGCTGGATGAAGCCCGACGAATTTTCGGCCAGCATATCGGCATCCCCGACAGCTGGTGGGACGACGAAGATCAAAGCAACTCCATAACTTCTGAGCGTCCCGGTTCGTCCAGCTAGAATGACTGAAGCTGCGTTGTATCTGATTGAATGTCCACGATTCCAAGGCGTCCAGTCATTCTACTCACCCGTACGCAGAAGAATTTTCAAGGCGTGGGTATTGGGTACCCAAATATAACCCCAACCTGTTTCAACCGAAATACCTTGGACAACCTGGAGTCGTGGACATTCAATACGTTATAACTGATCCATTACGTTTACCCTGGAGCAAAGCAACTACTCGTTGAAAATCGATACATTACAACCACACTTAATAAGATATGCAGGTCTTGCCGACACCGACCGATTTAGCAGGCTGTTGAATTTCTCAATTGAGTGGTTTGAAAACCCTAAAACCGACGATTTTTAGCCTTCATTCGGCCAAAAAGCGCCGAACATTGACCAACGTTTATACAATTTACCGCCCTTGAGCCGAATTTTATCCGTCAAAGTGGGGATGGAAATCGAAAATCAACAGCCTGTTAGAGTCTGCTCACTGTACTACTGTCATGGCGCCAACTGGAACCATGCGCTCCGGCTTTGATCTTCCATATCGTTTACGGATGGTGGCGTTGGATCCGTCTTGAAACCGAGCCGACTATGGCTGCTGGAGGCGAGAAATCTCACGCTGAATGCGTTTTCTAAAGTATTGAATTACAAAATTATCGGTTTAGAATTCGGGTAACGTGCCGGTAGACTGACCGGATGAATTCTTAGCCTCAGGCAGGGTTCCAACGCGAACGGGCCGGACCCCGCCGATAGCTGACCGTCATGGCAACAGCCGGAGGGGGCGACCATGTTTGACGACCAATACAGCATTCCCCCGAACCAGACGGCACCCGATGATGCAGACCCCGTTGAGTCGGTGATCACCGGCATTCCGCGAGATCCCTGCGAGGGCTGTCGCTGGCACCAGGCCTGCGCAGAACAATACCTGGCCTGCCGTGTCTTCCTACACTTCGCCCACAAGGGCATCGTCGTAGGCGGCCCGCGCCGCCCGAACCGAAACACCTACCGACGGCTATTCGGCCTACCACCGGAATTTGGAAATCCCCCCGAACATTCCGGCGACAGCCTGGATTGGATCGACGACCTGCTGCCCCCGTAAAGGCCTTAATTCGACCGTGCCTCACGCCGGCAAGGGTCGTTGGTAATTTGCAGCATCCCGTGTAAGCCGCGTGGGTCTCCCTCGAACCACTCCGCCGCAGGAAGAAGGTCAACCCTGATAAAATCCAGGGAGCCGAAACGGGCTTGACCTGCCATTCTCATGAAATCACCGCGCTGGACTGCGATCTCGGAATCCAACTTCGCTTGGGAGAAAGATGCGCTCGATTGGTTGAGGGAGCACCTCCCCGACCGCGATCCGTGGCATGCCTGGTCCAACTTCGAGTTCATCGATGACGAAGGCAAGGTGAACGAGGTCGACGCCCTGGTGATCAGTCCTGCTGGGGCCTTCCTGATCGAGATCAAAAGCCGGCCTGGCACCGTTGCCGGGGACGCCCACACCTGGGCGTGGGAGACGGACGGCCGACACTACTTTTACGACAACCCCCTGATTCTCGCCAACCGCAAGGCGAAGCGATTGGCCAGCCTGCTGCGCCGGCAGAACTCCGCGATCAAGGCCAAGTCCCGGATCCCCTTCATCGAGCCGTTGATTTTTCTCTCGGCCATCGGTCCCGGCGCCTGCAAACTCTCCGGACCGAGCCGTGCCGGCGTATTCCTGCGCGGCAATCCGGATTCCCCCAAGGATGACGGCATCGTTGCTCGGCTGGCCGGTACCTTTGCGGCGGGTAGTGGGCCGCTACTGGGCGGCGAAATCTCTCGGGTCTTCTGCCGCGCGGTGATCGACGCGGGCATCCGGCCCTCCCACAAGCATCGCAACGTGGGGGATTACCAGCTTTTGAAGTTGATCGCGGAAGGTGAAAACTATCAGGACTGGGAAGGAAAGCATGTTTCCGTTGGCGTGCTGCGGCGGGTGCGAGTCTACGGCTACGCCCTGGCGGCGACCAGCGAGGCCCGAAAGTCGCTGGTGCGACAGGCGACCCGGGAATTCCAAATTCTGGAAGGCATCAATCATCCCGGCATCCTGAGCGTCAAGGATTTCAAGGAAAGCGAGCTGGGTCCCGCGCTGCTGTTCGACTACGAGTCGGAGTCGCGTCGGCTGGACTTCGTGCTCAAGGAACAGGGCGATCGTCTGAATGTGGATCAACGCCTTGTCATCCTGAGGCAGCTGGCGGAGACGCTGAAATACGCCCACGAGAAAAAGCTCTACCATCGGGCCTTGTCGCCGCAGTCGATCCTGGTCCGCAACCCTGCCGACGCGCAACTGCGGCTCCAGATCGTCAACTGGCAGTTGGCCGCACGGGATGGCAGCACCCTGGGCACCCACTTGCGTACCGTAGGCACCCAGCATCTCGAGGCCCACGTGGAAGACCCGGCGAGCGTGTTTCTCGCACCGGAGTCGCTATGGGATTCGGTCGATCCCGGGCCACATCTGGATGTCTTCTCTCTCGGCGCCATTGCCTGGCAGGTGTTTACCGGCAAGCCGCCGGCAGCCGGCCGGGTCGAGCTGAATGACATGCTACGCAGCGGGAACGGACTGCGCATTTCCGATTGCCTGGATGGCGCGGGTTCGGCTTTGCAGGATCTGATTCAATACAGCACCTGCCCCGATGTCATGGGCCGCATCCGATCCATGACGGAATTCCTCGAGTATCTGGAGTGGGTTGAAGACGAGCTGACGGCGCCTTCCGAACAGGCCTCCGTGGACCCCAGCGTCGCCAAGACCGACGACCGACTGGAGGGCGGATTCATCGTCGTGCGGCGCATCGGCAAGGGTTCATCGGCCGACGTCCTGCTGGTCAAGCGGGACGGTTCGGATGAAGAAATCGTCCTGAAGGTGGCCATAGACGCCACCCACAACGACCGTCTCGTTGCGGAAGGCGAGACCTTGGGCAAGCTGCGGCATTCCCATATCGTCGAGTGGATAGGCACGGTCAAGATTGCCGGCAGGGTTGGCCTGCTGATGAAAAGTGCCGGCAAGCATACCCTGGCTCACCACTTGAGGCAGGAGGCGCGGCCTTCCCTGGACCTGATCCGCCGCTATGGCGAGGAATTGCTGCAGATCGCCGCTTTCCTCGAAGACCAGGGCGTATACCACCGCGACATCAAACCCGACAACATCGGCCTGATACAGTCCCACAGCGGCAAACTGCAGCTGGTGCTCTTCGACTTTTCTCTGTCGAGGGTGTCTGTCGATAACATCCAGGCGGGCACCCGGCCTTATCTCGATCCGTTTCTGCCACTGCGTAAACCGCCGCGCTGGGATCTGTACGCCGAGCGATTTGCGGTGGCGATGACCTTGCACGAGATGGTCACCGGAATCCTCCCCACCTGGGGCGACGGGGTCAGCGATCCGTCCATGATTGACGATGAAGCGTCACTGGACGTGAGCCTCTTTGACCCCAATCTCCGCGAGGGCCTCACGAGCTTCTTCGCGAAGGCGTTGCGGCGCGACTGCCGCGAGCGATATGACAACGCGGAAGACATGTTGCGCGCATGGCGGGCCGTTTTCGACCAGGCGGAAACCGTACACCTATCGGCCGATTCCTTCGCACTGGTCGCCCAGCAGGCCACCCGCGAAACCTCCATCAGCGAGCTGGGCTACAGCGTGGAAGCCCAGAATGTTCTGGACCGCATGGGCATACACAATGTCCGCGAGCTGCTGGGGGTGGATCGGATTCGGTTCCGCTATCTCAAGAACGTCGGCGACAAGGTCCGCAAGGAAATCCGCCTCAAGGCGAAGCGGCTGGCGCAGCTCCGTCCGGACCTGATCACCGCCAAGCCCAGCGTTCTCGACCCCGAAGCCGGCGCATCCAGCCGCAGCGTGGACGAGTTGGTGGCGCAGCTCCTGCCGCGCCGCCCTGCGGATGAAGAAAGGCCCGAGGAAACCGCGCTGGCGGTCTACCTGGGCATCGAGGTGGTGGACGGCGGGGAAACCAACAGCCTGTGGCCCAGCATCGGTGTGGCGGCGCAAAGCGCCGGTATCGGGCGTCCAGCACTCACCAATGCGCTGATGGCGGCCCGGGCGCGCTGGCTGAAATTGCCGAGCATGACCGAGGTGCGGGAAGAGTTGGCGACGGCGCTCGGTTTGGGCGGTGGCGTGCTGACCGTGGCCGAGGCCGCGGCGGCCCTGCTGGCCAGCCGGGGCAGCACCGAGCAGGACGACGATCTGCGGGTGCGCCTGGCCGCCGCGGTGATCCGCGCCGTGGTGGAGGCGGAAGCCGACCTGGCCAACCCCCGCTATCAGTTCTTCCCCGGCCAGGACGCCTTGCTGATCGCGGAAACGGTCGACCATGCCGACTACGCCATCCGCCTCGGCCAGGCCGCGGATCGATTGCTGGAGGCGGACGATGCGACCGGGCCACTGCAGCCCCCCCAACAGGTATTGGAACGTCTGGAGGCCGTCGACCGGCCGGCGTGCGTTGCGCCGCTCTCCTCCCAACGCCTGGTGAAGCTGGCCTCCGTCTGCTCGGTCGGCGCCGCCCTATCCAGCCGCATGGAGATTTACCCCAAGTGCATGGCGGCTCAACGGGCCTTGCGCCTGGCCATGGGATCTCTGACCGGCCCGCGCATGCTGAAGGAGGAGCAGGTCAGGGAGCGCGTGGCGGGCCGCTTTCCGGAAGCCGAGGCTTTGCCCCACCGCCCTGCCCTGGATGCGATGCTTGCCGATGCGGGCAGCGACCTGAGCTATCGCCAGGATGGCAATCTGGGGCCGGGCTACTATGCGGCGCGCAGCGCCCTGGACCCCACCGCCGGCAGCACTTCTTTTATCGACCGTCTTTCCACCCATTTGGGTGGGCGGCAGGAAGTGACGCCGGATGTGGCCGATGCCCGGTCCTTCGAGGAACGCCTGGACTATTCGACAAAGCAGGGCGGCTTCCTGGTCCTGACGGTCCCGCCCAGGCTTTGCCGGCGCGCGGAAAGCGAGCTGATCACGCGCTTTGCCCAACCGTTGAACTTCCGCCTTGTGTCTCTGGACGCCGTCATTCTGGAGGCGCTGCGGGCGGAAGCACAGGCCTTGCGGGTCGACTGGCGCAAGGTGCTGGAGGCGGACCGGGATGGTCCCGGCTCCCGCGACTGGGGCAATCTCATGCGCTTGGTCGCCAAGGCCAAACCCCGGATCAGCGCCCAGCTTCTGTCCGAACCGCGGCGCCTGCTGCTGCTCCACCCGGGCTTGTTGGCCAGGCTGGATCTCATGGACATCCTCAGCGAGTTGCAGAGTGCCACGTCCCGGCCGGATGGCCTGCCCCTGGTCTGGCTGTTGGCGCCGACCGTGGGCCAGGGCCTTCCGACCCTGGACGGGGTGCCGATTCCGGTGATCTCGCCGGCCCATTGGTCGAGGATTCCGGAAGCCTGGCTCAGCAACATCCATCGGGCAGCGGCGTGAGTCGTCTCGCGGCCGCAGTCACGGCGTCCTCGGACAACGTATCGTCATGCCGGGAAGGACCGTCGCCAGGACTGCAGGCGATACCGTCCGTGGAACCTGGGTTCCGGCAATCCCTGCCGGAACGACGGAGATCGGATTCAGGGAGTAACCCGTCGTAAACTAGGCGATGCCCGTTCGTCACCCCGGCAGGGATCGCCGGGGTCCAGGTTACAGGGAGGTGAAGCCTGGACCATCCGTGGAGTCTGGATTCCGGCAATCCATGCCGGAATGACGCGCCAATACGGCAACACTTTCTCAACGGTTAGTATTCTTTGCCAAATCGTAAGGAGAGAAAACATTGATCGACGCCAGCGCGTTACTTCGCGATCTCAAACGGCTGACCGGCACCCTCGAAAACGATATCCGCGAGCGGATTCAGGATCAGCCTGGCCTGGATGCCTCCCTCGACGCCGAGTGGCAGGCGGCCCGGGCGGCTTCGCGCACCGCGCAGACCTTGCACGACTTTCGGGAAGAGGCGGTCACCCAATCTGCAGTTCACTGGCTGCTGACGGGGGTGTTCGTGCGCTTTCTGGAGGACAACGGCCTCATCGACAAGCCCTACCTGTCCGGGGCCGACCCACACCGCCGCGCCCTGGCCCTGGACCGGCACGAGAGCTATTTTCGCGCCCATCCGGGTGAGAGCGACCGGGAATACCTGTTGACCTGCTTCCGCGAAGTGGAGGCTCTGCCCGGCATGGGTGGGCTGCTGGATGAACGCCACAATCCGCTGTGGCGGCTGCCAGTTTCCGGCGATGGCGCCATGGCCTTGCTGGCCTTCTGGCAGAGGGTGGACCCGGATACCGGCCGGCTGGTGCACGACTTCACCGATCCCGACTGGAACACCCGTTTCCTCGGGGATCTGTACCAAGACCTCTCGGACGCCGCCAAGAAACGCTACGCCCTGCTGCAAACCCCCGAGTTCGTGGAAGAGTTCATCCTGGACCGGACCCTGGAACCGGCCCTGCGGGAATTCGGCTACCGGGAAGTGCGGCTGATCGACCCCACCTGCGGCTCCGGGCATTTTCTGTTGGGGGCCTTCCGGCGTTTGTTGGACCACTGGCAGCGCAACGAACCCGGCCGCAATGCCGCCGATGCCGTGCAGAAGGCCCTGGATGGTGTTTTCGGCGTGGACCTGAACCCCTTCGCCATGGCCATCGCCCGGTTCCGTCTGTTGATTGCGGCGCTCCAGGCCAGCGGGCAGCCGCACTTGGATGAAGCCCCCAACTTTCGTTTCAATCTGGCGGCGGGCGACAGCCTCTTGCATGGGCCGCGAAAGCAGGACGATCTTTTCAACGACGCCGAACACTACGCCGATACAAGCATGGCGCACGCCTTTGCCGTAGAGGACCTGGGCGAACTCAACCGCATCCTGGGGCAGAGTTATCACGCGGTGGTCGGCAATCCGCCCTATATCACGGTCAAGGACGCCGCGCTGAACAAGACCTATCGCGACCGCTACGCCACCTGCCACATGAAATACTCCCTCGGCGTGCCGTTCACGGAGCGGTTTTTCCAACTGGCGCTGCACCCCTCGCCCTCCGGGAGAGGGGCTGGGGGTGAGGGCGCCGGCTGCGTCGGCATGATTACCGCCAATTCCTTCATGAAACGGGAGTTCGGCAAGAAGCTCATCGAGGCGTTTTTGCCCGAAATCGA